>WNFP01000002.1_pt1 | contig 365597 bp, 299 predicted proteins | sample 5400201 | NCBI WGS metagenome assembly WNFP01 (sample SAMN13153355, study PRJNA577476) | soil metagenome | isolation source: 115 cm saprolite under Madrone tree | place: USA:California | collected 2016-06-14
CTCCACCCCGCGTTCTGCACCCCTATCCCGATGCACGCTTCTACGCCACTCATCCTTCGTAAGAGCCGTATGCGTAGACGCGCTCGTACGGATCTGTGCGGGGGGCGATCAGTGATGGTCGTCCCTACCGCGACAGTTATGAATATGGCGTAGCCCATCTGACACGACTGACCCCTAGGTCTTAAGAATAGTCCCGGTGGCTTCGTGATATGCACCAACTCGGACGGATCTTCATCTCACTAATGTTTTTCGTTACGTCAGCCGGCTGTAATTCCACTGCCCGAGTTTGCCTTCGGAAGCCCGTTGTGAGATGCACCAAAGGCAAACGGATTTTCATCTCATAAGCCTTCTATTCGTAAGCGTGGCAGAAATAGGCGCTTCGGTATGCGCCCTTTAGATTCAATCGCGCTCGAAAAGCGGCTTGCGGCGAATCGAGTCTGTCCCGCAAGAATCCCACCTCCTGCCTTCTTACGTTACCTGCCGACCGCGGCCCCGGTTTGCCCGAAATATGAAACGGACTTATGTTCTCGCCTGCGACGCGGGAAGGTTCACCTGAACGCGGTCGCAGAAAGGGAGCAGTATGAATCTCTGGAGCCGTGGAGAAGCGCGGACCTGTTTGGCCCTGGCGTCTCTTTTGACCATTCTTTTTGTTCAGTTCTTCCCGTTGGTCTCCTATGCCCAGAACCTCGGTCAGCAGCCTGCGACGGGACAGGCAGTGCAAGGGCAAACAGCGGCCCAACCCGAAGGCGCGGTGTTGAACCTCGTGAATTGGACGGCAACGTGATCGCTCCGATAGGCGCGGACTTGGCCGTAGTCATGGCCGTTGTTTCCTATTCGCAAGGGCGTGGTGTGGCGCGCTGGGCGGTAACAGCCTGCGGGCCGCTCGTGGTCTCAGGTCTGACGCGGTTGATTGAGTTCTGGATCCAGAACGGAGCGGGCGGAGTGCAATAGGTCGCTCGGGATATGACGCTCCCGCAAATCATCGTCGATCTCATGAAGCTGCTGTTCGATATGGCGGTGCCGGCTGCCATCTGCACGATGGTGCTGGCGGGAATCGCATTGCGCCAGGAAGGCGGCGTGACCTTCCAGGCAGGCAGGCGTTTTCAGCAATGGGCGCTTTGGTCGGTGATCTTGTTGACCTTGCCACAATTTCTGTCCTGGCTTGCGGCGCAAGGCATTGCGCTGCCCCCGCAGGGAGGAAACATCTCGAGCGCCTGGGTTGCGGGCGTCGAAACGAGTTTCAACGGTTTCGTCACGAATGCGGTGGTTGCCAGGCTGACCCCCGTGCTTGCCGCTTTCTTCGTGTTGAAGGCGGTGTTTGATGCTGCAGAGGGGCACAGCCCCTTGGCCTCGATCGTCGCCGCCATTTTTTTGCTGTCAGCATCGGGCATGGTCCAGCTTATGCAGAGTTGGAACAGCGGCTCGGAATTCGCGACTACCGACATGCTGACTTCAGCCTGGAATTTTCTTGTAGGCACGATCCTGCCCGAGGCAGCAGGGCTGGCGGTGGTAGGAGCGATCTTCAATTATGCGCGCCAACGGCCATTTATTCCTTGGCGTGTACCTCGCAGGGGAAAGCACTTCAGCCATCGACATGGTCTGGTATCGAGACCCTGGCTTTGCGCCTGGCATGGCCCCTCTTTACTGTTGTTGTCTTTTTATAATTCCGGTCTGTAAATCGGGCAGCTCCGGCAGCCGAGACAAGGCCGTTACCAACCTGCAAGAAGATTGGAGCCCCAACAATGCCTGATAAGAAGACTCGAGCCTGCAAGGCAAGCAGGCAAAAGGTCCCTCGCATCGGCGGGAGGCAAGCAGCGAAGATCCTCGACGAATGCGACAATCTGCTCCTTCATAGCAGCGATCTGTTGGCGAACCTTCCTCGAATTGGGTTTGCCGCCTTCTTAAGCGCGATGAGTGAGGATACTCTGCAGCATGCGCTCCAACCGGACTCTTGGGGTGAGCGGTTAAGGGCCCGGCTGATGTCTGCTATTGCGCCGGCCTTGCAGGGCGATGTGTCCGAACAGCACGCAGTCAACATCGACGACATCGCGCACTGTGCGAACATTGTGATGCCCTGCATCCTGCTAGAACTCGGACGCCGCAATCAACATGTTCAGATTGAGTTTCCAGTTGACCCAACCGATTCTTCCGCCCGATTCAAGCTCAGTGTTGGCAAATCCTATCCGGTTCATTCCATCAACAATGAACAGTTGGTACGGCTGGCCTCCAGCATTGGCGAAGAGCTTGTGGGCCTGTGCTACTTCGGCGACCAGCAGAGCCGCGACTCGATCGAGGCCGAGCTGAAAGCGCAGCACGCAGCCTGAAAGCGACGACTGCCTCTTCTTCGCACAGCGTCTCCCGCGAAGACGAACTTGTTTCCTCTGTTTCATAGAGGTTCGGAGAACGTAGTGCCCGGTAAGGAAAATGTGGTAAAGTAAGGAAATGGGGGATTAGCCATGCAGAAGCAGGCCAGGATTACAAGCAAAGGGCAGATCACTGTGCCACGCGAGGTCCGTCGCATCCTGGGGGTTCGGGCCGGAGACAGATTGCTATTCGAGAGCGACGGAAAAGGTGTTCGTGTCCGGCCTGTCCGCAACAAGAGCGCGTTTTCCAAGTATCGCGGTATCGGCAATCCAGAGATTCCGTCTGGCAGAAAGAGCATCAGCCGATGGCTACGGGAGATGCGTGGAAAATGACGACAGCGATCGATACTAATGTTGTTATTGCCCTGTGGGACAAGGACCCGACACTCAGTTCGGCGGCACAAACCGCTTTGGAGGCCGCGTTCAACCGTGGGAGCCTCGTGGTTGCAGCTCCGGTTTTCGCGGAACTGATTGCCGCGCCAGGTCGCACTGAAGCCTTCGTTGGTTCATTCTTCGAAGAGACGGGAATCGCGGTTGATTGGGACTTGGATGAACCGGTGTGGCGCTCGGCCGGTCGAGCCTTCCAATCTTATCCGGAACGGCGACGCAGACAACGCGATGCTGGTGCTCGGCGCATTCTTACGGACTTCCTGATTGGGGCGCACGCCCAGAATCGTGGCTACCGGCTTCTCACCCTGGATGAGCGTCTATATAAGGCAGCGTTTCCAAGTCTAACCATAGAAACCATCTAGGGTTGTCAGGTCGGAATGCGCCGTTCCTCTTTGTGCAGCAGATTCTCCGCGGATCGGCAGTTCGCTACAGGCCGAACGCCTAAAGTCCCCTTACTTTAGAGACGTTCGTGTAAATTTCAAGTGGGTATCCTCGAACGCCAATATGCACACACAATTCTATGCAAGCCTCCCGGCTACTGATTTGGGACAAGATCCAAACTTTGGCAGTACGGCTCTAATCAACAATAACCGGTTCAACAGTATTGCGTCGGCGAACCCGCAGTTCACGACGTGGAATGTACAACACGCGATGGGCGTGGTAATCACACACGAGTTTGGTCACTTCCTGCTGCAGCAGGCGCATTCCAGTGTCGGCATCATGCGAGAGGGCAACGATCAGGGTATGACTGCATTCTACGTAGATCTGGGTGGTGGACAAACCTTTACGCCGCCTCAAAAAACAGTTATAGACAAAGAGAAGCACCCTGGCCCACCTGCTTCTCTTCAAAGTCATGGGTCCCGCGATGTAAACCCCACGTAGTGGACGAAGCTTGAACACAGTGACCATGCGCTCGAAGTTTATCTTCTGTTTCCTCACGTGGCAAAGAGGGCAAGAGTCGATGCCTTGTGCGGGATTGCTCCCGAGCGACGGGCAACCCGGAGATTGGGGAAGAGTAGCCGACTACACGGAAGTTGATGCTCCGCTTGGCACAAAATGGCGCTTCACAAGGCCTGAGATAGCGTGGGCTCCGCCTTTGCTCTCATTGGGCAGAGTCTTCGCCGGGCATGCTATGTGATGTCCCGACACTTGCTTGCACGTTCGACTATGCTGGGGGAGAATGTCGCTGTCCTTGGTTCATCGTCCACGCGCGTTCCAAGTGTCAGCAGAAAGGAACTGCCTCATATGAAACTCCTGAGACTCCGGTTCGTCTTCGTGTGTATATTCCTGCTTGCGTCCCTCGCCACCGCAATCGCCGACAAAGCGAGCGGCACGCCGCAGCTCATTGACCGCGATGTAATCTTCGGCAACCCGGAGATTGCAGCCGCCCAGCTTTCTCCCGATGGAAAGTACATCGCCTTTCTGAAGCCCTGGAAAGACACTCGGAATGTTTATGTGAAGGCCGTGGATGAGCCCTTCAGCGCGGCGCGACTCCTCACCACGGAGACCAAGCGGCCGGTCGCCGGATATTTCTGGACGCGGGACAGCAAGTACATCCTTTACGCCAAGGATAACGACGGCGATGAGAACTTCAATGTGTATGCCGTGGATCCTTCTGCCAAACCCGCCGCAGGTGCGGACGCTCCTCCTTCTCGCGATCTGACTGGACTGAAGGGTGTGCGCGTGGAGATCTTTGAGGTTCCGAAGAGCGATCCGGATATTGTCTACATCGGACTCAACGATCGCGACAAGGCTTGGCATGATCTTTACCGGCTGAAAATTTCCACTGGAGAGAAGACGCTGATCCGCAAGAACACCGAGCGTATTACCGGCTGGGTGTTCGACCGCAAGGGACAGTTGCGCATGGCGACGCGCAGCGCAGAAAACGGCGACACCGAGGTGCTCCGGGTCGATGCCGATGCATTCACCAAGGTTTACTCCTGCTCGGTGTTTGAGTCATGTAATCCTCTGCAATTTAAGCCGGGAGACCAGCGCCTCTACATGGAAACCAACAAGGACGCCGATCTGACCTCTCTGGAATTGTTGGACCCGCAGACAGGCAAAACGGAGATGGTCGAATCAGATCCGCTGGGCAAAGTCGATTTCGGCGGAGCGCTCTTTTCCGAAGCGACAGATGAACTGGTGGAAACCTGGTACATTGCTGCCCGCGTCAAGACCTACTACAAGAACAAGGCATTCGGCGACGATGTGCACTGGATTGAACACAAGTTCCCAGACCACGAAATCCTCGTGGTCTCGCGCACCAAGGACGAGCAGCTGTGGCTGGTAACTGCAGTTAGCGACACGGAGCCGGGCGAGACGATGCTCTTCGACCGCAAGGCCCATGTGCTGACGTCGCAATTTAAAGTCCGCGAGAAACTCCCGCGCGCAGACCTGGCCCAGATGAAGCCGGTCACCTACAAGTCATCCGACGGGTTGGAGATTCCGGCTTACCTCACGCTTCCGAAGGGAGTTCCGACAAAAAATCTGCCTACTCTAATGCTTCCACACGGAGGTCCCTGGGGACGCGACCAATGGGGCTACAACTCATTGGCACAGTTCTTCGCCAATCGAGGATATGCCGTACTGCAGCCCAACTTCCGCGGTTCGACCGGGTACGGCAGAAAATTTCTCGATGCCGGCAACCTGGAGTGGGGCCGCAAGATGCAGGACGATGTGACCTGGGGCGTGAAATACCTGATTGCCCAAGGCGTCGCCGATCCCAAACGCGTTGGCATTATCGGCGGTTCGTATGGCGGCTACGCCACCTTGGCTGGCGTGGCCTTCACTCCTGATCTATATTCCGCAGCGGTCGACATCGTGGGGCCGTCGAATCTGATCACGTTGCTGGATTCGATTCCGCCGTATTGGGAGTCCATCCGCAAGATGTTCTACAAACGCATGGGCGACCCGAGCACTCCTGAAGGCAAAACACAACTGACGAAAGAATCTCCCTTGAATTCCGCCGACAAGATCAAGACGCCTCTGCTTGTGGCGCAGGGAGCCAACGATCCTCGAGTGAACCGGCGTGAGGCGGAACAGATTGTAATCGCGTTACGCGACCGCGGTTTCCCGGTGGAGTACATCCTGGCTCCAGATGAAGGCCACGGTTTTGCCCGGCCCGTCAACAATCTGGCGCTGTTCATGGCGTCAGAGAAGTTCTTTGCCCTGCATTTAGGGGGAAGGTATCAAGAAGGCGGCACGCCCGAGGAAGTTGCGCGCCTGAAGGAAATTACTGTCGATCCGAAGACGGTTGTCCTTGCGAAGAAGATCGATACTGGCAGCATCGGTGCTCCCAAGCCTGCCACGGACCTGCAGGCGGGGACATACAACTATCAGGTGAAGATTGAGATGGGCGGCCAGCAGATGAATATGAAGCTTTCCACCGCCATCCAGGACGGAACTGGTTCCTGGACTGCTACCGACCAGATGGATACTCCACAAGGCGCTGCGACTGACAAGGCGACTCTGGAAAAAGGGAGCCTCCTCTTGCTGAAGCGAAGCGTGAAGCAAGGACCGGTCGCCATCGATCTCGATTTTGCCGGAAATAAGGCCGCGGGCAAGATGAGCATGAACGGGCAAGACCGTCCGATAGCGGTTGACTTGGGCGGCCCATTGTTTGCAGATGCTGCCGGTTCGGATCAGGTCATCGCCTGCCTGCCACTGGCGGAGGGCTACAGCACAACCTTCCGCAACTTCGATGTACAGACTCAGAAGGTGAAATTGCTGCAACTGATTGTCGCCGGCAAGGAAGAAGTTAAAGTGCCTGCCGGCACGTTCAATGCGCTTCGGGTCGAGATCTCTTCCGCGGATGGAGGCTCGGACAAAAGGACTCTTTGGATTGCTGGGGAAACCCACAAGGTAGTGAAGGTCACAGCGGTTCTGGCTTCCATGGGCGGAGCCGTGATGACTCAGGAGCTCGTGCAGTAACAAAGTCGCCGCAACTGGCACCATGTTGCTCTGCAGTTCGGGTCTGTGTCCGCTCAGTTCATGGTCGGAGGGTTAGTACTCCGGCGCTTTCTGGCAAGGAGCCGGAAGCTCTGGGTTGGAGAGAATTACGGTGGGTTGCTGCCTGCCCTCGATATCCCGACTTTCAATCAGCGTATCCACTTTCGCGTCCGGTCGGTGGCGGGTGATCGCGTGGGCGAACCGTTGTCCAGTCGGGCCCAAGAAGCCCCTAGGACCTTATCGGTTGGTTCGACCACCATAACACGACGCGATTCCTCCTCATCCGGTCCCATAATCCAGAATTCGTGAAATGTTCGATCCCCGTACAGGATGTGCAATCCATCAGGAGAGAAAGACGCAGCTCCCACGTTTTCCCGGAGCTTACTGAGCGCGCCCGTCAATACAGAGATTTTCCAAAGGCTATTATCCGACGTTCTGATAACCAAGAGCTGCGTGCCGTCCGGGAACCAAGCTGTTGGTTCGATATCACCCGTGGCCGGAGTCAGGACACGTGTCTCTCCTGTCTCGATCACACTCAGGACCAGCCCACCTGCTGTTTCGTCGTAAGCCAAGTACTTGCCATCGGGCGAGATGAGCCCTGCTCCAATGAAAGTTTCCGCAGAGCTTGCCGTAAGCTGTCTCAGTTTCAGGCTGCCTTTGGGCGCTTGAATCGCAGGCTTGTACCACGAGCGATATCCGAGAAATAGAGCGGCAATTGTCACGAGGGCGCTTGCCGCCAGCAGTAACCAATTCACCCGCAAACGGGATTTCGCCGGACGTGCGGGACGAGCCGTAGTTGCAGACCTCGCGGCCGCATCCGTATCCCGCTTCAGACGCTTCAGATCGGCCCGAAGCTCGGCGGCGGATTGGTAGCGAACGTCGCGGTCTTTCTCCAGTGCTTTGTTGATGATGTCTTCCAGCTTCGCCGGGGTGTCAGGGTTTATCTGAACTGGTGCTACGTGTGCTCGATTCAATATCGAATCAAACATCGCGCCTGTCGTGTCGCCTCGAAACGGGAGAGTACCTGTAGTCATTTCATAGACTACTACCCCAAACGAGAACAGGTCTGTGCGAGCATCCAGTTCTTTGCCTCGCACCTGCTCCGGCGACATGTAAGCGACTGTGCTTACTGCCGTACCAGGGCTGGTCAGGTGCTCCTCCACTTCCATGGTGGTGGCGTTCGCATCCACACTTGCTTCCACCCGCCTAGAGAGCTTGGCCAACCCGAAGTCGAGAATCTTAGCCTGCCAACGATTCGTGACGAAGATGTTCGCGGGCTTGATGTCACGATGGACGATTCCCTTCGAATGTGCAGCGTCGAGCGCATCACCGATCTGGATGCCCAAATCGAGCACCATTTCGATCTCCAGTGGCTTGCCAGCGATCCGGTGCCGAAGTGTCTGGCCGCCAAGCAACTCCATGGCGATGAAAGTACGCCCATCGGTTTCGTCAATCTCGAAGATCGTGCAGATATTCGCGTGGTTCAGCGAGGAAGCAGCTTTGACTTCTCGCTGAAAACGGCTGATGGCTTGCCGATCGTTGGCGAGTTCGTCGAGGAGGAACTTCAAGGCGACGTGGCGACCGAGTTTGATGTCTTCCGCCTTATAGACGACACCCATCCCGCCGCCACCGATTTTGCTGAGGATGCGGTAGTGGGAAACCGTCTGCCCTACGGGTTGAGAGGGCGTGGTCATTGGGTAGAGATGTTATGGTGTCCAGAGAGAGGAGGTCAATGCTCAGGGACATCCCGAAGCGCAACAGCCCATCTCTCGAACTTCCAGCGGGGCGCATCGCACAACGGATGTCGATAGGACGGGGTTCTGTGGCCGATGCACTGGCCACGGAAAACTTTTGGATTTCGTTATCCGTCTGCCCCGTACAGCAGTAGCTCCCGGCCTTGGATCGGACACAGAGAAGCCTAAACTCGCTAACTTGACAACCTCGGCCCGAAGAACCCGTTAGCGTAGTCGAGTGGTCGGCCATTTTGAGCAACAGGAACGATTGACGCTCACTGATTCTTTTTGAACAACTTCCGCACCATAGCAAAGGGCAAAAGATACCAGTGCCTCTTCCTTAGAAAGTAGCCGTCGAGTTTTCTCTTCCAATAGTCAGCGACATCTTCCTTCTCCCTATATTCCGGCCTTATCGCAAAGTGAATATGGTGCCCAATCTCGTGAAAAAGAGCGTCGGCAAACAGTTGATCGCGAAATAGCGGAATCCAAAGAGGCAGATTCCTGCCACGGTTCAGAATCTGATCCACGTAGAGTTCGATCCATGGCGGCTTGCCTTGCCACTCTTGGTGGTAGAAGCCGGCAACCCTCGCCTTCGGGATTCGACGGCCTCGCGATGTGACTTTACCCAACCGACGCTTTCGGGGCTGGCCGGAGAGGTTTGTGAGCACGATGCAATCTAGCCCTCTCAGATAATTGGGCCGGACACTTTCGAGCAGTTTGCGAATCACGGCGGTTACGTCGATAGAAGAGGTGTAGTCGCGGTAGGCTTCGGTGATCGTGACCTGAGACGGTTCCTCAGTCGCCACTCCCCTGTCTCTATCACTCATCGCGCGAATCGTAGCACAGAGCCGCCGCGTCAGTATGGCTCGAAATTGGGCGACGAAAGGTAGGCTGGCGGGGATAGTTGCTGCTGGAAACAATTGATTCGACCCTTCGGGTTGACCCAAAGATGCGTCGGGGCCGGACAGAGTTTCACTACAACTCGCTCGCGCAAGAGTGACGTACCGCCACCGCCAGCCGGATCACCGTCGAAACTAAGTCCGTAGACTCGCCCGTCGGGAGTCCTGACGACGCCTCCTGCAACTGGTGAGTCGAAGCCCATGATGTTGTAAACCACCCAAAACGGTCGATGCTCCGCCTGTGCTTTCAAAGCGCACTGTGTTGCGGCTGTTGGGTCGCCATTCACTCTCACCCTACCGCAGTTGATTCCATCGCGTCCCGCTAGCCGTTTGCTGTGCCAGTCCATCGAGTCTCCGGTGATTGAGGTCACTCTCGTACCTATAGAGTCGTCTTGCGCTAGTCGGAGGAACTGGACGACAAGAACGAAAATGACCGCCGTCCAGAGCAACTTCTCTCTCATGTGCGCCTCACGCACCAATTCCTATGGAAGAACGGGTTACCCAAGGCTCCTTGCAGTCCAATGGACGAGTGAACCGTCTCATCGTCAACAATGGTATGGACACCGGGGATGGCTGACGGGGTCGGCGCTTCGCGCCTTTTTTGTGGCCGATGCCTCTCATTCTCGGGTAGAACAGCTTCGGATTTACCTGCCAGGCCTTCGTGCTATTTCGGGGCTTGATCTCCTTTGCCGCGCCAGTGCCGCTCAAGGGCAAGTTGCTGCGGAGGCTGTTTTAATTTTTGGGCTCTGTGCAGGAATCTGAATAACTCATCGATTGACGGGGGTTTTCGAGGAGCGGATTTTTCAGTACGCTCGGCAGGATGAGTGAAAGCGCATGGACAAAGATTCGGGGATGGCCGGGGTATAGGGTCTATCGCAGCGCGATCAACGAAGAAGCCAAGACACTGCGTCTGTGGGTACGCGCAAGCGCGGGAACCGCAAACTGGAGTGTTCCGGTTGTGGTCGGAGGATCCAGGAAATTGCCGAGATCTACGAGCGCGAGGTCAGGGATCTGCCGTGCTTCGAATACCGCACGACAGTGGATCGAGCTGTATCGAGTGCGCTGTCCGGACTGCGGGATCAAGGCCGAGAAAGTGGCGCTGCTGCCGAGCCAGGCGCCCTTCAGCAAGCGCTTTGAGGAGGCGGTAGGGCAAGCCTGTGAGAGCGCAGCGGTACGACGAGTGGCGCGGCAGTTTGACTTGGCAGCGAGCACGGTGCGGGCGATCGATCTGCGGTATCTGGAGCGCTGGGCGCAGGGGCGACGCCGACCGGCCTTGCGGCAGATGGGAGTCGATGAGATCTACCTGGGGAACAAGCAGAAGTTTCTGACGGTCGTGACCAACCTGCAGACGGGAGAACCGCTGTGGTTTGGTCGGGAACGCAAGAAAGAGACGCTGGATGAGTTTTTCGAGCAGCACCTGAGTGCATTTCAACGAAGTGCGATTCGAGCGGCCTGTGTGGACATGTGGGAACCGTTCCGGCAAAGCCTGCAGCAGTGGGTGCCGGAGTGCCGGATCGTCTACGACAAGTTTCAATCGGACCGGATGGCAAGTGGGGAATTTGGCCGATCGAGGAAGGCGGGATTCGCCGTTCTTCCGCAAAAGAGGCGAGCACGGCGGAGCTCTTTCCGTCCGGCGACAGGTGCACGCCGACGACGCCCTCCGGCGTGATGGGCTTGGAAGTGCCGTCGCTCAGATCGATCAGATAGTCGCGAGCGCCGTGTCCTGCCTCGATCCCTGAAGCCAGCAGCCGCTTGCCGTCCGCCAGCCAACTCGCGGAACCGTAGCTGATGGCATCGTGTGTAAGCTGCCTGGCCTCGCCGGCTCCGGTAGGCACCAGGCTCAGGGGTCCGCCCTTCGGTGGTTTCGTAATGACCCATTTTGCGTCCGGGGAAATCGCGATCGCGAGCCCCTCGCCAATGCGTGTCGGAGGCGACCCATTGGTATCGCGCAGAAACACGGTGTAATTCGATCCGCCGCCGTCACCTTGTTCTTCGAACACGATCTTCCGGCCATCCCGGCCGATGTCGCGCACGATCGAGCATCCGAACCAACCCAGTTCGCGCTCCTTTTCCCCCCCGGTTCCATGCCGCGAATTCCAATGCGCTGCTGATGGGTCACCGTCAACGCCACACCATTGCGCAGGTCTTCCAGCCACATGCCTCCGGGCACGTTCGTGATCGTGCGCAGCTTGCCCCCGAGGGTTACGGCGCGCGGGTTCGCAGCGCTGCCACTTTCGCTGGACGTAAACCAGATCTCATCGCCCGCGGGCGACCACAGAATCCCTTCCACGCTGGTCCAGCCCGAAGAGAGTTTCTTTTCCTTGCCGTCCGGGCCAATCACAGCAACCGAACCTTCGTCGTCGCCTCCAGGGTTTTCGTGATCCGCAAAGGCTACCGACTTGGCGGTCGAGCTTGATACGCACAAGCGTCCGCATCTCGACTATGGCTATGCAATGACCAGCCACTCCAGCCAGGGACAGACCGCCGACCGTGTCCTTATTCACGTGGACACCGAGTTGGGCGCTAAGGATCTACTCAACAGCCACATGGCCTACGTTTCCATCTCCCGTGGACGCTATGACGCCCAGATTTATACGAACAACGCACAGACGCTGGGGCAAGAACTCAGCCGCGACGTGTCCCATTCGCCTGCGATTCAGCAACAGCCAGGAGCGCACAAGATGGAACCACAAACCACGCACACGAATCAGATCAGTCAGGGTTTCGATCTAGGTCTGTGATGCGGCATTCCCAATGACATGGCCCGGATAGCCGAAGCATGGCCGAGGCCCGGCCAGTGTCAAGGCCGCGCTTCGCGCGCCGCCTTCGCGGTCGAAGAGCCTTGACACTGGCCTTTGCGCCTCGGCCAACTATTCAGCTATCCGGGGGATGTCAGATTCTTACTTCCACGAACCGGGCTCCGCGCCGAGTTGAACCGGTGTTGATGGAAATTGTCCGCTTACACATTGAGACAGTGCAAAAACCGCTGTCGAAGGAGATCTAGCACTTGAGAAAGACGTGTTCAAACAAGCATTCTCCTACGAGCATGAGAATCATTACTTACAGCGACCTGCATCTTGAATTTGGTTCGGGCTGGATGTTGCCGACAGATGCCAATGGAGATGTGATGATCCTGGCAGGCGATATCATTACGCTTAGAGATCATGACCCGCTAGATCAGCTTCTACAGAAATGGAAGAAACCTATTCTGTATGTGACAGGAAACCACGAATATTACACGCAGAGGCCGATGAATGAAGAGGACAAAGGATTCAGGGCATGGCTCAAAGCCAAACATCCGCATGTGAAACTGCTGCTTGATGAAGAGGTCAGCATCGGGGGCGTCAATTTCTTCGGCGGCACGATGTGGACGGACTTCAACGGCGGGGACGTACGCGCCATGGAAACCGCCCAAGATCAAATGAATGATTTCCGGCTGATATGTAATCCGGACCAAACGCCCTTCAGTCCAGCCGACGCCGTTGCCCTGCATAGAAACTTCGCGTCGAAATTGCTGAATTGGCTTGGCAAGGATCTAAGCGGTCCGCGCGTGGTTATCAGCCATAACGCACCCGTCATCAAACCCAACACCAAGTTCAAGGGCAGCCCCCTCATGGCCGCTTTTAATTCCCTGGACATGGTGGAGATCATTGGGACCCACCAGCCGGCCCTCTGGGTGTATGGCCATACGCATGAATGCGATGAACAGATGATCGGCAAGACCCGGATCATTTCAAATCAGCTCGGATATCCCGACAGCTCTGGCGGTTTCGAATGCAAGGATTTTGACGAGACCGGTTTTCCAATCGATGTAGGCGTTTAGCATTGCCGCGGCATCTAGGGGGGCGGGTTTAAGGGCATGTTTCTAACTTTAGCGTACCTGAAGAACGCTATAGTTAGAATTCGCTTTCCAAATGTGCGTCTAAATGCTAACTTAAGCGTACCTGAATGCTAACTTAAGCGTACCTGAAGGACGTGAAAGTTATACATGGCCCCGGTGAGCCGCGAGACCTTGCTGAGCCCCGCCTCTTCCCACTTCCAGGGCGCGCTGCGCCACGAAGAGCCTCGCCTGCAGCTCGTTCAGAGTGCTTAACACCCGCAGCCAACCACGCTCTGCTTCGGATACGGAAGGACCTGCACCCATGCGGGAATAGTCTCGCATGAATGGCAGATTGCCATAACTCGGAACGGCTAAGTTTGTTGTTATCTTCGAGGTACCCTTATATGTAACTATTATTTAGTTACAAACGCTACGCGGCTTTTTAGAAAGTGACGTTTTTGATCTTTAGGCGTGCCCGATCTCCGCTTCTCACCAAAATGGGCAGAATCCGTAAGTTCGCTGTGGAAAGGACGCGCCGGGTCAACCGTGGAGAGTCCCAAACGGGACCTTCCCCGGCGCTTGGAAACCCGCATCAAACGCGGGTTCCCACATTCCCACAACGACGGCACGGCGGGCTGGCTGCCAGCGACAAGGCTCAACCCCGCGTAAAATCGTGGCCTCTTACAGATTCCTGCACAGAACCGATAAAACCTGACAATCATGCCTCTTACTCAAGCGCCGGGCGATTGCGGAGGAGGACGCCTTTGGGCCACATAGTGGTGGCGTCGTAAGTGGGGACGTGAGCACGTCGGGTGGGGGTAGGGGAGAAATTCGCGGGCGACCGCCAACCGTTAAAGTAATGGCAGGGAAGTCCGATGCGGGCTCTGCTCACTGAGACAACAATAAAGGAAAACGAGGATCAGGCAGTGTCGAATCACGGCTGACCAGCATAAACAGGAATCGCGCCACGCGCAGCGTTTTTGTAAACCATGCCGCCCTTCATCACAAATACGACGCGCCGAACGGCCGTGATGTCTTTCAACGGATCCCCCGTGAGCGCAATGATGTCCGCCTGGAGGCCGGGCACAATCGAGCCGATCTGATCGCCCATGCCCAGAGCTTCCGCCCCCAAAGAGTTAGCGGAGACCATTGCCGCCATCGGATCCACTCCGCTGTCGCGCACGCGGTTAATAAAATCCTCCGCGTTGCGCCCGTGCGCACCCGCCACGGCGTCCGTGCCGTAAACAATCTTCAGCCCCTTAATCCTCACCGCACGTTTAATGAATTCCTGGTGCGCCGGGATGAGCCCTTTCATCGCCGCAAAGCCTTCTTCCGTGTAGTAGGGTGCGGCGAGATACCTGTCCTTGTATTGGAGATAGGTCTCCAGTAGCAATCCGGCTTGCGGATCAATGTAGGTCCCGCGTTCGGCCATCAATTTCAGATCGTCGTCCGACGCCCCCAGGCCGTGCTCGACTTCCGTGCACCCGGCAAGAGTCGCGGCGCGGACCGCATCTCGATAAGCGTGCACGAGCGAGCGCAGGCCTTGCTTGTTCGCTTCGTCGCAGGCAGCGTTCAATTGTTCCTGGGACATCGTCATCGCGCCCCGGGTCATGCCCCCCGACGCATAGATTTTGATGAGGTCCGCGCCTGCCTCCTTCTGTTTCCGAACGAAGGCACGGATTTCATCCGGCGTCCCGGTCTGCGCGCCTCGCCCGGAGAGGGGCTCGCCAGCCGTAAGGATACGGGGGCCGGGGAGCATACCTTTCGCGATGGCATCGCGCAAGGGAACGTCAGTGGGTGAGCCCACGCTTTGGATGGTGGTAAATCCCGCCATCAATGTCAGCCAGGCATTCGAGGCAGCGGCATACGCGGCCTCCTGTGTGGTCTCTCCCTGGCCAGCATTTTTCCCGTCCGGGCCGAAGCTCCAGGTGATGTGCACGTGCGCGTCAATCCAGCCCGGCAACACCGTCAGGCCACGCAGGTCGTAGTCGACCGGCCCGGCCTTTGGGTCAATGGCCACAATCTTCGAGCTCTCGACCACGATGCGAGTGTCGTGCAACACGTGGCCCTTGCCATCGAGCGCCGCGCTCGCGGCAATCACGATGCGTTTGTTCTGCGCAGGCGACTGCGAGGAAATTCGTTGCGCCAGGGCACAGACGCCAATAAGAGTGCATAAAAAGTTCTTCGCAGATCGCATGGATCGCTCCTCTCTGCTGGCCCCAAGTGCCGACCAATTCTGGCACACTCCACCAGGCGATCTGGGAATCGTTCTCAGCCAGCGCGCTCTCGACATCCCGCTCTCCACATCCCGCTCTTGAGTAAGTCAAGGCCGAATCGAGGAAGTCGCGGTAGTGCGCGGATCTGGAAGGCCGATTGCTGTTCGATTACAGCAACCCCGGAGGAATGCCTGATTTGTGGTTCTTGTTCTCGGGACTGCCCGCTACGATTAACGGACATGTCGCGCCAGATCAGGGCACGCCATCAGGAACGCATCTTCTCCTGGTCGGCGTCCCCCACGGCTCCGCAACGGGCCTGGGACGCCGACGATCGCGACTCGGGGTTGGCGGGCCAGGGACAGCGAGTTACTACTAGGGTGCACAACCACTGCTGCCGAAACCGTCGTGCTCGCAGCTGGGCAAAGCCTCCGCAATGTTAAAACTTTTCAACTCGGATTCGACTTTGTGGCATGCGTGAGCGCTAGCGGCCGACTCGCCAGCAAAAGGCATGGGCCCAGAATTAGCAGGAGCGATCGCGGCTCGTGCAGCGGTGCAGGCTTCCAATCTGGCCGAGGCAGCATCTTAAGCATCAAAGTTCGACGCTTGGGGCTTATACTTGCGCAGAACAACTTACTAAGAAGCGGGATCTGGACCGTTAGTCCACGTCATGGGGCAGATGGATTCTGACGGACGATCCTTTCCTGCAGGTTGACGACATCCATGTGTGGGATTCTCGGGTACTCCCACATCTCGCGTGAATTGCCGTCCGGGGTGTTGACATCGGGCCTGAATTGCCTTGTCCACCGTGGGCCGGACCATCAGGGACGTTTCGTCTCTGGTCAGATCTCCCTCGGCGCGACTCGCCTACGCATCCTCGATCTGGAAGCGGGCGACCAGCCCCTGCTCAGCCCGGACAAGAATGTGGTTGTCGTGTTCAACGGGGAGATTTTCAACTATCGGGAGATTCGTGCTGAGTTGGAAGGGGAGGGCTACCGTTTTCGCACCCATTGCGACACAGAGGTCGTTGGGCACGCCTTCCAGCACTGGGGCAGCGCCTGCTTCTCGCGCTTCCGCGGAATGTTCGCCATTGCCGTGTGGGTGCAGTCCGAGCGGCGCCTGATCCTGGCTCGGGACCGCATGGGCATTAAGCCCCTGTATTACTGCCTGCAGGATGGCGAAATCTATTTTGGTTCCGAGCTGAAGTGCATCTTCGCCCACCCTGCGGTTCCGCGAAGACTCTGCCTCCGGGGATTGAACTGCTATCTCAGCCTCAACTATGTGCCCGGGCCCTACACTCTGGTCGAGGGCATCGCGAAGGTGATGCCCGGTCATGTGCTCGAGTGGCAGAACGGACTGTGCAGCATCCGCTCCAGCGTGGCGGGCGCTTCCCCGGAGCCTCCGACTTCGCTCGATGAGGCTTGCCAGGAACTCGATCGGCTACTGGCGCAATCGGTGGGTGAGCAGCTCGCCTCCGATGTGCCGGTGGGCATCTGGCTGAGTGGTGGTCTCGATTCTTCGACGGTCCTGCACTACGCAGCCCAGGCCTATTCCGGCCGCTTGCGGACTTTCTCCATCACCTACCAGGGGCGATCATTCGACGAAAGCGAATACACTCAGCAAGTCAGTCGCCGCTACGGTACGAAGCATTCTGAATTCGATCTGAGCGCGACCTCGGATCTGGCAGACGCAATCGAACAGATCGCCTACTACTCCGATGAACCTAGCGCCGACGCCGGGGCGCTCCCGGTCTGGTTCCTCGCGCAAATGAGTCAGAAGGATGTCACCGTTCTGCTGACCGGCGAAGGCGCCGACGAACTCTTCGCCGGCTATCTAACCTACCGCGCCGACCGCTACGGGGCGGCCGCTCGCCGGGTGCCAGCGTTCGTGCGCAAAGCGGCCTTAGCCTGCGCGGGACTGCTGCCGGTTTCGGACGAGAAAATTAGTTTCGAATACAAGGTGAAGCGCTTCTTGCAAGGATCGTTCCTGGCGCCCGAACTCGCACACGTTTTCTGGAATGGAACATTCTCCGAGGCGGAGAAGCGAAGCCTGTTTCACTACCCGGACTCTGAGCCTCTGGCTGCCATCGTGGCGGGCCGAGAGCACAGGAGCCGCCTTCAGCAGTCGCTCGACTTCGACCAGCGCTACTACCTGCCGGATGACATCCTGTACAAGGTCGATCGCATCAGCATGGCGCACTCTCTAGAGGTCCGACCGCCCTTCCTGGATCCCCGCATCGTTGATTTTGCTAACAGCCTGCCGGACCAATTCAAACTGCGGGGATCGGAATCGAAATACGTACTCCGCCGCCTAATGAAGGGTAAGCTGCCGGACTCAACCCTGCGGCGGCCCAAGATCGGATTCGACATTCCTGTCCACGATTGGTTTCGAGGCGTTCTGAAGCCTTTTCTCCTTGACACCCTCGGGGAGGACGCGGTGTCGTCCGGCAAGTTGTTCCGCTGGAGTGCCGTCGAACGCCTGCTGCGTGAACACCTGGAGAGGAGAGCAAACTGGGGGTATCACCTATGGGGTCTGATGGTTCTGTTGATCTGGATGAAGCGTTGGAGGATCGACCTTCCGTCCGCGGTGACCACGTTGCCGAGACCGCTCGTCGAAGTGCCGGAAGCGGTTGGCTCGTCGTCGCAGCCGGCAGCCTCGTCTTCGTCGCCAATATTGCCAGTCCACCTCGCTTGATGGACGATGTGGATGCAGTGCAGGCGCAGATCGCCCGGAATATGCTCGCCTCCAGCGATTGGGTCACCGCGCGTCTGAATGGGGTCGCCTACCTCGAGAAGTCGCCACTGGTCTACTGGATGATGGCCGCCTCGTACCGGGTGCTCGGCGTTCACGACTGGGCCGCGCGCCTGCCGCTGGCACTTGTCGTCGTGCTTCTTTGCTGGGTCACATATCGCTTCGGGTCTTGGGCCTTCCACGACGAGGCCGGACTCTACGCCGGCATAGCCCTGGCAACGTCGGTGGGATTGTTTCTGTTCACGCGGATACTCATTCCGGACGCCATGCTCACCCTCGCCATCACGGGTGCCGTCTGGGCGTGGTTGCGATTGCTCGAACCAGAGTGCCCGGCGGCGCTTCGTTGGTCGGTGGTACTCGGGGCTTGCCTGGGGATTGGCCTGTTGTTGAAAGGCTTGATCGCCATTGTCTTCCCGCTGGCCGCCAGCCTCGCCTACATGGTGATCACGCGGCAAGTGAATTCGGCGGACACTTGGCGTCGGCTGCATCCGGGCGTCGTGGCGGCAGTCACCTTGGCGATCGCCGCTCCCTGGCACGTCCTCGCTACGCTACGCAATCCGCCGTACTTTGCCTTTTCCATGCACAGCGGGGCGGGGGAATATCACGGATTCCTCTGGTTCTACTTCATTAACGAGCACTTGTTGCGATTTCTGAACTTGCGCTACCCGCGCGACTACAACACCGTTCCAAGGTTGTGGTTCTGGCTCTTGAATTTGGTTTGGATGTTCCCGTGGTCGATCTACTTGCTCGCTTCCCGGACTCTCTCGTTCCAGGCGGATTCGCGTGCGGGTCGAGCACGCTTGATGGTTCTCTGCTGGATGGGTACGGTCATGTTGTTCTTCACCTTCTCGACCACCCAGGAGTATTACTCGATGCCGATCTACCCTGCTGTCGCGCTGCTCGTGGGATCAGCATTGAGTTCCGGTAACCGCTGGGTTCCGATCTGCACACGGGCGCTGCTGGCCATCTTCGCGCTGATTTTCGTGGGGCTTTCGGCGATCCTGCTGCTGGTGTGGCGGCAGCCCGCGCCGGGTAACATCGGCGGCGCCTTGACCCAACATTCGGACCTCTACACGCTGTCGCTCGGCCACATGCGAGATCTGACTCTTCGCGCTTTTGCTTACCTGAAGGCTCCCCTCGGACTGGCGGCTTTTGCCTTTGGAGCGGGGGCCTCGGGACTGTTCGCCTCGCGGAGCAACCTGCGGCGAACGGTGCTCGTCGTGGCGGCGAGTATGATTTTTTTCTTCCACGCCGCGCGGATGGCCCTTGTCCGCTTCGAGGACTACCTGGGCTCCTACCCGCTGGCCGAGAGCCTCCAGCAGAGCCCGCCCGGACAACTGATCGAAGCCGACGCCTACTACGCCTTCTCGTCTGTCTTCTTCTACACGGGCCGCTCCGCACTCTTGCTCAACGGACGCGAAGACAACTTGGAGTACGGCTCATATGCGCCAGGCGCTCCCGGTGTGTTCATCGACGATGCCCGCTTCGCCGCCCTCTGGAACGAGTCGGCGCGCTATTACCTGCTCGCCTACGGCGCGAACCTGCCGCGCCTGGAAGAACTGGTTGGCCGGGCGAACCTGCGGGTCGTAAAGAAGAACGCCGACAACTATTTGCTGACGAATCATCCGCTTCCGTGAGGACCTCCGGTGAATGATATCGATGCCAGAGCGCTTGCATGGTTTGAGGTGAGATCCTTCGCTGCGGAAATTAGCTCTGCGATGTTTGCTAAGTCTCCCATGTCGAGCTGGCTGATAGCACGGTCACTGGCCCTGGTGCTCACCCTGATCGCGGTGGGATGGGCTGCGGATTCTGGCCAGCCGGTTAGCCTCACCTTTTACGTTCTTGATGAAAATCAGAAGCCGCTCGCACAGGCGCAGGTTGAGGTTCGTTTGCTGGAACAAATCGTCGCCAGCGCTACGACGGACGAGAGTGGACGAGGAAGGATCACTCTTACTGGTTCTGGACGCTACTTGCTGCGGGTGAAAAAGAAAGACTACATCACGAGCGACACCTCGCTCGAAATCAATGCTGCCGACGCCGCCGACAGAGTGGATGTGATTCTGCCGCACATCGGCTTGAGCAAGCAGGAGGTCACGGTGCAAGGGACTTCGTCGGATCCGGTGACGGCGGAGTCCAGCCTTCCATCGACTCTAGCACCGAAACAGGCCGCGCAAGCGCCCTCGCGCCCCGCCACGCTCACAGACGCGCTCCCGCTCGTTCCGGGAGTAGTACGCGCCGCGAATGGGAGTATAGGGATCGCAGGGTACGCGGAGAACCACAGCACGTTGCTCATCAACTCCGTCGATGTCACCGATCCTTCCACTGGGGGATTCGGCCTCAGTGTTCCCATCGACAGCGTTGAAACCATCAACGTCACGGAGATGCCCTACCTGGCGCAGTACGGGAAATTCATTGCCGGCGTGGTGGCTGCGGAGACGCGGCGTGGCGGCGATAAATGGAATGTTAGCCTCAATGACCCGCTTCCCGAATTCCGGATCCGAAGCGGACATCTTGTCGGTCTCAAGGATATGTCTCCCCGTCTGAATTTCGGGGGCCCTTTGATCGCAAACCGGTTGTTCGTCTCAGAGGGAACAGAGTACTTGCTTCATAAACAAACGGTGCGGACGCTTCCATTTCCAGCAAATGTAACACGGTTCAAAGCGATCAACTCCTTTACCCAAGTCGATGCGGTCATTTCTCCCACCCACACACTTGCCGTCAGCTTTCACTATTCCCCCCATTCCCTGCGGTACGCCGGTCTTGATTTCTTCAATCCGCAACCGGTAACGGCCAATGCCGATTTCCACGAATCCACCGGAACGGTCATCGACCGTATGTCTTTGGGTGGCGGCGTCCTCCAAAGCACGATTGCAAACACCCGCGTGACCACCGGGATCGAGCCCCAGGGCATTGCTGAAATGCTGCTGAGCCCGCTCGGTAACCGCGGCAACTACTTCAGCCAGCAGTCCCGTCAGGCGACCCGCTTCGCGTGGATCGAGAATTGGACGCCGCACACGCGTCATTTTGCCGGGGATCACATCCTGCAACTCGGCTCGGTGCTGAGCTATAGCGAAGATGAGGGCCAGTTGCACGCCCGACCGGTGCAGATTCAAGATGCCAGCGGGCGTACTCTGCAGCGCGTCGATTTTACCGGCGGACAGGCCTTCGCACTTTCCGATTACGCGCCCGCGGTTTACGCGCAAGACCACTGGATTTTGAATACCCGGTTCGCCCTGGACCTGGGAGTGCGCTTCGAAGAGCAGACCATCACTTTCACTTCGCGCACTGCTCCTCGTGGTGGGTTTGTGTGGACGCCGAGCGAAGACAGGAAGACGGTCTTGAGGGGCGGAGCCGGCGTGTTCTATGATTCCGTGCCCCTTGGGGTCTATGCCTTCAACAACTTTCCCGAGCAGACTGTCACTTCGTTCGACCCTTCCGGCGGTATCGTCGGGGACCCGATTCACTACATCAACATTACGCAGGCGGCGGCACGGTCCGGCTTTCCACTTGTGGATAGAGCGAAAAGAAGCGGAAACTTTGCTCCTTACAGCACGGCTTGGCATCTCGAACTGGAACGTGAGGTCTCCCGCTTCTTGATGGTGCGGGTGAAGTACCTTCAAAGCGTAGCGCACGATCTGATCGGGCTGCAGCCCCAGCTCGTGCAAGGACAGAGTGCGCTGGTGCTTGGGTCATCCGGCGCTGCCCGAACGCGCCAATACGAATTCACCGCCAGGATCGGCGCCGACCCGCAGCGGCAGTTCTTTTTCTCCTATGTCCGGCAGCATGCACGGGGAGACGTCAACGATGCCAGCGGCTACACCGGTAACTTTCCATTTCCAGTGGTGCATCAAGGTCTGATTGCGAGCCTGCCCGATGAAATCCCCAACCGTTTCTTGCTCTGGGGCAGTTATGCGTTGCCGTGGAAATTCCAGCTGAATCCACACGTCGAATTCCGCAACGGGTTCCCTTATCAGCCCGTCGACGTGCTGCAACAGTACCTCACCGCCAGGGTTGACAGCCAGCCGAGATTTCCGCGCTACTTTTCTTTCGATTTTCTGGTGTCCAGGGATTTTCAAATCACTAAGAAACACGCCATTCGAATTTCTATACCCATGACGAATCTGACGAACCATTTCAACCCGTTGGAAGCGCACACCAACGTCGCCGATCCACACTACGGCACCTTCTTCGGCAACTATCCGCGACGGTTCCTCCTCGACTTCGATTTCCTGAACTAAGCCTCCTCTGGTGCGGGAATGTTGTCACGGCACCGGAGATCATGCCTTGCTGGCCAGTTTTGGGTGCAGGTTGCGACCTTAGCTTCGATTTATACGCCGGGCTTCGCCGCCGGCTTTGACGCGAAGCCTGTCGTTTTAGTCTACGATTACGTCGACTCCAAGGTGCTGATGTTGGCTCGGATGTAGGCGCGCTGACCGCAAGGCTATGGACCCATCGGTTATACGATCCGGGATCACCGCGACGGGCCGGTTGTCGCTGGTTTTTTCCGCCGTTGCCGTCGGCCACAGCATCCAAAGTCTGGCCTGACTACGTTTCGCAGCCGGTCCCTGCATCGGAGCGAACTGCATTCGAATCAAAAAGGGCGTCGGTTCATTTCAAAAAGAATCTGAGGAGAGGAACTTGAGAGTCAACCCACGATCGCTGGCGGTTTGGGTAGGGACAATCGTTTCAGTGGCGATTGTCGGCCGAGTAAGGTCAGAGGCGCAGAACGCAAAGTTTCACGACGCTCCGGCGTCTGCCCGCCAGGAAAGAAATCCGTACGCGGGCCAGAAGGCGGCAGCAGAGGCGGGGTTGAAGCTCTATACCAGGAATTGCGGCGCTTGCCACGGCCGTGGAGGGGGGGGCACCGGCAATATCCCCTCTTTAAGTGCCGGTCCGACTCAGAAGGCAAAGGATGGAGAAATCTTCTGGTACATCACCAAAGGCGACGTGGACAACGGAATGCCCTCATGGTCGGCCCTGCCCGCGCAGCAACGGTGGCAAATCATTACCTACATGAAGGGACTGGCGAGCAGCGCCCGGAGTTCGGCCGCGGCGGCTGCCGCTCCGAAAATTGTCGGTGTCGAAAAGACGGACGCCCCGCTGCCGAAGCCGCCCTTCACGGATTTTCGTCTGGAGGAGCCCGGCAAGATCCGCAAGATCACCTTGCAGGACCTTCCAGAACCTTACGCGACGAAATCGGCGAGCAATGGGCCGGAGATCGTGGCGCGGCCAGCAAACGCATGGCCCAAGGCACCCAACGGTTTCCAGGTGCAGCTGTACGCGACTGGGCTGGAGAACCCGCGATTGATACGGACCGCGCCCAACGGAGACACGTTTCTGGCGGAAAGCAGCGCGGGCCAGGTCAAGGTGTTTCGAGGCGTTACCCAGGACGGCCGGGCCGAGCAGACGGAAGTCTTCGCCGGCGGGCTGAACAGGCCGTTCGGGATCGCCTTCTATCCTCTGGGCCCACGGCCTCAGTGGGTGTATATCGGCAATACGGATGCGGTCGTACGTTTTCCTTATCGCAACGGCGACTTGCACGCCCGGGGACCGGTCGAGCACATCGCGGACTTGCCCAGCGGCGGCGGGCATTGGACACGAGATATACAGTTCTCGCTGGACGGAAAAACCCTGTTTGTGTCGGTGGGTTCGAGTTCGAATGTGGATGATCCGGACACAACCCCCCAAGAAAAGAATCGCGCTGACATATTGGCGTTCAACCCTGACGGCTCGGGGATGCGGGTATACGCTTACGGAATTCGCAACGCTGTCGGACTGGCCATCGATCCCAATGGGGGAGACTTGTGGTGCTCGGTGAATGAGCGTGACGGCCTCGGCGACAACCTGGTGCCCGACTACATCACCCATGTGCAGGAGGGCGCTTTCTACGGGTGGCCATGGTGGTACATGGGTGGGCATCAGGATCCGCGGCATCCCGGGAAGCATCCGGAGTTAAAGGACAAAATAGTCACGCCGGACGTGGTGCTCCAGCCGCACAATGCTTCGCTGGAGATGACGTTTTATCAAGGCGAGCAATTCCCTGCTGAATATGAAGGCGACGTGTTTGCTTCCGAACACGGTTCCTGGAACAAGTCGGTGCGCGCCGGATACGAAGTGATTCGCGTGCCTTTCCATCAGAGCGGAAAAACAACCGGGGAATACCAGGATTTCCTGACCGGATTCGTGGTCGACAACGGGCATGTATGGGGCCGTCCGGTTGGAGTGGCAGTGGCTTCCGATGGAGCGCTGCTGGTCAGCGATGATGGGTCGAACTCCATCTGGCGTGTGAGCTATGTCGGAAAGAAGAGCGGAGGACAATGAGTTGCCCGCCAGTCGAACCTCGATGGTGGCTTTGATCCTCGTCCTTGGATTTTCCGGGTACCAGTTCGGAGACCGGAACGGGTTGAACGACATGCCGTTTGAGAAAGTGCGGAACTGGACCAACGATCTCGAAGGGGCCCGGAAGGCTGCCCAGCGTGCAAACATCGATCTATTTGCTGGTCGGCCCGCCGGCGGCATCAAAATCAACATGCGCGGGGAACTGACGGATGCGAATTGCTATTTAAGTCAGGGCGACCATGCATACGATCACGCGTTTTGCGCGAAGTTCTGCGCGGCGACCGGTTCTCCATTGCTGTTTCTTCCCGACAAGAGTGCAAAGGTCTATGTGGTGCTGACCGCGAAAGATGGCATACCATTGCCCGATGGCGTTTTGAACCTGCTGGGGATTCCGGGCGTAAGCGTGACCGGAGAAGAGCTTGAAGCCCATGGAATCGATGCATTGGCGGTGATGTCGGCCGGCCAGTAAGATCTTGGGCGTGGGCGGTGATAGAGGGACCCACCGGCGGCGGGTCGGCAGCCTCCTCCAGGGACGCCTCCTTGCGGATTGCAGCCAGGAATGCCGCTCCCGGTGCCACCCGCGATTCGACCGTCGGAGACGGACGTGTGGAAACGGGTTGGGGCGCCGCTCAGACCAATCGCGCCAGATTTCCCCTGAGCATCCAGACTGGGCGCGGCATTGTGGCAGCCCTGCTAGCTCCATCCCAGGTAGACATACCGCAAAATGAACAGTGCGGTGAGAACCCAGACCAGCGGGTTGATTTCGCGAATCTTCCCGGAAGCGATTTTCACGACGGTGTAGGAGATGAGTCCCAGGCTTAGTCCGGTCGCGATGCTGAAAGTCAGAGGGGTCGCCAGGATCGTGATGAAGGCGGGGACCGCTTCACTGAAGTCGCGCCAGTCGATGTGAGCAATGGACTGCGTCATGAGCGCGCCGACCAGGACCAGTGCCGGGGCAGTGGCATAGCCGGGGATAGCGGCGGCAAGTGGAGAGCAAAACATAGCCGCCAGGAACAAGAGCGCCACAAAAACGTTGCTGAGTCCGGTGCGAGCTCCGGCAGCCACCCCGGCAACGCTTTCGATGTAACTCGTCACGGTCGACGTTCCAGTGAGTGAGCCGAAGAGCGTTCCCACGGCGTCGGCGATCAGCGCGCGCCCAACCCGTGGAATTTTCCCGTCCTTGATGAAGCCGCCTTGCTCGCAGACGCCTACCAGTGTGCCCACGTTGTCGAACAGATCCACGAACAGGAATGCAAACAGGATTTCGAGGAATCCGAGGTGGATGGCGCTGCGGAAATCAAGTTGGAGGAAGGTCGAGGAGGGGTGGGGGAGAGAGAAAATCCCGGAAGGCCAGTGGGCGATCCCGCGAAGAATTCCGAGCAGCGTAGTGCCGAAGATGCCGATCAGGATGGCGCCGTTGATTTTGCGAGCCATCAAAACCAGGGTGAGGGCGAGGCCGAAACAGGCGGTCTGCGCGGCGTGATCCGCAAAACTGCCCAGGCCCACGTAGGTCGCGGGATTGGCAACGACGAGCTTGGCGTTGCGCATTCCGATGAACGCAATGAACATGCCGATGCCCGTGGCAGTGGAGTGCTTCAGGCACGCGGGCATGCCGTTGACGATCTGCTCGCGGACGCGAGTCACGGTCAGGAGGAGGAAGACGGTTCCCGAGAAAAAGACCACCGCCAGTGCGGTGCGCCACGGGACGTGCATGCTCAGGCAGACCGAGTATGTGAAATAGGCGTTGAGCGACATGCCCGGGGCGAGGGCGATAGGATAGTTGGCGAACAGGCCCATGGCCAGCGTCGCCGCCGCCGCAGAGATACAGGTGGCAAACAACACGCCCTCGACGGGCATGCCTGCTTGGGAGAGAATTTGCGGGTTCACGACCACGATGTAGGCCATCGTCACAAAGGTGGTAAGGCCGCCCAGGAACTCCTGGCGCACGGTGGTCTGATTTTCGGAGAGACGGAAATAGCGGTCGATCAATCGTTCGCCCTCGATCGGAATAACGCCCGCGACCGCAAAGGAATCGGCCTTAGTACGGAATCTTGTGGGGTTTGTCTTCCCACGCGCGGAATGCGGTCAAGGCCTGCTGGCGCATCATCTGGACCATCGGAATCGAACGCTGGGAGTGCGGTCGCGCGAATTCGTGGTAGATGGCAGAGTCGTCAAAACCGATTTTGGATGCGTCGGCGGCGATGTTGCCGAAATAGATGCGAGACAGACGTGCCCAATAGATCGCCCCCAGACACATTGGGCAGGGTTCGCAGGAGGTGTACAACTCGCAGTCTTTCAGTTCGAAAAAACCGAGTTTGGCGCAGGCTTCCCGAATCGCGACAACTTCAGCGTGCGCGGTGGGATCGTTGGTCGCCGTCACGCGGTTCACGCCCTCGGCCACGATGTGGCCTTCTTTCACAATGACGGCCCCGAATGGGCCGCCTTGACCGGAGAGAACGTTGTCGAGGGAGAGTTGAATGGCGCGGGCCATGAAAAGGTTGTCCATGCGCTGGGCTCGATGAATGCGTAATCGTCAACGGTATGCTGATGCCAGCAACCGCGAAATTTGCGCGTGAATCAGTCAACATGGACCCGTTCGCAGCCGCTTCGCTGAGAAGGGAGTATAAGCCGGAATCACGAAATACGTAAGACCGTTCTGGAGCGCAGCTTCCCGGGACTTAGCGGACACGGAGCTCAGCGGACGATTGAAAAGAGCCGCGCTTCCGGATAGGCTTTTGCCTCCAAGTCTGACTTGCCAGGGGGCCGAATGGGGTTGCAAGCTTTTCTGTCGCGCTGGGTGGTGACTCCGCAAGGAATCCGGCAGGGAGCGGTGCTGGTAGACGAAGACCGAATTCGCGCGGTCGTGGCGCAGGACGAAGTGCCCGCCGAGGCCACGAGGTGGGATTTCGGCGAGGCGGCATTGCTGCCCGGGCTGGTTGATTCGCACGTTCACATCAACGAGCCCGGACGGACGGAATGGGAGGGGTTTTCGACGGCGACGCGCGCTGCGGCAGCCGGTGGATACACGATGTTAGTGGATATGCCGCTGAACTGTGTGCCGGCCACCACGACCGTGGAAGCGCTTCGAGCCAAACGGCGCGCGGCACCCGGGCAGTGTCAAGTCGATTGGGCGGCCTGGGGCGGAGTGGTTCACGACAATTCGGACAAGCTTGAGGCGCTGGCCGACGCCGGGATTGCGGGGTTCAAATGCTTCCTGGTGCATCCCGGGATCGACGAGTTTACGCGGGTGGGCGAGGTGGAACTGCGGGCGGCGCTGCCGCATGTAGCGCGAACCGGACTTCCGCTCCTGGTGCACGCGGAGCTTCCCGGCCCAATCGACGCGGCAACGGATCGGTTGCGGGATCAGGACTGGACTCGCTATACGACCTATCTGCAATCGCGGCCGGACGAAGCCGAACTCGCCGCGATACGGTTCATGCTGTCGTTATGCCGCGAGTACAGTTTTCCCCTGCACATTGTGCATCTCGCAACCGGTCTAGCCCTGGAGCAGTTGCGGGCTGCGCGGGCCGCGGGGTTGCCGGTGAGCGTAGAGACCTGCCCGCACTACTTGTATCTTGAAGCGGAGAAGATTCCCGACGGGGGGACGATATGCAAGTGCGCGCCCCCCATTCGGGGGCGTGTGAATCGCGAGCAGCTTTGGCAGGGATTGAGAGACGGAATCATTGACCTGGTGGTGACGGATCATTCTCCGTGCCCGCCGGAGATGAAGAGAGTGGGGGAAGGGAACTTCCTGAACGCCTGGGGCGGCATTGCGAGCCTCTCGATTGCGTTGCCGGTGATGTGGACTGAAGCAAGCCGACGGGGTTTTACGCTGAGCGACCTTGCACGATGGATGGCGCAACAGCCGGCACGACTGGCGGGCTGCGGCGCGCGCAAGGGACAGATTGCCGCAGGGTATGATGCGGACTTGGTTGTATTTGATCCGGAGGCGGAGTTTACGGTGACCGAGGATCGCCTGCATCATCGTCATCGAGTTTCGCCTTACCTTGGGGAAAGGCTGCGCGGAATCGTGCAGCAGACATATTTGCGCGGCACGGTGGTGTTCGATCACGGAAGATTCCCGGGGGAGGCCCGAGGCCTCGAGTTCCGCCGGTGAACCGCAATGGTCGAATCGACTTCGTTCAGAAGGGAGTGGCGTGAGACCTGATCCCATCGTCGGCACATCGGTTCCGCGAAAGGAAGGGCGAGACAAGGTCACAGGACAGGCGCACTACATTGACGACATGGCGCTGCCCGACATGCTGTATGGTGCGACCGTGCGCAGTCGCGTTGCGCGCGGCCAGATCCGAAAGATCGCGTTCGATCCCGATATCCGGTGGGACGAATTTGTGGTCGTATCCGCCCAGGATATTCCCGGGAAGAATTGCGTGGCCCTGATCGCCGACGATCAGCCTTGCCTGGCGGATGCAGTCGTCAATCATCCCGAAGAGCCGATTTTGTTGCTGGCCCATCGGAACCGGCATCTGCTTCCGAAAGCGGTCGAGGCAGTTACGATCGACTACGACCCCCTGCCGGCCTTGTTCAGCATGGAAGAGAGCGAGCGCTGTGCGCAGGTCATCTGGGGGAAAGACAATACCTTCAAGAGCTACCTGGTCGAAAAGGGAAATGTAGATAGCGTTTGGGCGAAGGCTGACTACATCGTGGAAGGTGAATATCGGACCGGAGCGCAGGAACAGCTCTACATTGAAAACAATGGAGTCATTGCCACCTTTGACGGCGTGCATGGGATCACCCTCTGGGGTTCGCTGCAGTGCCCTTACTACGTGCACAAGGCGCTGATGAAACTGTGCGACTTGCCCGAGGACAAGATTCGCGTGGTGCAGACCGAGACCGGCGGAGCCTTCGGGGGCAAAGAAGAATATCCATCGATGATTGCCGGGCATGCGGCGCTGCTGGCGATCAAGTCGGGACGACCCGTGAAGATCGTTTACGATCGCATGGAAGACATGGCCGCCACCACCAAGCGGCATCCCTCACGGACGCGGCATCGAACCGCGGTGAGCCGGGATGGCAGGATTCTGGGTGGAGAAATTGAATTCACCGTCGATGGCGGAGCCTACACGACCCTGTCGCCCGTGGTGCTGTCGCGCGGCACGATCCACGCGGGCGGCCCGTATTATTGGCCGAATGTCCGAATTCGCGCAAAGGCGCTGGCAACGAACGCGCCGCCCCACGGGGCGTTTCGCGGGTTCGGCGCGCCCCAGAGCCTGTTTGCGATGGAACGGCACATGGATCGGATCGCAGCGCAGGTGGGTATCTCCCCGGTGGAAATTCGGCGGCGGAATTTCCTGAAGACGGGCCAGACAACCGCGACCGAGCAGACTGTGCACGAGCCGATCCATCTTGAAAAGATGCTCGATCGAGGGCTCGTACTCGCGGACTACCATGCCAAAAAAAAGCGTTTCGGCCTGGAAAACCCATCGCGGGCGCGCAAAAAGGGAATCGGCATCGCGGCCTTCCTGCATGGAGCCGGATTCACCGGGTCGGGCGAACGCAATCTGAGTTCGGTGGTGGGCGTCGAAGGCCGTGCCGACGGCCGGGTGCGAGTGTTGGTTTCCAGTACCGAGTTCGGGCAAGGGACAAAAACGGTGCTCTGCCAAATTGCCGCCGAGACCTTGGGATTGCCGTATGAGGAAGTCGAGATTGCGCAGCCCGATACCAAACAGGTGCCGAACAGCGGGCCGACCGTAGCGTCGCGCACGGTAATGGTGGTGGGCAAACTGGTGCAGTCCGCCGCCGAAGGAATCCGGCAGACGTTGAGCGACTCAGGTTTGCTCGGCGCCCCGTACTCAGGCGAGGAGTTTCGCCAGGCGTGCGCCAGGTATGTCTCCCAGCACGGGCAGTTTGTGTCGTGGTCGCGCTTTGAAGCGCCCAGCGGCATCTTTTGGGATGACGAAAAGTATCGCGGAGAGGCGTACGCGGCCTACGCATGGGCTATCTACATCGCGGAGGTTACGGTCGACCTGACCAGTTACGGAGTGTCGGTAGACGATTTTGTGGCTCTACAGGAGGTCGGCAAGGTTTTGCATCCGGTGCTGGCGCGGGGCCAGATCACAGGCGGGGTCGCCCAGGGCATCGGGTATGCCTTGTACGAGAAAGTGGTTTGGCAGAACGGGCGCATGCTGAACGGGCAGATGACGAACTACATCATGCCGACATCGGCCGATCTGCCGCCGATCCGGGTGTACTTTGAGGAACTGGGCAACGTTCACGGCGCCTTTGGGGCGAAGGGAATCGGTGAACTGCCGATGGATGGACCGGCGCCGGCGATTGTCAATGCCGTTGCGGATGCACTTGGCACCCGCTTCGACTCGATTCCACTGCTCGCGGAGGAGATTTTTGACGCGATGACAACTCGGCCGTTGGAGGTCAGTTCTCCCGGCGCAGACGGAGTGCGATGAACGCTTCCCCTGCGCAGTGTGATGTTTCGTTGATCGTCAACGGCGAGCCCAGGACGGTTTGCGCATATCCGATGGAAAGGCTGCTGGATGTGCTTCGGCATCAACTCCGACTGACCGGAACGAAAGAGGGATGCGGAGAGGGCGAATGCGGATCGTGCTCGGTGCTGATGGATGGTGTCCTGGTGAATAGCTGCCTGGTGCCGATTCTGCAAGCGCAAGGGGCAAACATCGTTACGATTGAAGGACTCGAGCAGGGTGCGCAACTGCACAGATTGCAGCAAGCCTTTCTGGATTGTGGCGGAGCGCAATGCGGGATCTGCACGCCGGGGATGATCCTGGCGGCGTGCCATCTGTTGAGCAAGAAACCGGCGCCCAACCTGGACGACATCCGGGAAGGTCTGGCGGGAAATCTTTGCCGTTGTACCGGGTACGCGCAGATTTTCGAAGCCGTGGTGGAGGCCGCCCGCAGCGAGCCAGCGAAATGAGATCAGATCCGGCAGAGTACGAACTCGTTGCGCCTGCAAGCCTGGCGGCAGTGTTGTCGCTGCTGGCGGCACAGCCGGGGATGTGGCTGCCGATCGCCGGCGGGACCGATGTGATGGTGGGTTACGCGGCTGGACAATTGCCGGCACGGAGGCTGGTGAGTATCTGGAAGCTGCCGGAGTTGCGAGGGATCGAAGTCAGGGAGAACGAAGTGTCCGTCGGGTCAGGGTGCACCTATACAGACTTGCGGCAGCAAGCGATCGTGGGGCGCGAGTTTCCCCTGCTCGCAAGTGCGGCGCGGTGGACCGGTGGAATCGCGAACCAGAATCGGGGGACACTCGGCGGAAACATTGTCAATGCGTCTCCGGCGGCGGATTCACTGCCGGCTCTCCTGGTGTATGAGGCCGAGTTGATTCTGGTTTCCATACGCGGTGAGCGGCGCGTGCGCTACACAGACTTTCACACCGGTTACAAGAAAACCGTGTTGGGGACTGATGAACTCATTCGGGCGGTTTGCCTGCCACGCCGGTTTGCAGGGTATTTTCACCACTCGCGCAAGGTGGGGGCGCGCAATGCGCAGGCGATCTCGAAGGTGTGCATCGCCGCAGTTGGGCGGACCGCACGCGGTGTGGCGGAACAGGTGCGCATTGCGCTGGGCAGCGTGGCGCCGGTGGCGCTGCGACTTTCGCGGACAGAGCAGCTGGTGAACCACCAGGCGATTGATCCAGGGCTTGTGGCGCGCGCCAGACGGGCGGCGATCGAGGAGATTCAGCCGATCAACGACATTCGCTCGACGGCGGCCTATCGTGGGGCCGTGTCAGGCAATCTGGTCGCAGAGTTTCTGGAGGGGCTGGCGGCGAGCGGGAAGGGCGCATGAGCGAAGTGCTGACCCATTGGAACCAGCTTCCGCCGGAGGAGGCCGCGGGCGAGATATTGGCTTGCTGCGGGTCGACCGCCTGGGCGCGGGCGGTCGCGGCTCGCAGGCCGGTGCCCGACGAAGCAGTCCTGGTCGCGCTGTCCGACCAGGCCTGGTGGAGCCTGGGGCCGTCGGATTGGATGGAGGCTTTCTCCCGGCATCCTCGCATCGGCGAGCGGAAGGCCCCGCAATTGGCGTCGGCGCAGTCGGCGACGTGGTCCGCGCAGGAACAACAGGCTGTGGCAGCGGCGGGTGACGCGGTTCAGTTGGCGCTGGCCGAAGGCAATCGGGAATACGAGCGGCGCTTCCACCGGGTGTTCATCGTGTGCGCGACCGGGAAGTCGGCGCCCGAGATTCTTGAGATTTTGCGGCGGCGCATGCAGAATGACGACGCCACGGAGTTGCGCGCAGCCGCGGAAGAGCAGCGCAAGATCACCAACATCCGATTAAAGAAATGGTCTCTGGGATGAAACGGATTTCGACCCACATTCTCGACCTGATGCGCGGCCACGCGGCAAGCGGGGTCCCGGTTCGCCTGGACCGACAGGAGACGCCAGGCAACTGGCGGATGCTCAAATCGGCTCGCACCGACGAGGACGGCCGTTGCGGCCAATTGTTGCCGGACGACGAATTGCCCACGGGCTGGTACCGTTTGTCGTTTGATACGGCGAGTTACTTTGGCGCGCACAAAATCGCAGCGCTGTATCCGGTGGTCGAGGTCACGTTTCAGGTGAGGGACGGAGAATCACAATTCCACCTCCCTCTCCTTCTGAGCGCAAACGGTTACACCACGTACCGGGGGACATAGGTTGAGTTCTTCGATCCGAGAATGGCTGAACCTCAGTGTGCGGTGGTTCCACGTTTTTGCCGGAATCATGTGGGTGGGGCAGACCTATTACTTCACCTGGCTGGACGGCCAGTTCGCAAAGCTCGAAAAGAAAGCGGCGGCCGACGGGAAGGTTCCGGCTGTTTGGATGGTGCATAGCGGCGGATTTTACGCGGTCGAAAAGCAGAAGTCCCTGGGGGTGGGGCCAGAACTGGTTCACTGGTTCCGCTGGGAAGCGCTGATGACGTGGCTGGGCGGCATGGTTCTGCTGATCCTGGTGTATTACCTGGGCAGCGGACTCGTCGATCCGGATGTGGCGGATATTTCCAAGCGAGCCGGGATCGTGATTGGATTGGGTGCGCTGGCAGCGGGCTGGTTGATTTACGACGCAGCGATGCTGTCGCCGCTCGGAAAGTCGCCCAGCGCATTCGCGATCTTTGGCCTGGTGACGACGACAGCGGCTGCCTGGGGACTGGCGCACGTTTTCAGCGGGCGAGCGGCCTACATTCACGTGGGTGCGCTCTTCGGCACGATTATGACCGCCAACGTGTGGTTTCGCATTCTCCCCGCGCAACGCAAGATGATTGCGGCGGCGGCCGCGGGCGAGAAATTCGACGCGTCGCTCGGGGCGCTGGCCAAGCTGCGCTCCAGGCACAATACATTCCTGGCAGTACCCGTGGTGTTTCTGATGCTCAGTAACCATTTTCCGGTCGCGACCTACGGCAACCGGTACGCCTGGCAAGTGCTGGTGATGCTGGTCCTGGCAGGCTGGGTGGCGGCGAGAGTGATTCGGGAGTTCTGAGTCAGGACAATGAAGCGCCTGTGGCCGGCAATTTAGAACCTGTGCAGATGAATGGGTATCGATCTCTCGCGGAAGAAGTGATCGCACGCTGCCGTAGGCTGGCTTCCTTTTCGCAGGATGCAGACGGCACGCGGCGCACTTTCTTGTGCGCGGCGATGCGAGACTGTCATCAGGAAATCGCACAGTGGCTGGAGCCGCTCGGGGTCGGGGTACGAGTCGACGCGGCCGGAAATCTGCGAGCGGCGTATCCGGCTGCACAAGCGGGTGTGCCGCACCTGCTCGTGGGGTCACATCTCGACACGGTTCCGAGGGCTGGAGCCTACGATGGAGTTTTGGGCGTGGTGTTGGCCGTCGCGCTGTTGCAGGCGCTGGACGGACGAAAGCTCCCCTATGGAATTGAAGTGGTGGGCTTTTCGGAAGAAGAAGGAGTTCGATTTGGCGCGCCCTTCATTGGCAGCCGAGCGCTGGTGGGCCGTCTCGATGAAGAATTGCTGGCGCACACCGATGAAGACGGGATCTCGGTGCGGAGAGCAATCCAGGACTTTGGGCTGAATCCGGCCGAGATTGCGCACGCTGCCCTCAAGGAGGATGTCCTCGGCTATCTGGAGTTTCACATCGAGCAGGGACCTGTGCTGGAGAAATTGGGGAGGCCACTGGGCGTGGTCGAAGCGATCGCGGGCCAGAGCCGGTTGGAGGTGACCTTTGTCGGGCGCGCAAATCACGCAGGCACCACGCCCATGGATCTGCGTTATGACGCGCTGGCCGGCGCTGCGGAGTGGATTGTCGCGGTCGAGCGGCTGGCCTCGAGCGTGCCTGGGCTGGTGGCTACGATCGGCTCGGTCGAGGCAAGTCCGGGCGCCACGAATGTGATTGCCGGAGAGGTCCGGTTGAGTTTGGACGTGCGCCACAGGGCGGACAGCGTACGGGCTCATGCGGTCGAGGATTGTATTCGGGTCGCGGAAGAGATCGCGCTGCGGCGCCGGCTTTCGGTGCGACCGAGGGCGCGGCTGAGTCAGGTCGCGGTCGCGATGGATCCATTTCTCAGTGAGCAGATCGAAACAGCAATTCGCAAGAGCGGCTGCGAGCCACTTCGCATGGTGAGCGGGGCGGGACACGACGCCATGATCCTGGCGGAGAAAGTCCCCTCCGCCATGATCTTCCTGCGAACGCCCGGGGGGATCAGCCATGACCCGGCCGAGTCTGTGAGAATGAACGATATCGCAAAAGCGATCGAGTGCGGCCTGTATTTGCTCGATCAGTTGGCAGCATCGCCGGTATTTCAGACAAGGACGTGCCGTGCATAATCTTGGATATACGCGAAGTTCACAACAGCCGAACCACGTGCTGCTGACCCCGGACACCTTCATCCGGACCCCTTTGCCCGGGATGAAGCGAGGCACCGCAATCGTGCACGCAGGGCCCGCGTTGGGGGCGGCGTTCGCACAGTACACGGCTGAACTTGAAGCGGGTGGCGAACTGGGGATCACTTCTGCGCAAAGATTTCTCAGCGTGATCGAGGGCGCCCTTCATGTGGAAGTCGACGGAAAGCGCCACGAGGTTGGTCCGCGTGGCTACGCCTACCTTCCCGAAAGCGCTCCCCACCGTGTGGTTGCCCCGAAGGCGGCTCGCGTGGCGGTGATCGAGAAGCCGTACCGGGCGCTCCCATCGGTCGAGGCGCCGAACGCGATTGTTTCCAGCGAAGATGTGGTTGCATCGCATCCCCTCAACGACGATCCCGATTTACAGCTGAAGTGTCTGCTTCCGGACGAGCCGCCCTTCGACTTTGCCGTGAACACGATGCAGTACCAGCCAGGCGCAGCGTTGAGCATGGTGGAGATGCATGTGATGGAACACGGACTGCTCATGCTGGAGGGTGGTGGCATTTATCGGCTGGGCGATTCGTGGTATCCCGTGAACGCGGGAGACTTCATCTGGATGGGACCGTGGTGTCCGCAATGGTTTGGAGCGATCGGCAAAGTGCCCGCGAAATATCTCATCTACAAGGATTGGAACCGGCATCCCCTGGCCGGCATGCCACGATGAAGCTCGCCATTGATCAAGACCGTCTCAACTCCGAGATCGAGCAGTTGGCGGCCTTCTCGGAGGCGGAGCCTCCCGCCGTGACACGCGTGGTCTTCACGCCTACCGACCTCGAGGCGCGGGCGTGGATGAAAGCGCGCTGCGAGCAGGCGCGCCTCAAAGTGCGACAGGATGCGATCGGCAACACCTTCGCTCGCTGGGAAGGCACAGAGGGGGCGTTGCCCGTGGTGGGGACGGGGTCCCATATCGACGCGATTCCGAACGCGGGGAAGTATGACGGCGTGGTCGGAGTGCTGGGTGGACTGGAAGCGATTCGAGCCTTGCAACGAAGCGGATTTCGTCCCAGGCATTCGATTGAACTCCTGATCTTCACCGCGGAGGAGCCCACGCGTTTTGGGATCGGATGCTTGGGCAGCCGGCTGTTGTCGGGGACTCTTTCCGCCGAAGCCGCGCAGAAGTTGACCGACAGCGCTGGCGGGTCCGTGGAAGAGGTTCGCCGCAAAGCGGGATTCACGGGTGAATTGGAGCAAGTGAAGTTGCCCGACAGCTATTACAAGGCATTCGTCGAGTTACACATTGAGCAGGGGCCCATGCTCGAGCGGGAGCGGACGCCACTCGGCGTCGTCGAGCGCATCGCGGCACCGGCGAGCCTGCGCGTGATCATTGAAGGGGCGGGCGGACACGCGGGCGGGGTCCTGATGCCGGACCGGCGAGACGCGCTGTGCGCGGCTGCCGAGTTGATTCTGGCGATCGAACACGCGGCGCGAACCAGCGGCGCGATCGACACGGTGGCCACCGTGGGAATCTGCGATGTCTTTCCGGGGGCAGTCAACAGCATTCCGGCCAAGGTGCTGATCAGTGTGGACATACGCGACACAAACCGGGCGCGCCGTGACGGTGTACTGCGAGCGCTGGACGCGGCCTGCCACCTGACCGCCACGAATCGACAGGTCAAGATCCATTCGGATCTGTTGAACGCCGATGCTCCCGCCGATTGCGGCCCGGCGGTCATTGCGGCTCTTTCCGAAGCCTGCACGCAACATGGATTTGGTTTTCTTACCATGACGAGTCGCGCCTATCACGATTCCCTCTTCATCTCGCGGATCGCGCCCGTTGCCATGTTGTTCATCCCCTGCCGTAACGGCTACAGCCATCGGCCCGATGAGTATGCTTCGCCAGAAGATATCGCCCGGGGAACGCTGGTGCTTGCCGAAGCGCTGGCGAATCTGTCAGCCTGATTTCAGCGCCCACTTCGCGCGGCGAACCGCCGAAGCGGGCGTTCTCAGGGCGCACGAGGGATGGTCGATTCGCGATCCGCCCAGTGTTCGACAAGATCCCGTACGACCCGATCGCCGACCGTTTCGGCCGCCTCCAGAGCGGGCAGGTATGCCGAATAGTTCCCCGAGAGCATTTCCCGCAGGCTCTCGGCCACTGACTTGCCGGGCGGTTCGCGGTCGTAATTGCTTACAGTGCGTAGCACGAGAACGCGTTGCCGGTCGGCGCGCCCGGCCTGACTCAGGAGGGTGAGAGCCTGCAGGGTTCCCGAGTCTTCCATGGCGGCGATCATGTAGTTGCCTTTCCCGTTCGTGTAGTAACGCGTCCAGGCGTTGGCCCAGCTCTCCAGCTTTGAACCGTGCCAGAAGGTGCTCGCCGAGAGCGCTGTTCCATGGGTCACAAAGGGCGGCCTCAAGGCATTCGGGTAGCCCGGGAATCGGGAGCGGAATTTGCGCAAGGCGTCGGTGTCGGGCAGCGGGACGTTCTCGGTGAGACGCGCAGCCCATAGCACCAGGTCGGGATTGAGTGTATAGACTTCGCCATATGCGGGATCGGGCGGTTGCTCGTAGGGCGTGCCTTTGCGAAGCGGGACATAGCCGGTCGGCCAGTCCTTCGGAATCTGGCGCGCGTCGATTTCAAACGACAGGTCGCCGTCGACCACATGGTCGGCCCAGATCGCGGAACCCAGGGACACATCAGCGGGATCGCCCCCGCCGATCCCGGCCACAATCCAATATGCCTTTGAAAGATCAAAGCGCGAGTCGAGACCGAGTGCCATCACCGAGGCTGCAGCCATCGCCGTGCCGACGCCGGTAACCATGCCGAGCACGCCGTCCCTGTTCATCCGAACGTGGTGGTAGCCAGCGGGCAGCGGGAGAATCTGGTCCAGGTGCTCGCGTTCCACCCAGAGCTGGAATTCACCCGGCACATCCCCGGTGTCCTCGCCCCGCTCGAACATCGTCACCAGGACGACTTTCACGCGGATGGGTGGCATGGGGGGCGCGCTCTGGGCGACCGAGAGCCCGCCGAACAACACCAGGAGCAGGAGGTGACGGAGGAGGCGACGATCAAGGGTCATGGGGGGACTCTCGGGAGCGATGGCTCGGGCAATCATTTCTGATTTGGGGTGAGCGCAGAAGATCCAGGTCGTTTTGTACTCTGAAACAGGCGCCGCTGGATTGAAGAATTCCGATATTCGACATCCAATTCTTGAGTTTGCGTGTCACGTTGTTCTCGGGAGATCGCCCCGTGAGTATAGTCACAGACATTCGAGATGGCATGAACTCCGGCAACACATCCTTCGCTCGGCTGCGCGCGGACTCTCGTCACACGCTCCGCCTGGCTCTGCCACTGGTCTTTGCCGAGATCGGATGGATGAGCATGGGAATCGTCGACACCATCATGGTTGGGCGGCTGGCGAATAGCGCGGTCGCCATTGGGGCCACAGGCCTGGCGCAGAGTCTTTACCACAGCGTGGCCATCTTTGGCGGCGGCTTGCTGCTCGGGCTGGACACTTTCGTCGCACAGGCGTTCGGACGCGAGGACTTGGACGATGCGCGGCACTCGCTGGTGAACGGGTTGATCCTCGCGCTCGCGCTGACCCCGCTCCTGATGTTCACGGTTTCCTTCTGGCCTGGCTTGATGCAGCGCTTTGGAATCAGCATCGAGCTGGTCGGGCCCATGCGGCCGTTTCTGCAGGCATTGAACTGGGGCACCCTGCCCCTGCTCAGCTATTTTGCGTTGCGCCGGTACCTGCAGGCGGTGGACGTGGCCCATCCGATCATGTTTGCGTTGATCTCCGCGAACCTGGTCAATGTATTCGGCGACTGGGTATTGATTTACGGACATCTTGGTTTTCGCCCGATGGGTATCACGGGGTCCGGCTGGTCGACTTGTTTCGCTCGCGTGTACATGGCGTTGATTCTGGCGATCACGCTTTTCCGGGTGGAATCGAAGCGCGGGTTGTCGCCCTGGACGAACACGGTGAGAATCGACCTGCAGAGAATGTCGGCGCTATTGCGGCTGGGAGCGCCGGCGGCCACCCAGATCCTTCTAGAGATCGGAGCCTTTGCGGCGGCGACGACATTATGCGCCAGACTGGGGGCTGTTCCCCTGTCCGGACACGAGATTGCGTTGAACTGTGCCGCGCTCATGTACATGGTGCCGCTGGGGATCAGTGCGGCAGCAGCGGTGCGGGTCGGACAACAGTTGGGCAGAGGGGACCCGGAAGGAGCGCGACGCGCGGGCTGGTCCGCGATTGTGATTGGTGCGGCATTCATGACCTGCTCGGGCCTTCTGTTTGTCTCGGTTCCCAGGCTCATCGCGCGTTTGTTCTCTCCCGATCGGGCGGTCATCCGGGTGGGAGCAACCCTGCTGCTGGTGGCCGCTGCGTTCCAGTTGTTCGATGGCCTGCAGACCGTGGCGACGGGCGCACTCCGGGGCGCAGGAGACACGCGCACTCCGATGTTTGCCAACTTCGTCGCCTACTGGCTGATCGGGCTTCCGCTCGGATATTTGCTGGCGTTTCCGATGGGATGGGGCGCGCTGGGAATCTGGATCGGGCTGTGCGTCGGCCTGATGATCATTGGGTCGGCTCTCCTGATCACCTGGCACCGGAAGGTGCTGCGGAGCTCGAGCGGAAAGGAACAGTTGCCGGATGCCCGCCTGAGCCATGCGGATGCATGAAGCGGCCCGTCGTCGTTACGGCTGAGTGTAGGTGGCTCGCTTTACAAACTCGCCCGCGCCGGCGCGTCCCTGGAATTTGTCTCCTGCAACGAGCACGCGTCCGCGCGAGAGCACCACATCGGGCATGCCTGTGACCTCGATGCCTTCAAACATCGAATAGTCCACGCGCATGTGGTGCGTCTGGGCGCTGATGGTGTGTTTGCGGTTGGGATCGAAGATCACGAGATCGGCATCGCTGCCTACTGCGATCGTGCCCTTGCGCGGATAAAGTCCGAAGAGCTTTGCGGGTGTGGTGGCAACCAGCTCCACGAACCGGTTCACATTGAATCGACCCTTGGCCACGCCGCCGGAGTACACCAGGCTCATGCGGTGCTCGATGCCGGGACCGCCGTTGGGGATTTTCGTGAAATCGTCCTTGCCCAGCTCTTTTTGGTCCTTGAAGCAGAACGGGCAGTGGTCGGTCGAGACCACCTGCAGGTGATCGGTCTTGAGTCCGTTCCACAGCTTCTCCTGATGCCATTTTTCGCGCAGAGGAGGCGTGAAAACGTACTTCGCTCCTTCAAAGCCCGGCACGTCGAAGTTCTCGAGGGAAAGATACAGGTACTGCGGACAGGTCTCGGCGTAAACCGGGAGGCCGCGATCACGCGCCTCGCGAACCTTTTCGAGTGCCTCGTTGCAGCTGAGATGAACGATGTAGACAGGCGCTCCAGCCATTTCCGCAAGTGCGATGGCTCGCGAGGTGGCTTCGGCTTCGGCCGTAGTGGGCCGGGTCAACGCGTGGTACTTCGGAGCTTTCTTTCCTTCGGCCAGCGCCTGTTGCACGATGACGTCGATCGCGTTGCCATTTTCCGCATGCATGCAGACCAGGCCCCCGTTCTTCGCCGTGGTACGGAAGGCCTTGAAGATGCTGCCATCATCGAGCATGAACACGCCGGGATAGGCCATGAAGAGCTTGAAGCTGGTTACGCCCTCGCGGACCAGAGCGTTCATCTCTTGCAGTTGGGCGTCGGCAAGTTCGGTGATGATGCAGTGGAAGGAATAGTCACACACTGCTTTGCCGGAAGCCTTCTGCATCCAGGTATCGAAAGCCGTTCGCAGGGTCTGGCCCCGGTACTGGATGGCGAAGTCGATCAGCGTGGTGGTGCCGCCGAACGCTGCCGCGCGCGTGCCGGTCTCGAAATCGTCGGCGCTGGTGGTCCCGCCAAAAGGCATATCCAGATGAGTGTGCACGTCGATTCCGCCGGGGAACACATACTTTCCGGTGGCATCCAGGATGCGCGTGGCGTTCTCGCGAGGAAGGTTCTGGCCGATCGCATCGATCCTGCCGCCCGTGATGGCGACGTCGCTGGTATAGGTGTCGGATGCCGTGACCACCTTGCCGTTCGCAATGATCGTGTCAAAGCCCATGCCTGTTGTCTCCTGGGCAGCAGAACAGGCATTCTATGCTAAACTCGCCACCTTCGATTGACGATTTCCGAGCAGGAGAAGAGGACGACAATGCAGTTCGGTATCACGATCAAGCCCGATATGACAGTGGAGCGCATCGTCTCGCTGACCCGCCAGGCCGAGGCTGCCGGATTTCAGTACGGCTGGATTTTCGACTCGCACATTCTGTGGCTGGAGCCTTACCCGATGATGACGCTCATGGCCACCCATACCAAGAATATGCGTCTGGGCACTTGTGTCACCAACCCGGCGGTGCGCGACATCACTGTAACCGCCAGCCTGTTTGCCACGCTGAACTTGATTTCGGGCGGGCGCATGGAACTGGGTATCGGGCGAGGAGACAGTTCGCGGCGCGTGCTCGGCAAAAAGCCGGTCACCTCGGCCCACCTGGAGGAGTCGGTGCGGGTGTTTCGCGACCTCACCGCCGGCCGCGAGGTGGAGTACCAGGGCCAGCCCACGCGCATTTCCTGGGCGGGCGGATCGCCCCGCGTGTGGATCGCCGGATACGGCCCCAAGGTGCTCGACCTGGCAGGAAGGATCGGGGACGGCGTCATTCTGCAATTTGCGGATCCGGACCTGATCGACTGGTGCGTCGGGTTCGTGAAGAAGGGCGCGGAATCCGCGGGACGGGATCCGAAAACGATCGAAATCATGGCAGCGACCGCGGTATGGGTTTCCGACGATCTGAAAAAAGCGCGCTCCCAGGTGCGCTGGTTTCCGGCGCTGGTGTCGAACCACGTGATGGACCTGATCTCGAAGTACAAGCCCGAAGAACTGCCGTCGTCGCTGACGTCCTACGTGCGCAATCGCGGCGGCTACGATTACCTCCAGCACTGCGAGGTCGACAGCAGCAACTCGAAGTTCGTTTCCGATGACGTCGTGGACCGATTCTGCCTCGTCGGCCCGGCCGACGCGCATCGGAAAAAACTTCGCGCACTGGCGGACGTGGGAGTCACGCAATTCAATGTTTACCTGATGTCCGGCGAGGAAGAGGCCACCCTGGAGGCATACCAGCGGGAAATCCTGCCTGCGTTCACCGACACCAGAGTCCAGGTGTCTTCCAGATCCTGAGCCGTCACGTCAGGACGCTTCCACCAAGGGCAGGTCCGGCGCCCCCTGGAACCGCATCAACGCGTAGTAGGCGACGAAGGAAACGAAGAATCCCACAAACCAGGAATAGTCATAAAGCGGACGTAGCATCGGTATCGCCAGGCCCACCAAAGCCGTTCCTGCTCCCAGGGCCAGTGCAGCAAGGGCCATCCAGTTAAAGCCGTGCGAATATTCGTAGACTCCGCCTCGCAGGTAGAGCTCCCCGACCTGGAGCACGCGCCGCCGCACAACGAAATAATCGCAAATCATGATGCCGGCCACCGGGCCCAGAAATGCAGCGTAGCCGCCCAGCCATCCCAGGATGAACGTCTTGTAGTTGGCCAGCAGTTTCCATGGCATCAATGCAATCCCCATGAAGCAGGTGATCACGCCGCCGGTGCGGAAATTGATCTTGCGCGGCCACAAGTTGGAAAAATCATTGGCCGGGGAAACCACGTTGGCTCCGATGTTCACGTTGAGCGTGGCCAGCAGAATGGCGATGAGCGAAATCACGACCGCCACCGGGGAGTGAAAGCGGCTGAGAAGCTCCACCGGGTCCCAGATCGCCGTGCCGTAGATGACCACGGTTGCCGACGTCACCAGGATGCCGATCAGGGAATAAAGCGTCATCGTCGTGGGAAGAGCAATGGCCTGACCGATCATCTGCTGCCGCTGGCTGCGCGCAAACCGGGTGAAATCGGGAATGTTGAGCGAGACCGTAGCCCAGAAGCCAACCGTGCCGTTCAGGGCCGGGATCAGGAATTTCATGAAGTCGGGAAAATTTGCGAAGCGCGAGGGTGCCGACAGCATCGGGCCGAAGCCTCCCGCGGCGTGATAAGCCCAGCCGAGCAGGAGAAGTCCAACCGCCAGAAGGATCGGCGCACTGATACCCTGCAGAAACCGGATGTAGTCGATCCCCTTGAGCACGACGGCGAGATTGATGAACCAGAACGCGAGAAAGCAAATGGCGGTGCGATGTGGAAAATTTGCCCAGCCGGGAGCCAGGGTCGCGACCAGCGTGCTGATCGCTTCGCCGCCAATCCAGGTTTGAATCCCGAACCATCCGCACGCCACCAGCGCGCGCAACACGGCGGCGACGTTCGCCCCCAGCACGCCGAACGAAGCGCGAGCCAGCACCGGGAAGGGCACTCCGTAGCGGGCGCCCGGATGGGAGTTCAGAAGCATGGGAATCAGGACGATGCTGTTGCCGAGGAACACCGTGGCCACAGCTTGCTTCCAGTTCATGCCTCCTTGGATCAGGCTGGCCGCAAGCATGTAGGTCAGGATGTTGACCGACATCGATACCCAGAGAGCGGCGTAGTTGTACGTGCCCCAGGTCCGACGTTCGCGGGTGGCGGGTGCCAGGTCTTCGTTGTAGAGAGGGCTGGATTCGATGCGAGATTGCAGAGACTCTGCAGTCATGGCAATCCTTGCGATGCGGGAGTGAGAAAGGCGTCGGTCAATCGGCCGCCGCCGATTGGCCAGTTTGCGCCGTGAGGGGACCATACGTCTCCGGACGCCGGTCCCGGAAGAACTGCCAGGTCCGCCGGACCTCTTCGATCATGTCGAGATCCAGATCAGCGACCACCAGTTCGTCCTGGTCGCGGCTGGCCTGGGCGATGATCTTGCCGCGCGGATTGCAGAAGTAGCTCTTGCCGTAAAACTCGCCGATGCTCCACGGCTTCTCTTTTCCGACCCGATTGATGGCACCGACGAAGTAGCCGTTCGCTACCGCATGCGCCGGCTGCTCGAGTTCCCACAGGTATTCCGAGAGTCCAGCGACCGTGGCGGACGGGTTGAAAACGATCTCTGCGCCGTTCAAACCCAGAATGCGGGCGCCTTCTGGAAAGTGCCGGTCGTAGCAGATGTAGACTCCCACCCGGGCGTACTTCGTCGGGAAGACGCGGTAGCCGAGGTCGCCGGGCGTGAAGTAGAACTTCTCCCAGAAACCGGGGTGGACATGCGGGATGTGGTGCTTGCGGTATTTGCCCAAATACTTGCCGTCGGCGTCGATCACCGCGGCGGTGTTGAAGTAGAGGCCGGGCATCTGTTCCTCGTAGACCGGAACGACGATGACCATGCGGTGTTTCGCGGCGATCTTTTGCATGAGCTTGGTGGTGGGCCCTTCGGGCACGCGTTCGGTCAGTTCGTACCAGCGAATGTTCTGTTCGGCGCAGAAATAGGGGCCGTAGAACAATTCCTGGAGGCAGAGCACCTGCACCCTTTTTTTGGCGGCCTGTTCGATCAACTTGAGGTGTTTGTCGATCATGGCTTTCTTGATGGCGGGCAGCGAGTGGCCGCTGTCGAGCGCGTTACTTGCCTGGATGAGGCCGCAGCGAACGTTTCGGGGCATGGAAGCACCTCCAAGAGTGGCCAATATAGCAGAACTCCGGCGTGGGTTCGGCGGCTTGAGGCCAGGTCCATGCCCCGGTTTCGGGCCCCCTGAAGCCTGCGGGCCTCACGCTCTGCCAGGCTTTGCGGACAGAGCTTCGCGAACGCGTGCGTATCCAGGCTTCAGGGACTTGTAGATGAAGTCGCAGCGCTGGTGGTAGGGCAGGAAAGCGCTTTTCATCGCATTGATGGATATCTTCTCAAAGTCGTCCAGCGTGAGGCCGAAAGTTTCGGCCGCTGCCTCGAATTCCCGGGTCATGGTGGTGTCGCTCATCAAACGGTTGTCGGTGTTCAAAGTGACGCGAAATTTCTCCTGGTACAGGATCTTGAAAGGGTGCTGTTCCAGGCTGGGTGTGGCGCCGGTGTGCACATTGCTGAGCAGGCAGATCTCGAGCGGGATTCGCTTGTCAAGAACGTATTGTGCCAGATCGCCCAGTTTGACCGCCCTCCCATCGGCGACCGCGATGTCGTCGATAAGGCGCGTCCCGTGCCCGATGCGATGCGCGCCGCAGTATTGAATCGCTTGCCAGATCGATTCCTTGCCGAAGCCCTCCCCGGCATGAATCGTGATGTTAAAGTTCTCGCGCTGGATGTAGTGAAAAGCGTCGACGTGCTTTTTGGGAGGATAGCCTCCCTCCTCGCCGGCCAGATCGAAGCCCACCACGCCGCGCTCGCGAAAATCCACGGCCAACTCGGCCATTTCCAGAGATACGTTCATGTTGCGCATCGCACAGATGATGAGCCCGGAGTGGATGCCGAAGTCCTGCCGCCCGCGAGCCAGCCCCTTAAGCACCGACGAAACCACCTGCTGGTGAGTCAGTCCCTTCTGGGTGTGAAAGATGGGCGCGAAGCGGGTCTCAAAGTAAACAACGCCATCCCTGCTGAGATCCTCCGCCTGTTCATAGGCAACGCGTTCGAGCGCTTCCTCGGTCTGCATGACCGCGATCGTGTGCTCGAAGCCTTCCAGGTATTTGGCAAGGCTTCCCTGATTCGCACCTTGGTGAAACCATTCGCTGAGAGCTTGGGGGTCGCGCGTGGGAAGCTCGGAATAGTTCGCGCTATCGGCCAATTCGATCACCGTTCGAGGTCGCAGGACCCCGTCGAGATGTTCATGAAGTAAGACCTTCGGCAAAGCCTTCAGCAAGGTTTGTTCAAGTTTCATCCGAGACTCCGCTTTGCTGCGAGCAGCAAGGCTTCCATGGGAGTGAGCAATAGTATCCCACCTCCGGAGACGGTATCGGCGCCGCGCACCGGACGATGCCTGGCGCCTGGACCGGTGTTGTACACTACCCGCCACCCCATGCGGTTCGGGGGAGGGACCGCGGCGCATGATGGAAACAGCACGACTGGAGTTGTCGACTGCCCGCCGGGCTTATGGACTGCGACGCGAGGTTCTTTCGCCCATGGAGACCCTGGCACAGTCGGTCTCAACCATGGCGCCGACCACCACCCCGGTTGCGACCATTCCCCTAGTCTGCGCTCTCGCTGGCAATGGCACTTGGCTCGCTTACGGGCTCGCAACCGCCGCAGTTCTGGTCGTGGCATTCTGCATTGGCCGTTTCGCGCGTTACTCTGCCTCGCCCGGCTCGCTCTACACATACACTTCCAGGATTCTGCCGCCCTGGCTGGGCGCTACCGTTGCGTGGAGCCTCCTGCTCGCATACATCGCCACCGCCTCCAGCGTCATCGGTGGCTTCTATCACTACGGCAAGCTCCTGCTGCACGCTGCCGGCGGCCGTCCAGGGACCGCGGTTGTCTTGGCGATCGTGGTGACGGCGATTTCTGTCTGGATCGCATACCGGGACGTGCAGATTTCGGCAAGGGTGATGCTGTGGATCGAGGCCGTGTCGGTCGCGCTCATTGTCGTCGTAGTCGGGTTGCTGCTCCTTCGAAACGGCTGGCATTTGGACCGGGATCAACTGCATTTGCGAGGGATGAGCGGCGGCGGCCTGCGGCTCGGTTTGGTGCTCGCACTTTTCAGCTACGTGGGGTTCGAGAGCGCCACCACCCTGGGCTCGGAGGCGCGCGATCCGTTTCGGACAATTCCGCGCGCGGTCATCCTGAGCGCTGTGCTCGCGGGTGGGTTCTTCACGATCGTGGCCTACGCCGAGGTGCTCGGGTTCCGCAGTGCCGGGCAAGATCTGGGAGCGAGCCAGGCTCCCATGCGGGTGCTCTCTCGGGTCGCTGGAGTCCCGGTACTGGGTCTGCTGATCGACATGGGTGCTTTGGTCAGTCTTTTTGCTGGAACTCTGGCCTGCATCACAGCGGCGGCGCGGGTGCTTCTGCTGATGGCCCACAACGGCCTCGCGCCCCGTTCGCTGGGCCAGGCGCATGCCCTCAATGAAACCCCGGGTCGGGCAGTCCTCGTGACAGGGGTTGCGGCGGGGCTGCCGGTCGTGGTGCTGGCTGCGCACGGTGCGAGCGGGCTGGACGTCTACGGGTGGATGGGATCTTTGGCGACGTACGGATTCATCGTCGCCTACGCGCTGGTTTCGGTTGCCCTGCCACGCTACTTGCGCGAGCATGGCGCATTTCGGCCGGCGGCGCAGATCATTTCATGGGTAGCCTTCGCGGCCATGGTGCTTGCGCTCGCCGGCAACCTTTATCCCGTGCCTGAGGGCCCTTACGGCAGGCTGCCCTATATTTATCTCGCATATCTGCTCGCAGGACTGCTGTGGTTCCTGGTCCGGGGAACAAAAGCACGGGTCGAGCCGGACCGGGACTAGGGCTGCTCCTCGGCGTCAGGCTGGGCCAGGAACAGCAGCACGATGCCCAGGACTGCGAACATGCGGAACGCGGCATCCTGACCGTTCCAGGTTTTCGATTGCCACATCAGGAACCACTCGCCGCCCACAGTCAAGAACGCGAACAGCCACATCAACAGCGCGAGCGAAAGGGCCGCGAGCGATGCGCGCTTGGCACGATGAAATTCCGCGGCAGTTCCCGATAGAGTTCGTACCAGCCGCACTCCGCCCCACCACGACAGCAGCATCGTCACCGATTCCCACACGATGATGGACAAGTAAAACACCGTGTGCCAGAGCGGCGAGTTCAAGGCTCGCCACATGCCGTGGTTGCCGGGGAAGGTGGAATCCATCATGAGCACGTGACGGACGAATTGGTAGTTCGAATCGTAGTCGGTGACGTTGTTGAGGACGACGAGCGTGTAGAACAAAGCCACCGCAAAAACCAGCGACAGCTTGGCGGTGCGCAGGGTCATGGCTTCTCCGGTTGCGAGAATGTGCGGAAGTAGGCGATAAGAGCGCGGATGGTCGCATCGTCGTAGCCTGGGTTCGCCGGCATCTGGGCATGCGGATTCAGCGCCCGCGAGTTGCGCACATAGGAAGCGAAATATGCAGGTGCTGTCTGTGCCCACGCCGACAGCACCGGCCAGGGACGGCGGGCCTTCTGTCCGCCCACGCTGCCCAGGTTGTGACAGCGCAAGCAATTCTGGCGGGCGATCTGATAGCCGTCCTGCACGGACGATTCGGCGGCGCCCGCTCCCCGGGGCGCGATCGCAGCGAACACGCGCGCTTCATCCCGGAATTCCAGGCGAACGACTCCCCAGGGAATTTGGGGCTCGTCGGAATGCGAGAGCACCTGGAAACTCGGGATGAACCTGGGATGCGAAATCAGGTAAGGGCCCATGTCCTGGCCGTGTCCTTCTGCATCCTTTGGCCAGTGCTCGGGCGATTGGCCGTTGACTTTCAAAACCAACACGGGATGATGCTTCGCCAGGTAAGCGTGCGGATAGCTTGCGCGGTACTGATCCGCGCAGATCGCGATCACCAGAGTGGAATCAGAGGGCCCGTCAAGATCGTGGAGCAGTTCCTCCAGCGGAACGCCGCTGATCTCGGTGCGGCCGCCGAAGTTACTGTCGTCGGTAACGGTGTAGGTGACTTGCGGTAGGGTCAACAGATCTTCGCGGCGAAGAAAGCGCGTTGCTCCCGGGGTCAGCCCGCGTACATCGCCTCCGATTTCGAGGTCCGACGGGGACAATCGCCGCTCGTGTGCTTTCCCCGAGAGATTCGCGGATTTCGCGGACTCGGTTTGCGGGTCGGCGGTCGCCAGATGAATGGCGATGGAGCCCGAGAAGAAGACAAAGCCGAAAATAAAAGCGCGGAAGCGTCCCTGCATGGCACATGTTAGCGCCTGGGCACGCGAACGCAAGCTGGAATGTTGTGCTTCACGCTTGTGCTAGAGTGGCACGAACTTTCAAAAATTCGGGGGGTGGAACGGCCGATGGTCGGAGGGGCACAAGTGCGGCTGCGGGAGTTAGGCCTGGTATTGCCTGACTTGCCGATGCCGGGAGGAAACTATGTGCCGGCTCGAACGGTCGGCCCGGTGGTCTATCTGGCGGGCGTGATTTCCTCCGATGCTGCCGGCGTCATCACGGGAACGGTGGGTGTCGATCGCTCAATCGACGATGGCTATGCCGCGGCGCGAGCCTGTGCGCTGACGCAATTGGCGGTCCTTGAGCGTCACCTGGGCTCGCTCGACGCCGTGCGCAGCGTGATCAGTGTGAACGGGTACGTGAACGCCGTCGCAGGATTTCAGGATTCGCCCAAGGTGATCAATGGCGCATCCGACTTGTTCGTCCAGGTGCTGGGCGAGTCCGGGCGTCACGTGCGGGCGGCGATCGGTGTCTCCGCGCTGCCGCGAAACGCGCTCGTGGAAGTTCAGATGATGGTCGAGGTGTAGCCATGGCCGACCATGTTCTCTCGGCCTTGCCCACGCACTCCCGCTGGAACCGCGCGATTGAACCGCGCTTGAGCGTCGCGCCCGGCGATGTCGTGCACATGGAGTGCGTCGATTCCAGCGGGTCGCAGCTGAGTCCCGGAGCCAGCCTCGCGGAATTCCTTGCCATCGATCGCGATCGCATTCACGCGCTCACCGGGCCAATTTTTGTCGAAGGCGCCGAGCAGGGCGATGTCCTCCAGGTGGATGTCCTCGAAGTGGCCCATAAGGGCTGGGGCTGGTCCGGTGTCGTCGCTGGACTGGGGTTTCTCAAGGAGCGATTCAGGGAGCCTTATCTGTTTCACTGGCAACTGGAGGACGGGATCAGCCGGTCGTTGGCGCCCGCGCTTGTTCCTTTGCGGCCGTTTTGCGGGGTGATGGGTGTAGCTCCGGCGGAGGATGGCGAGTTTCGCACGCGGCCCCCGGGCGTGTTTGGCGGCAACATGGATGTCCGTGAACTGTGTGCCGGAGCGACGCTTTATCTGCCCGTGCTCAATCCAGGGGCACTGTTCTCGGCGGGCGATGCCCATGCTGCCCAGGGGGATGGCGAGGTCTGCATCAACGGGATCGAGTGTCCCGCGGACGTGACCTTGCGGTTCGGTCTGCACCGGCAGCGATCGCTCGCCGGGCCCATGATTGAGTCGGCGAAACCGCGCAACCAGGAAGGGGAAGCTTGGATCGTGGTGGAGTCAGCCGCGGATGCCCTGGGCGCAGCACGCGCGGCGACCTCCCGCATGATCGATCTTCTGGTGGGGGAATGGGGTTTCTCTGACGTTCATGCCTACCTTCTTTGCAGCGTCGCCATGCACCTGCGCTTGAGTCAGGTTGTGAACGAGCCCATGTGTACCGTCAGCGCGGCACTTCCCAGGCAGGTGTTGCCGCACCGGAGGCTTTTCTAGTCCATGCGCATCAATGACCCCCAGATCGTGGACGAACTGAACAGGTTGTATCCGCAGTACGAAGCAGCCCTGGCGAGCAACGATGTCGAGACCCTGCTGCGCCTGTTTTGGGCTTCTCCGCTTGCCGTCCGTTTTGGGGCAACCGAGAATTTGCACGGGATCGATGAGATTTCCGCGTTCGGATGGGCCGCTCGCCGGTGAACCGGGCGCGTACCGTACAGCGCCTAGACATCGTGACCTTTGGCACCGACTTCGGCAGCGTCACTCTGGAATTCGAACGGACGGTAAACGGGGGACTGGTTCGGGGACGACAGAGTCAGGTGTGGGTGCGACTTCCGCAAGGCTGGCGGATCGTGGCCGCGCATGTTTCGCTGCTGCCATGAACTGGCCGATCGCGCAAGTCTCCCACAAAGCAGTGATCGTTCCGATTCACGCGATCGGTTCTGCTCATCCTTGCGCTCGGCCCCGTTGGCCGCGAGCAGGCTCGGCGGCGCAGGTAATGTGAGGCCCTGCTGTGACTTAGGAATCCTCCCGGCACGATAAAAATTCCTGATGATGGGCAAAGAAATTTTCACTGGCCGTCATGCTATCGTTTCGCGCCCAACTGGCGTACATTCCACGTCAACATTTTCGCGGTTGCCAGGGGCAGAGCCAGCCAGCGAATCATCTCTGCCGCGAAACATCGCAAATCAGAACGACATTTCGACGACTTTGCTGGAGAAGTGTATCTCCTGATCACGGGGTCCATGCCGATATGTTGACAAGAATCAGATGTTCCGTCCTGTTCCTGATTTCCTCGCTTGCACTGGTCGCCTTTGCGCCTTACGCGCTCGCTCAGCAGACCCTGGGCGGTATCACCGGCACGGTTGCAGACAAGACCGGCAGCGTCCTGCCGGAGACCCTGGTCACCATCGTGGGGGATCAGACCAAGCTCACTCGCACCCTGAAGACAAGCCCGAACGGCAGTTACGATTTTGTCAATCTCCCCATCGGCACCTACACGCTGACCTTCACCCATGATGGATTCCAGACCCAGAAGATTCCGTCGATTCAGGTCCAGGCCGATCGCACCGCGACGCTGAACGTTACCCTGCCCGTGGGCCAGGTCGGTACCATTGTCGAAGTCGCAGCCGCTCCGCTGATGAATGCAGTCGACACGACGAATGGGTACATCCTCGAAAAAGAGCAGATCGATGCCATCCCGCTGCCCACCGGAAGCTTCACAGGTCTCGCGATCCTGTCTCCGGGGGTGAATGCAGAATTGCCCAACGGAACAGGCGCCAACGCCGGCCTGGGGAATCAGCCGATTTGGGCGAACGGCCAGCGCGATACCAGCAACACCTTCCTCCTGAACGGTGTCGACGCCAGCAATCTGTTCAACGGCAAGAGCACCAGTAGCGTGGCGTCCGCTCGCATCGTGAACAACACCGGCATCGCCGGCGCCTCGAGCACGACCGCGGAAATCCTGCAGAGTTCCGCATCGCCCTACTTGGCCATCGGCCAGGCATTGCCCACGCCTGCGCCGGAAACCGTTCAGGAATTTCGCGTCAATACTTCCATGTACGATGCGCAGCAAGGCTCCACCAGCGGCGCTCACATCGACATCAGCACCAGTTCGGGCACGAATGCTTTCCACGGCAGTGCTTACGGTCACCGCGGAACCGACGCGCTGAATGCGGCTCCGTACTTTTACAAGCAGGACGGGAATATCCCGAACAGCGAGAAAGTGCCTCAGTTGCACCGTTACACGGCAGGCGGGACACTTGGTGGTCCGCTCATCAAAGACAAGCTCTTCGGATTCCTCAGCTACCAACACGTCCACGTTTCCGACCTGGAGATCGGAACTTCACGGACGGCGGTGCCGTTCGGGCTGACCGATGATCGCAGCGCCTCTGCCTTGGCAAACGTTGCCAACCAGGATTTTGTAGGCCCTTGCGGCGGACAGAACCAGCCAGCTTGTTTGACGGCCAGCGATGTTAACTCGGTCGCGCTCGCCCTGCTGCAATACAAATTGCCCAACGGTCAGTACATGATCCCTTCGGCCAATCCATCGTTCACGCCAACCATCAATTTCCCGGAGAACGTCTTTCTCACCCAGCCCGCGTACTTTATTTCCGACCAAGCCACCGCCAATCTGGATTACCAGGCTCGTCCCAAGGATACGTTGTCGTTGAAATATTACTACCAGCACGATCCGACCACGGCTCCTTTCGGGTTCTCCTCCGTCAAAGGGTTCCCGCAACACTTGGACGCCGGAAGCCAAGTCTTTAGTATCACCAATACGCAATCCATCACGCCGACCTTCAGCCTGGCGGAAGTATTCGGCTTCATCCGCGAGAAAATCTACAGCACCATCAGCCAGCCTTTTACTCCTCAAGGAATCGGCATTAATGCGTTTGGTTCTAACGTGTTTCCCGGCATAACCATCGTGGACGACTTGGGTAACTTCTCTTCCCAAAATACGGGGGGCTGTCCGCCTGCCAACCCCTGTGGTCCTTTCAACGCCGGACTGAATATCGGCTCCACGGCCGCCTCGCAAGGCGCATTCACTGGCATTTTTCAGAACCGGTGGATGCCTTCTGTGAATGCCATCTGGAACCACGGCAAACACACCTTTACCTTTGGAGGCAGCTACTCCTACACCCAACTTAACGCGCGCGACAAACGCACGAACACCGGAATGATCGGGTTCAACAATTTCGAAACCTTCCTCACCGGATCACCGATCACCTACACTGCGAACGGCTTCATTGCTACTACCTTCTTGCAAGGCGATGCCAACCGTTACTACCGCTCGAATGAGACCGGCTGGTACCTGCAGGACAAATTTCAGGTTCGTCCCAACCTCAGTTTCACCGCCGGACTCCGCTTCGACTATCACGGCGGTCTGAAAGAAAAGAATGGGCGCATCTTCAATTTTGATTCGTCGCAGTACAGCTACAATCCAACCACCGATGCCATCACCTCGAACGGATTCATTGTCGCTGGCAATAATCCAGATTTTCCGACCAAGGGAGTCAGCGATTCGACTCTGACCGGACGCCAGTGGGGGCTTGCGCCGCGGGTCGGGGTTGCGTGGAGTCCGAAGATGTTCAACGACAAGGTGGTGGTCCGGGGAGGCTGGGGACTGTACTACGATCGCGGAGAACTCTTCACCTATCTTTCTCCTGGCTTTGCCTCCGGCGTCATCGCTGGAGGGCCGTTCGGCGTGAACCAGACACCGCCCTGGGTGAATTCACAGGCGTGCAGCGTTTTTGGGTATTCGGTCTGCAGCAATTTCGAAAGTCCTTGGGGTACTACGCTCGGTGCTCCTCCCTCCGGTAATCCCAAGGACCTGGTGCTGCCCAATGCGACAGCCATCGAAGGCGGGCAGCCCCTTTTCTCCTTTGGCGTTTACAACCGCGCCAACAAGCTTCCCTACTCGATGAATCAGACCCTCGATATCCAGTGGCAGCCAAGGAACGATCTGGCGATCGACATCGGTTACGTCGGCAACCTCGGCCGCCACGCGGTCGTTCCTGTGCCGTTCAACCAGGCGCGGATTGCCTCGCCCTCGAATCCCATGCTCAAGGGCACGCAGTTTGAGCAGGATTACACCTATGGCTACTCGATTGTTACCGCCCCCAACAGCTTCACCGGGATATCGCTGCCCAACGGGCAGCCGTACCTGCTGACATTTGAAGGCGGAAATGTCGACCTGCGCGTTCCCTACATCGGCTATTCGTCGGAGTCGGAGTCCTACACGGCGGCCGGCGTTTCTGCCTACCACGCGCTCCAGGCCCACGTCGAGAAACGGATGGGTCACGGCCTGCAGGCCGGCTTCTCCTACACTTACTCTCATGCGACTGACGAGCAGAGTGCGATGGGCCTGTTCTATAACGGGAACAATCCCCTCAGTTTGCGCTCGGGTTACGGCCTCTCCGATTTCGATCGCAAGCATGTGATCAATTTCAGCTACACCTACCAATTTCCAAAGTTCATTTCGGGATCTTCCTTCACGGGCAAGCTCGCTAACGGGTGGGCCTTTTCGGGGTTGACCGTGATCCAGAGCGGTCAGCCATATAGCGTCGTTGACTACTCGGGAGCCGTGGGCAGCATCTTCTACGGCGTGAACGACGGCATTACCAACCCGATCGTTCCGCTCACCAGCTGTTCACCGCAGCAGGCGCTGACCGGGGCCTCGGGTGCGAAGGCTGGCTCTCCTGCACTGCATCCCGCCTGCTTCGGCCTGCCTCTGCTGGCCGCCGGAGCCCTGAACGGCGCCATTCCTTCCAATGATCCCTACGAGACAAGTTTCATCGATCACGGCCAGCGCAACATCTTCCGGCAAGCCTGGCAAAGACGTGCGGACATCTCTATCTTGAAGATCACGCCGCTGAACGAGCGTTTTTCCCTGAAGTACAGCTTCGAGGTCTTTAACCTCACCAACACCGCGAGCTTCGATATCCCGATCAACGACGTGACCCAGAACATCAACTTCAACGGCTTTCCGTCGGTCGGCCAGGCCGGGGCGACGACGCCTTGCAACACCGACTTCACAGCCCTGTACGTCTGCCCGAGCAAGAGCGGCTTGGGCGTCACGAACAAGACCATCGGTAGCCCGCGGCAGATTCAGATGTCCCTGAGTCTCACCTTCTAATCCTGCTGACGCCACATCAGGGACGGCGGCTGCAAGGGCCGCCGTTCTGTCTTGTTGCGAATCTGACGAGCGCGACGCTCACGCCACAGAGACCTGGTTTGCGCTGACCGTGACCGTCAGCACCTCCACCGGCGTGACGCTGAACTCTCTTTGCAGCTCCGCCGAGGATGAGAAGAGCTTGCCGCGTACCTGCCGCGCCGGGAACTCGAAACTCAGGGAAGGCTCAGCGAACGGATAGGGATCAAGAACGAAATGTCGGGGAGCGACCGCCTTCACCGTGATCCGGCGATGGCTGCCATCGCGCAGAGCCAGGGGATGCAACAGGTGAGCCGGCTCGCGAAAGTCCACACACGTCAGCAGAGAGAGGTTGTCGGTGGCTTGCAGAAGTCGAAAATGGTCGAGAATCGTAGCTTCACTCGCCTGGCCGTCCAGGAACCGCGAATCGTCTGCGATCTGACGCAAGAGCGCTTGCTGGAAAGCCTCCTGCGCACGCAGAAATTCATCCAGCAGTGGCAACTGCACCGGAGCAATCGTCGAGCGATCGGCGTGCTCGGTCAGCAGGTTGTAGGTGTGCATCGAGATCAGCACCGCGGCATAGGCATCCTCGGCAGCCATCAGGCGCACCGCCCGCTCGCGAACGGCGAGGTAGTCGGCCAGGTCGATTTCCTCGAACGCCGAGTACTTCCCCACCAGCTCGACAGAGAACGCACTGGGTTTTCCCTGACGAGTGATCTGGGGAGCAGCATCGCGCGCGGCCCAGCCATCATCGTGGCGCGCGATTCCTGTCAGCACGTGAGCCCGCGGTTCCGGCGCGAGAAAGCGCTCGTTGCCCCAGCGCTCGGCAAACGCTCCCGCAAGACGTGCATGGTCGGGGTGGGTGACGAGCCACCATCCGTTTTCGGTCTCCAACCGCAACATTGCCCCCTCCATTTCGGAGTTGATGTTTACTCGGCCTCCGGCGTGCGGGCCGATTCGTGCCAACGATGCAGGCAATGCCACTCCAGCAACATCACGAGGAAGAAGAAGGCGAAGCCCAGGACGGTCGCGGCCAGCACCAGAGCGAACAAGTAGTCGGTTTGCAGCTGGGAGGAAGCGTACAGGATGGAATATCCTAAACCGCCCCGCCCGACGCGGCTCGATCCCGCATAGAGCTCCCCGGTGATCGCGCCGATCACCGCGATGCCGCTCGCGATGCGGATTCCCACGAACAGTGAAGGCACGGCGTGCGGCAAGCGGAGCTTGAAGAGCACCTGCGACCTCGACGCGTTGTGCATCAGAAACAGATGCACCAGATTTTCTTCCACGCTGATCAGGCCTTGGGTGGTATTGGCGATGACGGGCGCCAGCGAAATGATGAACGCGATCAAGGTCACCGCAAAGCTGCCCGCGCCCACCCACATGAGGATCAGCGGAGCGATGGCGACGATCGGGACCGTCTGCAGGAGAATGGTGTAGGGATAAAGCATCCGGCGAACCCAGCGGGATTGCGCGAAGAACAAAGCGACGACTACACCCATCACGATGCTGGCCACCAGTCCACCGCCGGCCTCAAGCGCGGTGATGGACAGAGATGTCATCAGGGAAGGAAAGCGCGCGACCACGGCGCGGCCCACCGCCCACGGGGAGGGAAGCATGTAGGGTGGCACGCGGAAAATCCACAAGACCAGCTGCCAGACCCCCAACAGCGCGGCAAACACGGCTCCCGCATTCGCGAGCGAGACCAGTCGGGCTTTCATGGCACGAGCGCCTCCCGCAGGCTGCGCGATACTTGCACCACCAGCGAGCCAAACTCCGGGCTGTTGCGCAGCTGCGCGGCGCGCGGCGCCGGAAATTCAACGGGCAGAATTGCGTGAATGCGTCCCGGGTTTGCGGATAGAACCACAACGCGGGTCGACAGGAATACCGCCTCCGGCACCGAGTGGGTTACGAACACGGCAGTCCAGTTCTGTTCTTCGCGCAGTCGGAGCAATTCTTCGTTCAGGCGGTCCCGCGTCATTTCATCCAACGCGGCAAAAGGTTCGTCCATCAGCAGCAGGCGCGGGCTGGTTGCAAGCGCGCGGGCGATCGAGACCCGCATTCTCATCCCTCCGGAAAGTTCGCGCGGATAGGCGTCCGCGACGTTTCGAAGACTCACCAGTTCAAGCAGGGCGGCGATCGTTTGCTGGCGGCGGTTACCGTTGATGCCCTCCAGTTCCAGCCCAAGGCCCACGTTCTGGCGGACCGTGCGCCAGGGAAGAAGGGTGGCGTCCTGGAAAATGTATGCGACCGTTTTGCGCGCGTTCCTGGGTGTCATGCCATCCACCCGGATGGTTCCCGCGCTGGGCATCGCCAGCCCGGAAATCAACTTCAGCACGGTCGATTTGCCGCAGCCCGACGGGCCGATGATGCTGACGAACTCGCCCTTGGCAATGGTGAGGTCGATCGTGTCGAGCACGACGCCACCGTTGGCATAGCGTTTGCTTACACCCGAGAACTCGACCTGCGGCGCGATGAATTGGGCGGTCATGCGCGCTCCTGGCTGACCGGGAGGTGCAGCGCCGAGGGGCGCTCGCAGTCGTGATAGACGATTTGCGTCGAGCGGACCCAGTCCCACGAAGTCGCACGGCAGGAGGGAACCGCCCTCCCCGGATTTCGGTCATAAAGCGGAAAGGCGCTGCTGGCGATCTCGAGCCGGACCCGGTCGGAACGAGCGAAACGGCAGGACGTTGGTTCGAGGTCGAATTCCCAAAGATGCACGGTGTCCGCGGCGTAGGAGGCATCGGGAAACAGCCAGGACGAGCGCGCGATGCCGATGCAGATGAACTCGGCCGTCCCGTCGGGCCGGACCCGCACCAACTTCGCCGTGAAATCGGTATACGCGGCAGAGGTGGCGGCATAGAAGGAAACGCGAGGTGCACCGAACACACGAATCGCCTGAGCAAGCGGCCCGGTGGTGTAGACCAGCAGGTTGTTGCCCAGCTCGAGCATCGCCTGATCAAACTGGCCACTCGTCGCCGTCGGCCCTCCGGGCGCGAGCACCGGTACTTCAGGGTCGTAGATAAAAAGATCGCAGGGCTCCTCCGACCGAGGCGGGTCCGCGGTCAGCGCACCGTCGCCCTTGCGGGAATTCGCCAGTCCGGCGCTGTGCAGGTACCAGGAGTGAGCCCTTTCGGAGGGCCAGGTCTGCGCTTGCGCCCAGCTGTTCTCACCCAGCACAAAGTGTCGGATGCGCGGTTCACCGGAAAATTCACCGGAGTCCTTCAGCCAGTGATTGAACCAGCGCAGCAGGAGTGCATTTGTGTCGAGCAGTGCCTCGGAGCCGAACTCGGCCACTCCCGCCCGATCGCCCCAGGGTAGGTGTTGCCAGGGCCCCGCCACCAGGTATTGATGCTCGCGGGCAAAGGCGCTGCCGGCGCTTTGCCGCAAGGCCAGGAACCCGTCGATGCTTCCCTTGAGGTAGGTGTCGTACCAGCCCGACACGTGCAGAGCGGGAACAAGGATGCGGTTGGCCGACTGGCTTAGGTCGAGAGCGCTCCAGTACGGTTCGGGTTCAGGGTGATCGAACCAGTCCAGAACATACCGGGGTACGCCTTCCCCATGCAGCGCGGGATGTGAGCGGAACGGCAGGATGCCGTTCTGCGCCCCCAGGTTTGCCCACGCATGTTCAAGGCGATCGCTTGCCTCACGCAGTTGGTAGCGACGCACGTCGGCCTGGAGCATCTGCAAACCCCAACCCAGGCTGGAGGCAAGGCGCAAAGCCCCGTGGTGATAAAACCAGCCCTGATACAGATCACAGGCCGCCATGCCGGGCGCGATGCAGACTAAACCGTCAGGCTGGTGGGCCGCCGCCAGCAACTGGGTTATTGCCTGGTAGGAAAACCCGTACATGCCGACCCGACCGTTGGCTTGGGGCAAGCTGCGCACCCAGGCGATGCTCTCAGCCCCATCGCGAGCTTCGTGGCGGAACGGATAGAACTCGCCTTCCGAGTCACCTCGGCCGCGCACGTCCTGAATGACCACGTTGTAGCCATGCCGTGCGAACCACGCAGGATGTGCATAGACGACGGTCGATGCGATATCTCGTCCGTAGGGTTGACGCATGAGGAGCGTAGGATGAGGACCTGTTCCCGGGGGGTGATAGTGGTCGGAGACCAGGCGAACACCGTCCGACATGGGACAACGCACTGCGCGCTCCAGGCGCACGCCCCCGCCACAGTCGATCCAGGACGCTTCGCTCATGGTTGCTGCTGCGGATACTGCGCCATGGCCTCGAGAGCGGCCGCCAGCCGGGTGGCTGCCTTTTCCAGCCAGCGTGATCCGTTCTCGGCCGTCGCCGGACGCGGATCGCCCATGACACCGCTGGGCGCAAGGTCGCGAGTCAGCCAAGCGAAGGTGGCGGGAGCGTTCTCCGGCAAAAGGAGTTCGGGACGAGAAATGTCCGCAACGTAGTTGACGGTGTAGGCCGTGCGATCCACCAGGTCTGGCACGGATGCCAACAGCAGGGCGGTCTCCACTTCTCCGGCGTGAAATCCGTAGGCACGCTCCTGCGGGGAGACCCCCTCGAAAGAAATCCCGCCGGCTCCATGAAGCGCAAAGGTACGAAGACCGAACTCAGCCCTGAGGTCGCGTGCCATGACGTCGATCAGCGCACTGTTGCCTCCGTGGGTGTTGTACAGAACGAGCTTCTGAAACCCGGCGCTGGCAAGGCTTCCGCCGAGGTCTCGCAAGACTGCCATGAACGTAGCAGCGCTTACCGAAAGCGTTCCCGCAAAGCCCAAATGCTCGTTACTCTTGCCGTAGTGAACCGGCGGCAGTGCGTAGACCGACAAGGCTGCCGGCAGTTTCTCGAGCGCGTGGCCCAAAAGGAGATTGTTGATCAGCGTGTCGGTCGCCAATGGCAGATGATGACCGTGCTGTTCGATGGCTGCCGTGGGCAACACCAGCAGGGTTGAGGCGCGCGGCAGCGCGTCCACTTGCTTCCAGTTCAGGTAAGCAAAGTTGCGGGCGTCCGGAACCCAGGTCTTCATCGTGTGCTGGCCGTTTCCGCCGCAGGTTCCACGTGGAAAGTGGCCATCTTGCCGGGATTCAGCAGGCCCTTGGGGTCGTAGCGCATCTTGGCGAGCAGTTGGACGTTGTCCTCGCGGTAGCGTCCGCCTCCTTCCACGTTGTTCACGTGCGGATTGGCGACGAACACGCCGATGTCGCGGCAGAACGCGATCATCTCGTTCAACCGCTCTTCGCTGGTGTAGTAAACCAGTGGAATCGCCCCCGGAATCACGCGGCCCGTGCCGTTCTTCATGAACTCCATGTGGAACAGGAGCTCCAGCCCGAAGCGGCGCCGCAGCAAACGCAACTGGTCCCGAACCGTGGCCGGATCGAATCCGCACTGAAGATAGGTGTAGGCGGGATCCGCTTTCAGCGCCCACAAAGTCGTATGGTTCCAGGTGTAATCGGAAAGCAGCGGAGTTGTGCGCAGCCCGTGATAAACACCGGAATAGGCGACGTTGCCTCCCGCTTCGCTGGCCGCAGCTTCCAGCTCAGCCCGTTGTTCCGACGCAATCAGAAAGAATGTGAGGGACTTGCCTTCGGGCACGTACCGTTTGAGCGGAGCGAAGAATGAAGGGATGGGCCACTCGAAAGTCGTGACCAGCCGTTTGATCCAGAGCTCGCCGGTGGCAATGCGCTCGCTAAAGTCGAAGGCCGCATCGAACGTGTCGAAGGCAAGCGCGCACTGCGACCAGTCCACCGCCGGCGCCAGGGCCAGCCAGATGCGGGTGATCACTCCGTTCGTGCCCCAGGCGTGCAGAATGTCGTGAACCGCTTCGCCCTCGTGATCGACCACGCGCGGCGTCGATTCCATGGTGACGACTTCGAGCGCGCGTACCGTGTTGAAGTCACGCAGCCCGCCGTGGGTCACCGAACCGATGCCGCCCGATCCGCCCCCGAGAAATCCCCCCAGCGAAGCCTTGACAATGGTGGAAGGGTAACAGCGCAACTCCCACCCGACTTTGCGTGCTTCCCTTTCGAGGGCGCCGAGGCGTACGCCCGGTTCGCAAACCGCGACCCCGCCGGGCTCTATGGCGTGGATGTGGTCCATGTGGGCGAGGTCGAGGATCACTCCTCCCTGCAACGGTACCGCCTGTCCGTAGTTGCCCGTCCCGGCTCCCCGGATGGTCACCGCAACCCCGTGCGCGTAGCAGTACCTCAGGACACTCTGGATCTCCATCGCGCTCAAAGGCTGTACCACGATTTCACCGGTCTTGCCGTCCAGTTGTTTACGGAGCACCGGCGAGTACCAGTAGAAATCACGCGAGAGCCGCTCAACGACAGGACGCTGGGTGAGCACACGCGACGGATCGCCGAGCAGGGCGGTGAGCGCGGTAACGTGGATTGGGTCCATGACCGTATCGTTTCGCCGGCTAGCTCCTGCCCGGCTTGCTCTTGCGTGTGCTCCAGGCGCGGAACGCCTTTTGCATGTTGGGATGCGTGAAGAGCGTGTTACATAGCTCGCGGAGCACTGGCCCGTCCACCACGCAGGAAATGTCGGAGCGCTGAACGACCTCCTTTGCCGGGATTCGAATCTGCAGGCAATGGCGATTCGCATCGGCGATGGTGGCTCCGAATACCACCCGATCCAGCCGCGCCCAAAGGGCATTGGCCATGCACATCGCGCAGGGTTCGCAGGTGGAGTACATGGTGTATCCCGACAGTCGAGGGCTCTTCAGTTTCTTGCACGCCAGCCGGACGGTGCGCACCTCCGCGTGCGAACTGGGATCGGACTCGCGCATGACCGCGTTGGTGGCGCGCATGAGCTTTCGGCCAGTCTTGCTGTGGACGATCAGCGCTCCAAAAGGCACGGGTCGCGTCGTTTGCAGGGTGTGCGCGGTGAAGTGAAACAACTCGCGCATGCGCTCTTCGTCCAGCCGGGTCACACCGCCGCCTTCGGCTGCCGGGCTCGCCATGGCGAACTCTAGCACGCGGTCGGTTGACGGTAACAATCGGAAAAATGGCACGGACACATCAATAATTCTTGTAGAGCAGGTGGCCGTACCGGGCAGAATGCGGTGCTAGGCTGCTAGGCAGGCCTATCGACCATTCACGATGCAGGGATTTCGAATCTTCGCGGTTTCTAGCATCCTGCTGGGTGCAAGCCTCCTGGTGGGATGCCAGCGCTCGTCCCCGGCGGCTGACGGGACAGGCTTAACCAGGGTTACGCTGCAGGCGGACTGGTATCCCCAGCCCGAGCATGGCGGTTTCTATACCGCGCTTGCCCGGGGCTACTACCGGGACGAGGGGCTGGACGTGAGCATTCAGCCCGGCGGTCCCTACGTGGTCGTGCCCCAGCAGGTGGCAGCGGGCGCAGCGCAATTCGGTATGGCCAGTTCAGATCAGATCCTCGAAGCCGTCGCGGACGGGCAACCGCTGGTGGCCGTGGCGGCCACGATGCAACGCGACCCTCAAGGCATCATGGTGAGAAAGGACTCGCCCGTCCACTGCTTCGCGGATCTCAACGGTCGCACCGTGGCCATCAAGCTCGGGTCCACGTGGTTCGAGTTTCTTCTGAAGCGTTATCAGCTGGATCGTGTGCATGAGATCCCGGCCACCTTCAGCGTGGCGAATTTCATATCAGACCCCCAATACATCCAGCAGGCGTTCGCGACGTCGGAGCCCTTCTTCGCGAAGCAGGCCGGCGTCGAGACCCGGGTGCTGCTGACCAGCGATGCCGGATACAACCCCTACCGGGTCATGTTCACCAGGCGCGATTTTCTGCGGGAAAAGCCTGATGTGGTGGCGAAGTTCGTGCGAGCTTCTCTGAAAGGATGGCACGACTATCTCAATGATCCTGCGGCGGCACATGCGACCATTGTGAAGCTCAACCCCGCACTGAACCCGGAGTGGATGCAGTTCAGCTGGCGGGCATTGCGCGATGGCCGCTTTGTGACGGGAGAGAGCAGGGAGGGCGGGGAGGGCGGGCAACTCGGCCAGATGGAGGCCAACCGTTGGACGCAGATGTATGAGCAACTCTTGGCGTTGAAAGTGATTGGCCGTCCATTCGATCCGGCGACCGCCTACACCTTGCAGTTCATGCCAGCCCGGTAGCCTACACTTCGCCGATGTCCTCATTCCAGATTTCTGGATTGGCGGCGATGTAGTGGGCGAGCATTGAGGCGCACTCGCTGGAATCCAGATCGACCACCTGCATCCCCAGGGAGCGCAGCCAGTCCACTCCGCCCTGAAAGTTCCGGCTTTCACCCACGATCAATGTCCCAAAGCCAAATTGCCGAACCAATCCACTGCAGTACCAGCAGGGAGCCAGCGTGGTCACCATGATCAGGTTGCGGTAGGTGCGCTGCCGACCGGCGTTGCGAAAGGCATCGGTTTCTCCGTGCATCGACGGGTCGCCGTTCTGCACGCGGCGGTTGTGGCCGGAGCCGATCAATCGGCCGCTCCCGTCAAAGATCGCCGCGCCGATAGGGATGCCACCCTCGATCAGCCCCTTGCGGGCTTCGGCAAGTGCGATCGCTAGCATGGCTCGATAGTCCAAGGAAATCTCTCCTCTAGAGCTTGGTCATTGCGCGTGTTCTTATCCTCGAAGGGGGTGAGTGATTCCAGAGGGCAAGAGACGGTCACCGGGACAGGATCAATTGCGGTGCGCCGCGCCCTCGCCCTCGGTTGTGCTGGCCGGAGCGCCGGCCTCCGCAGGTCGACTGGTCGTGTCCGGCAATTCGCGTCGGACCAGAGCTTCAATCTCGGACCATACCTTGGGATCGCACTCGGTCTCGACATGAGTCTTGGTCAGGATATTGTCGTACCAGGGAAATCCTTTGCAGGTCACCGGATTTTTCTCGTAGGAGAGTCGGTAGTTGCCGAGGATCTTGGTGCGGGACGGATCGGCCGCGATGATCTTTCGCCGGCCGCGAACCCACCCGTGGGTCTGATAGTAGTTCACCGCTGCGCGAACGTTCGGCGGAATCACCGAGTCGTCATTGCCGGGCTTGGCTACGCTGTCGACTTGTATGGTGAGGACCACCGGAATGCCGTCACGGTTCAATCGTCGGGCGAGCGACACGACCGCCGATCCCCCCCAACTGTTTCCAAACAGCAGGATGCGCGCCGGCTGCTTTTCAGCGTCGGACAGCGTTCCGTCATGATCGGTATCGAGACGCTGCCGAATGATCTTGTAGGCGTCGCGATACCGCCGGTTCTCAAACACGGCGGCCTCGACGTCTTTGGGATAATCCTCACGCAGGCGCTCGACGAACTTCACGGCGGGGTGCCGCCGATCATCGTGATGGACGAACCCCCCGAGGAAGCCGAAAACCAGAGCGGGTGGCGAGGAAGCCGGTCGGGACAAGGGTACCGAGCTGGCGTCGCCTGCATACGTGGGCTGGCCGTTCAGCAGGGCCCAAAGCAGGAAACCCGAGCTTGTCGCGAACACCAGACGGGGCCTGACCATAAGCGGTACCGAGTCTACTTCAGATTCGACAGATGTCCCAGAGAGAAGACTGGATGCCGAAAATCGTTTGGGAATCGGGAAGCACCAGGCAGGTGGATGAACGCTGGCGTGGCCTGGCGGTTCCCCTCCCGAGGTACAATGCCGCGACCTTACAGGGCGAGAGTGCGGCGATGAGTCAACCGACACCGTGACCGAGCTTCCCGGTACAGTCCTTCGGCGCGATTCCAGGCCCGCTTTGGCGCGGCAACTTGGGCTCTTCGACGCCACCATGATCGTGATGGGCGGCATCGTGGGCGCGGGCATCTTCATGAACCCCTATGTGGTGGCACGGCAGCTCCATACGCCCACGCTCATTCTGGGCGCTTGGTTTTTTGGGGGCATCATCGGACTGGGCGGCGCCTTTATCTGGGCCGAATTGGCCGCCACCTTGCCGGCGGTCGGAGGCCAGTATGCCTACCTGCGTGAGGCCTATCACCCGGCTGTCGCGTTCCTCTATGGATGGGTGCTTCTGCTGGTCATACAGACGGGGGGCATGGCGGCGGTCGCAATCACTTTCGGGCGCTATTTTCTTGCACTCACTGGCGCCCATGTGTCCGACTGGCTGGTCGCGACCGTGGCCCTGGCGCTGCTGACACTCATCAACTGCCTGGGGGTCAAAAGCGGGGGCCGGACGCAAAGCGCCCTGATGATCCTGAAGATCGTGGCTATCGCTGCATTGGTGATCGGAGGGCTGGCTCGGGCGGGAAAACGCGCTCCCGGGTCGGGAGTGATCGACCAGGCCTGGTCGCTTTCGTCTTTTGGTGCGGCGATGGTGCCGGTGTTGTTCGCCTATGGCGGCTGGCAGACGGCTAATTTCATTGCCGCGGAAGTGAAAGAGCCCACGAAGAATCTGCCGCGCGGCCTGCTGCTGGGCGTGTTCGGCGTGGTGGTGCTCTACACCGCCGTGAACTGGGTATGCGTTCGCGCCCTCGGTCCGCAAGCGCTCGCGGAAACGACGACCCCCGCAACCGCGGTGATGCGTCTCGCATTCGGCCCAAGCGGGGCGGCCTTTGTCGCAGCCGCCATTGCGATCTCCACGCTGGGGTTCTTGAGTCAATCGATTCTGACCGCCCCGCGCGTGTATTTTGCAATGGCCGACGACGGACTGTTCTTCCGGAAGGTCGCGTGGCTGGATCCGCGCACGCGCGTCCCCGTTGTGGCGATCCTCCTGCAAAGTGCGTGGACCATGGTGATCGCCCTTTCCGGCCGCTACGAGCAGATCCTCAACTATGTCGTTTCCATGGATTTTCTGTTCTTCGGGCTAACCGCGACCACGATTTTCGTGTTTCGTCGTCGCGCGGCTCAGGGTGCAATGGATGCGGTCGCGAGCTACCGCATGCCCGGACATCCGGTAACCACCATCGCATTCATCGCGGTATGCTGGTGGGTGGTGGCCAACACGATCTATCGCTACCCCTCGAACAGTCTGATCGGATTCGGCCTGCTGCTGGCGGGGTTTCCGGTTTACTGGGCGTGGAGCAAGCGGCGTGGCGATCGACAGAAAAGCCGCTGACCCCGTCGTTCTCGCGGGAGAGTCTATGAACAGTTCGCCGCCGGAAGCAATTTCGCGCTATATGGCCTGGGCGAAGCTGTGTTCACAGGCGCGCTTTAACCTGGCGGTCAGCGGAGTCTTGGACTTTCCCCTGGGAGAGTTGCCCGTCCGGATCGAGGACTTGGAAATCGGAGGCACCGGACCCTACGGCTACAAGCCCCTGACCCAGCGGATCGCCGCCCGGGCTGGTGTCGCTGAGGAATGTGTGGTGACTACCCTGGGCACATCGATGGCGAACTTTCTGGCGCTTTCGGCGCTGGTCCAAAGAGGAGATGAAGTGCTGGTGGAGCGGCCCACATACGATCCTTTGTTGACGATTCTCGATCATCTGGGTGCGCGCGTGACCCGTTTCGAACGCCGGGCGGAGCGGGGTTTTCGGTTGGGCCTCGGGGAACTGGAACGGAAAATTACGTCCGGGATTCGGCTGGTTGTCCTTTGTAATTTGCACAATCCCTCCAGCGCCCTGATAGACGATCAGACCATGCGCCAGGTGGGCGAGATGGCGGGCAGGGTGGGAGCTCGTGTGCTGGTCGATGAGGTCTACCTGGAGACCCTGTTCGACCGTTCGTGGCGTTCAGCCTTCCATCTTGGTCCGAACTTCGTAACCACAAGCAGCCTGACCAAGGCGTACGGGCTGAGTGGGATCCGTTGTGGATGGGTGCTGGCCGAACCTGAACTGGCCCGGCGCATGTGGCAAATCGTAGACTTTACCTACGGAAGCCCGGTGCATCCGGCTGAACGCCTTGCGGTGATTGCTCTCGACCACCTCGGCCAGATCCGCGATCGGGCCCGCACGTTGCTGGAAACCAATCGCACCCTGGTGAATGCGTTTCTCGCGACCCATCCCGCCATGGTGTGCGAGCCCAGCCAGTTCGGCACCGTACTGTTTCCCCGGCTCAGCCGTGGAAGCGCTGCCAGTTTTGTGACCCTGCTGCGCGAACAATTCGAAACCAGTGTCGTTCCCGGTGATTTTTTCGAGCAGCCCCAGCATTTTCGCGTCGGCATTTCGGGTGCGACTCAGACGCTCGAAGGCGGCCTCGAAAGGCTCGGCGGCGCGCTCCAGGCCTTCCGTGCAATGGCATCCTAGGCCTGATGGTGAACCGGGCTCCGGTCCGCGCATATGGGACCGACAATCGCGCAACCCGAGCGCCGGGATGTTCGGAAACGGGCCCTACGACAGCCCAACCGATGCCAGGCGTGCACTGCGCTGCTACGTTCTGTCCCTTCTAGGTTCGCCGAACGAAATGGCCAAGCGTTATCTCCAAACGTTATCTCCAAACGTTATCTACAAACGTTATCTACAAACAACGGACTGAAAAAAGGCTAAAGCCCGTGTCGTGGAGTGTTCTGAGGGGGAAGACTCAACGCGGGCTTTAGCCTGGCTGCTCGCGCAGCGCGTGAACATGCTATGGTCGGTCGGGTCATTCGCAACAAGAAGGGTCAGCTTGTTCCGAAAAACGAACAAAGAGCTCCAGGGCAATCGGTAGCAGCAGGGGGGTGGGTTGATGCTCGCGATTGGGCTACAGAACCCTTGAAAGCAGGGCACCGCTCTCGGGATGCTGCAGGCGGCCCAGGAGCGCCGCCCAACTGCTCATTTCCTGGTAATGGTTCACGATCCCGACTGGTTCCAGGGTGGTTCCCGGCAAAACGATTCTGCTGTAGAGCTTGCCAGCGGCCAGCAAAGAATAAAGCCGTAACCGCAAGGCATTGTCGACCAGGTGGCGTCCTGCTTCCGCGACCCGTGGTTCGGCACTGCGCCGGGCGTCCATGCCCAGCCGCAGCAGAATCGAGGCGTTTCGGGAAACTCCCCCCACATACTCCACTGCCGCCCGCATGCGCTCCCGCTGCACCGCCCGAAACTCGGGACCAGGCAGGTTGGCCCGAAGAAATTGCTCTTCGTCCGGATCGATGAGGTTGCGGAAGGCGTCCAGGTCAATCGGCTGAAGCTGCTGGATGAGCCTGCTCTCGTCTGCCTGATCGCGAACATTTCCCAGCAGCCTCAACAGGAACACTGCGAGGGTCAGGATCGCGAGCAGGAAGAGGATAACGGTGGCCGTCATTGCTGCAATAGCCGCTCCAAGGCGTCATTCCAATGATCTAGCTCATGGGTTGGAACTGACGTGACGCGGGTCTCGGCGGGCTGCGGAAGGAGCAAAGTTACGACCCAGAACAGTACACAACAATGGTACACGGCCATGGTGAGCAGTGCGAACAAATCGCCCCTGACCCCCAGACCCCACTGTGCCCGAAGCGCAGCAATTCCTAGTTCCGTGCTGGCAAAGAATCCCAGTCCGAGAGCGATTCCGAACACATAACTGCGCCACGGGAGGCTGAGAAACCGCGTGAGTAAAAGGATCAGCACGAGCAGGCCGCACTGCACGGTACTGACGGCACGATCGACCACTGTGCAGGCGAGCGTAAGCCTGTCCATCTCAGTTCCTGATGAAAAAGCCACCAAGGTGACGGCCACGATCATCAGGACCGCGGTGGCCCAGCGAAACAGCAAGGTTCCGAAATCCTTCAGGGCCGGATAATTCCCGAAGACATGGCGGAAGATTTCCTGGATGATCGCGAAACGCAACCCACTGCTGATCACGGCTCCAGCCAGCCATGCCTGGGCGAACTGCATTCCTGAAACGGACTTCAGCCGATACAGCACGAAAAGCACCAAGAACTCTACCGCCTGATACACCGCGTACAGAAAGAACGCGGGGAATTCCCGTGCCAATTTACGACGCATCATCATAACCGCCAACACCACCAGAAGCGCGTGCGGAGCGATCCAGAGATAGGTGTAGAGCAGCGGATGTGCGGACATAGGTAACCTGCTGGCCAACTATACCGCGTCTCCTGCCGGCTCTCAACCATCCCTGGTAAGCCGTTCCGGCTGGCCTTCTTAGATGGTTCCGGCCGTCAGCGACGGTTTGCAGCCAACTTTTCCGGTTGGGCATGTGGGCATGGGTGTGCCGTCAGCCTTCAGTTGAACTGGAGCGGACAGGGTTCCGAACAACAGGATGAAGGTAGCCAGAATCCAGAAAAGTCTTTTCACGGTGCATCTCCTTTGAGAAGTCTGCGGACCGTGATACTTTCGTCGAGCAGGGCGCTGTCAGGCGCGGTACCGGCTGCGGGTCTGGTTTTCGGAAACCGTAACAGTTATGACATTAAAGTCGGCAATGGAAGACCTGGAGAGCCGCACCTTGCGGGCCGTGTCGGGCCTTCTCGGCAAGCTGGACTACCTCTCAAGGCTGCGGGCGCCCGACGGGTCGTACTCTCACTGGGGCCTCGCGCGCGTGCACGGGGAGTCGGCCACGCAACGCGCGCTCGTGGATGCCCACCGGGGAATTGTCACACAAATTCTGCGAACGCCTTTGCAGAGTTTGCTGCGCGATGTGGACGACTCAAGGAATCCGAAGGAAACCGGACCGGTCGATTTTCTCGAGAAACTGAAAGATCATTCCTCGGAATTGGTGCCCCCCGGGCCGGGAGCGGGAACGGGACGGCACCTCAGTTCAGTGCTTCACGCGCTATGGCATCTGGCAAAGACGCGACGGTAGACCACTCGCCCAGTCGCATCGCGACTCCCACCACCTGGCCAATCACTTCCGCTTCCTGCGGGTGTTTCAGCAGTCGCACAGGCACCGGCGATAGCGGGTGAGATTGCAGGACGAGCCCATCTGGCTGCAGGGCACACCACGAGCAGGTGTAGCCATCGCGGGTTTCGATGAAGTAAATGGGCCGCTCGTATTCGGAGCGCCAGGCGCCCTCGACCACGCGGTTCTTCGACTCATCAATCTGGATGAAGGTTCCCGGCGGCAGGATGGGATACATCGTGAAGTCCTCGCTGCCGATGTATCCATAGGTGTAGCGGCGGTTTGCGAACTGCGCCAGGTAGCTGAGGGGCACAATCCCCCACTGCTCCACAACGCGACCCATGTTGACGGTCAGCCGGAGATCAAAGCTCGGGTCCATGCGAACCGGGACGCGGGCGGCCGAGTTGCTCTCCAGTGCATCCGACAGGTGCGACTTGGGCGGCAGGGAGAGATGCAGATCTTCCGCGGTCTTGTTGAGATCGACACCGAAGAACGACAGGAGCTCGCGCGCATCCCGACGGTAGATCACCGAGAGGGAGTAAATCCGGTAGATACTGGGTACCACTCCCTTGGTCTCGATATCAGACAAGCGGCTGGGCGGAATGGCGAATTCATCGCTCCTGTGCTTGGTCGCGATGGCGGCACTTGCGGTTTCGACATCCCGCATGGTCAGACCGAGTTGTTCACGCAAAACGCGGAGGCTTTGCCCTCCAGATAGCATCTGTGCCTCCTGTTACGTCGCAGCCCGACCCCGACACGCGGCCTGAGCTCGCCGGACCGATCCCGCTGTTCCGATTTTGTAACAAGAAATTACTCTTTCTGACCGCTAAAAACAAGGGTTTTTGGCTGTTCTTGCGGGAAAGGTGCACGATCGCCCCTTTGCCGCCCGGGGAGCGGTATCCAGGCACGAACGCTTCGCTTCCCCGAGCGCAGGACATCGATCGCCGCCTATGCATGGCCAGCGTGACGCGTTGCCGGTGCCAACGCCGCTTGTTCCAGAACAGCACTGGCTGGTCGGGGTGCGGAGTTGTGGCTGTTACAGAACCGGAACAGGGCAGGCCACTGCGGTTGCCGCCCCAGACCGAGATGGACCACGGCGGGTGATGCCATAATGGCGCCTGAAACGCCGCCGCCATACTGGGGGAATGGTGTTTCGAAAGTTGCGCGCATCCGCGAGTGCTTCTTTCAAGGGCAGCCAAGCATCGAATCGGCAGCCCTTCCGGCAGGGGGTGAGACTCCGCGTGACACAGGAGAATGGTCGATGACGCAGGAAGAAGTCCGGCTGGCCGAATCGGGCGCACGAAAGCGGCACTGGAAGCGCTGGGGGCCGTATCTCAGCGAGCGCGCTTGGGGTACGGTTCGTGAAGACTACAGTCCCGACGGGACCGCTTGGGAATACTTTCCTCATGACCATGCTCGTTCCCGCGCCTATCGCTGGAACGAAGACGGCTTGGCAGGGATCAGCGATCGACGGCAGCTGATTTGTTTTGCTTTGGCGCTGTGGAACGGACACGACCCGATCCTGAAAGAACGGCTCTTTGGCCTCACCGGCAACGAAGGCAATCATGGCGAGGACGTCAAGGAGTACTACTTCTACCTCGACAGCACGCCCACCCACTCTTACATGAAGTACCTCTACAAATACCCGCAGTCGGAGTTCCCCTATGCGGATTTGGTCCAAGAGAACCGTCGACGAGACAAGACGCAACCGGAATATGAACTTCTGGATACCGGTGTCTTCGACCAAGACCGGTACTTTGACGTCGTTGTCGAATACGCCAAGGCGAGTGTGGAAGATCTGCTGGTCAGAATTTCGGTCACGAACCGGGGGCCCGAGACTGCGGATCTGCAACTGCTGCCGACCGCGTTCTTTCGGAACACGTGGTCATGGGGAAGCCAGGACCAACGGCCGGAACTTCGTCAGGCCAGGCCGGGCCCAGGGGCGATGATCGAACTGGAACATCCTCAATTGGGCGTGCGGTGGCTGCACTGCGAAGGTTCACCGACTCTGCTGTTCACCGAAAACGATACCAACAACCAGCGACTCTTCGGCGTGCCCAATGCCCGGCCTTACGTGAAAGATTCCATCCACGACTACATGGTGCACGGCGCCAAGCACGCGGTGAACCCGGAGCACAAGGGAACCAAGGTTGCGGCACACTATGACCTCAGAATCGGCGCCGGCGAGACCATCGTCGTCCACCTTCGCCTGGCGGACTCCGATTTCCTCGGAAAAAACGCTTTGGACGGCGCCGACCAGATTTTCATGCAACGCCGGCGCGAGGCTGACGACTTCTATGCGACCTTGATTCCGCACGATCTTTCCCGAGACGCGCAACAGGTCATGCGGCAGGCATTTGCTGGCATGCTCTGGTCGAAGCAGTTCTATCATTATGTGGTCCGGCCGTGGCTGGAGGGCGATCCGGGTAATCCGCCTCCGCCTTCGGCGCGGGAAACCGGCCGTAACCACAACTGGCCGCACCTGTATAACGCGGACGTGCTTTCGATGCCCGACAAGTGGGAGTACCCCTGGTACGCCGCCTGGGATCTGGCGTTCCATTGTGTTCCGCTGGCTCTGGTCGATTCCGATTTCGCAAAAGATCAACTCATCCTGTTGCTGCGCGAGTGGTACATGCATCCCAACGGGCAATTGCCGGCATACGAGTGGGCGCTCGGGGACGTGAATCCGCCGGTGCACGCCTGGGCCGCCTGGCGGGTGTACAAGATCGACAGGAAGCGCAAGGGCAAGGGAGACCGTGCTTTTCTGCAGCGTGTCTTTCACAAGCTCATGCTCAATTTCACCTGGTGGGTGAACCGCAAGGACGCGGAAGGCATGAACATTTTCCAGGGTGGATTTCTGGGCCTGGACAACATCGGTGTGTTCGATCGCAGCGCACCGCTGCCGACCGGGGGATACATCGAACAATCAGACGGAACCAGTTGGATGGCCATGTACACCCTCAACTTGCTGGCCATCGCGCTGGAGCTGGCCAGGCAGGAGCCTTGCTACGAAGATGTGGCCAGCAAGTTCTGGGAGCACTTCATCTACATCGCCAACGCGATGAGCCATCGCGGTCACAACAGCATGGGTCTGTGGAATGAAGAAGACGGTTTTTTCTACGACGTGCTGCGGCTTCCCGATGGCCGGCATTTCCCGATGAAGATACGTTCCATGGTCGGATTGATTCCGTTGTTCGCGGTCGAAACGCTGGAGCCGGAGGTGCTCGACGGTCTGCCCGATTTCAAGCGGAGGTTGGAATGGTTCGTCGACAACCGTCCGGACCTTACCGCCAATGTCGCGTGCATGAGTACCCGGGGCCGTGGCGAGCGCCGCCTGCTTTCTGTCGCAACCACCCAGCAGTTGCGCAGCATCCTGCGATACATGCTCGATGAGGACGAGTTTCTTTCAGACTACGGAATACGGGCGGTCTCCCGGTTCCATCGCGAGCATCCCTACTCTGTTTCGGTGGACGGCATGGAGCACCGGGTCGACTACGAACCCGCGGAGTCGAGCACTGGCGTGTTTGGGGGAAATTCAAACTGGCGCGGACCGGTGTGGCTCCCGGTAAACTTTCTGCTCATTGAGTCTTTGCAGAAATTTCACCACTACCTGGGAGAGGATTTCAAGGTGGAGTGTCCCACCGGCTCGGGCAGGAACCTGACTCTGTGGGAGATCGCCGCCGAGCTTTCGCGGCGCTTGAATCGACTGTTTCTGCGCGACGACCGGGGGCGCCGACCGGTGTTCGGAAACACCGAAAAATTCCAGTCCGATCCACACTGGCGCGACCTCGTGCTTTTCTACGAGTTTTTCCACGGCGATCTGGGCACCGGGCTGGGCGCAAATCACCAGACCGGATGGACCGGCCTGGTGGCCAAGCTCCTGCAGCAAAGCGGCGAGTCCGGCGAGCACGGAAAAACCGGCGCCGCCAGCCAGGTCGTTTCGGCGGACTGAAGTCCGTCGGAAATCCAGCGGGTGGATGCCATGTTTCAACAAGCGAAGGCGGGAGGCCCGGTGATCGAGTTTGGCGCTGAGACGTGCGGCGATTTGGACCAGGCCCTCGGTCGAGAGTGGCTCGAGACCAACGGTCTGGGTGGGTACGCCTCGTCCACCATCATCGGTGTGAACACGCGTCGCTATCACGGGCTGTTGGTCGCCGCGACCATGCCGCCGGTAGGTCGCCTGGTGCTGCTTTCCAAACTGGAAGAAACACTGCTGCTGGACGGCAAGTTCTACGAACTGTCCGCCAATCGCTATCCCGGAGTTGTGCATCCGCAGGGGTTCCGCTATCTCCGGCGCTTTGCCCTCGATCCCTTTCCGGTATTCCTCTATGAAATCGAGGGCATCGAAGTTGAAAAGTCCGTCTTCATGATTCAGGGCGAAAACAGCACAGTCGTCGAATACCGACTGAAAAACGGTGCCTCGTCCGCCAGCCAGATCGAACTGTTCATTCGTCCTCTGATCGCATTTCGTGACTATCACGGCACCACCCATGAGAATCCAGCCCTGAATCCCGAGGTGCAGAACCAGCCGGGAATGGTCTCGATGGCGCCTTACTCCGGCCTGCCTGCGCTGCATGTGGCCCACAACGCTGTCGAACTGCAGGCGGGTGGAGGATGGTTCCGCGACTTTGAATACGACGCCGAGCGCGAGCGCGGCTTGGACTACCGGGAAGACTTGTTCAATCCCTGCGTCCTCCACTTTGGACTAAACGCGAGCGACTCGGCCGTGCTGCTGGCCTCGACCGGTCCGCACGATGTCGCCCAGGTTGCCGAGTATCGCAAGACCGAGACTTCTCGGCGGCAGGCCGTCATGGCCTCATCTCCGCTGCCGGACCCGTTCGTCGCGGCGCTCACTGCGGCCTCGGACCAATACCTGGTTGCCCGCGGCCAGCTGAAGACCGTAATCGCGGGCTACCACTGGTTTGGCGATTGGGGGCGCGACACCATGATCGCCCTGCCTGGTCTGACCCTGACCACTGGCAGGCACGAGGTGGCGCGCAGTATTTTGAGGACATTTGCGCGCTACGTTGACCGGGGAATGTTGCCCAACCGTTTTCCCGACGAAGGCGAGCAGCCGGAATACAACACGGCAGATGCCACGCTCTGGTTCTTCGAAGCGGCTCGCGCATACCTCGCCCACACCGGCGATGATGATTTCATCCGCCGCGAACTCTATTCCGTGTTCGCCGACATTGTCGGCTGGCATGTGCGTGGCACCCGTTACGACATCAAGGTGGAGGCCAGTGGTCTGCTGCATTGCGGCCAGGCCGGAGTCCAACTCACCTGGATGGATGCCAAAGTCCGGGACTGGGTCGTGACGCCCCGCATAGGCCAGCCGGTCGAAATCCAGGCCCTCTGGTATAACGCGCTGCGAATCATGGAGAACTTCGCGCACAGGTTTGGCGACGGTTCTGGTGAAAAATCCTACCAGGCCATGTCGACGGCTGCGCTCTGGAATTTCAACCGGTCTTTCTGGAATGACAAGGGTGGCTATCTCTACGACGTGATCGACCATGGCCTGGCCGACGCTTCCATCCGTCCCAACCAGATCTTCGCCGTGAGTCTCGCCCACAGCATGTTGTCTGCAGAGCGGGCAAGCAAAGTCGTCGCTCACGTCCAGCAGCACCTCCTGACCCCCTATGGTCTTCGCACCTTGTCCCCGGATGAGGCCAACTACCACGGCCGCTATGGCGGCGATCAGCTCAGCCGGGACGCCGCCTACCACCAGGGAACGGTCTGGCCCTGGCTAATGGGACCGTTCCTCAGGGCGTTCCTAAAAGTCAACGGTGGGAGCGCGGCGGCACGCTATCAGGCAGAGGAGTGGATCTCTCACTTGAAGACTCATGTGTCGGATGCCGGGCTCGGTCATGTGTCTGAGATTTTCGACGGCGACCCACCTCATCGTCCGGTGGGATGCATTGCCCAGGCCTGGAGCGTGGCCGAGTTGTTGCGCGTCTATGTCGAGGATATTCGCGGAATCCAGCCGCGCTCGAGCGAGAAAGCCCTGCTCGAGGTCGACGGGCGAGACCAGTCAACCCTCCCAGGCGTTGTCCAGCCCTTTTCAGGCGCGGACCAGGCCTGATCCCCGGAGTTCAGGATTCCGCGCGGACCATGTAAATTAACAAATTACGGAATCCCAAGTGGTCCGCGAGCCGGCATTTCCGCGAGGTGGGACTTTGGTAATGCAGGCTCAAAAAACCAGATCCTGGTCGGACAAGCTAACAGGTATAATTTCCTAACAATCCCCCAGTTTTTGGTTCTGTGTTTTCTCGCGGAGGAAAACCAGTTTGCCAGGCGCGAAGCGCAGGGGATTCATGCCGATCACGCCGGGTCCCGGCTGCAGCCCCCACCTCGCTCGCCCGCGCATGATCATCCTCAGCTTCTGCCTCTTTGTCATTGCAGCGGTCCTGATTTTGCCCCAGGTTGATCTACTGGACGCAGCCGGCACCGAGGTGACCGCAGTCATCCGTGTGAAGTGTCATTTCGGTGCTCCGACGAGCGTGCGCCCGGATCGGTTGCCAGTTGCGACCCGTCACGAAAACCCCAGCCCGGTTGACCTCCAGGAACCGCATCCTTGCCAGGTCGTGGGTGAGTTGCTCTCCTCTCAGGATCTTTTCTGTTGCCTCCGATGCTAGTGTCGCTTCCGAGAAGCAAGCGGGCCTGACTGCGGGCTAGCCAGGCCTCTCGCAAGCTGCACGTGAGGTCCCCCAGGCAAATGCTCCAAGATCGCCCACTGCCTGACTCACGGCTTCCACGGCAGACCTGGCGCTTGTTCCCTGACAGGTTCTGCGATGAACTCGGATGCAACGGGGTCATGATCAAAAAGTTCATTTCTGCCGCAAGGTTTCTCACCCGCCGCGATTCGCCTGGCCGCCTCCTCAAGCCGCTGCCGGACGACACCTTTCTCGTGTCCTATCCCAAGTCCGGCAACACCTGGCTGCGCTTCCTGGTGGCCAATCTTGTGCAGCCCGATCCGCCCGTGACTCTCGTGGGTGCTGACCTGCTGATTCCGGCCGTGGATGGACAGTCGAAGAAGCATTTCAATCAGATGGCCACCCCGCGCATTATCAAGAGCCACTATCCCTTCCTGGAATCCTGCAAGCGCGTAATCTACGTGGTTCGCGATCCTCGCGACGTTGTCATGTCGCAGTATCACTATCAGATCAAGCGCGGCGTACTCGCGCCCGGTGCCCCCGTGGACGCATTTGTTGACCGCTTTCTCGAGGGTGGGGTTTGCCCTTACGGTTCCTGGTGGGAGAACGTGGCGAGTTGGTTGGCCGCGCGCTCGCGCGATCCGCAATTCCTGCTGGTTCGTTACGAAGACATGCAGGCCGACATTCTGAAGGAAACCGAGCGGGTCGCTCGCTTCATCGGCATCGATCCCGATCCCGGCCGCTTCGCGACCGCCATCGAGCGAAGCAGCGCCCGGCACATGCGAGAGCTGGAGATAGCCGAACGGAACCGGTGGGCGTCGACCAAAGGCACGCGGCAGGACATGTTCTTCATCCGCTCTGCCTCATCCGGCGAAGGTCGTGCCACCTTACCTCGGCAATGCCTGGAGCAGATCGAAGCCGCCTGGGGGACTCTGATGAGTTCGCTCGGTTACTCCCTGCTGGGCGACAATCGCGCCCAGAACCAGGAAAGCCTCGCGAGCCGGGTCCTTTCCTGAAGGTGGCAACCAGGGGAAGGCTGGCTCAGGCGTGGACCGTCTGATACTCCTCGTAGGACCCCTTGAAGTCGGTGATCTTGTGATTGGTTTCAAAGTGCCAGATGCGAGTGGCCACTTCGTCGATCAGGTCATGATCGTGGGTCACCAGCAGAACCGTACCCGGGTAGCGCTGCAATGAAATATTGAGTGCGTTGATCGACTCAAGGTCGAGGTGGTTGGTAGGTTCATCGAGCACAAGAACGTTGGGTTTCTGCAGCATCAGCTTGCAGAAGATCACCCGCGCCGCTTCGCCACCGGAGAGCACATCGGTCTTCTTGTTCCCGTCCTCGCGCGCAAACAGCATCTGGCCGAGCAGTCCGCGGATTTCCTCGTGCGCCGCGGAGGGATCCCACTGATGGAGCCACTCGAAAACCGTCATGCCCGGCTGGATCAAGCCTTTGTGATCCTGGGCGAAGTAGCCCACGCCAGCCTCGTGCCCCCAGAGCACTTTTCCAGAATCCAAGAACGTGCCTTCGTAACCGCTGGTCTTGCGGAGTTCAGCCTCGGGAGTCGACGGCGAGTTCGCGAGCAGCGCATTCACCAGGGTGGTCTTCCCGGCTCCGTTTCGGCCCATCAGCGCGATTTTTTCGCCACGCAAAACGCTCACCGTGAAGTTCTTGATCACTTCCTTCCCGTCGTACGCCTTCGCCAGGTGTTGCACGTCCAGAATGTGCTTGCCCGAGGGACGCTTCTGCTCGAACTTGATGAATGGACGTTGAATGTTGGAGCGTGCGAGTTCGGTTACCTGCAGCCGTTCCACTTCCTTGCGCCGCGACTGCACTTGGCTCGACCGGGTGCCGGCCGCGAAGCGCGCGATGAACTCGTTCAATTGGGAGATCTTCTTTTCCCGCTGCGCGTTCTGCGATTCAATCTGCGACCGGATTTGGGTCTTGGCGACCACCATGTCGTCGTACGTGCCGGTGTAGGGGATGATGGTTTCGTAGTCGATGTCGGCGATGTGCGTGCACACGCTGTTGAGGAAATGGCGATCGTGCGAAATGACAATGAGCACACCATCGTAGGAATTCAGAAAGCCCTGCAACCAGTGGATCGAATCCAGGTCGAGGTTGTTCGTGGGCTCGTCCAGCAGCAGTGCCTGCGGGTGTCCGAACAGCGCCTGCGCCAGCAGCACCCGGACCTTCTGTCCGCCCTGCAGTTCGCCCATCTTGCGCTCGTGCGCCTCGTCGGGAATGTCGAGGCCCTGCAGCAGGATCGCGGCGTCGCTCTCGGCCGTGTAGCCGTCCTCGTCGCCGACAATTCCTTCGAGCTCGCCCAGCCGCATTCCGTCTTCATCCGACATCTCGGGCTTTTCGTAGATGTGATCGCGCTCTTCGAGCGCTGCCCAGAGGCGCTGGTTGCCCATGATCACGGTGTCAATCACCCGATAGGCGTCAAAGGCAAACTGGTCCTGGCGCAGCACGCCAAACTTGCGGGGCCGGACGACCGTCCCTTTCTGCGGATCCATTTCCCCGGTCAGAATCTTCATGAACGTGGACTTGCCCGCGCCGTTGGGCCCGGTCAGACCATAGCGCTTGCCCGGCGTGAACGCCGTGGAGACATCGTCGAATAGAACTTTGGCGCCGTAGCGCATGGATACATTGCTGACTGAAATCATGATTTCTCAGGAAACTGCGGGAAATTGCCCAGAAGGCGGGAGCGCAGTGCTGCCATTAGAATAACACGAGCCTGGTCTATCCTCTTCCCTCGCACCCCTGCCAGTGCGCCCGGGACCGCTCCACCCGTGTTAGCCTTTCTGGGCTTTCACGATTCATTGTGGCGGAGTGTTCATGAGCGACGTTCGTCCTGCGTCTCCCTCGCCCATCGATTTGCAGGCAATCGCCCGACAGGTGATGCTGCAGCACGGCTTCGAGCCCGATTTTCCGTCCCCCGTGCAACAGCAACTCGCCGGTTTGAAGTCAAAGTCTCCCGCCCTGAGTCTCGGGCCCGAAGCAGCCGACCTGCGGGGACTCCTGTGGTCCTCGATTGACAACGATAGTTCGAGGGACCTCGACCAGATCGAAGTCGCCGAGCAACTCCCGAATGGCGATGTGAAAATCCTGGTGGGGATTGCCGACGTGGATGCGTTTGTCCGTCGCGGCACCCCCATCGATGAGCACGCCGCGAAACAGACCACCACCGTCTACACCGGCGTCCGCAACTTCTCCATGCTCCCCGAGGTCCTCTCCACCGGGATCACCTCGCTGCTCGAGAACCAGGACGCGTTCTCCATCGTGATCGAGTACCTGGTCAGCGGGGACGGGCACGTCCAGTCCAGTGGCCTCTACCGGGCCATCGTTCGCAACCGGGCCCAGCTCACCTACAACGCTGTGGGTGGATGGCTGGAGGGAACTGCATCCGCACCGCCCAAGGTGGCCGCCTCTTCGGATCTGCAGGCGCAGCTGAAATTGCAGAACGGCGTTGCGCAAGCGCTCCGAAAGCAGCGCTACCTGCACGGCGCACTCAACATCGAGACCATCGAGGTACGTCCCGTCCTGCTGAACGACATGGTCGTCGACGTGGTCAGGCAAGAGAAGAATCCAGCCACCGACCTGATTGAAGACTTCATGATCGCGGCCAACGAAGTGGTAGCGCGCGCGCTGGAGAAGGTTTCTTCCCTGCGCCGGATCGTGAAGACCCCCGAGCGCTGGGACCGGATCGTACAACTGGCGGCGGTCCAGGGCGGAAAACTGCCCGCTCAGCCCGATTCCAAGGCACTCAACGACTTCCTCCTGCAACGCAAAGCCGCCGATCCTGCCCACTTTGCGGACCTGTCGCTGGCGGTCATTAAACTGATGGGTCCCGGTCAATATGTATTGGAGCGCCCGGGCGATCCCGAACAAGGGCACTTTGGCCTGGCGGTCCAGGACTACACCCACTCCACGGCGCCCAATCGCCGCTTCGCCGATCTGGTCACCCAGAGGCTCATCAAGGCGTTTCTGGGCAACGAGAGCAATCCTTATTCCGACGACGAACTGGACACGGTCGCAAAGAACTGCACGCTGAAAGAAGACGCGGCCCGAAAGGTGGAGCGGGAGATGACCAAGCGCATAGCCGCGGCCGCGATGTGCGGCCGCATTGGCGAAACCTTCGACGCGATTGTGACCGGCGTGAACCCGCATGGCACGTTCGTGCGGGTACTGAAGCCGCGAGTCGAGGGAATGCTCATGCAGGGGCAGCAAGGCCTGGATGTGGGCGACAGCCTGAGAGCAAAACTGGTGCGCACCGATGTGCAACGGGGCTACATTGATTTCGCTCGCGCATGAAACGGCGTGGGTCGCGGCGGTACCGGTCTCCCTATGCCTGCTTGTTTTCCAGTTCGGACCAGCGGGCGTAAAGCAGGTCCAGAGCCTTCTGTGCTGCATCCATCTCGGCGTGTGCGATCACCAGGCGCGGAGCGTCGCTCACGATGGCCGGATCTTGCAGGGCCGATTGTCTGGCTTTCAACAACTCCTCCGCTTCCGCAATGCGTTGTTCGATGACGGCATATTCGCGAGCTTCGAGATAAGAGAGTTTCTTCCTGGGCGGCTGCAGGGGAGAGGTGGCTGCCGGTCGCGCGTCCGGCGTTCGAGCCACGCCCACCAGCGGCCCATACTTGCGGGCCTCGATTCGCTCGCTCTGCCATGCTTCCCATTGAAGGTAGTCAGCGAAACGCTCCGCGCCACCCAGGCCATCGAGTCCGAGCACCACCGTCGAAACCCGGTCGAGCAGGTAGCGATCATGCGTGACCAGCACCAGCGCCCCGCGGAACTCAAGCAGGCTTTCCTCCAGGATCTCCAGCGTCGGGATATCCAGATCGTTGGTGGGTTCGTCGAGCAACAGGACGTCGGCAGGCTGGAGCATCAATTGCGCGATCAACACTCGCGCCCGTTCTCCGCCCGAGAGCCGGCTCACCGGCTGGTTTAACTGCTCGCCGGTAAAAAGGAATCGTGCCGCCCACGACGCTACGTGGATCACGCGGTCCTGATAGACGACCGAGTCGCTGTCGGCCGCAAGGGCGCGGCGCAGGGTCAGGGCCAGGTTCAGCGGACGATTCTGGTCAAAATACACGACGCGCAGTGCATCGGCCCTCCGGATCCGGCCGGCGTCGGGCGACAGTTCACCGCGCAGCAGACGAAGCAGCGTCGTCTTGCCGCTGCCGTTTGGACCCACCAGACCCACCCGCGTGCCGGCGGTAACAACAAAATCGAGGCCCTCGAAAAGCCTGCGGCCCCCGATGCCGTAATGAACGCCCTCGAACTCAAGCAGTCGCCGGGTCTGGCGCTCGGTGGCCGAGAAGTCAATCCTCGCACTGCCGCTGCGAGTCCGCGAGTTCAGGTCGGCCAGTTCTCCCATCAACCGGCGTGCCTTGTCGATGCGTGCCTTCGACTTGGTCGTGCGCGCCTTCGGCCCCCGGCGAAGCCACTCGATCTCGGTGTGGACTCGATTCTCCAGTGCCTCCTGATGCCTGGACTGTGCATGCAGAAATTCCTCTTTCTTGACCAGAAACTCGCTGTAGTTGCCATGCACGCGCAGGATTCCGTCCGGATAAACGCGGCTCAGTTCCGCCATATCGGTGGCCACGTTCTCCAGAAAATATCGGTCGTGACTGACCACGATGCACGCAAACCTTCCGATTTCCAGCTCAGTCTCTAGCCACTCGATGCCGGCGAGATCAAGATGGTTCGTAGGTTCGTCGAGCATGAGAACATCAGGAGTCTGGACCAGCGCTTCCACAATCGCCAGCCGCTTGCGCCAGCCGCCCGAAAGCGATACCGCCTGCGCGTCCAAGTCCTCAAATTCGGCCCGCCCAAGGGTCTCGGCGATCAAATTCGCCCGGTCGGTCTCGGGCACCGAAGCGCGCTGCATCGCCTCCCCGGCCACCTTGCGCACCGTCCAGCCCTCGGGGAACTGCGACGCCTGCGCCACGTAGCTCACCCGGGTGCGCTTGCGGATGGCCAGGTCGCCGGAGTCGGCTTCCACCCGCCCCGCGAGAATCCCGAGTAAGGTGGACTTGCCCGATCCGTTCGGCCCAACCAGACCAATGCGGTCGCCCTGGGACACGGTGAACGACACGTTCTGAAAGAGCGGGTTCGCCCCGTAGGCCTTTCCCAGGCCCTGCGCATTGATGATCGGTGGCAAGGGGTTGAAATCTCCTTCTGCGCTTCTGTCCGAGCATAGCAGGACAGTGTGCCGTGATAGGCTGTGTGGGCTCGGGAGGATCCCATGAACCGTCTCGGTATCGCGGTGGGCGCGTTGCTGCTCGTGCTCAGCTTTTCCTTCGCCCGGATTCGCGCAACCGGTCTATCCGCCGCCGCTGGTCCTGCGGTCGACTCCAAGACCCTGAGCCCGCTCGAGGAACAGCTCATTGCCTATGAAAAAGCAATTCCTGAGGCGCAGAAGAAGCACGACCTAGATTTCTACAAACATACCCTCACCGACGATTTCGTAGCGGTCGGTACCGATGCCAAGCTGCACGCGAAAGATGAGATTCTCGAAGACCTGCGCTCCACCGAACTGGTCGAATACCGCCCCTATGACATCCAGGTGGTGCAACTGAACGAGGGGGCCGCCGTGGTGACCTACGACGTCATCGTCCGCATGGCCCGTTACGACGAAGATATCCCGCGCTACCAGCACATCAGTTCGGTGTGGGTGAAACTGGGCGACCAGTGGAAGCTGAGATTCCAGCAGGCGACCGCAGCCCAGTAAGGCCGCGACCGGTCGTCCCCCTGCCCCAGTCTCTGCTCGCGGCTCAGCGTTGCGCCCGGGCGAATCCCTCGCGTCCGGTGCGGTGACAGCATTGCCCTCTGAATTTTCTCCGGTCCCCTTGCTGGCCTCGGTTCGGTGAACTGCCCTTCCTCCTCCCGCCCGTTTATAATCACCAATCCGGCCTCCGGCCATATCCCGACAAGAGAAGAGACCCTTTGCTCGATTTTCTAGGCGACCTGAAGCGAACTCACATGTGCGGCGCACTGCGCGCCTCTGACGCTGGGAAAAAAACCATCCTGATGGGCTGGGTCAATCGTCGCCGCGACCTGGGCAACCTGATCTTCGTGGATGTGCGCGATCGTTCCGGCGTCACCCAAGTGGTGTTCAGCGAAGAGCGTAACGCGGCCCTTCACGAGAAGGCCGAACTGCTCCGTAACGAGTTCGTCATCGCCGTCATTGGCACGGTCAGGCTGCGTGATACCGACACCGTCAACCGGAACATCCCCACCGGTGAGGTCGAGCTCGTCGCCGACGAACTGCGCATACTGAACGAAGCCAAGCATCCTCCCTTCTTGCCAGGCGATACCAGCCTGGCCAACGAAGAGATGCGGTTGAAGTATCGCTACCTTGACCTGCGCCGGGACGCTATGCAGTTCAACATTGAACTGCGGCACAAGGTCGCGCTCGCGATTCGCGACTACCTGGCAGCGCAGGGGTTTTTCGAAATCGAAACGCCCTTCATGACGCGGTCGACGCCCGAAGGCGCGCGCGATTACCTGGTTCCCAGCCGCGTCCAGCCCGGGACCTTCTACGCCCTGCCGCAATCCCCGCAGCTGTTCAAGCAGATCCTGATGATCGCGGGCTTCGACAAATATTTCCAGATCGTGCGCTGCTTCCGCGACGAGGACCTGCGCGCCGATCGCCAGCCGGAATTCACCCAGATCGATCTGGAGCTGTCTTACCCCCAGCCAGAACGAGTGTGGGAGACGGTGGAGGGCTTCTTGACCGCCGCCTTCAGGGCCGCCGGGCACGATATCAAAACGCCCTTCCTGCGGATGGACTACGACGACGCCATCCGTCAGTACGGAATCGACAAGCCCGACCTGCGCCTGCCGGCCTTGACCGAAGTGCGCGACTGCTTTACGCCCGGCGATCTCGCGCAACTGGCCATCAACCAGGACCTTCCGGTCGTGGCGATCCGCATTCCCGGCGTGGGCGAGCTGTCCAGGAAAGAGCGCGACGACATCAAGCCGATGTTTGTCGCCAAGGGTGGCGCGCGGGTTTTCGAAGATTTCAAGCGCGTGGAAAACAGGTTTCCGGAGACGGGCGCGAGGGTCCGGCAGAAGTCCGGCGCCGGTGCCGACGACCTGATCGTGCTGGTGGCGGGTTCGGCGCAGTCGGGCAAGGATGACCATCCCGCACAGAAGCGCAAAGTGACTCCGGCAGAGCTTGCCATCTATGCATCCGCCGGCCTGCTCCGGGTGGCGCTCGGCCAGAAATACGCGGCCAAGCATGGTCTGTTCAAGCGTGGAGACTATCGCTTCCTGTGGGTGACGAATTTCCCGATGTTCGAGTACGACGACCAGGACAAGCGCTGGGTTGCCGCCCATCACCCGTTCACCTCTCCGCATGACCAAGACATGGACAAACTCGAGTCCGACCCCGCTATGGTGCGCGCCCTCGCCTACGACGTCGTGCTCAATGGCACCGAGTTAGGCTCAGGATCGATTCGTATCCATCGCCAGGACATTCAGCGGAAAATCTTTCACGCCCTCGGCATGACCGAACAAGAGGCCAAGTCTCGCTTCGGATTCTTCCTCGAAGCCCTCGAGTACGGCACTCCGCCCCACGGCGGTATCGCCCTGGGACTGGACCGCATCGTGATGATCCTCGCCGGCGCCGAGAGCCTGCGCGAGGTGATCCCGTTCCCAAAAACTGCCGCAGCCAAGGACCTCATGGTGGATGCACCCACCCCGGTGACCGACCTCCAACTGCGTGATCTGGGGATCCAGGTAAAGAAGAAGTAGCCGCCAGGCGCCTGAGCTGCCAGGAAGCATCATGGGCAAAATCCACGTCCTCTCCGAAGCGGTGGCCAACAAGATTGCGGCTGGCGAGGTGGTGGAGCGGCCTGCCTCGGTCGTCAAAGAGCTGCTCGAGAACGCGCTCGATGCCGGTTCCACGCGCATCAAGATCCAGATCGAAGCGGGCGGCAAGAAGCTGATCCAGATCACCGACAACGGTTGCGGTATGGTGCGTGACGACGCCCTGCTCGCCTTCGAGCGTCACGCCACCTCGAAGCTCAGGAACGCCGAAGACTTGCTGAGCGTTGCCACCCTCGGCTTTCGCGGGGAAGCCCTGCCGTCGATCGCCTCGGTCGCGCGCTTGCGTCTGGAGACGCGCGCACCCGAAGAAGCTTCCGGGACGGTGGTCGAAATCAACGGCGGCAAGATCTTCAAAGTCGAAGAAGCTGGGCTGCCCGCCGGGACGTCGATCACGATTCGCGATCTGTTCTTCAACATGCCGGCGCGCAGGAAATTTCTGAAAGCCGAGTCCACCGAGCTTTCCCATATCGCCTCGCTGGTTACCCACTACGCCCTGGCGCACCCCGACAAACACTTTGAATTGCACTCGGCGAGCCATGCGATGCTGGTCGCGCCCCCGGTCGCAGGATACGGCGAGCGCGTCTACCAGGTTTTCGGCAAAGACGTGCTGGACCAGCTACTCCCCGTCGCCGCCCGGCAGCCGCTCGAACATGTTGGACTGCCTCAGCCGCCCCCGTGGCGTCGAACCGAACCGGACAAGGAACCGAAACAGCCGGGGGAAGTCCGCGTCCACGGTTTTGTCTCCAAGCCCGAGATTCAGAAGCTGAACCGCAACTCAATCTACATTTTCGTCAACCGACGTCTCATCCGCGATCGCCTGGTGCAACACGCCGTTGTCGCAGCCTATCGGAACATTCTGCCGCCCACGGTATTTCCGGTGGTGCTCTTGTTCCTGGAAATGCCCAGCGCAGAAGTGGACGTGAACGTGCATCCCTCGAAAACCGAGGTGCGCTTTCGCCAGCAGACGGTGCTGCATGATTTCGTTTGTGATTCGATTCGCGCCGTTCTCATGAAGGCGCGACCCGTGCCCCAGTTCGTCTCCCAGATCGGTGCGCACCCGACGGCCGGCCGGTCGCTTGCTCCGGGGGCCCGCGCCGGCGGGGACGGTCCGGCTGGATGGCAATCGCTTGAGCCCGCAAACCCGGCAGGCTTTGCGCTCGAGGCGCCGGTTGCTCCCTCGATCACCCAACGCTTTCAATTCGAGGGTGGGATCGCGGTCGAGGCCAGCGCAGCGGTCTCGCCCGCGCGTGCCGCCGAAGTCGTTCCCGATGAAGGGTGCACGCCCGCCCTGCCCGAGGAACCGGAAATCCCCGGTCAGCTCGCGCCCTCCCTGGCGTCGCTCAAGCCGCTCGGTCAGATTCGCGACTCCTTCATCCTGGCGGTCAGCCACGAAGGTCTCTGGATCGTCGACCAGCACGTTGCCCACGAACGTATTCTGTTCGAAAGGGTTCTGAAGCAACGGGCTGCCAAGGGCGTCGAAAGCCAGCGGCTGCTGATGCCGCTGATTGTCGAACTCACTGCGGCGCAGCAGGCAGTCTTCTCGGAAATCTCGGATGAACTCGCCCGCAACGGTTTTGAGGCAGAACCTTTTGGCACGCGCAGCCTGGCGGTCAAGGTCGCTCCGGCAGGTGTGGAGGCGTCCCAGGTCGAGCCCATGCTCCAGGAACTGCTGGAACAATTCTCGCGCGAAGATCAGAAGCTGAATTTGGAGACCGTCCGCACCCGCATCGCCGCCTCCATCGCCTGCCATGCCGCGATCAAGGTCAACATGCCGCTCGAGCAGAACAAAATGGAATGGTTGCTGGCCGAACTGGCCAAAACTGATTGTCCGATGTCCTGCCCTCACGGAAGGCCGGTCGTCCTGCGCTATTCCATGAAGGACATTCAGAAGGCGTTCAAGCGAATTTGAAAGGGCAGCTCCGCGCGGCGAGCTCGCAGCTCCCGGCACGTCCGGAACCAAGCCGCCCGGTTCAGAGGATGGACGCTGAGAGCGAACCGCTGAAGGCCAGGAGCTATTTTCCCGAGAACCGGGAACTGAGAACTTCCGCGTCCTGTGTTTTAATCAAAGGCATGACCGATTCCGAACTAGAGCAGGCCCGCGCACAAAAGTGGCGTCTGGATGGCCACCCGGTGCGCACCCTCGAAGATGCCCGCGCCTTCACGGAGTCGGTGGGATTCTCTTTGCTGTATCCGCTGAAACCTCGAGTGCTGGTGCCGACTTTCATCGGCGCCTGGGTCGGTGGGGATGATCGTCTCCCTACCTGGCAGCACGCCTTCGCCGATCCGCGTGCCCAGCAAGCCAAGGAGATGATGGTGCGTCTGCTTCGGGAGCGCGCTGCCTTTGAGGCCAGTCTGTTCGACGAAAATAATGCCTTTTTGGTGGCCGCGTCAGTATTTCCTTATTTCTACGCGCTCGTCGGAGAGCGCAATCCCAAGCAGCCGCCCAAGTCCGGTCCGCGCTCGGAATATTCGAATCTGGCTTGCGACGCCTATGAAGTGATCCGTCGCGAAGGCCCCATCTCCAAGCAAAAGATGATTGAGACGCTGGGAGGCAGCGTTTCCGGTGCTGCGCTCGAGCGCGCGCTTGCCGAGTTGTGGTCCCGACTGCGCATCACGCGTGTGGATTACAAGTCGAGCGAAGGCGCTTTCTGGGACGTGCTCTACCGCTGGGCGCCCGACGCCGTCCGTGAGGGCATCAGTCTTTCGGTGGGCGAGGCACTCACCGGTCTGCTCTCCAAGTATCTCGAGAGCGTGGTGGCCGCCGATCAGCTGGAAGTCGAGGCGTTTTTCGGCAAAATCGTCCCGCGCTCGCGCGTGCAGGAAGCGATCAAGGCGCTGTTGGCCGCCCGCGAGTTGAGCTTTGTCCACGTGGGCAACCGATCCTTGATTCAGGTGTCGCCTCCGCGCGGCGCCCCGATTCCGGCCGAAGGACCCGCTCGTTCAACCACGCGATCGGCCGGAATCCCGCGGCGCTCCTAGCGTTCCAGCTCTGCGATATCGCCACTTTTCTGGGACGGTTTCGATTTCCAACATTTCAAACCAGCGACCCCTTCTGATAACCTGAATCACTTCGTCTGCGTGCCCGCAACCCACGGAATGGACGCCACCCCTTCACGCAAGCTGATCGTTGCCATCGACGGCCCCGCCGGCGCCGGCAAGAGCACCATCGCTTCGCGCCTAGCGCGCAAGCTGGGCTACGTCAATCTCGAGAGCGGTGCCATGTACCGGGCGCTCGCCCTCAAGGCAATCGAGTGGGACGTGTCTTTCGATGACGAACCCGCGCTGCGCAAGCTCGCCGAACGCGCCCGCATCGCGCTTGAGCCGACCATCGGGGGCAACCGCGTGCTGCTCGACGGCAAGGATGTTTCCGCCCGTATCCGGGAGCGCGACGTGACCGAGGCCGCTTCGCGCGTTTCCGTCCATCCCGCAGTGCGCGAGTGGATGGTCGCGCGTCAACAGGAGATGGGCAAGGACGGTGGAATCGTCATGGAAGGGCGCGACATCGGAACCAGGGTTTTCCCCCATGCTGACCTGAAAGTCTTCCTGGACGCAGACCCGGTGGTTCGTGAACAGCGCCGCCTCGATCAAAACCGGATCAAGGGTCCCTCGGCTCAATCGATCGCCGCCGAACTGCGCGAGCGCGATCTGCGCGACCGCACGCGCGCCGCGTCCCCGCTCGTGGCAGCCACCGACGCCATCGTGATCGACTCAAGCAATCTGTCCGAAGACGACGTTCTCGACCGAATCGAGGAACTCGTCGAGGGTCTGCAGAAAAAGGAAGCCTGACGCGCGCATTGGACGACCCGGAAACAGACGCCCGGCAGCGAATCAGGGCGAGGATTGGAGAGCGCCTCCTCCGAGGCGTGCTCTCACCCGAACATTCCTTCGAGTTCGTAAGGAAACCACAGCCCCGGCCCCGGGCCAGGAAACTCTGGCTCGCCGCCGGAAAGGGGCCGTCTAATTTTCCGCCGGCTCGGACGATTCCTTCGGCAACCTGGGTGCTTTGGGCGCCTTCGGTGGCGCGGGCGGAGCGGGTGGCTCCGGCGAAGCCCTCCGGATCGTGATCGATCCGTGCTCGCTGTTCAGCACCAGGTGGCTCGCACCGTTGCCCACCGTGCCCGTGACGCTCCCCTGGTTGTCGTTGTTGTTGGGTTTTAACTCCGCAAAATCGGATTGCACTTCGTCGCCCCGTGCGTGAGCGTCCACCTTGAAGCCCATCTTCTCAGGCACGCCGACCGTGATGGCTCCATTGCGATTGTCGATCTGCACGTTGCCCGGCGACTTGAGCTGCAGTTCCACCGGACTGTTCGCGTTCTCGACCCGCGCATCCCCGGAAACGCCCTCCAGCGTGATGTCCTTTGAGCGGGTCGTCAAACGCAGCGGTCCAGCCAGATCGTTGCCGCGCAGTGAATCCGAGTCCAGGTCGAGGTCCCCGTTGAGCTTGGCGAACTCCAGATCCGTGCGGGCGGATTTGAAGCCCACCGTTTTACCGACCCTTGAAAGCTTCACCGATCCAATTTCACCGTTGAGGCGGGCCGCGCCCTTGATGTCGGTCAGGGTCACGTCATCGCCCCGCCCTTGAATCGACACGTCGCCGGAAACCTCCGACAGCCGCGCCGAGCCGTGATCCAGGTTCAGGCTCACATTGCCGTTCACGTCATCGGCGTTGACGTCCCCGTGCTGGCTGGAGATATCCACCGCCCCCTCGCGCCCAGTGACCACCACGTCGCCGCGCTGGGAGGAAATTGCGACCGCCGCCTTGCGCGGGATCTCGACGTTCAGGTCTGCGGTGATCGGATGGTCCCCGGCGCCGCGGGTATTCGCATTGATGGTCACCAGATTGCCGCTGACGTTGATCTGCGGCTTGGTCGCTTCATTCCACTTGTCCGCTTCTTCCTGGCTCTCAGCGCGGATCTTTTTTTGCACCGTCACGCGGATCCGGTCGTCGTTCGATTCGCTGACGTTCACCGCCCCGCGGTCGTTCACGATCTTCACGCTGGCGCCGGCGGGCAGCACCTGCGTCAGCTGCGGCAGATCATCGAAGTTGAACGTGCTTCCGAAGAACGGGATGTCAGCATCGTCGATATCGACATGGTTGCGAATCTCACTCCAGTTGACCCGCGACACCTGACTTGCCGTCAAGCCTGCGACAATCAGGACGATCAACAGAAACACCCCGCCCGCACCAATTCCCGGAGCGTTCAGCCCTTCCTGTTTGGCCCGCTGGTGCTCGATCAGCTTGAGCACGCCCCACAGGATCAGAAGCAGCGGCCAGTAGTGCGCGAACAGCACTCCCAGGCGGCCCCACGAGATCAAATGCAGGTTCCCGAGCAGGAAAATGATTCCCACGATGATCAGGATGAACGGCCCCGTCATCGAGCGTCGTCGTCGCGGCGGAGCATTCACCACCGGGCTAGACATGGTTCACCTCGCTCGATGGCTGACCCTGGCCCTGGCTCTCGACCGGGACCGCCGGCGGCGCGGTCCCCGCCGGGGGCGGCAACCCGGGCGGCCCGCCCTGATGTCCCGCGTCGGAGGCGTTGCTCTGCAAAAGTTTCACTGCGCCAATGACCAGCAATATCAGCGGCCAGGTCCGCTCGAAGCCGGGTCCATGCAGATTGTCGAGCAGGAACAAGATGCCGACCGTGACCATGATGGCTGGCCACATGATGCATCGCATCTTGCATCGGTCGCAGGTGCAGGTGATCCCGTCGGTTCCAAGTAGCCCCCAGCGCTTGGCAAACAGGTATGCGCCGAACGCGATCAGGATGATTGGCCAAAAGCGGTCGATGCCAAACTCGAACATCCCCACCGTATGCAACAAGAACAGCAGGCCGAGCCCGATCAAAACGACTGCGCCCGTCGGGACATTGCTGCGACCGGGCGCATCCCCTGCGGAAATCTTCGGGACAAAACCGGAGACCGGACCCGCTGCACTGCCGGAAGGTCCCGCGCCCGCTGCGGCCGAGCCGTGGTGCACGGTTGGCCCAAACATACGCTCGAAGCCAAATGGATCCGGTAGCGGCTGCCCCAGCTCAAGCGCGTGTGCTGTCTTGTAGGCGTCAAACACCAGGTAAAAGAAATACGCAAAAAATACCGGAATCATGATGGGGCCGAAGTGGTCTGCCATCCAGATCAGGCACACGAACGCCATCACGTGGATGAACCCCTTCATGAATTGCCCGTTGTACATAGCCCCGACGCCCGGAATGAAACCCAAGGCAGCGGCCATGCCCGGACTCGGCAGGCGCTCTCCGGCATAGTACGCGCTCGAACTCGCGGCCCCGGTTCCCAGAACGGGAGTAGGGGGAAGGGCCCCGGCCACGCGCTCGGCCAGGCAATGCTCGCAAAACATCGTGCCGCGAACGTCGCGGACACAGGCGGCGCACAGCGGCTTTCCGCAAGTGCGGCAATAGGCCACTGCTGCAACTGTAGTGTGCGTGGCGCAGTTCATACCAACCTCCTGATCGTGGTCACCGACACGGCAGGTGGATCTTCCGGGTTCGAGGCCAGCACGGGCTGGTTCTCGTCGCGGCTGTAGTTTCGCTCCTGTCTGGGCTCGGGTTCTCCACTCGTGTTGTCCTTGCGATTCTTCTCCCGCTCGTTTTCTTTCGGAGCTGATTCGACGGGAGTTGTCGCCTTCTTGAACTCCTGCACTCGCGACTCGATCTCGTACACGAGGCGGATGTTCTCGTAGTACTTCACCACTCGTGCCGACGTGGCGTAGTAGGTCCTGCGCAATCCATTCCGGCTCAGATCGGCCTGCTTCAGATCGCCCGGCTTCACCCCGGCGACGCTCAAGGCGACCGACAGGGAGAAGAAAGCCATACCGAACGACATCGCAAACCGGGGTTGCCGCACTGTACTCCAAACCGGCGGCAGGAAGGAATCCGTCCATTCGCGGATACGTTCACCGAGTGACGGCTCGTGAGCCGAGGCTGCGACTTCTTGCAGACGATAGCTCTGGATTCCGCTGGTCGCGGCCAGAATGTCATTCACCAGGCTGGCTGGAGGCTCCGCCTCCGTGAGCGTCTTCAGCCAGTGCTGCCCAGCCTCCACCTCTGAGAACATGGGTCCGCACTTGGTGCAGGCACGAGCATGAGCCCGGAACCGCTCCAGTTTTCCCCCGGCCAGCTTCTGGTCCAGGGCATCAAACAGGGCAGCTTCGAACTCGTTGCACTGCATACCGTTGTTGGTTTCACCTGGCATCAAATCACCTGCCTATAAATACGTTGTAGGAGCCGTGCAAGTTCCGCTCGGCCCCGGTTTATTCTGGACTTCACGGTTCCTTCCGGAACCTTGAGAACGGCCGCGATTTCCCGGTAATCCATGTCCTGTAAGTCCCGTAGAATCACTGCTTCCCGAAGTTCAGGGGAAAGCTTCTGCAGGGCCTCGTGGACGGCTTCCTGCGCTTCCCGGCTCTGCACCCGGGCATCGGGCGGGGACCCTTTGTCCTCGATCCGGTCGCTCAAGGGCATCGCGTCCTGGTGCTCGGATGGCGCCGCATCGATTGAATCTGTGACCCGATCCTGCTTGGTCTTGCGGAAATGATCGACCAGCAAGTTGCGGGTCATGGTCGTGATCCAGGTCATGAAGGCGCCCCGCTCTACGTCGTAGGAGTTCAGGGTGCGGTACATCTTGATGAAAACTTCCTGGGTGAGATCCTGGGCATCGTCGGAAGTGCCGGCGAAACGGTAGCAGATGTTGTAGATCCGCCGGTGGTAGCGCTGGACGATCTCTTCCCAGGCGACCGCGTCACCCGCGACGCAGCGCCGGACCAGACCATTGACGATTTGGGCGTCTTCCAACCAGCACTCCCGGAACCCCTGGTTTTTCAGCTAGAGACGGCGGTGCGAGACCCGGCACACCCCTGGCCTGACGTCACACGACCAATACGTTGATGTGGCGCCAAAAGTTCGCGATTGCCCAGCAAGTCATTATGCGGCAAGGAATTGTAGCAGGCGAGAAAATCGAGGCCGGACCGCGTCACCCGGACGGCGAACTTCCCCGCGATCGATTCCCAGCCCCACCGCAGCCAACCGAATCGAGCGAGCAAATGCGCGGCGAAGCGGTTTTCGAAGGACCCTCGAAATCAGCAACTTCGAGCCACCCTGCCGTTCGCATCGTAACCGCAGCCTCGGTGATCTAATGCGCTATGACCCATGGATCGTCGGTTTCTGTTCTGGATCTGGTCGGTATGCGGACGGGCGAATCCGCAGCCGGTGCCATTGCTCGCTCGGTCGATCTCGCCCAGCACGTTGAGAGCCTGGGCTACAGGCGCTTCTGGCTTGCGGAACACCATTCGATTTCGGGATTGGCGTGCTCGGCGACCGCCGTGCTGATTGGCCACGTCGCGGCTGCCACCAGCACGATCCGGGTGGGAAGCGGCGGCGTGATGCTGCCAAACCATGCGCCCCTGGTGGTGGCCGAGCAGTTTGGCACGCTCGCGGCGATGTATCCGGGACGCATCGATTTGGGCCTGGGACGAGCCCCGGGCGGCGACTTTCACACCATGCGCGCTCTCCGCCGGGACCTCGGTCAGAGCGGCGACGATTTCCCCGCCCTGCTCGAGGAATTGCGGCTGTATCTCGGTCCGGAGAGGCCCGGGCAGGCGGTGAAGGCGATTCCGGGACAGGGAAGCAACGTGCCGATCACCCTGCTCGGCTCGAGCAGCTTCAGTGCGCAACTGGCGGCGCGCCTCGGGTTGCCGTTCGCATTCGCGGCTCATTTTGCTCCCGAGTTCCTCTACGCGGCTGCGCGACTCTACCGCGAAGGCTTCCGTCCGAATGATGGGTTACGACGACCCCACCTCTTGGTGGCGGTGCAAGTGATTGCGGCCGAGACCGAGGTCGCCGCCCGGCGCCTGTTCACGACTCCGCAGCAACGCTTTTTGCGGCTGCTCCGGAACCAGCCCGTGGAACTGGTGCCGCCGGTCGATTCCATGAATGAGATCTGGCAGGACGTGGAGCGCGCCGCCGTGGAAGGCCGGCTGGGCGCGGCCATTGTGGGATCGAGTTCAACCGTGAAGGCAGGACTGGAAAAACTCGTGGCCGAGACCGAGGCCGACGAAATCATCGTGGTCACAGACACGTATGAGCACGCCGACCGCCTCCGTTCCTATGAACTGGTGGGGAAGGTCGCAAGGGAACTCGGGGTCGCGGCCTGAACTTGAGCGGGCCAACCACCGATGCGCTCGAGCAAAGCCCCAAAGACCTCGAGCAAAGCCCCAAAGACAAAGACCTGCATTTTCACTCGCTCGTGAAGTAGTCAACCGGCACCGGATTCTCGAACAGCGAGTAATCCCGCGTCACCACCGTAATGCCGCCCTCGGTCACGAAGTAGCGTTGGCGGTCGGCCTCGGCGTCGAACCCGATGGTTGTGCCCTCCGGGATATGCACGTCGCGGTCGATGATGGCGCGTTGAATGCGGCAACGCCGGCCCACGTTGACGTGCGAGAACAGGATGCTGGACTCCACTTCGCTGTAGGAATTCACCCGCACATCGGGAGACAAAATGCAGTTCTTCACCGAACCGCCGGAAACGATGCAACCGGCGGAAACAATGGAGTCCAGCGCGGTTCCGGTCCGGCCCGCTTCTGCGAACACGAACTTGGCCGGCGGGTACTGCCGCTGGTGGGTGCGGATCGGCCAGTCTTCGTCGTAGAGATTGAACACGGGCGAGACCGAAACGATATCCATGTTGGCGTCGTAGTAGGCCTCGAGCGTGCCCACGTCGCGCCAGTACAGCGCTTCCTTCTTGTTCTCGTCGACGAAATCGTAGGCGTACACGCGGTATTCGTCGACCATCTTGGGCAGGATGTTTTTGCCGAAGTCATGGCTCGACTTGGGATCCTCGGCATCTTTCAGCAGGACCGGGATGAGCACGTCGGTATTGAAGAGATAGATGCCCATCGAGGCCGAGATCTTTTCCGGATTCCAGGGCGAACGCAGCCTGGTCTGTTTCGGTTTTTCCTCGAAGCCATTGACGCGATAGTCGCGGTCAATGTCGACCACCCCGAATCTCGAGGACTCGGGCGGCTCGATCTGGATGGTTGCCAAGGTCACATCCGCGGCTGAGTGGCGATGCTGTTCGAGCATCTTCTCGTAGTCCATCTTGTAAATGTGATCACCCGAAAGAATGAGCACATGCTTGGGTTGCTCGGAGCCGATGGAATAAATGTTCTGGTAGACCGCGTCGGCCGTCCCCATATACCAGTTTTCGCTGACCCGCTTCATGGGCGGCAGGATCTCGACAAACTCGCCCATCTCGCGGGCTACGATGTTCCAGCCCTCGCGGATATGACGGTTCAGCGACAGGGCCTTGTATTGCGTGAGGATGTAGACCTTGCGCAGGTCGGAATTGACGCAATTGGAAAGCGTGATGTCGATGATACGGTACTGGCCGCCGAAGGTGACGGCAGGCTTGGCGCGGTCGCGGGTCAGGGGATAGAGGCGCTCTCCGGCGCCACCGGCTAGCAGGACTCCGAGCGTGTCTTTCATGGGATTTCCCGGTTTGAAAAGTTACGGGCCCTGTGATTGTCGCCGGCCACGCTGTCGGCTGCGGCCTGCGGCGCCTTACGCTGCGGAACGGTAGATGGTAGCACAAGGGTCAACGGGCAAGGGCGGGCCGCGATGGTTCCGGGCGCGCGGCATCAGGCATCACACCCCGTCGGTGCCGGCGCGCAAATCCAGAGTTCTCGCAGGCTTCAGGAAGCGCCCAGCGAGGAACATTCCGCCTGAATTTTCTTCCAGGCCTGCTCCAGATGCCGGGCCTCGGTGTTGGTTTGGCCAACGCAGAGGCGAAGGGTAAAGCGGTCGTTCAACCTCGTGTGCGTCAGGTACAGGTCGCCCGAACGGTTTAGCCGGTCCATCAGGGTCTGGTTGGCAGTGTCTCCCGCCTTGTGCCGGAAGCACACCAGATTGAGCGGCACCGGCGCCGCCAGTTCGAAGCGGTCGTCATTTCGAACCCACTCTGCCAGGCGTTGGGCCAAGGCGACGTGCCGGCGCACATGGTGCTGCAGCCCCTCGCTACCGTAGTGGCGCAAGACGAACCACAACTTCAATGCCCGGAATCGGCGGCCCAGGGGAATTTGCCAATCGCGGTAGTCGATGACAGCGCCCGATTCCGTTGCCTGGTTGCGGAGGTATTCCGGGAGCACGCTCAGGGTCTCGAGCAAGGCCTTGCGATCGGCAACGTAGAAAACGTCGCAGTCGAAATTTGTAAACATCCACTTGTGCGGATTGAAGCAGTAACTGTCGGCCAACTCGACACCGTTGTGCAGGTGGCGGAACTCGGGGCACAGCGCCGCCGTCCCGGACATGGCGGCGTCTACGTGCAGCCAGATGCCATGTTCGCGGCATATCCGGCCGATCGCAGGGACTGGATCGATGGCGTTCGACGAGGTTGTCCCCACGGTCGCGCAGACAAAGCAGGGAAGCAAGCCTTCGGCCCTGTCCTGCGCGATCTGGCGGGCGAGCACATCGGGTCGCATCGCGAAGTTTTCGTCGACCGCGACCGCGCGCAGATTGGCCGCGCCCAGGCCAGCGATTCTGGCCGCCTTCTCCACCGAGGAATGGGTCTGAGTGGAACAATAGGCGACCAGTTTGCCGTCGCAACCGGTCCGGTTGCTGGCGTAGTTGGTCGCGCGCTCGCGCCCGGCCAGCAATGCGCACAAGGACGCGCTGGAAGCCGTGTCCTGGATGACGCCGCCGCCCGTGCTGGTCGAAAGGAATTTTTCAGGCAACCCCAGCATCGGGACCAGCCAGTCGAGGACGTGCGTTTCAAGTTCCGTGCATGCCGGGCTGGTGGCCCAGAGCATGCCCTGAACGTCCAGACCGGAGGAAAGCAGGTCCCCCAGAATGGACGGCCCGGAAGCATTGGAAGGGAAGTAGGCGAAGAAATTCGGCGACTGCCAATGGGTGATGCCGGGCAGGATCAGTTGGTCGATGTCGGCGAGGATCGCCTCGAAGCCTTCACCTTTGACGGGCGCGGCCGGCGGCAGCGAGGCCCGAATGTCTCCCGGTTCGACGCGCGCGAGAACCGGGAAGCGCTCAATCTTGGCGTAGTAGTCGGCAATCCAATCGACGACCGCGTGTCCGTGTCGCCGGAACTCGTCCGGGGTCATGTGGAAGCTCTTCTCGTCGGCCAAATGGTTTCTCCCGATGCGAACTGATCGTCACCGACAAAGCCATACTGACAAGGCAATGCTCAAGACAGATGACCGTAATACATCCGGGTGCGATATTCCATGCCGACCCGCCCGTTCTCTTGCTGACCGTCGAAGACGCGACGCAGTTCCTCCAGCATGGGTCTGTACCCGGGATGGCCTTCCAGGGGTGCATACGAGGAGGACAGCAGACGGCCTTCCAGTTGTGCATAGTCGAACTGCTGGCGCATTTCGAACACCCGGGCTGCAAACGGCGCCGGGGCAAAGAACGAGCCGATGTTGTCGGTGGTGTGCTCGTGACGCACTTGCCCGTAGTCGGTTCCGTAGGTGACGAGCAAATCCTCATACGCACGCAGAAAGGGTGTGGTGTCGGTGCTGCGCTCGTTCCAGATCAACACGGCCCAGCCGCCCGGCTTCAGGATGCGTGCAAACTCCCGGCGCGCTTTGGGCAAGTCGAACCAGTGGGCGGCCTGGGCCGCCGTGGCAAAGTCGACGCTATGATCAGCGAGGGCGGTCGCTTCGGCCGTTCCCGCCCCGCTGGTGAAGCTGGAATATTCAGCCAGCAGGCCCTCAGCGGCTGCGCGCATCTGGCGGTTCGGTTCCACGCCGAAAACCCGGTTGCCGTTGTCCAGCAACATGCGGGTGAAGATTCCGGTGCCACAGGCAATGTCGGCAACCACCGAAGACGCAGTCAGACCACATTCGGTGCGGAGGGTCTCGAGCACCTCCCCCGGGTAACCGGGACGGTAACGGATGTAGTGTTCGACGCGGGAAGAGAACCGTAACGTGGGATCAGCGAGTGCCATCGTATGGCCAGTTTATCCGATGCGAACCGGCAATCTGAGGGGCATCTTCGGGTGTCTTGCTAAACTAGTCCGAGTATGCGGCTCGTGATCAAAGTCGGTACCAGCCTGATCGCCCCCGGGGGGCGCATCGATACGGTGCGCATGCGCGCTCTGGTTGACCAGCTGGATCTGACCGAGCATGAGTATCTGATCGTCAGTTCCGGAGCGATCGCTTCCGGCATGTCGAATCTCGCGCTCGCCGACCGCCCTTCGAGCGTTCCTCTGATGCAGGCATGCGCGGCGGTGGGACAGAGCCTGCTGATGCACACCTATGAGCAGCTTTTCTTCGGCAAGAAGGTGGTGGCGCAGCTGCTGCTGTCGAGCGACGATTTCACTTCGCCGGTCCGCTACAAGAATTTGCAAAACGCGCTCCAGGAACTGGTGAAGCTGGGGGTGGTTCCGATTGTGAACGAGAACGACAGCGTGTCGGTCCGGGAGCTGGTGGGCGCGTTTGGCGACAACGACGAGCTCAGCGCTCTGCTGGCAACCGCGGTCCGGGCGGACTGGCTTCTGCTGCTCACCGATGTGGACGGTTTCTATATCCCGAACGGCAGCAAGTCGCGGCTGTTGCGCACGGTGCGCAAACTCACCCCGGCGATGGAGGACCTCTGCAACGGGAAAGGCGAGCTGGGGACCGGCGGTATGCGCTCCAAACTGCGGGCCGCGAAAGCCGCGAGCGCAGCCGGTGTGCATGTGGCCATCGTGAACGGCCGCCATCCCCGCGCGATTGCAGGCGCGCTTGCGCGCAAGATTGGAACTTACTTTCCTCCGCAGCGCAAGGCGAATTGAGGCGAACCTGACATGGCGACCACGGCGGACAAAGCGCTTACCACTCGCGATCAGCTGGAACAGGCGCGCGCGGCAGCACCCCGCGTGGCGGAACTGTCCACGGCCGAGAAAAATGGGCTGTTGCTCGCGATGGCGGACTTGATCGAATCGAACAGCCCAAGCATCCTCGCGGCGAATCGGAAAGATCTCGATTCCAGCGGGCTCGAGGGCTCGCTGCGCGATCGCCTGCTGCTGAATCGAGAGCGCATCGCCGCGATGGCGGCTGGAATGCGCGAGGTGGCTGCCCTGCCCGATCCCATCCACGAGACCCTGGCCGAATGGCAGAGGCCGAATGGTCTGCGCATCCGCAAGGTGCGCGTGCCGCTGGGGGTGGTAGGCATCATCTATGAGGCGCGCCCGAACGTGACCCCGGATACGATCGCCATCGCCCTCAAGACCGGAAACGCCATCGTGCTGCGCGGGGGCAAGGAAGCCGCGAACTCGAACCAGCGGCTGGCCGAGATTCTGAGGGCAACCCCTGGATTGCCGGAGGGCATGATCCAGTTGCTCGATTCTGCCACCCGAGATTCCGTGCAGGAACTCATACAAGCGCGTGGCCTGGTCGATGTGATCGTGCCTCGCGGAGGCGCGGGTCTGATTGATTTTGTCGTGGAGAATTCCGCCGTCCCCGTCATTGAAACGGGCGCCGGCAATTGCCACATCTTTGTGGACGAGTCGGCCAATTTCGAGATGGCCGACCGCATCGTGATTAACGCCAAGACGCAGCGGCCGTCTGTCTGTAACGCGGCCGAGAAGCTTCTGGTGCACGAGCACGTCGCGGCCAGTTACCTTCCGCGGATTGCTGAAAAACTGGTTCAGCTCGGAGTCGAACTGCGCGGTGATGAAATGGCCCGCCGTCTTTCGGGATCGATCGAAGTTCATCCCGCGATCGAAGCCGATTGGGGCGAGGAGTATCTCCGGTTGTGCATGGGGATCCGCGTGCTTTCGGGCCTGGAAGAAGCCATCGCACATATCAATCAGTACTCCACCAGGCACTCGGACGTGATCGTGACCGAAAACGAAGAGCACGCCCGGCGCTTCCTGCGCGCGGTGGACTCCGCAGTGGTCTACTGGAACGCTTCGACCCGCTTTACCGACGGGGCGGAATTTGGCTTCGGTGCCGAGCTGGGGATCAGCACGCAGAAGCTGCACTGCCGCGGACCGTTTGCGCTGGCGGAGTTGACCTCATCGAAATACGAGATCGTCGGAAACGGGCAGATCCGGCCCTGAAATTGTGTACCACGCAGTTCCGCAGTCTCCCGGCGCCGTATCCGTCCCACGTTCGCCAAACGTTCGCGGTACAATTCCTACTTCGTCGCAAGGTGGAGGCTTTGAGAGGGGTCTCGTCCGAACATCCAAAGACATTCGCGTTGGCGGGCGAAACCGCGCCTGATTTTGACCTGCCGGTCCTGGTGGGAGGAGTAAAGAAGCGGTTTCGGCTCAAGGACGAACTCGCGCACAGCAACCTGGTGCTGGCCTTCTATCCCTTGAACTGGGAGCCGGTTAGCGCGCGACAGCTGGTGGAGTATCAGGCCGAGCACGAGAAGTTTTCCGCGCGGAACGCCGGGGTGCTGGGCATCAGCGTCGACTCCATCATGAACACCACCGAATGGGAGCGCGAGATCGGGCCATTCGACTACCCTCTCTGCAGTGACTTTTGGCCGCACGGCGAAGTGAGCCAGGCCTACGGGGTGTTTCGCGAGCATGGTCCTTACGCGGGATCGAGCGAGCGCGCCGTTTTTGTGGTCGATCGCCAGGGGAAGATCGCCTTCCGCAAAGTGTACGCGCTCGGTGAACTGCCGCGGGTCGGGGAAACGCTCGAGGCGCTCGAAAAACTGTGACCCTCACCTCGGCGCGTTCCGGGAGAAACCTCGCACGCTTCCTCTCCGCCCATCCCAGGAGCCCCATGAAGACTCTGTCCGGCAGCTTGCTGGCGTGTGCTCTGCTGGTTTTCAATTTCAATGGAGCCCGGGCCCGGTCGGAAACGGATGCGGCGAGCGCCAAGGCCGACTCTTCGATCTTCGGGTTCCGGGACGCGGCTGCCGAACGTGCCATCGAAGCGCGCTTCCTGCTGGTCCCCGATGCCCGGCGTGCCGAGGAACACCTGCGCACTCTGACAAAAGTTCCGCACATCGCGGGCTCTCCTGAAGACAAAGCCACCGCGGACTACGTGGCGGCGAAATTCCGGCAAGCCGGTCTCCAGACTGAAATCGTCGAGTACAAGGTATGGTTCAACCTCCCGGCCGAGATCCGCGTGGACGTCACTGCGCCCCCGGGCGTGTCGATGCACGGTCCTACGCGCGAGCATGTGGAGGGAGATCCTTCCCAGGACGATCCGCGCGTGGTGATGCCCTACAGCGGTATGTCGCCTTCCGGAGACGTCGAGGCCGACGTGGTGTTTGCCAACTATGGAGCGCCCGAAGACTTCCAGAAACTCGAGCAGATGAAAGTCGACGTGCGCGGCAAAATTGCGCTGGTGCGTTACGGGCAGAATTTTCGCGGCGTGAAAGCCTTTGTGGCACAGGAACACGGTGCTGCCGGCCTAATCATCTACTCGGACCCGGCCGACGATGGGTGGAAGCGTGGCGACAAGTATCCGAAAGGGCCGTGGCGTCCCGATACCGGCGTGCAGCGTGGGTCCATCGGCTACATGTTCCAGTTTGCCGGAGATCCGACCACGCCGGGAATTGCGTCAACCCCCGCTCTTGCCGACTCCAAACGGACCCCTCCCGACCAGTCGGCCCAAATGCCCAAGATTCCCACCACCCCGATCTCGTACGCGGATGCGTGGCCCATTCTTGATTACCTCGGCGGTCCAGAATCGCCGCGCGACTGGCAAGGAGCTTTGCCCTTCACCTATCACGTGGGCCCCGGCCCGGTGAAAGTGAAGATGCATTTGAAGCAGGACTACCAGTACCGCACCATCTGGGATGTGATTGGAACCGTGCGCGGGAGCGAGTCGCCCGAGGAGTGGGTGGTCTCGGGCAATCATCGGGACGCGTGGGTCTACGGCGCGGTCGATCCCAGCAGCGGGACCGCGGCCCTGCTCGAAGCGGTGGCCGGCGTGGGCGAGCTGCTCAAGTCCGGATGGAAGCCGAAGCGTACGCTGGTGTTCGGCAGTTGGGACGCCGAGGAGGAAGGGCTGATCGGATCAACCGAATGGGGAGAACAGAACGCCCAAGCGCTCACCCGGGCGGTCGCGTATTTCAACGTAGACGTGGCCGTATCCGGGCCAAAGTTCGGCGCGTCATCGGTCCCGAGTTTGAAGCAGTTTTTGCGTGAGGTCACCAAAGCGGTGCCCAGCCCGCAAGGGGGCACGGTTTACGACGCATGGCGCAAGGCGAACCAATCGGGCAGCGAGCCGGTCAATCCCCAGGAGACCGCCAGCAGTACCTTCCGTCCGCCCCTGGCCCAGGCGCATCCAGATGTTCCGGTCGGCGACCTGGGCAGCGGGTCCGACTATACGGTCTTCCTCCAGCATCTGGGCGTGCCCTCGACTGACATCGGATCGACCGGCGCTTATGGCGTCTACCACTCGACCTTCGACGATTTCAACTGGTTCAAGAAATTCGGCGACCCGGATTTCCTCTACGAGCAGGAGATGGGCCGGGTTTTTGGTTTGCAGGCCTTGCGCCTCGCGGACGCAGACGTGCTGCCCTTCGATTATGAGGAATATGGCAAAGAGATAACGGCCTACATCGATGCGGCGAAGAAGAAAGCGGAGAGCAAACTGGGCAGCCGGGGGCCGGATTTCTCGGCGGCGGCGGCGGCCGCCAGGCGTTTTCAGGAGGCCGGCGCGAAGATCCTCGCCAGAGAAAAGAACCCGCCGACTGATCCATCCAGGCTGAACCGCTCCCTGCGTGATGCCGAGAGCGCCCTGCTTCTTGCTGAGGGATTGCCCAATCGCCCCTGGTACCATCACGCGATCTACGCTCCGGGGCAATACACTGGCTATGCAGCGGTGGTGATTCCGGGGGTGAACGAGGCGATCGATGCGGGCAATCTGGAGCGGGCGCAACAGCAGACCGCTGCCCTGGCTGCTGTCCTGAATCGGGCCGCCAAAGTCCTGGAGAGTTACCGATAGGGACCATGCAAGACTTTGCACACTTGGCAAACCCTGCACAAGATCGTGTCCACCGGCCTTGGCTTGGGGTAAACTAGCGGAACGGTTTAGGCTCCTGAACGTGGAGCGTTGGTACCCGCTCACGAACCAGTCGCCGATTCTCTCCCACCCGTCTCAAGTTACGCCACTTCGAGACCCTCATGCCGCTGGCACGCATCATCACCGACGTTGCGGACGACTCTCTGGAACTCACGATACAGTTGCGCGCACGAGGTTTTCAGGTGGAGACGGTCGCGCCCGGCGAGACAGCGACGGCGCCGGCGGATTTGGAAGTGCGTCTGGAAGAGTGCGCCGCCGAAGACGTGCTCACCCGGGCCCAGACATCGGAAGCGAATGATCTGTGGGTCTTCGTTGCACCTGGGGCCCTGGATGAAAGCGCCCGGCCGGTTCGCGCGATCCCTCAGTTGCCTCGCCGAGGGGAGGCGAAACCTCTGTCGGCCATGTTGTCCACGCCAATCACTGAATGGCCGTCTGTCCTGCCGCCACCATTGAGCGATCAACCGGACGAGGATTTGATCCTGGCCGAGTTACTCGAATTCCGCATACCCCGCGCTGCGGAAAACAATGCACAGCCCAAGGCCGCGAGCGCCGAGGCGGTTTCGCAGCCAGCCAACCCTGCGCTTCCCAAACAGGCCGGGTCGCCGGCCGGTGATGTTGCGGATCAGCCAGCAAGCGCCCGCTCCGAACACGCTGCAGCACAAGAAAGCGCCAGGGTGCCGGCGCGGGTGGATCGAACTCGGCTGAGCCGAGCGCAGATCCCGGCGATCCCGGTCGTTCCCGAGCCGGTGGCCGATTTCCTGATCATCCCGGCACCGGAGGTCGTGCGAAGGCCGCGGCCACGGACTCCTCATCCAAACCTGCGACCCTGGAAAGTCGCTTTCATCTCGGCCACGTTGCTGTTTTCGGCCTGGTTGCTGATGGGCGTGCTGCGACCTGACAAAGCCCCGGCGCCGTCGACAGCAACCTGGTTGCAGGCCTCCCCAGGCTCCGCGCTTCGACAGGCGCCTGCGCTGGTTCCATCTACGCGACCCAACGGGCCCGCGCCGAGGCAGGCTCGGGCAGCCCGAGCCAAAAAGCTGGCTCCATCCCAGCGCCCCCGTCTACCTCTGGTGGCCAAGAGCCCACGAAAGGCCCGGCGCCCTGTCCCACGCTCCCATGGCGACGGTCTGATCGCCGAGGACACGGTTGTCTTTTATGACCGGAAGCCCGCCTCGCCGCGTGCCAAGGCGCAGCCCGTGCCGGCCCCGAAGAAATATTCCAATCCGAACTGAGGGGCGACCGAAATCACTCGGCTTTCGCCAGCGCGCGATCCGCCGAGAAGGCTCCGCTGCCCCGCACCATGAGCACGACTGAAATCGCGATTGCCAGCAGGTGAAATTCGAAGCCCTCGCCTTTTTGCTGACCACTCCAGTTCATGAACAATCCAAATTGTGAATGCACCATCAGCACGGCGACCACCATGTTGGTGGCGATTCCGAAAGCGGCGACGCGCCCCAGCGCGCCCACGATCAAGCCAAGGCCTCCGAGGAATTCTGCACAAATCGCGAGGAATGCGAGCGGGGCGGGAATGTGCATCATGCCCGTGAGGAACCCCATGGTTCCGGTATAGCCGTAACCGCCGAACCAGCCAAGCGTCTTTTGTGCGCCGTGCGCAAAGAAGAGCACGCCCAGCACCAGGCGCAGCCAGGTTAGAGTCCAGTCGTCAGAAGTTGCCAGCAGTTTGCCAAACATCAAAGTGTCCTCCTCCATCTCTCAATTTTTCAGAGCCCAACGCCGGGCAGACGGTATTGGCTTGACTCGTCATCTGTTGCCACAGGGGAAATCTAGCCGAGGTCGGCGCGCACCTTCTCCAGCATGGCAATCAATCCCCGTTGCTCGGCTCCGGTCAGAGACGCCATGGCCCGGGCCCCGGACTCGGTCATGGGCCGGTCCAGGTCCGCCAGCAACCGCAGGCCGGCGTCGGTGATCCAGCGCAGAACCTGGCGCCGGTCCTGCGGACAACGCTTGCGCCGCGCCAGGTGCTTGGCTTCCAGTTTGTCGAGCAGGCGCGTGATTCCAGGTGTCCTTTCGATCATGCGATCGGCAATCTCAAGCGTTGGCGTGCCTGGCTGTCCCGCGCCCCGCAGAATTCGCAGCACGTTGTATTGCTGCAAGGAGATGCCGTGCGGTTCGACGAGTTGTGTGAAGCGCCGCTGCAGCATGTCGGACGTGCGGTTCAGGGCAAGAATCGCCTCCTGAGCGGGCGACGCGAACGGCTTGTTCTGCCGGATTTCCTCGCGCAGGCTCAGAGTCTTTTTGGTCATCGCTCATCGGCCATCGGCCATCGGCCAGTTACGTTACATGACGATAGATGACATATCAACTAAAGCGGATTCATGTTTTTGCCCGCTCCGATCAGGCCCGCCTCCCCAGCTGTTTCTGTGCGCGATTGCCATGCGGGCGTTAGGTTTGACGCTGTTGCTCGAGCTCCGTATGATGACCGAACTCGGTTGCCTGAGCTTTGCCGAGCTGACACGCCCGGCCAGCGAGCAGAGAGTCCGAATGAAAGCCGCCAACGCTCTGCAACACCTTCTGCTGACCCTTCCGGCTGCGGCGACGGCCACGTTTCTGGCGCTGTTTCCCATCGTGAATCCGTTTGGCGGTATCCCCCTGTTTTTTTCCTTGACGTCGGGCTTCACGCCACAAGATCGCAACCGGACCGCTCTCAAGACCGGGTGTTACGTCTTTTCGATTCTGGTGACCTTCATGTTTTTCGGCCGTTTCGTCCTGAACTTCTTCGGGATATCTCTTCCCGTCTTGCAGATTGCCGGCGGCCTGATCGTGGCGAACACGGCGTGGGGTATGGTGACGGGCCAGACGCGAATCACCGCGGCCGAGAGCGACGAAGCCAACACCAAGCAAGACATCTCACTGACGCCGATGGCTATGCCGATGCTCTCCGGACCGGGCTCGATCGGAGTCGTGATGGGATTGGCAGCCCACGTCGACAGTTGGACGGCTTACTTTGGGATGGTGATCGGAATCGCCGCCCTGGCCATCGCGGTGTATTTGTTTCTGCGGCTGGGCGGGCCGCTGGTGGCGCGTCTGGGTCCAGGCGCCGCGGGGGCCATCAGTCGAATATTCGGATTCCTGATCCTGGCCATCGCGGTGCAGCTCGTGTGGGATGGGGTGTCCGAGTTCAAGTAGGGGCGCCGTTTGTCGGGAGCGCTGGGCGCCTCGTCGAATCCAGCTGAAAATTCCCGATCACCTCAAGCTGCCCGGTCCTCGCAAAGACCGCGGTTGCAGTCGAAGCCGGCGTCCGGGCAAGGAAGGCCGCATCGCAATCGAACAAGGACGCGGTTGCCGGCGCCGTCGCCTGAGGGATTCGCAAAACCTACTTCAGTCTGACCAGCTTCTCCACCAGCTCCGAGTAGTCCTTCTTCTCCAGCCCGTGAACTTCCTTGTTGTATTCGTCAACCTTCGACGAATAGTTCATCGAGCAGAACTTCGGACCGCACATCGAGCAGAAGGCTGCTTCCTTGTAGTAGTCGTCAGGCAAGGTTTCGTCATGCATCGCGCGCGCCGTTTCGGGATCAAGGGACAGCGCGAACTGCTTTTCCCAATCGAACTTGTAACGCGCGTAGCTGAGCGCGTCGTCGCGATCGCGTGCTCCCGGGCGGTGCCGGGCGACATCGGCAGCGTGCGCTGCAATTTTGTAGGCGATGATGCCGTCCTTTACGTCTTTCTCGTTGGGCAGGCCGAGATGTTCTTTCGGCGTGACGTAACACAGCATGGCTGCTCCGTGCCAGCCGATCATGGCCGCTCCAATGGCGGAGGTGATGTGGTCATAGCCCGGGGCGATGTCGGTCACCAGCGGCCCCAGCGTGTAGAAGGGCGCTTCGTGGCAGAGTTCGTTTTCCTTCTCGACCTGTTCCTTGATCTTGTCGAGCGGGACGTGGCCGGGGCCTTCGATCATCACCTGCACGTCGTGTTTCCAGGCGATTTTGGTCAGTTCACCCAGCGTCTTGAGCTCGGCAAACTGCGCTTCATCGCTGGCATCGGCCAGACAACCGGGACGCAGGCCGTCGCCGAGCGAGAAACTGACGTCATATTTCTTGAAGATCCCGCAGATGTCCTCGAAGCAGTCGTACAGGAAATTTTGCTTGTGGTTGTAGGCCATCCACTGCGCCAGGATCGCTCCGCCACGGCTCACGATGCCGGTGATGCGCCTGGAGACCAGGGGCAAATACTGGATCAGGACGCCGGCGTGAATCGTCATGTAATCGACGCCTTGCGCGGCCTGCTCTTCGATGACTTCGAGCATCACATTGGCGGTCAGATCCTCCACCCGCCTCACACGCGCAATGGCTTCGTAAATCGGTACGGTGCCGATCGGTACGGGGGCGTGGCGCAGGATCGCTTCGCGGATCACGTGAATATCGCCGCCGGTCGACAGATCCATGACCGTGTCGGCGCCGTAGTGCACAGAGGTGTGCAGTTTCTTCAGTTCCTCGTCAATGTTCGACGTCACCGCCGAGTTTCCGATGTTGGCGTTGATCTTGCAAAGGGATGCCACGCCGATGCACATCGGTTCCAGTTCGGGGTGATTGATGTTGGCGGGGATGATCATGCGGCCCCGAGCGACTTCGTCGCGGACCAGTTCGGCTGTGAGCTTCTCGCGCCCGGCGACGTAGACCATTTCCTCGGTGACCCGGCCCTGGCGCGCGTAGTGTAGCTGCGAGAAATTGCCATCCTGGTTCCCAGATTTGCGGCGGGCAAGCCAGTCGCGACGCGGCTTCGGAACCGGGCCGTCCCCGTTGGTGCCGTCGGAGTGAGAACCATTTGCGGGCGTGCCGTTGGTCGGAGTCATGGACTGCTCAACCTCACTGGGTTTGGGATGATGCCAATTATACGCCGGGGTGGCGGGGCGGGCGTCCGCACGGCCCATCTCACCTTCTCGCAACTTGCCCGTCCAACCCAGCTAGACCTACAATCCCGTGTCTCTCGGCGAGGGTCATCATGCGCACGCTCCAGATAATGATCGCCGGCATGGCTCTGTCGGTGCTGTTGGCATCTGCTCAAACCCCTTCAGGCGCCAAGCCGGCCCGCAATCCCGAACCCGGTTTCAGCATCGACGCCATCGACAAGAGCGTCGATCCCTGCGTGGACTTCTATCAGTACGCCTGTGGCCACTGGTTAAGGAACACCGAAATTCCTGCCGACCAGCCGGAGTGGGTCAGCTTCATCGAGCTTGACGAACGCAACAAGGACGTCCTGCGCGACATCCTCGAGAAGGCGTCCCGGCAGAGCGCGAACCGCACGCCCGTCGAGCAAAAGATCGGTGATTTCTACGGATCCTGCATGGATGAGAAGGCTGCCGACTCAAAAGGCCTTGATCCGCTCAAACCTGAACTGGCGCGCGTGGCGGCGGCCACCGACAAAGCCGCGCTCATCGATGCCATTGCGCACACCCGCATGATCGGGGCGGGAGCACTGTTCAATTTCTATTCATCCCCGGACCTGCACAACGCCGATCAGGTGATCGCCTACCTCGACCAGGGTGGCCTGACTCTGCCCGACCGCGACTACTACATCAAGGACGATCCCAAGCAGGTCGAAATGCGGAAGAAGCTGGTCGACTACGTGGTCCAGGTGTTCACTCTCGCAGGCCAGTCGCCCGAGCAAGCGGCCGAGTCCGCCAAGACCGTGCTGCGGATCGAAACCGCGCTCGCCCAGGCCGAGATGGACCGCACCGAGCGTCGAGATCCCAAGAACCGCGACCACAAGATGAAGACCGACGAGGCGGTCGCGCTCGCTCCGGACTTCTACCTGGGCCGTTATTTCAGGGACGTGAACGCGCCCGCGTTTTCAGAACTCAACGTCGGCAATCCGGATTTCTTCAAGCAGGTGAACGGGGTGATCGAGCGGGAACCGCTGGACGCCTTGAAAACCTATGCAGCGTGGCATCTCCTGCATTCCACGGCGCCTTGGCTGTCGAAGCCTTTCGTGGATGCAAATTTCAGGCTGACCCAGGCGCTGACCGGCCAAACCGAAATCCAAGCCCGGTGGAAGCGTTGCGTGGACGCAACCGACGGTGCGCTGGGTGAGGCGCTCGGGCAGAACTATGTCGATGTCACGTTTGGCGCCGACGGCAAGGCTCGCATGCTCAAGATGGTCGACGCCCTCGAAGGCGCACTCGACCAGGACATCCGCGGGCTGTCCTGGATGTCGGATGAAACCAAAAAGCAGGCCAAAGTGAAACTCGATGCGATTCGCAACAAGATCGGCTATCCGGACCAATGGCGCGACTACAGTTCGTTGAACATCGAACGCGGAGACTTGATTGGCAACTACCTGCGCGCCAATGAATTCGAGTCCAAGCGTCAAATCGCCAAGATCGGGAAACCGGTCGACCGCAAGGAGTGGGGCATGACTCCTCCGACGGTGAACGCCTATTACAGCGGTTCGCACAACGAAATTGTCTTCCCGGCAGGCATTCTGCAACCGCCGTTTTTCGACAAGAAAATGGATGACGCGGTCAACATGGGCGCCATCGGTCTGGTCATCGGACACGAACTTACACACGGCTTCGACGACCAGGGCCGCAAGTTTGATCCGCAGGGTAACTTGCGCGACTGGTGGACAGAGCAGGACGGCAAGGAATTCGAAAAGCGCGCCGGGTGCATCGCCGACGAGTACGGGAACTTCGTCGCGGTCGACGATTTGAAGCTCAACGGCAAGCTCACCCTGGGCGAGAACACCGCCGACAACGGCGGCGCGCGCATCGCCCTGGCCGCCCTGGAACAGATGATTGCCCAGGACAAGACGGGCAAAGCTGGCGAGAAGATCGACGGCTACACGCCCGAGCAGCGGTTTTTCCTGGGCTTTGGACGCGTATGGTGCGAGAAGCGCCGCCCGGAATTCTCTCGGATGCTGGTCAAGGTCGACCCGCACTCGCCCGGCAAGTATCGCGTCAACGGCGTGGTGCAGAACATGCCGGAGTTCCAGAAGGCGTGGGGCTGCAAGGCGGGGCAAGCGATGGTGGCCGAAAACGCCTGCCACGTGTGGTAGTGGGATCCGCTGTCCGCCATCTCCGCCAGGGCATTTTCGCCGGAATCATATCGCGCTCTGCCCGAAAGCAGCCGAGCAGGAGCCAAAGGCGGGCGCTCCTCACTCCAGAACCTTTTTGATCGAACTGGGGAACTCGCGTTTTCGACCCCGCCGGTGTGACCTGGCCTCACCGCCAACGGCTAGTGTCTGGCCTGCAGTTCCTGGAAGCCTTTGCGGCGCTGTTCGCTGTAGTGATGCAGGGAGTCGGTGATGATGGGGAAGGCTTTGGCGGCCGGAAGAATCTCGTCGACCTCGACGGCTTTGCCTTCAAGCTGCTTGTAGTCCTGGAAGAAGCGGCGCAGCATCAGCAGGCGATGGGAAGGCATCTCATTGGCTTCATGGTAGGTGTTGAACTCGGGATCTTCTGTCGCCACAGCGATAACCTTGTGGTCCTGCTTGCCGGCATCGATCATGGTCATCAATCCGATCGCGCGCGCGTGGATGATGGTCAGCGGTACCACCGCTTCCTGGCACAGCACCAGCACGTCGAGCGGGTCGTCATCTTCGGCCAGGGTTTGCGGAATGAACCCATAGTTGGCCGGATAATACACGGCCGAATAGAGAACTCGGTCCAGCCTGATCAACCCGCTGGCTTTGTCCAGTTCGTACTTCACGCTTGAACCGAAAGGGATTTCAATGACGGTGTTGAACTCGCCCGGCAATTTGTCGCCGGGAGTCACATCGTGCCAGGGGTGGATCATAAAAACGGGCGTTCACCTCGGGAGATTCGACGTCCTTGTCATTCTACCAATTCACTCCGTCGGACACGCTTGTGGCGGCGCCTTAGTCTTTCCCGTTCAGTGATTTGGATGGCACCCGATCATGGGGCGGGATGGCCTGTTCGGTCTTGACCCCGGTACCGGCGACGCGTAGAGTTAGCGCAAGGACTGGGAGTGAAATGATGTCGAGCGAAACCAGCAAATTCCTCAAGTTTGGCGGTGCGACGGCCGTCATCCTGCTCATGCTGGGCTACCTTGCCTACACGGGCGTGCAGGAAAGCAAGAGTTACTACGTCACGATCAAAGAGCTTCACGGCATGGGGGATGGCGCCTACACCAAGCGGCTCCGGGTCGCTGGCAACGTGCAGCCCGGTTCCATCAAGCGCAGCGGAACGCACGTCGAGTTCATCCTGGTTGAACAGAATCTCAGCTTGCCGGTCAGTTATGCCGGTACCGAGCCTCCGCCCGACACGTTCAAAGATAATTCTCAGGCCCTTGCCGAAGGCAGCTTCGGCAGGGATGGCGTGTTCCATGCCAAGGCGTTGCAGGCCAAGTGTGCATCGAAGTATGCGCCGGCGAAGCCGGGAGATCCCGCGAGCGGCGCTCCGAATGGCGAGCAGCCGAAGAGCATGACGGAGAAGCAAGGGTCCCAGAAGATGGGAGTTACGTTGTAGCGGCAGCGGCTTTTCGAACGAAACCCACTCGACTGTGAACGACCCCAACACGGTTCGCGCGCCAGCCGACCCGATCATCACTGTCACAAACCTGGTCAAGCAGTTCGGACGCTTCGCCGCGCTGCGCGGTGTGAACGCGTCGTTTGATGCTGGACGCCTTTACGCGATCCTGGGCGACAACGGCGCGGGCAAAACCACCATGCTCCGCATCCTGGCCGGGCTCGTGCGTCCCACGCGGGGCGCGGTTTCGATTCTCGGCCACGCCAGCCCGCGCGCAGCCTGCCGCGATTTTGGTTACATGGCACACCCTTCGCTGCTCTACGACGAGATGAGCGGCATGGAGAACCTGCGCTATTTTGCTCGCCTCTATGGGGTTCAGGACGACGCACGCTGCGCCGAAAGCATCGCCGCCGTGGGCCTCGATCCAAAACTGGAGCGTCCCGTGGGCCAGTATTCCCAGGGCATGCGCCAGAGAATGTCGCTGGCCCGGGCGCTGCTCAACGATCCCGGGATTCTCCTGCTCGACGAACCGTTCTCCAACGTGGACATCCATTCTGCCCGCGAGATGGTCGGCTTGCTGGCGCGCATGCGGGATCAGGGCAAGACCATTTTCGTGGTGACTCACCAGGCGTCTTTGCTCGATGGCGCCGCCAACCAGTTCGTGTGGATGCAGTCCGGTCAGATCGTCAAGCGCACGCCCGACCGGAAGTTCATGGAGACCGCATGAGCCCGCCCTCGGGCATCACCCTGGCCACGCTCACCAAAGACATACGCCTCGAGTGGCGCTCCAAAGACGCCCTCAACTCGATGCTCTTCTTCGCGCTGCTGGTGGTCGTGGTCTTCAGTTTTTCGTTCGACCCCAATGCTGAGGAGTCCCGTGTCATTGCCGGGGGCCTGATCTGGGTTGCGTTCCTGTTTGCCTCTGTGGTCGCCCTCAACCAGACCTGGGCCCGCGAGTTGAGGAACCAGGTCCTCGACGCCTACCGAGTTTCTCCCGCGCCAGCCAACGCGCTGTTTCTGGCGAAAGCGATCGGCAACTTTATTTTCGTGGCCGTTCTCGAAGGCGTGATGACCCCGCTGTTCATCGTTTTTTACCGACTGAGAGTGCTCGGACCAGCGTGGCAACTGTTGCCAGTCGCGATCCTGGGTACCTGGGCGATCGTCGTGAACGGCACGTTTTTCGCGGCCATGTCCTTGCGCACCCGCAGCCGCGAGATTATGCTGCCCCTCCTACTGTTCCCGATCACCATTCCGGCGTTAATATCGATGGTAGAAGCCACCACCACGATCCTGGTGGGGGACCCTTCCACCTCGGCCAAGTTCTGGATCGTGTTGCTCGCCACCTATGATGTGGTGTTTACTACTGGTTGTTTGGCCCTGTTTGAAACGGTGTTGCACGCGGAATGAAAAAAGCCTTCCCCATCCTTGGACTGCTAACGGCAACGTTGTTGAGCTATGCGCTCTACGAGGCGTTGGTCGTTGCACCGCGGGAGCAGACCATGGGCGACGTCCAGCGTATCTTCTACTATCACGTGCCGTCGGCCTGGACCGCATTTTTGCTGTTTGCCATCAACTTTGTCGCGTCGGTCCAGTACCTGGCGCGTCGCGACCCGAAAAACGACAGGATCGCAAACTGGGTCATTCTCATTCTGGCTGGTCTGACCTGCGTCGCCGCTTACCTCATCGGGGTGGTACCCACCCTCAAACAACAGTTGCCGCAAGGCATGTACCCGTCGTCGATCGCGACGACCGGGATCGCGATCGCCGGAATCTACTTTCTGATTCACAAATACTTCTCCGAGCAGGGCACGGATATCCTGGCGCTCACTACGGCGGAAGTTGGCGTGGTCTTCTGCACGGTGGTGCTCGTTACCGGCCCGCTCTGGGCGCGCCCGGTCTGGGGCATCTGGTGGACATGGGATATCCGCCTGACCTCGACGCTGGTGTTGTGGCTGATCTACGTCAGTTACCTCGTGTTGCGCCGCTTCTCGACCAGCGGCGAAACTCCGGTCCTGGCTGCGGCGCTCGCGGTCTTCGGTGCGCTCGACGTTCCGCTAGTGTATTTCTCAATCTGGTTCTTCCGAACGCAACATCCTCAGCCGGTCATTGGTGGGGGCGGTTCGATCGATCCCCGCATGCTGCACATCCTGCTGATCAATTGGCTGGCGTTTCTGTGCTTTGCACTCCTGGTGTGCTGGTCCCGCTATCGTCTGGAACGCCTGCAGCGCGACGTCGAGGAAACCCGGGCCCTGGAGGCGTTGCTCGAACCAGGAGGCAGCGTCCGATGACTTTCCTCTATGCTGCCTACGCCGCCACCTGGGCAATCCACATCATCTATCTGATCACGATCGTACGCCGCTACTCCCGCCTGAAGCGTGAGGTCGAGGAACTGAGTCAGAAGAAAAAATAAGCGAGCCCGCTCGCAAGCAGACCGAAAGGGCTTCGGTTCTGTGGCGAGCAAGTGAGCTTTCTAACTCCCTGCTTTCCACTGGCGCTGGAGCGCGTCCACAAACGCCGCACCCGGATTGGCTCGCAGGAACTCGTACTCCTCGATCGCTGCGGCCACGCCGATCCTGGCCGACGGCAGGGGAGACTCAACCCGGACCACGCGCGCGGTGAACCGCACCCGTACGGCATCGGTGAGTGTGACGTGCGGTGGAAACGTCAGCGTCACTTCAATGCGCGAGCCCTCGGCAACTTCCCGGTCAAGATAGAAGAACACCCCCCGGGCGCTGACGTTCTGGGTTTCGGTATGAAACTCGCCCGCATCACCCGCCAACCGAATAGAAGCCGGCAGACGCATGTCGAAACGTCGGATGGATCGCCGGTCCGAGGGTTCTTGCAGCATGTCGCGTTCTCTTTCCAGAGCATTCGAATCCCCGTACGTTTTCGGCCGACAACCCAAACTCCGAAAGCCCGTGGGGGGCGAGGCTCTCCAGAAGGGCAGAGTTTTGTGTGCTCTCTGAGGCCAAGATGCACTTGTTTCTCAGCAGTTTGCAACAGCAAAAAGCGCCCGGAACTGGTTCGGTTAACGTCCTCGCAGGCTTCCCCAAGAACGACGGTCGCCTCGATTTGGGGAATGGAGTCCGCCCACCGTGGCTTGGCGGTTGCTGTCTGCCGGGCGCAATGCAGCTGCCCCATTGCTCTGTTCTGAGAGAGGGCGGGCTCCCCGGGGAAAGCAACCAAGGGGTCCGTCCACGCTGTTTTCGATTCGGACGATCTGCCGCACATTTCCAGTTTTCCAGCGAGGATTTTCCCCTGACAGAGCGCGCGCGTCTACTTTTGTCCTGGTGGCGGCATCTCGCCGGCCGGTTTTTTGCATCACACCTGGCTTGAGCGGGCAGGGAAGCGCTGCGTTCGCTTGACACTGCTATCCGCCGGATGTTTAAGTAGTTAGTTATTTTTTCACTCGGATCTGGAGACAAGCGTGCCTGTCGCCCCGTACGCCCGGGGTCGCGTGGCGGTTTTGTGTGCCGTTCTTCATTCCTCTCCACCTGATTTGAATATTTCGGAGGAACTCGTGAGATTGAATCGCCGTGGGTCGGGTGCAGGTCTGTTGTGGAGCCGCATTATGCCAGCAGCGCTGTTGCTGGGTTCCGCCGGAGCGGCGGTACTTTCTCTTGGCTCCCATACCGCCTCGACAGTTGCCGCCACTGAGGCGCAACCCCCGATGCTCGGCGCGCAGCCCCTCGGTTCAAATTCCACCCAGCCCGCGCTGACCACCGACCCACACCGGCCACTGATCTTCGAGGCCAACCAGGGACAGGCCAGCCGTCCGGTGAAATTTGTTGCCCGGGGGAGAGGCTACAGTCTCTTTCTGGCTCGCGACCAGGCAGTTCTCGCCCTTGAGGGTCGGACGGCCATCCACAGAACCTCTGCCGCCGCTGCCTCGGTCCTCCGCATGAAGTTGGTCGGCGGCAACACCAATCCAGAATTGCACGGCTCGAACCTTCTTCCCGGCCATAGCAATTACCTCATTGGCAGAGATCCCTCCAAGTGGCAACACAACGTTCCGCAGTACGCCCGCGTTCGTTACAGCCAGGTTTACCCGGGTGTGGACCTCATTTATTACGGCCAGCAGGGTCAATTGGAATACGATTTCGAACTCGCTCCCGGAGCCGACCCGAACAACATTCAACTGCAGTTTGAGGGCAGCAGGCACTTGAGACTGGACGGTGGCGATCTGGTGCTCGGGACTGCCGATGGCAGCATCCGCCTGCAGGCACCGCATGTCTACCAGCCCGGCAACGGATCGGACAAGCCGGTAGACGGAGGCTTCGTGCTGCAGGCGCAGGATAAAGTCGGGTTCAAAGTGGGTGCCTATGATCGCGCCCGCGCGCTGGTCATCGACCCGGTTCTGAGCTACTCCACTTATCTCGGTGGTAGCGGCTCGGAGGTGTTCCCGACGGTGGCAGTCGACTCGGGATTCAACTTCTACGTGGCAGGCTCGACCAATTCCGCCACCGATTTTCCGACGGCGGGCACCCCCTACCAGGCTTCGTACAAGACCGGGGCGCAAGCCAACGTTTTTGTTTCCAAGTTCGATCCCACCGGCGCCACGCTCATCTATTCGACCTACCTGGGCGGAACCGGTCTCGACACGAGCGCCGGAATCGCAGTGGACGCGGCCGGGAACGCCTATATCGCGGGCACAACCAGCTCGACGGATTTTCCGACCAGCACCAGCAGCGCTTCCCAGGCCAAGCCCAAGGCGCCCGGGACGCATGCCTTTGTCAGCGAATTGGATCCGAACGGCAGCAACCTGAAGTATTCGACCTATCTTTCCGGCAGTCTCACCGACACCGCGAGCGGGATGACGCTCGACAGCAAGGGCGTTGTCTACATCATCGGGATTACCAACTCGACCGATTTTCCAACCGCCCCCAGCGCGGGCACTTTTCAGAGCTCGCTTTTGGGAGCCAAGGCGTTTTTTGTCGCCAAGGTCAATCCGATGACTTCAGGCACGGATAGTCTGGTGTTCTCGACTTATTTTGGCGGGGGCAACCCAGCCAACGGAACGGTAGCGGGTGGCGGCATCGCGGTCGACAACAATGCTTCCGGGTCGAATATCTACATCACCGGCGGCACCAACTACGTCTACACCGGCACCAATGCGACCACCGATTTTCCGATCAAGAACGCGTCTCAGTCTTGCCTGGATAGTCCGCCGCCGCAAGGCGTTTGCCCCAGCGCAACCGCCATGGATGCTTTCGTGGCCAAGATTAATCCGGGAATTACGACGGGTTCGCAACTGCTCTACAGCACTTATATCGGCGGTTCTGGTGACGACGTAGGCAACGGAATTGCTCTGGATGCTTCCGGAAACGCCTACGTGACCGGCACCACGAATTCTCCCTCGACGGCCACGGGAGCGACCAATCCGTTTCCTCCGGTTTTGGGAGGCATCACGGGGTATCAGGGATGTCTGAATAATCCCACCGGGATGACCGGCAGCTGCCCGGCAACGAACTCCAATACCGATGCATTTGTGGCCAAGATCAACAATCCGGTGACGGGCACGGGCACCACCAGCACGAATGTCGAGCTGGTGTATTGGTCCTATCTGGGTGGAACAGGCAACGACGTAGGGACTGCCATCGCGGTGGATGGAATTCAGGGCGCACGAGTTGTCGGCAACACGACCTCGGCTGACCTGAAAACTCTCAATGCGTTTCAGACCTCCCTGAGTGGGCCCCAGGACATCTTCGCGGCTCGTCTCGACACGCTGGGTACTTCGGGCACCGTCACCACAAACCAGTTCGTGACGTATCTGGGTGGATCGGGCAGCGAGAGTGCCGCCGGCATCGCGCTCGACGGCAACACCAATACCTACATCACCGGCGTGACGACCTCGGGGAATTTCCCGCTGGCGTCCACGCCGTTTCAGGGGACGTTGAAAGGGCCCCAGGACGCTTTTGTGGCGAAGCTGGGCCCTAAACTGGCTTTCACCATTACACCCCCGACACCATTGGCTTCTTCGGTCAATGCCGGAAACCAGGTCAGCTTCGCCTACACCATCACCAACACGGGGGATACCACCTCGAGCGTGGGTTTCCAGGACAATCTGGGTGGCGGCAGCGGCAGCGCTCCTGCGACCTTCGTGTCGGCGACCGCATCGGGCGGAACCTGTCCGTCCACACCGACCAACAACACCATCCTCTGCAACCTGGGAATCATCAACGGAGGAGGCTCGACCACCGTCACGGTTAACTTGACTCCCACCGGCGCTGGAACTCTCAGCAATAGCGGAACAGTGCTGGTGGTTGGCAGTGCATTTTCGAAGACCGCGACCGCCATGCCCGTCCAGGTGAACTCGTTTGCGGTATCAGCCCTCCCGGTCACCCCGATCGTGGTGGCCGGCCAGCCTGCCTCTTACCAGATCACGCTCACACCGAACGTGACATTCAGCGCCAATATTTCTCTTTCGTGCTCGGCAGGGTTGCCGGGCGGCTCACCCGCCCCGGCGTGCACCTTCTCCACAACGCCCGTCGCTCTGCAGGGCTCAAGTCCATCGACGGTAACGCTGACCATCAGCACCACCGCCAGAACCACCACTACGGTTCAAGCCAGACCTCCGATGGGCCCGTTCTACGCAACCTGGTTGCCGGTCTCCGGCCTGGCCTTCGTCGGCTTGGGCATCGGCAGCCGCATGCGCGGGAAACGGCGCGTGCTGGGCGGACTGGCCTTGCTGGCGCTGGTGACCCTTATTCTTTTGCAGCCCGCTTGTGGCGGTCACAGTTCCAGCACAACCACCACCGGCACCCCGGCGGGCACCTACACCATCACCGTCACAGCAACGTCGGGTACTTTCTCGCAGACCGTTCCGATCACGCTGGTCGTGCAATAGCGGAGCGGCGAGCTGCCTTGACCCAGGGCTGGGATCTGCTCCCGGCCCCTTCGAGTTCTGATTTCCGGATTCAGGCGATCAAAAGCTATGATTCAACTGCGGATGGGCGGATTCCGGCGCTTGCAGTCGGCGCAGTTGCCGGCCTGCAAACAAGCCGATGCGGGGATGCAAACTGTGTATGCTCAGGTACTCCAGGACGTGCTGCATCGGGTGGACAAAACCTATCAGGCATTCTTTCGCCTGGGCAAGGGATTTCCCCGTTTCAAAGGAAAAGGCTGGTTTGATTCCTTCACCTATCCCCAGCTTGGTTTCAACGTGACTGGCGGTCAAATATCGCGAGCGAAGATTGGCAATGTTAAAGTGAAGCTGCACCGGCCACTGGCGGGTGAAGTCAAGACCCTCACCTTAAAAAACGAAGGTGGCAAATGGTATGCCTCGCTTCTCCTGCATGGTGGACGCAGAGCCTTTGCCGGTCCATGATTCAGTGGTTGGCATTGATGTGGGCTTGGAATCGTTCGCCGTCACCAGTGATGGGGAAATCACGAGACAACCCGCGTTGTTATCGGAGGGCACAAAGGGAATCGCGCCGAAAGCAACGTCATGTGTCTCGCTGTATCAAACGTTTTTCGGGCTGGCGCAAGGCCGGTAGGCTCACCGCCAAGCTGCACCGCCATGTGTTCCCATCAACGCAATGATTTTCAACACAAACTATCCCGTGAACTGGTGAACCACTACGGTCTAATCGCCGTGGAAGTTCTCGCCAAGCTGCTCTATTCAGGCTGAAAGTGCCGATCGAGTGCTGGTGAAAGTAGAGAGGAACCTCGCAACCATGCCCTGGTGGAAAGCCTGCTCCGAAGAAACTTTGGAATCGGCTCCATCGGTGTTCGCGTGGTCTAAACACAACCCGCGACCACGCCTCGGCATTGGAAATTCTACGGCGCGGACTGCGCCTAAGAACCGAAACGCCTGCCATAGCGGGCGTGGCTCTTAAATCCCCTAGCTTTCGCTATGGGGCGTAGTGACCTCTATGAACGCAACCGCCGGCGGAGGACCCCGTTCGATGCTCGAGATCAGGAAAGAGTCTGTCCAACCCGACATCACCGTGCTGCACTTGACAGGTCGGATTGCGATGGGGCGCCCCTGCCAGGAGATCGAGTGGCAGGTCGATGAATTAATCCGCGAAAAAACCCCCAAACTTGTCCTGGATCTCGCCGAGGTTCAGCGGGTCGACAGCACCGGTTTTGGCACCATCGTCATGTGCTCGGGCAAGCTCAAGAAAGCCGGCGGTGAGCTGCGCATCGCCGGGGCCAGGGGTATCGTGGACGGAATTGCTCACACCTCCAACATTCCCCGTATCATCCCCTTCCATGCGACCGTCGAGGACGCGATCGCCAGCTTCGCCGGGCAGGCATAGTCCCAGCTCGATCTCCCGGACTTCCGATTGTCATTTACGGGCTTCCCTGTATTGCCGGTCTTGACGGGCAGCACTTAATTTAGTCGCAGACGAAGTGGCGCAGGCCCCGCGCCAGGGGGAAATGGTTGAACGGGATTCTCCTGACGCGGGGTCTTTACTTTGCCCGGCGCCGCCCAGCCTACTTTCAGCGCGCAGCTAGCAGCGCAGGGGAGGCACGATTGAAGACATCGCAATACAAGGTGACCCGATTCGCAACCGGCTTGACGCTGGCCACTGCCTTGAGCGGGGCCCTGCTGCTCGCGGCCGCCGCGAGCGCCCGCGCCGACGATGACCACGAGAAATGCCAGCATCGGATCGAGAAAGCGGAAGCTCGCCTCAACGAAGCCATTCGCCGTCACGGCGAGCGGAGCTCCCAGGCCGAAAGCCGCCGCCGCGACCTGAACGCCGAGCGCGAGCGCTGCTGGAACAGCTACCACGGGTGGTGGAACGGCGTCGATCACAGATGGCACAGCGAGCGCGACTGGGACCACGACGACCATGATCGCGATCGCGACCACGACGACCACCGCTAGCTGCTGCCGCCCAAAAAACCCACCCCCGCGCAGGTTGCCGAGGGGTGGGCAATTCTCACCGATCTGCGATTATTGAGGCCCGGCGCTTTCGGCGGGGCCCTGCTTCAAGATTTTTGACTTCATTTCTTTTCCGTCCAGGCGCTTGAGCACGAGTTTCTTCCCTTCGATCCGTACCTCGACCGGATCTCCGGGATTGAAGTCGGTGATTTTGAAGTGCTGGTCCTCGCGAAAAACCGCCGTATAACTGGTTCCCTCGAGCGCAACCGTGATCTGGCAGCGCAAGTACTGGCTGGGGATCGAGGCAGTCATGCCGCCTCCCGCCTGGGCAGCGACCGGATGATTGGCAACGGCGGACTCAGCCAGCGAACTTGCGTCCCGCACATCCTGCACCTTGGCGAGCTTGTAGTCGGCTGCACTGGCGCATGCACTGATCAGCATAAGCACTGCGAGAAGTCGTTTCATGGAAGCCTTTCTCCGAGGAATGACCTCGTTCGTCCGACAGGCCCCGCACACGAGAGCCTTTCGGCCGGACAAGGCGAGTTCCGGAACGGTCAGAAACCTAGCACGACCCATTCCCGATTTCGTGCATTTTACATTTCTTTACCAACCGCACGAAGACTCGAGCGGGTGCCGAGCGGCGAGCAGTTTTTTTCACTCCGGCGCGACGAGTCTCTCCAGAACCATGTTTCTCCAGAACCGGGTCGCAGTACGATCGGAACCGTGCGCCATCGCGAACCCATCCGGTGCGGAGACGGCATTTGCGGCCCGTCGGGGGTTAAATCGACGACTGGCAGGCGCAGTTTATTGTTTGTGTAACCAGGCCCGGATCGTAAGATTTCAGCTGAACGATGCGGCACTGGCGGTCGCGAGGTAGAGGCGGGCAACGGTTCGAATGCAACGGCCCTCAAGAATCAAAACCGGATGGCTACGGCCAATATTCTCGCAGCGGCCCTTGGTCTTGGGCATGGTGGTCGTGTCGGTCATCGCGCTGTGCATTGTGGCCTTCCTGCAGTACCGCTGGACCACCCAGGTCAGCGAAGCTTCCGAAATTCGCATGGGAAACAATCTACAGCTGATGATGATGGACTGGCACCTCGACTTCTACCGCGAGTTTGCCGCGGTTTGCGTGGCCCTGCAGGTCGGTCCCGATTCCGGGGCGCGGGACGGCTGGAACGCCTACGCCCAGCGCTATTCGGACTGGCGACGTGGCGCCGCGCCGGCCGAGCTTGTGAAGGACGTCTACATCCTGGAGAGCAGTCAAAGCACGGCTCGGTTCTTTCGCCTGGGGGCCGACGCGCCCCGGATTGACTCCCAAAGCCCGCCGGAGGATCTCGCCCGGTTGTTGCGCCGTCTCCAGGCCAGATCCTCCAGCCTCCGAATTGCCTTGCGGGCCTGGGATTCTGTATCTCCGCTCGCTCCATCCCCCGGGGAGGGCAAAGTCTACGAGCCTCCGGCCTTGCGCAGCGATACCATGACTGGTTGGCAGTTCGATGCCCGGATTCCCGCCCTGGTTCGCCCGATCATTCACCACCAGGATCCGTTCGAAGACAGTTCTTCACCCAGTTCGGGATTGGTCGACTGGATCATCGTTGTGTTGGACCATGACGCGATCGGGAACAAGGTCCTGCCCATGCTCGCCCGCCGGTACTTTGCCGATCAGCGCGAACTCAGACTTGAAGCCGCCGTGACCACCGGCGATGAGACCCGACGCGTTTTGTATTCGTCCGATGCCGAGTTTCCGGGCAACAATCTGGCCAGCGCTGAAGCCGCCATGAATATTTTCGGTCCGCCGCCGGAGAGCGCCGAAGGTCACTTTTGGCAAGCCGTCAAGCGCGGTGAGTCCCTGCGCCGCGAGGATTGGCGCCGTTTCTCGGGGCTCGTGTGGTTCCCGGTGATCCGCTATGACGCAGCCGATCAGCCGTGGATGCTGCTGGTGCGGCGCCGTGGCGATCCGCTTGACGCCCTTGTCCGAAAAACTCGGCGGAGAAACCTGGCGATGAGCGTGGGAATATTTCTTCTGCTTGCCGTAAGCCTGGGCCTGGTGGTGGTTGCCAGCCACCGGGCGCAAAAGCTGGCGCAATTGCAGATGGATTTTGTCGCGTCGGTCTCGCACGAGCTGCGCACGCCTCTGACCGTCATCTGTTCGGCGGCAGAAAACATCGTGGACGGCGTAGTCGGTGGCAAACAGCAGCTCCCGCAATACGGATCGGTCATTCGCCATCAGGGCCGCCAGCTGACCGCTCTGGTCGATCAGGTCCTGCTGTTTGCCTCCACCCGGGAGGGCCGAGCCCGTTATCCGTTGCACCCGCTCTCGATCGCGTTGATTTTGCAAAACGTTCTCAATAACACGGCAACCCTGGTAGAACGCGCCGGGGTGATGATCGAGAAGGATGTGGCATCGGACCTGCCGCAGGTCATGGGCGACCTGTCGGCTGTGTCCCAGTGTCTCCAGAACCTGATTGTGAATGCCGTCAAGTACGGCGGAGAGATGCGTTGGATCGGGATTCGCGCGCGCCTCGACCACGACCACAGCCCGCCGGAGGTGCTCATCAGCGTGCAGGACCGCGGCCTCGGAATCAGCAGCAGCGAACTGGCGCATATCTTCGAGCCTTTCTATCGCAGCCCTCAGGTGGGTGCTGCACAGATTCACGGAACCGGCCTTGGACTCCCGCTCGCCCGGCGTATCGCCGAAGCCATGGGAGGCAGCCTCACGGTGACAAGCCGGGTCGGAGTCGGATCCATTTTTACGCTGCACCTGGTTTGCTCACCCGCGGACCGTTCGCGAAGCGAAGTCAGCGTTGCGTCCGGGGAGTCCAGCCGCGAACCATGAACGAGAATATTCTGCTGGTGGAAGACGAAGACGATCTGCGCATTACCCTCAGCGATCGCCTTCACTCCGAAGGCTACATGGTTCAATGTGCTTCTAACGGTGAGGACGGTCTCGATCAGGCAACGCGGCTACCCTTAGATCTGATCATTCTCGACGTCATGCTGCCCGGGCGGAGCGGTCTCGATATTTGCCACGACATTCGGCGCGCCGGACTGGCAACCCCATCCTCATGCTTACCGCGCGCAGTCAAATCGTCGACAAAGTTCTCGGGCTGAAGCTGGGGGCCGATGACTATCTCACCAAGCCCTTCGAAACCCTGGAGTTGCTCGCGCGCATCGAGGCGCTGCTGCGGCGCGCACCCGCGCGCTCGGAAAAGGGCCAGATTCTCGAGTTCGGGTCGCTGCGTGTCGATCTCCGCGGCACCCAGGTGGCGCGCGACGGCAAATCGGTGTACCTGTCGGCGCGCGAGTTCCAGTTGCTGCGTTACTTGATTGAACATCGCGGCAAAACTGTTTCCCGCGACGAGATCCTGAAAGAAGTGTGGAACTACGAGACCACGACCTTCACCCGCACGGTCGATGTGCACATCGCCAGCCTGCGCCAAAAGCTGGAGCTAGACGCGAAGCGCCCGCAATGGATCCTGACCGTTCCCGGACTGGGCTATCGCTTCTTCCAATGAGACCGCAAGGTGTCCGGGGTGGAGCACCAACTTTCCCGCGTGACTTTGCTCCAGCGCAAATTCGACTCCGGTCGATCTCCACCGTTTGGATGAGCTGACTTTACCGGGGCTTTACAGAGGATTTACAAGGTTTTACCGCAGCGCTTCTCTGTCCGGTGTGTAATCGTTTCAGCGCCTTTCCCCAGTGCTCGTGATCACGGTCGACTGCAAGAATCACCCGGACATTCGTTCTATGTGGAGACGGGAGCCAGCCAGCATGCGAGCCCAGAATTTTCCCGCGAGTCATTTCGGCAGAGCCGCCCACGCCGGGGCGCGCGAGTTTTCCCTTCAGTCGCCCGCAGCGGTCGAGCCGCAGAAACCGAGCTCCGATCGGAGTGCTTTGATCGCCGCCGCCGCCCAATTGTTCTCGCGCCACGGTTTCAAGCAAACGACTCTGCGGGAGATTGCCACAACTGCCGGCCGCCCGCTCAGCGCGGTCCGGCGCGAATTCGGAGGAAAGTCTGGACTGATTGAATCGGTGCTGGGCATTGCGGGACCAGGCGCGCGGCCTCGCTTCGAGCGCGGCTCCGACAACCCCTTGCAGAACGACATCTGCCGCCTGATCGAGTGGGAAGCCAGCCGGATGTGGGGGCATAAGAAGCTCATCGCGAGCATTCTGCCCCACGACCCTGATGAGCGGGAACGGACACGCATGGCGGGCAGTTTGAGCTTCTCGAGCGCCGACGTCATTGGGGAACGCCTCCGGCACCATCGCAACCTGACCGATGCCGAGCGGCAATTCCTGCTTTACGCGATCCAGTCTGTGGGTCTTGCGCTCGGCTTCGTGCGGCCCCCGGTCGCCGACCCGGCTTCGACCAGGAGCCGGGTCAGGAAACTGGCAGGAATTCTGGCGGAGAGCATCGAGCGAGGCGAGCCGCTGCCGAACCGTTTCCGGTTGTTGACGCCGTCGCTCCTGCCCGTTTAGACCGCACCTCAAGCCATGATCAACGATTCCAGCCCCATCCGATTGGCGACCACCAGCGTGGCGCCTTCCTGTTCGATCAGCCGTCGCTTCTTGAATCCGGCGAACAAACGCGTGACGGTCTCGCGCGAGGTGCCGATCATCTGCCCGATTTCTTCATGCGTCAAAGCCATCTTCATGCGTCCGGGAGTGCTCGAGTCCGCGTGATCATCCAGCCATCCCACCAGAAGGCGTGCCAGTTTCTCGCTGGCCGAACCGGAAAGCATCAGCGTGCGGATTTCCCGGCAGGTCGCGTTGTAGTCGTGGCTCAGGCACTGCCTGACCCATAGCGCAAACTCGCCGTGCACCCGCATCATGCGCAAAACGTCGCTCTGCCTGACAAAACTCGCTTCGCAGGGTTCTTGCGCCTCTGCGCTGGCTTCGTATTCACGGCCGCCAATGGTGGCCGCCACGCCCATCACCTCACCGGCTTCCACCATTCTCAGAATCAGAGTTCGCCCGTCGCTGGCGCAGACCCACAGCTTCACCCGGCCGCGTTGCAACACGTAAATGCCGCGCGCGCTTTGTCCTTCGCCAAACAGCAGCGCTCCGGTTGGATAGTGGTTCGTCAACCCGACGGTCTCGAGCGACTGAGCGACAACTGGAGACAGATCACCCAACACCGTGCGGGCTGGGGTAACGTTCTGGGGGGTCTCATCGGTTGTGTGGCCAACTCTGCCTCCGTGGAACAGCGCCCTACACCAAGGCAAGCCGCCGACCATGTGATCGAGGTCGAGAAATGGTCGCGGGTATGGTCCGTAAACTATTTAAATGATTGGATTACATGGCTTGCAGGCAGCGTCGCGAACCGTGCGTCCCGGGGCCCTGACCGTCCCAAAGTGGGTGATTTAACCCAGCCCTGTGTGATCTCCATCACATTGACTTGGTGACAAGGCTCGTTCGGCCCTCGGCCAAACCTCAGACCAGAACTTCACGCCGGGCTGCCAGGCCGGATCATCCGCCGGGAGATTCTGAAAAATGAGCTCACGCGCCGGCCGACAGCCGGTGGTGGCTGCGGGCTTCGGCGATTCCGTACTGACGGATCTTGTAGAGAAGCGCCTTGTAGCTGATTTTCAGCAGAGCGGCAGCCTGCTTGCGATTCCAGTTGGTCTGCTCGAGCGCTTGCGTGATGGCCGCGGCTTCAGCTTCATCCTTCGCACTACGCGCGAGCGATTTCAAACCGCCTGTCGAGGCCTCTCCCGCTCCGCTCCGCGCGGTCGCGTCCGCGTTGGGTCCGCCATTTACATCGTTTTTCGGGTTCAGTTCGGCGATCGCCAGGGTTTCGTCCCCCAGGATCAGGTAGCGTTTTATGAAATTGCTCAACTCGCGCAGGTTGCCCGGCCACGAGTACTCCAGGCAGGCCGCCATCATGGTCGGCGAGAGCGGTAGCGGCGCGCGCGCGTATCGTTCTGACATGCGCGCCATGAAGTGCTTCAGAAGGATTGGAATTTCTTCCTTGCGCTCCCGCAGCGGAGGCAGATTCAGCGTGAACGCATTCAGGCGGTAATACAGGTCTTCGCGCAAGCGTTTGTTCGCCAGCGCTTCCGGAATGTTGATGTTGGTGGCCGCCAGGATGCGGACGTCGACTTTGATGACCGTGCGGCTGCCCAGTCGCGAGAACTGCTGGTCCTGTAGCACATGCAACAGCTTGGCCTGCAGGCTGGGAGGCATTTCGCCAATCTCATCGAGCAGGATTGTTCCTTTGTTGCACAGCTCAAACTTTCCAGGTTTCGGATGGGTCGCGCCCGTAAAGGCTCCCGCTTCATATCCGAACAGTTCACTCTCCAGCAAATCCGCCGGGACTGCGGCACAGTTCACCTTCAGGAACGTGCGGTGTGCCCGCGGAGACAGCTTGTGCACGAGTCGGGCCAGAACTTCCTTGCCCGTGCCGCTTTCGCCCAGTAGCAGCACCGGAATGTCCACGTTGGCGACCAGGGCGGACTGCGAACGAATCTTTTTCATCGCCGGGCTGGCGGCGACGAAAAACACGTCGTCACACAATTCTTCGACTTCTCCCGCATAGGCCTGCTGGTTTTTCCCTAAACACTGATCGACCACCGCGTCCAGTTCGGCCTTTTGAAAGGGCTTGGTGAGATAATCCTGGGCGCCCAGGCGCATCGCCTGCACGACCTTGCGCGTGTCGTTCACGCACGAAAGCATGACGACTTTCACACCCGGCTTCATCTGGCGCAGCTGTTCCAGCGTTTCCAGGCCGTCAATTCCCGGCATCAGCACGTCGAGCAATACCAGGTCGGGCTGCAGACCCTTCTCAACCCGCTGTAGCGCTTCTTCCCCCGTCGATGCTGTCTCGACCTTGTAGTCATCGACCTCGAGCAAGGTCCGGATGTATCGCAGCATTCCCGGTTCATCGTCGACCAGCAGGATGTTGCCCGCTTCACTCATTGGCTTTCCCTCTTGACGCATTGTTGGAGGAGGGCTTCAGCGGAATCAGAAACGAAAACTTGCACCCGGCCCCGGGCTCGCTTTCGACCCAAACCTTGCCGCCCATCGCATTGACCAGGCGTCGCGCGATCGCCAATCCCAGGCCCATGCCTTCAGACGTGTTTTCATTGCTCGGCAAACGGAAAAAATCGTCGAATACCTCCAGATGGTATTCCGGAGCAATGCCCGGCCCGGTGTCGGAAACGCTGACCTTCACCGCGTTGGGCGTGGATAACAGTTGTCGGCGCCGTTCCTTATCCACTTCTGGCTTGGTCGCCGAGCGCCTTTCCCACATGTATGGTTCCGCATGCAGCCACACCGTCCCGCCCGCGGGCGTGAACTTGGACGCGTTTTCGAGCAGATTCGAAATGACGCGCTGCACCTTGGCGGAGTCGAACGAAAATCCCGGCAATTTTTCATTGGCGAGAAAATACAGCGCCAGCCCCTTGTCCTGGAAGCGATGGGACCACAATCTGCACACCTCAGACAGAGACGCATTGATGTCGCCAGACTCGTACTGCACGCGGAGTTCGCCCGTCTCCAGCACCGTGTAAGACAGGAAATCCTGGATGAAATGTTGCAAGCGCTGACCGCTGGCGTGCATGTCGCCGATCACCTCGCGCTGCTTCTCGTTCAACGGGCCCACCTTCTCGCTTTGCAGCAGTTCGACGTATCCATTCAGAATCGCAAGCGGAGTCTTGAGGTCATGCGCTGCCGAGGCTAGAGCGTTCGTGGTACGCTGAAATTTTTCGCACAGCTGGCGGTAGTTCTGGACCAGATCCGCAGGATAGTCAGCCCCGCCACCCTCTCCATTCAATCGCTCGGGAAAAGGGCGAGTTTCGGCTGCCGTCTTCGCACTGGCCTTCGGCGGAAGACACGGATTGTCCGGACTAGCGCCCATATGGGGACACACACTCGTGGTTTGACAAACGGGGAGGGAACACTGCTTCCAAAACAGCGTTTCAGAAGAAAGTTTGTAGCAAAATCGTAGGATAGGGACTCACGGTTGTCAATGAAAATGCACCGGATTTGCCACACTAGGGTAAATCATTGCACTCTTCCGCCACGTCCGGACCTAAGGTAACAAGACCCGGGGAAACCCCCCTCAATTTCAGGCGTTACTGCTGAATTCCCTGTAGAGAGGGGTGTTTCCGGCTGGCCCACCGGGTGCCACCGCGTAAAACCGGCCGGGGGTGGTCTTCACTCTTTCATTTGGCCCCTCAGATGCCAGCAACCCTGTGTAAAAACTATTGTTAGGGGACGCCTTGATCCGACGTAAAGTCGAAAAAGAACGTCGAAAGTGGACGCGATTGCCCCTGGCGATCCCCGTTTTCGTACGGAGCCGCGACGAAAAAGGCAAGGAGTTCTTGGAGTTTGCCACCGCGCTTAACGTCAGTGCCGGCGGAGTACTGGTGGCTGTGCGCCGTTCCTTGCCGCCATCGGCGCAGGTTCTGCTCGAGATTCCCAGCGCCCCCTTGGCGGCCACTGCAGCGCTGCCTCGGGCCGCTCGCACCCTCCGGGCACGCACCGTTCGGGTCAGCCACGCCGAAGGCTACCACCTGCTCGGCCTCAAATTCTCCCGCCCCCTGCTGAACGAAACAGGCCATGCGGTCTCGGCGCGAAGGAAACTTGCTTCTGCAGTGTGAAAATGTTTTCCTACCCTTTCGGTAACTTCTCTGCCGGAACTCGGCTTTCCTGCCAACTCGTTCAGCGGTTGACCAGTCCTATCTAACTATTTGTGTTTCAATGGGATAGTTTGATATTTCTCCGACGGCAACCGGTTCGCACCGGTTTGGCTCCCGGGGTGCACTTGTAAACTGCGTTCGACGGGCTGGACCTGAGCTAAACCCATGACAACAACAAATTCCGTCAGTTCCCTGGTGCAATCGATCGGCGAAATTCCACCCGAGTCCATCGTTTTTGGTCATTCCGACGCGATGCAGGCTTTGCGCGCGCGCATGGACAAGGTCGCCGCCGCCAATGTTCCCGTCCTCATCCAGGGCGAGAGCGGTACCGGCAAGGACATCATTGCCCGCATGATCCACGGCCGTTCTCCGTGGAAGGCGGGCCCGTATGTCAAGGTCAATTGCCCGGCGATTCCTGGAACGCTGCTCGAGAGCGAACTGTTCGGCTATGAGAAGGGCGCTTTCACCGGAGCGTATGGGATGAAGCCCGGCCGCGTCGAACTCGCCCATCGGGGTACTCTGTTCCTCGACGAGATTTCCGAACTCGACCTGGCGCTGCAGTCCAAGCTGCTGCAGCTTCTGCAAGACGGCCAGTTCTGCCGCATCGGCGCACAGGAGGACAAGAAAGTCGAGGTTCGTGTCGTTTGTGCCACCAACCGTCACCTGGAAAGCGAAATCGAAAACGGCACGTTCCGGCAAGATCTGTTCTACCGGATTAACGTGGTCAATCTCGCGCTGCCTCCGCTGCGGGAACGCCGCGGTGATATCGAAGAACTGGCCCAATATTTTCTCGAGTATTACAACCGGAAATATAACTGCCGCGCCAAGGCGCTCTCGGTCGAACTGATGGCCGTGTTGCAGAAATACCACTGGCCCGGCAATATCCGCGAACTTGAGAACCTGATCAAGCGCTATGTCATCCTGGGATCGGAGGAGGTTATCTCGAGCGACCTGGTAACGCGCGAGCAGGAGTATTTCAATCCCGAGATCAGCGTGGACGGCCCGATCTCGCTCAAGAAAGTGACCCGTCAGGCCACTCGCGAGCTGGAGCGCAAGATCATCCTGAAGGTGCTGCAGGCCAATCACTGGAATCGCAAGCAGGCTGCCCGCGCGCTGAGCATCAGCTACCGCGCCCTGCTCTACAAGATCCGCGACGCCGGACTGCCATCCAACCGCACCGTTCGCCGGCGCGAGAACGCGTCAGGTTCCGCGCTCGCCGCCGACTAGCCGTCCGGTCAAATCCAGCCCTTCGGCACGGAGTTCAAGCCAAGCGGTGCCCGAACCGGCACCGCTTTTTTACGTATCCGAAGGGGAAGTTGCGCTCATGCGCAGACGTTTGCAGCTTGGGGATCAACAGGGTAGTCTTATGACCGCTAACTCCCTGATAAGACGTCGTTTGCTTTGCGAGGCCTTTGGCAGGCTGTATGCACTTGCTAGGACGCGGGATTCTGTATCTCCCCCCGGAGATGCGACTCCCGAGGTCTTATCCCCTGAGGTCAATTCGGTTCGGAACCTTCCTAGGAGGCGGTAAATTCATGCTTAAGAAAGTATTGTTGCTGGCTGCGCTGGCACTGGCCCTGCCAATGGCAGCCTTTGCTAGCGGTAATATCGAGTTCCAGAGTTCCGGGGGTTCGCTGACGGGCGGCGCGAGCGGTCTCTCGCTGAGCGGTGCGGTCCTGACACAGGTGAACGCACTCTACGGGGGCGGACTGCTGCAGGGTTCGAATCTCGGGAGCGTCAGCTTCACCACGGGCGCCCTGATTAGCGGCTCTCTGTCTGGTGGCGGTACGTTCGCTGCTGGTGGCACGTTCGTGATCAATGGCAACGGCTCCAACGGCGTCCCCAATGGAGTGATCTTCTCCGGGACCTTCAGCGGCCCCGTCACATGGACCGCGAATACGACGGGGATGCAGGGCGTTGTATCATACACGCTCAGCGGCGCCCTCTCAGGCACCCTTAGCAACGGGTACCAAACCATCGGGGACATCCATACGAGCACCGCGAGCTTTACGTTCACTGGTTCGCATAAGGGCTACTTCAAAGGTACCATCGGGAGCAGCGATACCACCGTCGTCGTTCCGGAGCCGGGCACCTTAAGCCTGTTTGGAACTGGCCTGCTCGGTCTGGCGGGTCTGGTCCGGCGCAAGCTGAACCTGGTCTAACGTACCGCAACCAAGCTGAAAACCTGGAAACCCGCCGTGGGGATACGGCGGGTTTTCTTGTGTGCCGATCTCCCGTTGCGCGTCGTGCCTGCAGGGCGGCTCAGTACAGGGAATGATGGGCCTGCTTCGATGCGGCATGATTGGACACCAGAGATCGCATGAGCCCGAGAGCGATCTGAGCCATCTCGCGTTCGGAGCAATGAGGCCGGGCAGTTTTTCCGGAAGTTGTCAGGGGCACCCGTTTGCGCCCCCGGTTCCGATTCCTACACCCCGCGGAGTCCGGCCAAGGCCTTCTTTACGCCGTCGGCGTCGTTGTAGTTGGGATTGAGCTTCAGAACCTGCTGCAAGTGTTCCTTCGCCAACGTAGGTTGGTCCGAGGCCCGGTACGCCAGGCCGAGATGGTAGTGAAAGGTCGGGTCGTTCGGGTTTTTCTTCACAGCTTCTTTGAACAGATCGATTGCAGTCGGGTACAGGCCTTTCTTGTAGTAGGCCCAGCCTAGCGTGTCGGCCGCGTTCGGGCTTTCGGGCATCATGCGCCGTGCGGTCTGCGCCATCGAAAGCGCCACGTCGATGTTGCCCCCCTGCTGCAGCATCACGTAAGCGAGGTTATTCGAGGCGACCGGGTTGTCAGACTGAATCTGCAATGCTTTCTGGTATAGGTCCTTCGCCTGGTTCCAGTCGTGTTTGGTCTCATACATCTCTCCCAGCAGAATGTAGAACGAGATCTCTCCCGGATTGTCCTTCACCGACTGCTGGTAGGTGCTGATGGCCTGGTCGAGCGATCCTTCCGCTGCAAATACTTGTCCGAGCTTGAGCAGCGCGTCCGAGTTTTTCTTGTCGAGTTCGGTGGACTTGCGCAGGGCAGCCTCGGCAGCCTTGTAGTCTTTCTTGGCGTTGAAAAGCGCCGTGCCCAGAAGATCGTAAAACGCGCTGCTGTTGGGAACCTTGGCGATTTGCGTATTGGCGGCAGCGACCGCCTTGTCGGGGTCTTTCTGGACGAGGTAGACGGTCATCAGCCCGTTGAGCGCGTCGGAGTTGGTGGGATCGACGTCGAGCGCCTTGCGATAGGACTTCTCCGCCTCACCATACTGCTTCTGGAGTTGGTGCAGGTTTCCCATCTGGACGTAACCGACAGGGTTCTGCGGCGCTACCTCGATGGTTTTGTTGATGTCCTGTTCTGCGCGGGCGAACTGCTTCGCGTTGAGATCGGCGACCGAGCGGAGTCCGTATCCATCGGGCGAAGCGGGCTGGGCCTGGATGATGGCGGTCGCGATCTGGTTCAGCGCGTCCCAGTCGTTCTTGCGAATCGAGACTGCGGCCAGCGCGCGTTGCGCCTCCATCAGGTCGGGCCTGAGACGAACTGCGTCGCGCCATTCGCTCTCCGCGCGGCTCAGGTTGCCCTGCTGATCGTAGGCGAGGCCAAGATGGTAGTGGGCTACGCCGTTGTCCGGATCGGACTTGATCGCGGTTTGCAGAGAGTTGACCGCCTCCTGAAGGTGGCCGTCTCGAATCTGGATCTGGCCACGGTAGATCAGTGCTTCATTGTCCTGTGGGTTGGTCTTGAGGATCTCATCGTTAAGCTTGCGGGCATCGCCAAGGCGGTTCTTCAGAATGAGGAGCTGGATATAGTTCTTCTTCGCCTGCGCGTCCTTGGGATGTTCGCTATAGATCGAGGCGTACTCGGTCACCGCTTTGTCGAGGTCGCCGGTGGCGAAGTAGAAGTCGCCGAGCATGCGATAGCCGATCGGCTTGTCCGACAGGTCCTGCTTGGTCTGCCGAAGGAACGCTTCGGCCTCCGGCTTCTTGCCTTCCGCAAGATAGAGACGTGCCAGCGAGGAGCGCGGATCGGGGTCCTTGGGGTCAACGCTGATGGCGTGTTTGAACTGCTCCTCTGCTTCGGGCAGACGGCCGCGCGACTGGTAGAAGCCCCCGAGCGCCAGCTGGGCTCTCATGGCCTTGGGATCGAGCGCGATGGCTTTTTTGAGACTGGCCTCGGCCGCGTCAAATTGCTGCCCCTGGATCTGCATGATGGCGTAGTTCAGGAACGCGTCCGAGCGATTCGGATCGAGCGCGATGGTCTTCTGCATCTCCTGCATCGCCCCGGCAAGGTCCCCCTGGCGGTCCTTGAGGTTGGCGAGCGCCATGTGGACCGCAGCATTATTGGGCTGCTTCGCCATGAGCAGGTCCAGATGCTCCTGGGCCTCCTTGAGATACTTGGCTGTAATGAGCAGGTTGGTGAGGTCAATCCGGGCGTCGTAGTTCTCCGGTTGCAGCTCGAGGGTGCGGTTCAGTTCCTGGTAGGCGCGTGATTCCTCACCGAGCCGGAGATAGGCAAGGGCGAGACGGTAGTGCGCCTGAGCAAAGCGCGGGTCCACCTGGACTGCGTTGCTGTACTGAATGGCCGCCTCGCGGTACTTGGCCTTCTCGAAGTAACGTTCTCCGCTCTCGAAGTACTTCTGCTTGCGCACGTTCGGGTCGCGCGAACAGCCCGTAAACAGGGCGGCGGTTAAACCAAGGACGAGGAAGAGGCGAAGAGAGCATGAACGCATCATGACCGAGTCTCCAGACGCCAGCGCGTCGAACGCGCCGGGTGAACGTAAGCCCCGGAATTTCATTGGGGGATGTACTGGTTCAGCCGCGGCACTACCTCTCCGGCAAACGGAACCAGCCGTTGCATGGCGGAGTCTACCGACTCTCCGGGAAGCATGTGTGTAGTCAGACGAACCAGCGAACCGTCGCTGCGATTCATGCGGATCGAATCGGTGACCAGATAGATTTTCGCCCAATACTCGCTGGCGACCGCCCGGTTATGAGCCCAGTACCAGTACAGCACCAATTGCCGTTCGCCGCCCTTGGCGATCACGTAGCGATTCACGGTGAAAGGGGCTTGCCCCGGCAAAGAAAGTGGCACGCGGCTTGATTCGATGGGTGCCCAGCCGGCTCCGGGAAGGCAGTTCTTGGGCGAGTGAATCGTATCCCCGGTGCGCTGAGTGGGAAAGTAAGCAATGAAAAGCCCGTTGTAGGGCACCCGATTACTGTCGGTGCGGTAGGCACGCAGAAGGAAATCGCCCGGGCCAAGGACGTTGAGTATGTCCGGGGTCAGTTCGATGTCGGTGCCGGTCCATTTGCCGAACTGCTCGGGAAACGAGGCGAGCTGCTGCCGAGGCGGCAAGACCTCGGTTCTGCTGCGCGCTTCAAGAAAGAGGGCGGTCGAGGCCAGCAGACCCAGGGCAGCGAGGAAGCGCGCGTTTGTACGCATCAGCGGGATTCTCCCTTTGGCCAGACGGTCTGCAGACCGCGGTGCAGCAGGAAAAGCAGGCCGAGCGAAACCACAAAGATCAGCCAGCCCGAGAACGCATGAAAGAATCCCTCCGCCTTCTCCGGATCCCAGTACTGCACGAGCAGTCCCGTGCCCACGATGCGTAAGCTGTTCGCGACCACCGCAATCGGTACCGAAGCCAGTGCCAGCGCGACGCGGACCAGTTTGCGGGGCTCCAGCAGATATCCGTAGATCACCGCGAGTGTCGCCAGCGACATCAAGGAGCGGATCCCGCTGCAGGCCTCGGCCACTTCGAGCGCCATGGCGGGCAACTGGATCACATTGCCTTCCCGCAGAACCGGGACGCCGAAGAGCGGCAACGTCACCGCCGCCGCCTTCGATGCCAGTAACTGGAGCGGGAAGGTGATCTGGTTAAACACAATGGTTGGGATCGGAATCATCAACAGCAGAAAGAGCCAGGGAAACATCGTGGCTCGCAAGTGATTCCAGCCGTACAGCAGCACCACCAGTCCCCCGATCGCGATGAGGAAAGAGGACCGTGAGAGAAACAGTTCTGCCCCCAGCACCCCCGCCATAAGGACTGCAATCGCAAGCGCCAGAATCAGCAGCCCGGCCCAGGACGGTTGCGGCGGCAGACTGTTCAGGCGCGCCCGGTCCTGCCACAGCAAATACAACGAGAAGGCCGGGACAAAAAACCCGTGCGAATAGTTGGGATCATGGCTCCACTGCCCGACTAAATGGCTTAAGACAGGGGCATAAAGCCACACCAGCGCCCCGCAAAGCGCCCAGAGCTGCCAGCGAGGAATTCGCTCAGAAGACGGAGTTTGGGAGGCGAGCGGCAATTGCGCGGCTTGTACGGCGTGACTCAAAACAGATGTTTTTCGGGGGAATCCCTCGCAAAAGCATATGCGAACTGAGGGAAGCGTGCAATCAGGGAGAGGGCTAGCAGGGACCCATCGGTAATCCCTTCTCGCGCTTTGGCGCGCTCTCCAAACCCACAAGACTTTCTCCCGCAACCAAACCAGTGGGAAAAGACTTGGGACTGGCAAGCCGCCGATCCCGTGACTGGTGGGCGAACCGCGAGTCAAAGAGGGCTGGCTGAAGCTCCTTTATTGACAATAAGTTCGAACGAGGTACCCTCGTCCTGGAGGAAAGTAACACCCTCTGGTTACCACAGAATGGGTAAAAACTTTCCCTTCCGATGGGCATGTTATAGGCTAGCGGAGACTTGAAACAGCCCAAGGGCGCGTCCCCTTGCCTTGTTCAAGCTATTGAAAAAAATCGACATACTCGATATCAAGCGACGGGGCCTCTGGTTCGATGGATGGCAGCAGCCGTGCTTCTACCCGAGCCAGCGAGAACATCTGACCCTTTGCTGTCGCTCCCCCGGCAAGAGAACAGCGTTTATATGTCCAAAGATTTCCCTGAATTTGCGGAAACGGGCAGGAACCGAGGTCTGACGGAGCAGGGCTTCGTCGAAGGGCTCGGGCAAAGCATGCGTGCCCTGGAGGTCGTGATTCGGGAGTTGGCTCGGAGCGAGGTTCCGGTCTTGCTGCTGGCCGAACATGGGGCGGGCAAGCACGCGACGGCGGAGCGCATTCATCAGTGGTCGTCGCACCGGGAGGAGCCGTTCCAATTTGTGCCGTGCTCGGAAGTCACGCCGGAAATGCTAAGGACCGACGGCACCGGGGGGTTGTTTGCAGTGGGAACTGTGTATCTGGAGGAAAGCGCGGATCTAAGCGCAGCCTGCCAGCAAATGCTTCTGGATGTCCTGCCGTCGGTCGAAGGAAACGGGCACCGAAGCACGACGGGAGCGCGCCTGATTTGCGGAAGTAGTCGCGAGCTGGAGGCCGAAGTGAAAGCGGATCGGTTCCGCGAAGACCTCTACTATCGGATCAGCGGAGTCTGTCTCCGATTGCCGCCTCTGCGCCAGCGGAGAGAAGACATTCCGTACCTGATGAGCTTCTTTCTCGCGAAATATGCGCGGGACTTCCGGCGCCCGGTGCCGAAGTTGAGCGAGCCAACCCAGCGGTTATTCCAGGACTACTCCTGGCCGGGCAATATTCGGGAGCTGGAGGATGCCGCGAAAGCCATCGTAGCTTTGGGCGATGAGTCGGTTGCGATGGGTGGATTGCGGACCCTGTTGCTTAGCTCGGACCGCGCTGGAAACGGAGAGCGTATTTCGTTGAAGCAAGCCTCCCGGGCCGCCTCCCGTGAGGCCGAGAAGGAATTGATTTTAAAGGTGCTGAACCGCACGCGCTGGAACCGGCGGCGGGCAGCCCAGGAGTTACAGATCAGTTACAAGGCCCTGCTCTACAAGTTGAAGCAAATCGGGTACCGGGACTTCGGAGCGTCTTAGCGGTTTCAGGAGAGGATATGAAGGAGCATATGAAGCTCGCAGTTTTCCTGCTGGTAGGAGTGCTGGCATCGGGTGCGGCGGCGCAGGCCAAGGCCAATGAGGGAGCGAAACCGGCGACCGCCGACAAGGCGCAGAGCGAAGCGGCGTCGGTGGTGGGGCCAGACTACATCATTGGCGCCGAAGATACGTTGCACGTTTCGGTCTGGAAAGAGCCCGACCTCTCTGAGACTCTTCCGGTGCGGCCAGATGGCAAGATTTCGATGCCGTTGCTGAATGACGTGAACGCCGCGGGATTGACCCCGATGCAACTGGCGGACTCGATCACCAGCAGGCTCAAGAAGTTCCTGGCGGACCCGCGGGTCACGGTCGTGGTGACCGCGATGAACAGCCAGAAAATTTATGTGCTGGGGGAAGTGACGCATACCGGAACCATGCCCCTGCAGCCCAATATGACGGTGTTGCAGGCACTGGCCAGCGCAGGTTTTACGCAGTTCGCCAATACCAAGGGCATCTATGTGTTGCGTACCGACAACGGGAAGCAGCAGAAGATTCCCGTCAACTACAAGGCGTTGTTGAAGGGGGCGTCGATCAACCAGAACCTCGTCCTGAAACCGGGAGACACGATTGTTGTCCCGTAAGGATCGAACGATGAAGATACGCCAAACAATTTTGCTGGTGTTATTGACGGTGGGAGCTGCCTGGGCACAGGACTCTAGCAGCCAGACGCCCGCGGACTCGCAACCGGCGACTCCTCCACCGGCGGCCTTCGGACAGGAGGGTTCGCCCGTGGTGGTGAACGACAACCCGCCGATTTCCGGGCTCGACCAGCCTTCACTGGAACCCAATATTCAACCGCGCAGCATGTTGCTGGGCGGGGTGGAAGGCAGCGAGTCGCTCGATTCGAACATCGGCAGTGACGCCCGTCCCGCGTTGCATGGTGTAACGCGCGGCCTCGGTGGCCTGACGATGCAGCGACTCTGGAGTCGGTATCAGCTGGCCGCGGCCTATGTCGGCGGAGTGGGGTATTACAACCGGGCGGGCCAGGGCCTGAAGCAGATCCAGGAGTTGCAGGCGCAGCAGACTGTGTTGTGGAAGACCGGGCAGTTCACCCTTCGCGACTCGTTCAGCTACCTGCCCGAAGGCTCGTTCGGCTACGGCTCCTTCGGGGGCGCTGGAGGATTCCAGCTGGGGCTGGGCGGAATCGGCCAGGGGATGGGCATGATGGGCAGCGGCTTCGGGGGGCACTACGGCAGCCTTGGGTCCGCCCAATTCGGATCGCTCGGGCAGTCGCCGCGCATTACCAACGTCGCCCTGGCAGATGTGGTGGAGAACCTGACGCCGCGCTCGTCGGTGACCGCCGCCGCGTCCTACGGGATCGTGCACTTCACCGACAACAGTCTGAACCTGATCAACAGCCGGCAGTTGGGCGGGCAGGCAGGCTACAACTACACGCTCGGACCCAAAGACCAGCTGGCGCTCATGTACGGATTTCAGTCATTTCACTTTCCCGGCGTGATCGGCGCCGACAACATCAATTCCGACGTGCTCCAGGTCATGTACGGGCATCGCGTGTCTGGCCGGATGGAACTGATCATGGGCGCCGGACCGCAATGGACCCAGATCCACGATCCGCTGTCGGGAACGAACTCGCGGCTGACGGCGAGCGGGCGCTTCAGCCTGCGCTACCGCTTTCGGAAAGCAAGCATGGCGGCAAGTTTCGAACGGTTCGACACCAGCGGTTCGGGATTTTTCGCCGGCGGCCAGAGCGACATCGCCACCGCTTCACTGGGACGGCCGCTGGGAAGGCGCTTCACCGCCCAGGCGAACCTGGGCTTTGCCCATACCAAGCGTCTCCAGGCATTTTCTCCCGCCGTGAACGCGAGTTCGTACAACTACATGTTCGCCGGATTCGCGGTGCGGCGGCAGTTTGGCTACAACTGGGGAGCCTTTCTCGCATACCAATGGAACGACCAGATTTTTGATACCTGCGGAACTACGGGAGTGCCCTGCAACCGGATCGCGGTGCGGCATGTGCTCACGCTTGGGGTGGATTGGCACTTCCACCCGATACGGCTCGACTAAATTTGGGGCTATGCGACCGTGTAGCCAGAACGGAACTACCGGATGATTGAAAATCGCGAACTGACAATTGATGACTACCTGGCCATGTTGCGCCGGCGGCTGATGTTGATCCTGATTCCGACTCTGCTGGCGCCCCTGGCGGGATTCCTGATCTCCTACTTGTTTACCGCAAAGTTCACCTCGCGGTCCCTGATTCTGGTGGAAGCACAGCAGGTGCCGACCGGCGTGGTGCAGTCGGTCGTGACCGAGGATCTCTCGCAGCGCATCGCGACGATGCAGCAGCAGGTGCTGGGCCGGAACCGGCTCCAGCCGATGGTGGAGCGGTTAGGCCTGATCCGTGGCGGCAAGAATCTGGACGAGGTGATCGATGATATCCGCACCGGTTTGCAGCTGGAGCCTGTGGTCGCCGACCTCAGCCTGCCCGACACGAAGAGGAGGCCCGGACAGCCGACCAGCGTGCCGGGATTTACCGTGAACTACACCGGGCCCAACCCGAAGGAAGCGCAGAATATCTGCAACGAACTGACGTCGATGTTGCTGACCGAGAACCAGGCTTCGCGCGAACGGGTGGCGCAGAGCACCACCGATTTCATCAGCCGGCAGCTCGAAGAAGCCAAGCGCAATCTGGACGATCAGGACTCAAAACTGGCCGCCTTCAAGCGGCAGTACTCCGGCCAGTTGCCGGGCGACGAAGACAACAACCTCAAAGTGCTGGGCACGCTGAATTCACAGCTGGATGCCGACACCCAGACCGTCAGCCGGGCGCAGCAGGACAAGGCTTACACCGAGTCGTTGCTGGCGCAGCAGTTGGCGGCATGGAAGTCATCGCAGGGAACCAGCAACCCGCAGAGCCTGCAGCAGCAGCTAACCCAGTTGCAGAGCCAACTGCTCGGTCTGCAGTCAAAGTACACCCCCGACCACCCGGACGTGATCAAGACACAGGCCGACATCGCCGAAGTCAAGAAAAAGCTCGCGGAGGCGAACGACGCGGCGGCCAACAGTCCCGATGCAACCGATAAGGCCAGTCTGGCCGAGCCTGCCGAGATCCGGCAGCTGCGGATGCAGATTCACCAGTATGGGGAGGTACTCGCGCAGGCCACTCGTGAGCAGAAGCGCATCGCCGACCAGATCAAGCTGTACCAGAGCCGGGTGGCGATCAGTCCCGAGGTCGAAGAAAAGTACAAGCTGCTGACCCGTGATTACGACACCGCGCAGAAGTTCTACGCCGACCTGTTGGCGAAAAAGAGCACATCGGAAATGGCGACCGACATGGAGCGCCGGCAACAAGGCGAGCAGATGCGTCTGCTCAATCCCGCGAGCCTTCCAGACACGCCCAGCTTTCCGAACCGGTTGATGTTCGCCGGCGGCGGCCTGGGCGCGGGCCTGGTGTTTGGTCTGGGTCTGGCGCTCTGGCTGGAACTGCGTGACAAGTCAATCCGCAATGAAGCCGATGTAGAAGCCAGCCTGCAGATGCCGGTCCTGGTGTCGTTGCCGTGGGTGACCGAAGAGGTGGAGAAAAACGGCAACGGGAAGTTCTGGAACCGGGACAAAGCGGTGGAAGCGGCCAAAGAAAAAGTGGGAGTCTAGGCGACCGTTATGTACAAAGAGTTTTTTGGATTGCGGGCGAACCCGTTCAACGTCAATCCCGACCCGCGTTATCTGTTTCTCACGCGGCACACCGAGGAGGCGCTGGCCTGTCTCACATACGGAATCCAGAGCCGGAAGGGGTTCGTGCTGCTGACCGGCGAAGTGGGGACCGGCAAGACCACGCTGATCAACAAGTTGCTGGAGTGGCTGCGGCTGCAGCAGGTCGCCACGGCGTTCGTCTTCAACTCGCGCATGAACGTCCCGCAGTTCCTCGACTACATGATGGCCGACTTTGGCATTCCGTGCGATTCCCGGTCGAAAAGCCAGATCCTGCAGCGGTTGTACAACTGGCTGCTCGACCGCTACCGGGCGGGGGAGACTGCCGTGCTCATCGTCGATGAGGCACAAAACCTTACCGACGAAGTGCTCGAAGAGATCCGCATGCTCACCAACCTGGAGACCTTCACCGAGAAGCTGCTGCAGATCGTGCTGGTGGGCCAGCCGGAACTTGAAACCAAGCTGAAGCAGCCGCAGTTGCGGCAGCTGCGGCAGAGGTTGACCCTGCGGGCGAAAACGCACCCCCTCACGATCGAGGAGAGCAAGGCTTACGTGCAGCAACGGTTGCGGATCGCCGGTTCGGACGGGCGGATGATTTTCGATCCCGAAGCGCTGGCCGAGATCCACAAGTATTCGATGGGCATCCCGCGAGTCGTGAACCTGCTGTGCGAGCACTGTCTGGTGAGCGCGTTCGTGGATCAGAAGGCCACCATCAGCGCGCAGATCGTGGACGCAGTCGCCGCGGATTTCGATTTGAGCGATAACACGGCGTCCGCTGCGATGACGGTGGCCGCGCCGCCGGCTTCATCGAATGGCGAAAAGTTTGACCTGGTAGAAGCCTTACGCACACTGGCTACGCTGGCGGACCGTCTGCGGCAGTCAGAACAAGACCTCCCCAAGGAAAGGAAATCATGAGCCGAATTCACGAAGCATTGAAGCGAGCCGAACAGGAACGGGCCGCATCCCAGGGGGGTCATGTCGAGTCCACGCCCGTTCGGGATGCGGGCGCGATCGAGTCCATGCCCGACCTGGCCCCGGCGAACGGGTCGTCGGCAGCCGCAGCCGGAACCGCGCCCGCGCCCGTTAAAGGACAGGGCATGCCGTCGTTTGCCAGTTCCTTTACCTTCGACACCTTGCTGGCGCGTTGCACCCACAGCCAGTGGAGCCCCGACCCGAAAACGATGCTGTTTTTCAATGCGGAGGAGAATGCGCGGGGGACCGAACAGTTCCGCACCCTCCGTTCGCGCCTGTACCAGATGCGCGAGAAGATTTCCCTGAAGAAGATCCTAATCACGAGCGCGTTGCCCAAGGAAGGCAAATCGTTCGTGGCCGCCAATCTCGCTCAGGTCTTGGTCCGGCAACATGGGCGGCGGGTGCTGCTGATCGACGGCGACCTCCGTGTGCCGCGGCTGAACACCGTGCTGGGCACGACCTCGGCGCCCGGACTGGGCGACTACCTGCTCGGGGAGACCGACGAATTTTCGGTGATGCAGCGCGGGGCGATGGAGAATCTGTTCTTCATTCCGGGGGGGCGCAGCGTGGCCCAACCGGCGGAGTTGATCGCGAACGGACGCCTGAAGTTGCTGATGCAACGCGTGGAGGCCCTGTTTGACTGGATCATTGTCGATTCGCCGCCGGCGGTGCCGGTTTCCGACGCAAGCCAGTTGGCGAATTTCTGTGACGGAGTGCTGATGGTGGTGCGTTCGAACGCGACGCCCTACGACACGGCGCAGAAGGCTCGGCAGGAGTTCGTGGGAAAAACGCTGGTGGGCGTCGTGCTGAACGGCATCAGCAAGAGCGACTCCTACGCGCGCTATTACTACGACGTTTACGAGAAAACCGCGCAGAAATAAAGGCGAAGGGCCCCGTGATCCGACTCTTCAACGTCTACTATCCGGTTCGCACGCTGCTGCTGCTGGCAGTCGAAACGATGGTGGTGTTCACCTCGTTCCTGCTCGGCATGCTGCTGGCTTTCCCGGAAGAGAAATACATCGTACTGAACTACCAGTACGGCTACCTCAAAATCCTGGTGGCGACGCTGGTGGTGTTGACCTGTTCGCATTGGTTCGATTTGTACGACGCCGCCCGCCTCGATGCGAAGGGCGAGTTGTATTTCCGCCTGTTCCTGGTGCCCGGCCTGCTGGCGCTGGCGCTGGCGAGCATCGGGTTCTTCTTTCCGAATCTGCTGCCTGGCAACAATGCATCCCTGATCGGGCTGGTGATCCTTACGTTCGGTTTGTTTGGCTGGAGAACGGCCTATGGATGGCTCGTGCAACAGCCCTACATGCAGGAAAAGGTATACGTGCTTGGCACCGGCGAGCGGGCGCAGCGTTTGGTCCAGGGCTTGCGGCAACGCAAGGAACTGGGCGTCGACGTGGTCGGATGGAGCGGCAACCTGGCCGGGGCTCTCACGCGAGAGTCGACGGCGACCCACCTGATGGAACTGGCGGCCGTGCACAGCGTCCACCGGGTGATCGTGGCCATGCCGGACCGGCGGGGAACGCTTCCGGTTGAGGAACTCCTACGACTGCGCCTGCGGGGCGTCCGGATCGAGGAAGCCACCTCCTGGCTGGAGAAAATATCGGGCCGCATCGAAGTGGATCAGCTCTATCCGAGCTGGCTGATTTTCGCGGATGGATTCAGGTTCAGCACCAGCTTCAATCTCATGCGCCGCCTACTCTCAACGCTTATGTCGTTGACTCTGCTGCTGGTGGTGTTGCCTTTGCTGCCCTTTGTCATTCTGGCGATCAAGCTCGATTCCAAGGGGCCCGTGCTCTATCGGCAAAAGCGGGTGGGCCGGGCGGGACACAATTTCTATTGTTACAAGTTTCGCACCATGCGGCAGGACGCGGAGGCCGACACCGGGCCAACCTGGGCGGGCGACGACGATCCTCGAATCACGCGCATCGGAAAGTTTTTACGCGCCTCCCGGATTGACGAGATTCCCCAGCTCTGGTGCGTTTTCAGGGGAGACATGGCATTTGTGGGACCGCGCCCTGAGCGTCCCGAGTTCGTGGAGTGGCTGACCAGGGAGGTTCCCTACTACGGAGTGCGGCATGCCGTTCGCCCGGGCATCACAGGCTGGGCCCAGGTTCGCTACAAGTATGGCAACACTGCGGAAGACGCGAAGGAAAAGTTGCAGTACGACCTGTTCTACATCAAGAACGCGTCCTTGGGTCTGGACCTTCTGATCATGTTCCAGACGATCAAGATCGTGCTGCTCGGCCGGGGCGCGCAATGACATGGGTGTTCTGGGCAGCGTCGGTCCTTATCGTCTATGCCTACCTCGGCTACCCGCTCTGGCTTTGGGTGCGCAGCTGGCTGCGTCCCTGGCCGGTGCGCACGGGGGGAAACGAGCCCAGTGTTTCTGTGGTGATGGTGGTACGCAACGAGGAAGGGGTGCTCGCCCGCAAGGTGGAGAATCTGCTGACCCTCGATTATCCCGCCGAACGTCTGGAGGTGGTGGTGGTTTCCGACGGCTCGACCGATCGAACCGAAGCGATCCTGCATGAATGCGCGCGCCATCCCCGGGTGCAGGCGGTGTTGAACCAGCTGTCGAAAGGGAAAGCCTCGGGATTGAACGATGCGTTGCAGTTCGCGCACGGCGAGATTGTGATCTTCACCGATGCTCGGCAGACGATCGAGCCGGCGGCTCCGCGCGTGCTGCTCAGCAATTTCGCGGATTCGCAGGTGGGCTGCGTCAGCGGGGAACTCATGCTGGGCGATCCGGATGCAGGTGAAAAGAGCCGGGGCATGGGACTGTACTGGCGAATCGAGAAAACAGTTCGGGAATTGGAATCGGCGTCCGGATCGGTCGTCGGTGCAACCGGTGCGTTTTACGGAGTCCGGCGCGAGTTACTCGCGCCCCTGCCGCCCGAGACGCTGCTCGACGATGTGTATATCCCGATGCAGGTCGCCCGCGCGGGTAAGCGAGTGGTATTTGAGCCCCGGGCGCGGGCCTGGGACCTGCCCGATCAGGGGTCCGGACGGGAGTTCGCCCGCAAGGTGCGGACGCTGAACGGAAACTATCAGCTGTTGCAATTGGCGCCCTGGCTGTTGAGTGGGGAGAATCCGATCCGCTTTGAGTTCATAAGCCACAAGCTTCTGCGGTTGGTGGTGCCATTTGCCCTGGTGGCAGCCCTGATCGCGTGCGCGGCTGTGCCGCACCCTTTTTACAGGACTGCGTTGTGGTTGCAGCTGGCCTTTTATGCGCTCAGCCTGGCGGGGATGGCGGGAATGAGGATGGGACCGCTCGCCAGGGTGGGAGACGCGGCGCTCACCTTCGTAGTGTTGAACTCGGCTGCGGCGGTGGCATTTGCCAATTTTGTGACGGGAAAGAAGGCGGTCTGGACGCGATGATCTCGGCGATCCGGACCGAAGGCGACCGGGGTGAATGATGAAGCAAGACTTACAGCTCGAAGAGGTTAGCCCGGCAGTGTTTCCTGCTCTGGTGCGGACCCCGAAGGCAACCCTGGCCTACCGGGCCCTGGTGATGTTTTCCTGGTACTACTTTCTCCGGCCGGAAGACTTCATTCCCGGCATGGACGTGATTCCGTTGGGGAAGATCGCCGGCGGGATTGCGTTGGCAGCACTGGTGTTCGGGACAAAACCCAAGGACCGGGGCAAGCTGCCGAACGAATGCAAGGTGCTGCTTCTGCTGCTGGGGCAGATGTTTCTGACCATTCCGTTCGCGTTTTATCGCGGGGGCGCCTACGAAGTGGTGGTCAACAAGTTCTCCAAGGGCGTCATTGTTGCCCTGCTGATCTCCATGGTCGTCACGCGGGTGATCGAGCTGCGCAAGCTGCTCTACATTCAATCTGCGGTGGTGGCGTTGATCACCGTGGCCTCGCTGGCCGTGCATCACACCCAGGACGGGCGCCTGATGGGGATTCAGAAGGGCATTCTGGAGAACCCCAACGATCTGGCCATCAATATCGCCATCAACCTGCCGCTGTGCATGGCGTTCATGTTCGCGGCCAAGGGGGGCTTTCGAAAATCGCTGTGGGCCTTTGCCTTGGTGTGCATGATGTATGCCGTGGTGGCAACCTATTCTCGCAGCGGAATGATCGCAACCGTGATTACGCTGCTGTTGTGCCTGTGGGAGTTTGGCATCAAGGGCAGGCGCACGATGCTTCTGATGAGCGCGGGGATCATCGCGGTGATTTCGCTCGGAGTGATGTTGGTGACGCCGAAATACCTGGCCCGCATGGAGAGCCTCATTCGGACCGTTCCGGTTCAGTCGGGTACCCTCGAGTCGCGCGCGGAAGGATCGGTGGAAGCGCGCTCCCAGCTCCTGAAGGAAAGCGTGAGCCTGATGCTGCACAACCCCGTCGTCGGGATCGGACCGGGAAACTTCCCGGTGATCACCGGGGAATGGCGGGTGGCGCATAACACCTATACCGAACTCGGCGCCGAGGCCGGGGTGCCGGGCTTGGCGCTGTTTTTGCTGTTGCTGGTGATGTCGTTGCGAAAAATCCGGAGTGTGCGCAAGTTGCCGGGATATGCGCGGGACGAAAATATCCGGTTGTGGACCAGCGCACTATGGGCGGCGATGGCGGCCTACATAGCCGGGGCTGCCTTTGCGTCAACCGAATACAACCTGTTCCCCTACTTCATGGTGGGCTACATTTGCGCGCTCTACAAGATTGCCAGCAACCCGAACGAGCAGACCGGCGGTACACGCAGGAACGAGATTGTGGGAGGCCAAAAAAACCTTGGATACGACGCTAACAGAGAACGCGAACTGGCCTGCAGTCGCTGAACCGGTCCGGGCGATTCTGCGTTGCCTGGACTGTCAGGGTGGGCTGAATTCGGATCCGGACGGGCTGGTGTGCGCCGGTTGTGGGCGGCGCTATCCCCTGCTGAACGGCGTGGTTCGTTTCGTGGGTGCCGAGGAGTATGCCGGGAGTTTCGGCTTCCAGTGGAAGTTGTATTCCCGGACGCAGCTCGATGACGAGAGTACCCACAGGTCGGAGAGCGCGTTTCGGCGCCGCACCGGATTTCGACCCGAGGATCTGGAGGGGAAACTGGTCCTCGACGTGGGTTGCGGCATGGGGCGTTTCGCCGAAGTGGCGACCCGTTGGGGCGCATCCGTGGTGGGGATCGATTTGAGCCTGGCGTCGGAGGTGGCCGCGAAGAATCTGGCGCAGCGGCCGGCTACGATTTTCCAGGCGGACGTATTCAAGTTGCCCTTCACGCCCGGTAGTTTCGACTACATCTACAGCATCGGCGTTTTGCATCACACCCCGGACTGCGAGCAGGCGTTCAAGGTGCTGCCCGGATTGCTGAAGCCGGGTGGTCGGATCGCGATCTGGCTCTACAGCGCCTACAACCCCTGGTACCGGATGAGCGATCTGTACCGGAAGGCAACCCGGCGCATGGCACCGGAAACCCTGCACAGGTTTTGCCGCATGGTGGTGCCGCTGTACGGGATTCACGCGGGGTTGAAGAAAATTCCGCTGCTGGGCAAGCCCGCCAGCAGCGCCTTGGCCTGGGTGATCCCGATGTCACACGACAAGCATGCGACCTGGCGGGTGCTGGACACCTTTGACTGGTACTCGCCCTGGTATCAATCCAAGCACACCTACGAAGAAGTATTCCGGTGGTTTGAGGAGTGCGGGCTCGAGAATCTGAGGGTGATCGAGCAGCCGATCGCGGTGCAGGGCATGCGACCGCGATGAATCGGGGAAATGCAGACTGCGGGAACGCGGAGGTGGCCGGGTGTGCGGAATAGCCGGGATGGTCGGACGTCGCGATGAGGCGATAGAAGCCGAAGACGTCCATCGTATGTGCCAGACCATCGTGCATCGCGGGCCGGACGACGAAGGTCTCTATGCCAAGGGCGCGGTAGGGCTCGGGATGCGGCGGTTGAGCATCATCGACCTGGCGGGCGGCCACCAGCCCATCCATAATGAGGACGGGACCGTCTCGGTCGTCTTTAACGGGGAGATTTACAATTTTCGCGAGTTGCGACGCGAACTGGAAGAGCGCGGTCATAAGTTCTATACCCGCACCGACACCGAGGTCATCGTCCATCTCTACGAGGAGATGGGCGCCGACTGCGTGAAAAAACTGCGGGGCATGTTTGCCATTGCTCTCTACGACGAAGGCAAGCAATCCTTGCTGCTGGCGCGAGACCGGCTGGGCAAGAAACCCCTGCACTACGCCCTGCACAACGGGCGGCTGCTGTTCGGGTCTGAAATCAAGACGATTCTGGCGGTGGCGCCCGAGTTAGCGGAGGTTAACCCGGAAGGGCTGCTGCAATATTTCTATTTTGGCTATATTCCCGATCCCCACACGGCGTTTCAGAAGATCCACAAATTACCGCCCGCCCACTGGATGGAATACGTCCATGGCGAGATCAGGATCCGCCCATACTGGGACGTGCCCGAGTATGGAACCCACCCGGCCATGTCGGAACAGGAATGCCTGGAAGAACTGGAGCGGCGGCTGGAAGAAGCGGTACGGATCCGGCTGGTCAGCGACGTGCCGTTGGGAGCACTGCTCAGTGGGGGGGTGGATTCGTCCATCATTGTTGCGCTGATGGCGCGTGTGACTTCGCAGCCGATCAAGACCTTCTCCATCGGATTTCAGGCCGAACCGTTTAACGAGGCGGAATACGCGCGCCTGGTGGCGCGCAAATTCGGGACCGATCATCACGAACTCATCCTCGATCCGAACCTGGAAGAAACCCTGACCTCGTTGTCCGGCATGCTGGAAGAGCCCTTTGGGGACGCCTCCATGCTGCCGACCTACTACGTGTGTCGAATGGCGCGGCAACAGGTCACCGTAGCCTTGTCAGGGGACGGCGGCGACGAGCTTTTTGCGGGCTATGACCGCTACTTGATTGCGATGGAGCGCCGCAAGTTCGACCGGATACCCCGGTGGCTGGGCCGGCTCTACCGGGACCAGGTCCATGATCGCGTGCCGTCCGGGGTGTACGGGAGGAACCTGGCGTGGAACGCGTCGCTGAATCCACGGGACCGTTATCTCGACGATGTCTCATTTTTGCCGGCGTTGCACCGGGAACGGCACCTGTTCACCCAGGAGTTTCTCGAACGCGCCGAGCAATTGCCGGATCCTTTGCGCCAGTGGCAGCAGTATTACGATCACGCGCCGGCGAAAGACCGGTTGAGCCGGTTGATGTACCTGGACATGAAGACCTATCTGACGGCCGACATCCTTGCGAAAGTGGACCGGATGAGCATGGCGACCTCGCTTGAGGCGCGCGTGCCGATGCTCGATCACAAGTTTGTAGAGTGGGTGGCAGCGTTGCCGGTGGAGTGGAAGTTTCGCGCCGGGACGCGGAAGTATGTGTTGAAGAAGCTCGCCGAACGGCTGGGAATTCCGCCAGAATTGCTGCACCGGCGCAAGCAGGGCTTCCAACTGCCACTGGTGGACTGGATGCGGAGCGAGATGAAGGACCAGTTTTTGCGCGTGTTGCTCGAACCAAAGACGCTGCAGCGCGGCTATTTCAAGCCCGAGGCGGTACGGGCTTTGGTCGATGAGCATGTGCGGGGGCGGCGGAATCGGTCCGGAATGCTGTGGCGCATGCTGGTGCTCGAACTGTGGCACAGGAATTTCATGGAATCCGACCGCGGCCAGGTCTTCGTGCCACCCGCGCTGTCCAGCTCTTCGACGCCTGGGACCGGGCCCCTGGAGGGTCGGTCTGCCGGGACTCCTTTAACTGCTCGAGCATGAGCGCGTACCAGAAGCGAACCTTCGACCTTATGGATGGCACAGGGACAGTGGTGGTGGCGGACAGCTCGCACGCACCGAGCGCGCGGAGCAAGGCCCCTGTGTTTGTCGTTGGCTGTCCCCGCTCCGGCACGACCCTGCTCTATCACATGTTGCTCTCGGCGGGAAATTTTGTCGTCTACCGGAGCGAGTCTCAGGTCTTCAATTTGCTCGGACCGCGCTTTGGAAATCTCGGCTCCAGACGAAGCAAGCGCAAACTGCTGGCCGCGTGGCAAGACAGTCCCCTGTTTGCGAAAACCGGACTGGACGCCCGACAAATCGAACAGGAAGTCATGGCAAAGTGCCAGAATCCCGGGGACTTCCTGCGAGTTGTGATGGAGCTGATGGCGCGCCAACAGGGCGTGGAGCGATGGGCGGAATGCACTCCCGAGCACCTGCTTTTCCTCGAGCGCATCAAGGAAACCATCCCGGACGCGATCGTGATCCATATCATTCGCGACGGCAGAGATGTGGCTCTGTCCCTGGCCAAACAAAACTGGATTCGCCCGTTTCTCTGGGATCGCGGAGGAAGTCTTCACGCGGCTGCCTTGTACTGGGAATGGATAGTGAGAAGAGGACGGGAAAACGGCCAACGGCTGGGTCCTGACTATCTCGAAGTACACTTCGAGGATTTAGTGGGCCATCCCCGCGCCACGCTCGCGCGGTTGGGCGCTTTTGTCGGACAAGTGCTCGACCGCGACCACATCGAAGAGGTCGGGATCGGTTCGGTCAGCACGCCCAACAGTTCGTTCAAGAGCGAGGCTGATTCTGGGCAATTCAGACCCGTGGAGCGCTGGAAGCAAACCCTGGCAGGCGACCGGCTGATGGAACTGGAAGGATTGGTCGGGGAGACTCTTGTGGAACTCGGCTATGCCAGGGCAGCATCCCCACTGAAAGACGCCCGCCTCGCTCGGCTCGCCCGCAAGCGGGCGCTCTATCAATGCTACTTCGACGCCAAGTGGACCCTCAAGAACAAGACCCCGCTCGGCCGCCTTTTCGTGACCCGTGATCTGTCATGGGTGTAGGACGCAATTCTGCGATTGGACTCGATCCCATGATGGAGCCTGGCACCAAGATTGTTCAGATCGGAAACTACCCGCCGCCGATGTGCGGCTGGGCCATCCAGTTGAAACTGGTGACAGAGGAGTTGCGCCGGCGCGGGCATATTTGCGAGGTCCTGAAGATCAACGAAGGACGTCAGATCAAGAGCGGCGACTATGTGGACGTGCAAGACGGGGCCGACTATTTGAAGAAAGTCTGGAAATATGCGGTCGCCGGATACCGTCTGAATGTGCATGTGAATGGAATGTCGAAGAAGGGATACTGGCTCGCGGCGACCGCGGCCCTGGTGGGACGTCTGGTGAACCGGCCCGCCCTGGTGACGTTTCATGGGGGACTCTCGCAGGACTTCTTTCCTCGACACGACAACGGGGTTGCACGTTGGGCGTTCTACGCCTTGTTCCGATTGGCGGGTGGAGTTGCCTGCGATAGCCAGCCCATCCGGGATGCCATTGTTCGCTACGGAATCGGTCCCGACAAGGTGCTCTCGATCGCAACCTTCTCCCCGCAGTATCTGGATTTCACTCCTGCGAAGCTCGCCGACGATATCGAGCAGTTCCTGAAGGATCACGCACGCGTCCTTTTGTCCTATGTTTCATTTCGGGCCGAATACCGGCTCGACGTGCTGCGCGAGGGGATGAGACGCCACCGCCAGACTCATCCCCACACAGGGTTCATCTGGCTCGGGTTTCCCGACAAGGAAATGCAGGCAGCCCGGGACTTTGTTCGGGATTGGCCGGCGGAAGAGCGCAACAGCCTGCTTTTGCTCGGCAACCTGAACCATGACCAATTCCTGACGTTGTTGAGTCGCTGCTACCTTTACTTGCGTACGCCTGCCTGTGACGGGGTGGCTGCCTCCGTGCTCGAGTCCCTGGCGCTGGGAATACCGGTGGTGGCCAGCGAGAACGGTCGACGTCCGGCGGGCGTTGTGACCTACCAGGATCGGGATGCGGCCGACATGGCCGACAAGCTCCGTTACGTCATCGAGCACTTTCAGGAAGTGAAAGCCAACCTGCAGCATGAAACCGCCGACGACAATGTCGGGCGAATGGCCGACTGGTTGGCCGGCGAATCCACCGTGTCCTCACCGAAGAGTGTGCTGGCGGTACGATAAGTCTCTAAGCTGCATGGCGCCCTCGTTCCCCAAACGGTCCTGGAGGTAATTCGTGCCGAGCGTCAGTTCTTTTCGAAGGTCGATCGGTTGCATTCTCTTCTTCGCCGCCGGTATGTCCGGGCAAGCCCGCAAGGCCCCGGGCGCCGAACCGTTCGATGGGCCGGCGGAATTGCCGCGGGCGTACGTCAAGAGTTCGCTGGCGGAGACCCCGGCCCCCGGCAAGTCGATTCTGGTCAGCAATAGCGGAGAATTCGCGAGGGCCCTCGAGCAGGCAAGTTGCGGGGACACGATTCGCTTGCAGGCCGGCTCTGTGTTTGCCGGCAACTTCAGGTTCCGCGCAAAGACCTGCGACGATCAACACTGGATCGTTCTGCGGACCAGCGCTCCCGACAGCGATTTGCCTCCGGAAGGAACCCGGATCACGCCCTGCTACGCAGGCATCGGGTCGCTGCCCGGACGCCCCGCGTTTCCGTGTCCGGCGCCCAGGAACGTGATGGCCAAGATCGTGTTCGACAGCAAGGGCAGCGGTCCGATTTCATTCAGCGACGGCGCCAATCACTACCGCCTGATCGGACTGGAAATAACCCGCGATTCCCCGGGCAGCGTTATATACAACCTGGCGCTCAGGCCAGGGCAAGCAGAGGGGCAGATCGACCACCTCGTCTTCGATCGCGTCTGGATGCACGGCAACGCCCAGGATGAGACCACCAGGGGGATCGCCCTCGGAAACAGCCGCTACGTTGCGGTGGTGGATTCCTATTTTAGTGATTTCCATTGCGTCGCCGTGACCGGTTCCTGTAGCGATTCGCAGGCCATCGCTGGAGGAATCGGCGGCCAGCCCATGGGTCCCTACAAGATTGTCAACAATTTTCTCGAAGCATCGGGAGAAAACCTGATGTTCGGTGGCGGGCCTGCTAGGTTGGCACCTGCTGATATCGAGGTCCGTCGAAACCACCTCTTCAAGCCGCTCACCTGGAAAAAAGATGCACCTGGGTTCGTGGGCGGAGCTTCCGGCAGACCCTTCATCGTAAAGAATCTGTTCGAGCTCAAGAACGCACAACGGGTGCTGTTGGAGGGCAACGTCCTGGACAACAGCTGGGGGGGATTCTCACAAACCGGGTTTGCAATCCTGCTGACGCCCAAGAACCAGAATAATCATTGTCCACTCTGCAAGGTCACAGACATCGTGATTCGGCTGAATCTGGTGCGCCACATGGGGAACGGGATGCAAATCGCGACCGGACTCTCCGATTCGGGCGGCGCCTCCAGCGGAGGCGACAGATTCAGCATTCACGACAACATCTTTGACGACATCGACGGCAATTCCAACGGCGGCTTTGGCGCTTTTGCGCAGATCAGTTCCGTAGTGCCTCCCTTGCGCGACGTGAGCATCGTGCATAACACCGCGTTTCCATCGCGCGCGCTGTTCATGTTTCGGGGCCCCGTGGATCAGGAGAAGGGTACCAATTTTGTCTTTACCGACAATCTGGTTGGGACCGCGGGCGCCGATATTTTCTCGACCGGCGGGGGACCGGAAAACTGCGCTTTTCAGCCCATGCGGCAGGGCCCGGCCAACGTCTTGAAGAATTGCTTCGTAAAGGCGGTCGCTACCCGCAATATCCTGGTGGGATCAGGCGGTGGGTGGCCTGAGGGGAACTTCTATCCCCGCGATCCCTCCACCGTGGTGGAGAATTTCCAGGGGGGAAAGGCGGGCAACTATCGCCTGTGCCGCGATGGAGGAAACTGCAAGAAAACAGCTGCCTTCCTGAAAGCGTCGCCGGGAAAAGAGCCCGGCGCCGATGTCGACGCTGTTAACCGAGCGGTTGCCGGAGTGGAATGAAGCGCGCTGTCATTCTCCCCGACTGCGCGTGCGCTCCCTGGTAGCAGACGCACGCCCTCCCGGGCGAAGTATCGGATGGCGCAAGCGAGCGCCCGCCCGGCCTTGCCGACCGACTAGGGAGCCACACCTGCAATCGCGTTCTCCACAGCGGTCACGTCGGCGCCCGGGTCTTTGCCGTCTGTCCCCACGTTTCGATAAGGGCTCGCCGCCTGAAGCAGGAAACTGCGCGGCAAATTCAGATCAGAGCCTGCAATCCGGACGCTGGTCAGGGAAGGGGGGGCATAGTTGTCTTTTGGCCATTGCTCGGTCGCTCCGATGAGGATATTGCCCGCGAAAGTGTACGGCTTAAAGCATCGATCCAGGGTGCCGAGCGGTCCCCCTCCGAAGTTCGGAAACGCACAATTTGTGCTCCCGCCGCCGGTGGTGACGATGCCGCCACCGGCAGACGACAGAATGTTGTTGGTCCAGCGGAACCCAGTCAAGGGATGGTCGGAGCGGTTCCCGATCGAGAGCATGCCGGTGGTCCGGTTGTCGACAATACCGGTGACGTGGTCGATGACAACGTCGTGCAGAGGATGTTCTTGGTTACTGCTGGTCTCCAGGAAAAGGTAGCCCCCGCCGTTGTAAGCGGTTCGGTCGACATGAGAAATGATCAGGTCGTGGATGCTTTCGTTCCACGCACCCTGAGTCAGAGCTCCCGAGTCCGAGGCACCGTTGCCAATCGTGATGCCGTTGCCGACATGGCTGATCATGCCGTACCGAATCGTGATGTCATGCACCTGACAAAGCGGACACTGGCCATTCTGGTTCTTGGGGGTCAGCAGGATGGAGTAGCCGGTCTGGCTGAAGCCGCCCCAGCTGTTTTCCATGACGTTTCCCTCGACCAGAACCCGGGCAGCATTCTTGAATTCAAGGTGATTCTTGACGATGAACGGATGACCGCTGCGTCCGCCCACAAAGCCCGGCGTGCCCTTCATCCAGACGAGCGGTTTGAAGAAGAAGTTGCGCCGAATCTCGATATCCTCGGGAGTTCGCGTTGCCCCTCCTCCGCCGAAGATGATGTTCTCGCCCGCGGCTTCGAGGAAGTTGTTTTCGATCTTGTAGGGCCCCATCGGATTGGTGCCGAGTCCGCCACCGATCGCCTGCGAGTCGATGCAACCGCCCGTGACGGCGACACAATGGAAGTCCGACAGGTACGAATCGACGATGGCTGCGTAGGTCACGCCGGAAAGCATGATGCCGCGGGTCGTCTCGTCCTGCGCCGTGCCGTGGATCCAGGAACGATCCAGGACCAGGTGATCGGAGGTTCCGTTCTTCTCGTTGATCACCAGGTTGTATACCACCGCTTGGGGTGTGCCGCGCGTGATTTCGAGTCCCACCAGACGATAGTGGTTGGCACCGTCGGCCAGGACGATCGGGCCGCTGCCAACTCCGGCAAACTCAATTTTCGCGAGCACATTCTTCGTCGATGAACACACCAGGCTGGGCCGCCCGGGAAGAGCAGAGACCCCGGCGAGGCAAGGCGTCAAACGCGTTCCTTCGGGCGGCAGAGCGCTGTCAGGGGCGCTGGTCCGAACGATGATCCAGTGATTGTCGTCGCAATTTTTTGCGGGGAACACGAACGTGCCCGTGAAGGTGTTACCGGCCTGAAGGGAGATCGTATCGCCACACTTGGCAGAGTCCAGAGCGGACTGCAGAGCCGCCGAACTGCTCACCGGGTGGACCACTCCCGGCGCCGGGGTATCCGCGAGCGAACTGTTCACGTGGACGCGAGGCAGCTCGGCTGGACCATCGAAGTTGCCGCTGCTGGAGAGCGCAACATGGATCGCGAACTTGCGCGAGACGCTCTGGCCGGACGCGTCCGCCACCGATGCAGTGAAGGCAAATGCTCCCGATTGGCTGGTGACTCCGTGAATGGTGCCTTGCCCGGCCGCGAGCGAGAAGCCGGGCGGCAAGCCGCCGGCGGCAAGCTTCCACTGGTAGGGCGTTTTCCCGCCCGATGCCTGGAGCAGGGTGGCGTAAGGCGTGCCCTGGCTGGCATCCGGCAACGAGGTGGTCGTCAGGGCAAGGCTCGCGCTCGTCGTGGGAGGGGAGGCAACTTCTACCGTGATCGCGGCGGAAGCGATCTTGGTTGGGTCGGCCTGGCTGGTGGCGGTCAACTGGACGGTGGTCGATGCGCTGACCTGGGGCGCTGTGAAAAGGCCCATCGGATTCACGGTGCCGGCCGACGCCGCCCAGGTGACGGCTGGACTGGTCGCGTTCGACACCAGAGCCGCAAACTGGTGAGTTGCGCCGGGCGCGAGAGTCAGGGCGGCAGGTGCAACTTCGACCGAAACCGGAGTTGCGACCACCTGCGGTTTTACGGTAAGCGGAAAACTCTTCACGCCTTCGGCAGCCCCGGATTTGTCGGCGACCGAGATCGTGAACGAGTACGACCCGGAAACCTTGGGCGTACCCGAAATGGATCCGGTCGTCGAATTCAAGCTTATCCCGGGGGGCAACTGGCCGGCGCGAGTGACAAAGCTGTAGGGTGCGGTTCCGCCGCTCACCGTGATGACCGCGCTATAGGAGTGACCGACAGTGGCCGGCGGCAAATTCCCGGAGATGGCGATCTGCTGCAGGGGCGTAGACGTTCCTGCGCTGCCAGCGTTAAGCGTGGAGCAGGCCGTGGTTGCCAGTCCCAGGAGAAGAATCAGGGTTATTTGTGCTTTGGAAACGCCGCAACTGCCGAACAGGCGCAGCCGCACTCTGGGTTGGGGGCAAGCCAGGGTAAACATCACACCGTCCTCGAAACGGATTCTGGGGACTTCAACGTTGCGAGTCCTGTTGGACGACTGTAGTGAGTGCAGACTGGCCTACATAGATAACGGTAGGGCATTGGCCGGTCGAGACACAGAAGTACATTTTTCCGCCTTACTGGGGCTGAGGGGCTGGACTTGGCAGAGTAACTGATTACCGGCCGGATTGGCTCGGGGCGCGCTCCAGGCTAGCGGGTTTTCGGTCCGCTGGCGAGAATTCGGGCGCGCACCCGATCGTAGAGGGCGTTTCCCAACAGGCGCTTGACCGACGACCGGGCCGAGTCTCGAAACCGGATGCCCAGCAGGCCGTGGCCTTTCGACAGCCGGTCGAATGTCCCGAGGCTGGTTTCCCGCATCACGGCCACCCGGCCCAGAGCAAAGGGGCTGGCCGATGGCGAGTTGGTGGTGCAGCGACTGGTCGCCACTGACTGGTAGCTGGCCTCCAGGGCGGCCCGTGCGACGCGCGCATCCGACCGTCCCCCCGGACACGAGAAATGGTGCACAGGCCGGCCGGTAATCTGCTCGAGTTCTTCCTTGGAACCGCCGACTTCGTACGCCAGTTGTTCCCCGTCGAGATCGGTGAGGTAGGCGTGAGTCATCGAGTGGGAGCCGATCTCAGCCCCCGATTCACTCAGTTCGCGGAGTTTGGGCCGGGATAAGTACCCGGGACGGTCCAGAAAACCCACGGTCACATAGAAGGTGGCGTTAAAGCCCAGTTCCCGCAGGAGCGGTGCCGCCGTCGTAAGGTCGGTTGCGCAGCCATCGTCGAATGTGATCGTGACTCCCGGTGCGACCGGGCCCGAGAGCGCCTCGGAAACACTCATGCCGCGCCGGCCAGAGCCCTGGAGCGACAGCATCTGGGCGCGAAAGTCCGCAGCTCTGACAATGTAGCGAACGTAGCCTGGCTCGTTCCGACACAAGGAACGCCCAGGCAGTTCCAGTTCGTGATACATGAGGTAGACGAGATTGGCCGATGTGTTCACAGGTTCACGGGTCCGTCGCCGTCCCCCCGCATGAAGTAAACCTCGTGTTGTTTCGTTTCAAACGGGGAGAGACGCTCTCCCAAAGGCTTGGACGCGGCCAAAATGAAGTTGGACGGACCCTCGAGATAGCCCGACGCGCGGAAGGCCCTGCCCCAGGCGGCGTGCGAGTGGTTGCCAATGATGAGGTCAACACCGCGGGTTTCAAGGGCCCTGGTCGCAGCCTGGACCAGCGCCCCGGCGTTCGCGGGCGAGGCCAGGCAGTCGGCAATGGTGCCCACCCGAAGATTGCCGAAGTACCGGTTGTCGCGCATCTCGGTATCAAGCAGTACCGCCCAGCCCAGGGTTTCTGGTCCGCGCGCGACTCGGAGGGAGATAAAACTTCCCTGCGCAGCGTAAAGGACATTCAGGGTAGCGCTGCTCCGGTCGGCGATCAAGGGATAGAGCCGGCAGGATTGGTGCCACACCTGGTCGGCCCAGGAATCGAAGCTTGCTACGAACTCGGTGCGCAGGTCGGAAAAGCTGCTCTTGGTGCCAAGCCAGTGCAACGTCTTGATTCCGAGATAGCCTGCGCCGGTCGCGGCGGCAAGGTTCGCCAGGAAGCGACGCCCGGGTGACTGTCGCAGCGGTGCGATCTGACGCAGAAACGCCGCCGGGTGACACACCCGGAAATAGAACGGCACCGCGCTCAGGTTCCAGCCCAGGGCTTTCAACATGGTGGGCAGCGGCCGGTCAAATCCGCCCATCCCGAGCGCGAACAGTTGGGGCTGCATTTTCATCGCGCTGCGCAGCATAAGCACTCCCACACTGGCGTAGGCCTTGTTGACGATCCCTTCCGACACCGGCAGGTGGTAGTAAATGACGGGGTGGATTTCGCCGGCCAGGGAAAATTCCTGAAACTTGAGGATGAAGGCGCCGCGCACGAATTCTCCCTCGAGCGCGAGGTAGTATTCCTGATAGATCCGGCGGCCGTCCAGTTTGGGCAGCCAGTGGGGGACATTGGATTCCGGGAAATGAAACTCCGCGCCGACTCCGCCTTCCGCGAGCCGGCGATTAAACGCCTTGACTGCGGGAATTCTGTCTTCGGTGTAAGGATGGATGGCAATGGCCATGGCGCCCAGGTCGGTCTCTATCCTTGCGCAACCTTGGTCTCCAGAATCGCCAATATATGCCGGATGTCCTGCATCTGATCGATTTCCTCGGGCTCGAATTGCAGGCTAAATTCCTGCTCCAGAGCAAGCACCAGGTTCAGATGGTGGACCGAGTCCCAGGCATCGATGGTTTCCGGCGACGAGTCCGGGCTGATTTTGGCGGCGGGGACTTCGAGCACGTCGGCGGCGATCCCACGAATCCGGTCGAGAAGCGGGGCGGGCATTCTTTATTGCTCTCCGTTCAAAATGTGCAGGCGCACCCACTCGGGAGCCGGGAGCGGATGGGCTGCCAGATCGATCGTCCAGAGAGTACCATCCCCGTTTTCCTGTGCCGGGATAAAGCCTTGCGCCGGGTAGAAGTCGCGCGCGGGAGCATTCTTGCGGGTCGGCAGAAACCATCCTTGCAGGCGGCGTGCGCCCTGGGCGCGGGCGTGACCTGCGAGAAACGAGAGAAACGCGGTTTCGACGGTGCGGCCGATGACCCGGCAGCTGAGCAGGAAGGTGTCGATCTCGCTGGTGTCGCCCTGGTGATGAGTGATCGCCACGCCGACCAGGCCGTTGTCCCCGAAACGGTCGCGGACCCGGAGGGAGAAGCAGTGCCAGCCGGGGGTGTCGGCCAGCTCGGCAATCTGCTGCTCGCTGTAACGGCGAGTGGTCAGGTTGAACTGGTTGGTTTTGCTCGTGAGTTGCGCGACCCGCGCCAGGTTCGTCCTGGTCAGGGGAGAGATTTCTGCCTCCTGCTCAAGCGAGCGATAGAAATCTTCCCGCGTGGTGATGGCCTGCTCGAGGCGCTCGCGCTCGTGCTGGGCCCGGTACATGGCCCCGCGTTGCCGGTCTTCGGTCGAAACCCGGAGTCGCTCAAACACCGGACAGTCGCGGACCGCGCGCGCGAACTCCATCGGATCGGACGGGAGCTCGAGCACAAAGACTTCGGGAAGCGCGCTGCGCACCTGCTGACGCTCAATGGGATTGTCATCGAGAAACGCCAGGGCATCGACACCGATGTTGAGTTCCTGCGCAATCTCGCGCAAGTTCTGCGCCTTGTCGGTCCAGTTGAGGCGCATCGCGGCGAAATCGGTCGGCCTGAGGATCATGCCGGGATGTTTTTCGAGAGCCTCGAGCGCATCCTCCGGGTTGTTCTTGCTGCAGAGGGCGAGCAGGATGCCACGGCGATGCAGGTCGACCAGAGCGCGCTGCAGGGACTGGAAAGCGGCCCCGGGGTACTCGGCGCCGAGACCGATACCGTTCATGCCGTCTTCGCCAATCACTCCTCCCCAGAGCGTGTTGTCGAGGTCGACGACCAGGGCTTTCGCGACCTTGCCGGTTAGCGGGCGCAGGAAGCGCATCCATTCGCCGACCATGTGATGGAGATTGCGGGCGGCGATCGGCAGGCGGACCGTAAGCCACTTGCGTTCGTCGTGCCAGTGCTGGCGGCCGTGGCGGGCGATGAGCGCATCGTAGTCGAGAATGTAGACGCCGGTTTGCGCGGCCGCGAGCCTGCGCAATTCCCGGTTGATTTGTCCAATCGCGGCTTGCTGGCTGTCTTGCAACTGAGCATCGAGCACTCCGGCCGATGGCGGCTCCCGCTGCTCGAGATTGTGCACCACCAGGTGCGCCGGGCTGTGCTTGCCGAAGGCGCGGATCCAGTCCCCGAACTCCATGGCGACCCGGGTAACGGCAGCCTGAATCTGGCCGGGATTGAGAGCGCTGAAATTGTTCCACAGGTCAGGAGCGACATCGCGAGCCTGCACCGCCAGGATCACGGCGTCGGGCTTAAAGTCGTAGAGTGAGGAGCCCGAGTCCAGCATGGCTTGCACATGTGCGTTGAAGTCGGCCACGTGGACGCTGAGATCGAGGCCCGCGCAGAAGGCGGCAGCCCGCAGAAGCGGGACCATCGGCTCTACGGTGAACGAGCGCAGGATCGCAACCCGGTAAGGCTCGAAGTCCAGTCGCCCCCGGAGCTGTTCGAAGCGCTGGAGCAGGAACGAAGCCGCCGATGGACTGGCCTCCTGGGTCCACAACCCGGCAAGGGCACCGGACGCAGACAACGCGTCTCCGGCCGCGATGAGGCGATCGATTTCCTGGCGGGCTTCGAGACTATTCACGGTTTTTCAAGATCGTTCCTGCGTGCTCAGCCCTGGCCGTTCCAAGTATTCGACCAGCAGCTTCTGGCGGGTGTACACCCAGGCAATGCGGCGCCCGCCAAACGCTACCGCCGGCAGAGGGTTCTTCACGACCAGGCAGCCGGCCGCACGGCTCTGTTCCAATTGAGCGTCGAGCGAATCGACTTCGTAACAGACGTGGTGCAGTCCTCCGCCTTGCATCACGAACTTGCGAAGCGGAGAATTCTCCCCCGCCGGCTCGACCAGCTCGATGGCTGGAGTGTCGGGGCCTCCACACCGCACAAAGGTCACCGAGGCTTGCTGCAGCGGGTCATGGATGACCTCCCCGTCCCACGGCGCGCCAATCGAGTGCGCGAAATCCTGGCCCAGTTCGGCGATCGAAGCAACCACGTATCCGACATGGTGGAGACTCGCGGGTCGCGCCCTGGTCGGCGTCCCGAGGCCGGGGTTGGCTGCCGGTTTCTCGGACACGCTAGGCCCTCACCCCGGCCGCCCGCGAGCTGGCCGTCACCCTGCTTCCGGAGGCCGCGTCGATGGTCCTCTGCAAAACTTCCACGAAGCGCTGTGCGATCACCGACCAGTCATATTTGCGCGCGGTGGCTGCGGCCGCGGCCTCGTAACGGCGACGAACCTCTTCGTTCTCGAGCAGGGTCACGATCGCATCGGCGAACGCTGCGGGCGCATCTTCGAGCACAATGTCGCGTCCGTGCTGTACGTCGAGGCCTTCGGCCCCCACCCTGGTCGAGACCGTGGCCTTGCCCATGGCCATCCCTTCGTAGATCTTGATACGCGTCCCGCCCCCGATTCTCAGGGGAACGACGAAAACCGCGGCGGCGCGCAGATGATCGACGATCGACGGGACCGTGCCGGTGACCTCCACCGACTCCGAGGCCAGCTTCTTCACGCGAGCGTGCGGGTCCCGGCCCACAATCCGGAAGCGCGCTCCAGCGACCCTGGCCCGCACGAGCGGCCAGATTTCCTTGCAGAAATATTCGACCCCGTCGATATTTGCTTCCCAGTCCATCGAGCCCGTGAAGACCACCAGGGCGCCGGTCGGACGCACCTCCGGGTGGTACTGATACTTGCTCAGATCGACGCCGGTGGGCACCACGCTGATGTGCGACGGATCCACCATGCCGCTCATGGCCTTCCGGTCCGCATCGGATACGGCGATGACGTGATGGAATCGCCGTGCTTGTTCGGGCTCGAAGCGGCGCATCTTCGCGTATTCGATCCTGGAGACCGCCCGGTCCAGCCATTTGACTTCAAACTCGGTCTTGCGCTTCCACAGCACGGTTTCGACGTTGTGCTGGAACAGCACGGTGGGCGTGGCCAGATTGTCGGGGAAATTCAGCGCGCTGGACAGGAAATCACAGACGGCGACATCAAAACGGCATTGCGGAATCCAGTCGTCGAGCAGTCGCTGCACCTGCGGCGCAGTGAACTTGCTGACCGCATAGGGAGCACGCCAGACGAGGCGTCGAAGGTAGTCCAGATAGCGCTCCCGGGGTGTTGAGTCGGGCGCGGCCGTCGAGACCGACACCGTGCCTGGGAGCTGGGTCAGAACTTCATGCTCGTAGGCCGGGTCCGGCTGGCCGCCGTAGTAGGACAGATACGTAAGCTCGTGAGTCGCCGACAGCTTGCGCAGGATGTTGTAGGTTCGCAGCTTGCCCCCGGTATCGAGCGGAAGCAGTTTGCCGGGTTTGACCCAGAGAATCTTCATGGGCGCTTACCAGCAGATTCCCTCATAGGACCCGTGGTCCTCGATACGGCGCGCTCTCTCGAGATTGACCAGATCGATGACGGTCTGCCCGGAACGGAGCTGACGACTGAGCGTGGCTCGATCGATTCCCCGCGTACCGATCACCACCACTTCGGCCTGCGCCAGCGCGGTCTCCAGATCCTGGCAGAGCAGGGAACCGATATGCGGGATGACCTCTTCAATGTATTGCCGGTTCGAGCCGATCAACTGGCCGAGCGAAACGTTGTCGTCCCAGATCTTCAAATCGCGGCCCTCGCCCAGGAGGCGTTTTGCCAGCTGGACCTGCGGACTTTCGCGCAGGTCGTCGGTGGCAGCTTTGAAACTCAGCCCCAGCAGGGCGATTTTTTTCTTGCCGGTGCCCAAAATCATCTCGACCGCGCGTTCCAGATGCTGGTCGTTGCTCGGCATGATCGACTGGAACAGGGGCAGGTTTAAATCGAGTTCCTTGGCGCGGTAGTTCAGGGCACGGACATCTTTGGGAAGACAAGAGCCGCCGAATGCGAAGCCCGGCTTCAGGTAGCTCGGCGAGATGTTGAGCTTGGTATCGGCGGTAAAAATCTCGACCACCGACTCGGCGTCGACGCCCAGTTCCTTTGCCAGGGTGCCGACTTCGTTGGCAAAGGAAACCTTCACCGCGTGCCAGGCGTTGCAGACGTATTTGCTCATCTCGGCGGATCGGAACGAGGTTTCGAAGATGCGTCCCGGAGCCCACTTGTAGATCTCACGCAGCAGCCCGCTGTGGTCGGGATCGGCAGCGCCGATGATCGTCATGGCCGGCTCGAGGAAGTCGGCAACGGCGGTGCCTTCCCGCATGAATTCAGGATTCACGCAGACTCCAAAATCCTTCCCCATTTTCTTGCCGCTGGCCTGCTCGAGCGCCGGAACGACGATCGTTTCAGCCGTGCCGGGCAAGACCGTGCTGCGCAGAACGACGAGATGAAATGCGTCTTTTTTCCTGAGAACCTGGCCGATATCGCGGCATACCGGCTCGATGTGCCCAAGGTCAAGTTTGCCGTTGCGGAGGCTGGGTGTGCCAACGCACAGAAAGGAAATCCCGGAATTCAGAACGGCGGATTCCGAACTCGAGGTGGCGTGCAGACGATTGGCGGTGTGCGCATCGGCGATCAGCCTTCCCACCCGGGGCTCGACGATCGGGCTCCGGCCCGCTGCCATGGCCTCGACCTTGCCGGCACTGAGGTCGACGCCCGTCACGTTGTACCCCATATGCGCAAGGCAGGCCGCCGTCACGGTCCCGACATAGCCCAGCCCGAAGACGCTGATCGAACTCATGCGAGTCGCTATCCCTTTCAAGCGAACCTTGACCGCAAGAACCTGGGCTTGAACCCGGATCGTTTACTCCCGGCAACTGAATTGCCGAAAGCACCCCTTCACGTGTCGTTCATAACAATATAAGTATTGGTATATCAAATACATACGTGCCAGAATGGCGACCATGCTGCAATCCCGAGAGATTCTTTCGGGCGAATGAAAAGTTTTTCCGATTCTGACCATTGGTTTCCTCGACGGCGCCCGGAAACTGCAGATACTATTTAACACTCGGCAGGCGAGCTTTGGAAAGGTGATTGCTCCACTCTTTAGTAACTAAGTCGAAGCTTTTCAATAGGATGACATCGGTAGAATGGGTGGGATGAAGCATGCGCCAAGCGCCCGGGCCGGGCCGCTTGATTTCAAGCCCGCTCCCGCTCCCGCACGCACGCGGCGGCGGGTATTTTACCTCGTCGATTCGCTCGACGTCGGGGGAACCGAGACGCAGGCGGTCGAACTGGCGCTCCGGATGCCAGTTTCGCAATACGACGTCACACTCGGATGCTTGCGCGCCCACGGGCCGCTACGGGAGCGCCTCGAAGGATCAACCGTCGCCGTCGAGGAGTTCTATCCCAAGGGGGGCCTCGACTCGCCGGCCGGTGTCTGGCAACTCTTGCGGATGGCGGCCTTCTTGCGCCGACGGAAATTTGACGTGGTGCACACCCATGACCTGTGGTCGAACCTGATGGGCGTTCCGGCGGCGCGGCTGGCGGGCGTGCGAGCGATTGTCTCGAGCCAGCGCGACCTTTCGCATTTTGAGTGGTACCAGGGCAGGCGGCGGGTGTGGCTACGGCGCATTCAGAATCTCTCCGATGTCGTGCTTGCCAACGCCACCCCGATCCGCGACGCTCTGATCGCAGAAGACCGATTTGCTCCCCGGAAATTGCGGGTGATTCGTAACGGCGTCGACACTGCGAAATTTCAGGGTGGTAAGCGCGACCGGGAACGCTTGTTCCCCGGCGCTGGAGATGGCAAGTTGGTGGTCCTGGTGGCCAATATGCACACCGACGTAAAGGGGCATCCCTGGCTGATCGCGGCCGCGCCCTCGGTCGTGCAGGAGTTTCCGGAAACGTGTTTCGTGCTGGCCGGCGATGGAGCAGCGCGGCCGGGATTCGAGCAGCAAGTTCGAGCACTGGGACTGGGTGAGAGCTTCAGGTTTCTTGGAAGACGCAACGATATTCCTGACCTGCTCGCCAGTTGCGACATCGCGGTCCTTCCCTCCAGGGCCGAGGGTCTGCCGAATGCGGTCCTCGAGTACATGGCGGCGGAGCTGCCAACCATCGCGAGCCGGGTCGGCGGCAACCCAGAACTGGTAGAGGACGGAGTGACCGGGTTGTTGGTGCCGGCGCAGGATCCCGAAGCGCTGGCCAATGCCTTGTTGCGCTTGTTGCGGGATCCGGATTTTTCCCAGCAAATCGCTGCCAATGGCAAGCGCGTCGCTACCCACGATTTCAGTTTCGAGCGCCTGGTGCGCGAAGTGGACGAGCTCTATTCCGAACTGTTGCATCGAAGCCGAGGAAGAAACTAGACCATGGCGAAGCCGTCACAATGGGCTCGGCGCATCGCTCGCTTGCGGTCGATGCCAGCCAAGGAAATCGCCGACCGAGTGCGTCAGCAGGTTACCGCCCGGATGGATGCCTGGCGATACCAGCGAGGCGACGACTTCGCGGGAGAACTGCCGAGCAGCACGGCCGAAGCGCCCCCGCGTTTTTTCTTTGCGCCTTCGGCGGTGCCGACGCTGTGTGGCTTGTTGCTCCAGCGTTTTCCGGCCTCGGCGCGCGCCATCGTCGCGCAGGCTGAAAATATCGTTCAACATCGCTTCGATTTGCTCGGCTTTGAGAGCCTCGACTACGGTCCGGAAATTGACTGGCACCTGGACGTCGTTCACGGGAAACGCGCTCCCCGAAGGCCGTGGTTCAGAGTGAACTATCTCGATTTCGACGAAGTCGGGGATTCCAAAATCACCTGGGAACTCAACCGGCATCAACACCTGGTGACGCTCGCAAAGGCCTACCGGCTTACTGGGGACGACAGGTTCGCGCGCGAGTTGGTCGCACAGTGGAAGCACTGGCACACTGAGAATCCCTATCCGATCGGGATCAACTGGGCCAGCAGCCTCGAGGTGGGCTTCCGGAGCATCTCCTGGATCTGGGTGTGCTTCCTGCTGGCAGAGACTCCCATCATGACTCCGGAGTTGCGCCGCGAATGGGTTCGATCTTTGGCGGTGAGCGGCCGGCACATGGAAACTTTTCTATCCACCTATTTCTCCCCCAATACGCATCTACTGGGTGAGGCGGCCGCCCTTTTCTTCCTGGGTACGCTGTTTCCTGAACTTCCGCGGGCAGCCCGCTGGCAGCAGCGCGGCTGGAAGCTCATTCTGGAGTCCGCGGCCAGGCAGGTTCGAACGGACGGGTTTTATTTCGAGCAGTCCACCTACTACCACGTTTACGCCTTGGATATGTTTTTGCACACGCGCGTTCTGGCGGTAGTGAATGATGTTCCGGTTCCGGTGGACTTCGACCGGACGCTTGAGAAAATGCTCGATGCGTTGTGTCTTCTGGGACGCGGTGGAGTGCCCGCACGGCCGGGAGACGACGACGGCGGCCGGTGGTTCGACGGGCGCCGAAACCGGACGGAGCACTTGCTGGACCCGCTCGGCACGGGCGCGGTGCTGTTTGGACGTGGCGATTTCAAGTTTTTCGCGGGTTCCATGCGGGAGGAAACACTCTGGCTACTCGGCGCCCGCGGACTTGCCGACTTTGAGATGCTCAACCGCAGCGACCCTTCGAGCGAGTCGGTTTCGCTCGGCCCCAGCGGGTTCTACCTGATGGCGGAGGCCGAGACCGGCCAGCAGCTCGTGCTGGGCGCGGGGCCGCAAGGGCCGGGCCACGGGCACGCCGACGCCCTGAGCCTCGAGTTAATTCGCAACGGGCGCGCGCTGCTGATCGATCCTGGTACCTACCAATACGTGGGAGACGATGGGAAGCGCGGTTGGTATCGCGGAACCTCCGCTCACAACACGATGCGAGTCGATGGCCTCGATCAGGCCGAGCGTATCGATCCGTTTGGCTGGGCGAAGCCGCCCATGGTCAAGCTCGAGCGCTGGATCACCGCAAGCCAGTTCAATCTGTTTGCGGGCAGCCAGGACGGATACGCGCGCCTGGCCGAGCCGGTCATGCACCACCGGTGGGTTTTCCACCGGAAGGGACAGTTCTGGCTGGTGCGGGACCTGGCTCAGGGATACGGGAAGCATCAAATCGAACTGGCGTGGCACCTGGGAGCGACGCTGTCGCCGGTCTCAACCAAAGACAACCTGTTTGCCGATGGACAAGACAGCCTGGGTCTGGTAACCCCCGAGGGACATGGATGGTCGCAGAGCGCACACCGCGGCAACTGGTCCCCGGTGTACGGGTGGCAGGAGCGGGCCACCGTGTTGACGTTTGGATTCGAAGGCGCACTGCCGGCCGAGTTCGCGACCCTGCTGTTGCCCGATGCCAGCCTGGCCGATGGTATGGGTCGACTGCAACGGGTCGCAAGCGATGCTTCCGTGTGCGCCTACCGTTACGTGCGCGCGGGCCAGGAACACCACTTTTTCTTTCCCAACGGCGACAGGACCTGGACGCACGGAAACTGGGCGAGCGACGCGCGTTTTCTCTACTGGACGTGGGATCGCGAGCGGGGGCTGCGTCTGCTGGTGATGTGCGGAGGGAGCTATGTCGAGACCGGGGGCGTCCGCGTGCTCACCAGCGAGCGGATCCTCGACTATGCTGAAGTAGTAAGCTTGGCCAGCGGGACAGAAGTTTTTTCTTCCGATCCGGATCAGGTCGTGCTCGAGGGATCCCTGGATCGGGTGGAGTTGGAATTGGCAGCGCCAGCGAACGACCCAGGAACGAGCGTGTAGTCATGTGCGGGATCTGCGGTATTTTCCACACCCATCCGGCTCAGCGGGTCGAGCGCGACGCGCTGATGGAGATGAACCGGCGGATCGCGCATCGCGGACCGGACGACGATGGCTTCTTTGTGGAAGGCAACGTCGGACTGGCGATGCGGCGGCTGAGCATCATCGATCTCCAGACCGGGCACCAGCCCATCACCAACGAAGACGAGACCGCCTGGATCGTCTACAACGGTGAGTTGTACAACCATCAGGAGCTGAGAAAGGACCTGGAGGCGCGGGGCCACCGCTATCGCACCCGGAGCGATACCGAGACCATCGTCCATCTCTACGAGGAATACGGGCGCGACTCTGTGAAGTACCTGCGCGGCATGTTTGCCTTCGCCATCTGGGATGGAAGGAAGCGGCAGCTGCTGGTCGCGCGCGACCGGCTGGGAATCAAGCCCCTCTACTATCGCTATGACGGCAAGAGCTTGCTCTTTGGCTCGGAGATCAAGGCGATCCTTTCCCACCCCGGCGTAACCCCGGAATTTAACCGTGGAACCCTTGCCGAATACCTCGCGTTCGGATACATCAGCGAAACCGAAACCATGTATGCGGGCATCCGCAAGCTGTTGCCAGGACACGTACTGGAAATCGGGGAAGGTGGCGAGCCCACCATCACCTCCTATTGGGATCTCAAGGTCAGCCCGGAGCCGGACGAGCGCCCGCGCAGCTACTACGTCGCCCGCTATCGCGAACTGCTCGAAAGTTGCGTTGCCAGCCACTTGATGAGCGATGTGCCCCTGGGCGTGTTCCTGAGCGGCGGCCTCGATTCGAGCGCGGTGGCGGCGCTCGCCACCAGGATTCGGCGCGAACCGATTGATACCTTCGCCGTGGGGTACGGAGAAGAGGAATTCAGCGAGCTTTCCTTTGCCTCGACGGTGGCGAAGCACATCGGTTCAAAGCATCACCAGGTGCAATTGAATCGTGAGGAATTCTTCCAGACCTTGCCCCGGTTGATCTGGCACGAAGACGAGCCCATCGTGTGGCCCTCGAGTGTCTCGCTGTATTTTGTGGCTCGCCTGGCACGGGAGCGGGTCACCGTGGTCCTCACTGGCGAGGGCAGTGACGAGACCCTGGCAGGCTACACTCGCTATCCCTGGACGTTGCTCAACTCGCGCATGGACCGCCTGTACCGCGGTCTGACGCCGCGGTTTGTGAGGCAGATCATTCGCAACGGAATGAAGGCCGGGCGCTGGTCAGCGGCGCTCCACCGGAAGCTGGAACATACCTTCCTGGTACGTGACGGAGGCTCCTGGCCCTCGTTCTACTTTGACAACTTTTATTCGGCCTTCTCGGGCGTCGAACAGGACGATCTGCTGACTCCTGAGGCCAAACGAAGGGCGGGCGACGCCTACGCGGGATCGATGAAATATTGGAATGCGTCCTCGGGAGATCTTTTGCACCGCCTCCTGTATACCGACATCAAGACCTACCTGGTCGAGTTGCTGATGAAGCAGGACCAGATGAGCATGGCCGCCTCGATCGAGAGCCGGGTGCCATTTCTGGATCACGAACTGGTGGAATTCACGGCGAGCATTCCGGCCAAGTACAACACCCGGGGTCTGGCAGGCAAGTTCATCCTGAAGTCGGCGATCGAAGATCTGCTCCCGCGCGAGATCGTGTACCGGCAAAAGATGGGCTTTCCCACGCCCTGGGCTCACTGGCTGGCCGGGCGTGAGCTCGACCGCCTGGAGCAGTTGCTTCTTGAACCACGCACCGTGGAGCGAGGATACTTCCACTCCGGCGCCGTAAAGCGGTTGTTTGCCGAGCACCGCGCGGGCCGGAGGGATCATGGGAATCGCATCTGGCGCCTGCTCAATCTCGAACTGTGGGAACGGGTCTGCCTGGATGGCGATCCCATGGAGGACGCACCCCAGCCGCAAAATGCGGTTGCGTCGCCCCAGGCATTTTGACGTTGGTTGCAGTCACAAAATTGCTCGATAAATTCCTCACATGCTCAGAAACATCAAGCTAGCAACTCTGCGCTTGCTCAAGAGGTCCCGCGTATTCGAACTGGTCGGAGACAGCGACTGGCGGCGTCGCCGGCTGCTCATCCTTTGCTACCACGGAACCTCGCTCGAAGACGAGCATCTGTGGCGACCGGGACTGTACATGCGTCCCGAGTTATTGCAGCAACGATTCGAGATCCTCAAGCGCGGCCGCTACGCGGTCCTTCCCCTGGGCGAGGGGCTCGAGCGACTGGAGAGCGGGACGCTGCCCGCGCGCAGCGTGGCCATCACCTTCGACGACGGGACCCACGATTTCTACAAGGCTGCGTACCCGGTGTTGAAAGCCTTCGGGTTCCCGGTAACGGTGTACCAGACCACCTACCACACCGATTACCAGCGGCCCATTTTCAATCTCGTTACCTCGTACCTGTTGTGGAAGCGGCGCGGCCAGGTGATTCAGGATGGGAGCCAGTTTGGTCTCAGCCAGCCACTTGATTTGCGGGACGAGATCGGACGTCACAAAGTCGTCCGGGCCCTGATTGATTTGGCCGAGCGGGAACGCCTGACCGGATGCCAGAAAGACCAGCTGGCGGGGCGGCTGGCGAAGTTGCTGGGAATCGACTACGAGGAACTGGCAGGCAAGAGGATCTTGCAACTGATGAATGTCCGCGAACTCCAGGAGATTGCCCGCGATGGGGTTGACATTCAGCTGCACACCCACCGCCACCGCACTCCGGAGGACGAGGCGCTCTTTGGGCGCGAGATCCGCGAGAACCGCAAACGAATCGAGGAGATCGTTTCCTCCAGAGCGGTGCATTTTTGCTATCCCGGCGGTGTCTACAAACAGAAATTCCTGCCCTGGTTGTCAAACGAGCAGGTGATTTCGGCGACCACCTGCGATAGCGGTCTGGCCACACCGACGAGCACGCCTCTGCTGCTGCCAAGGTACATCGACAACACCCTTCGCAAGGAAATTGAATTCGAAAGTTGGCTTGCAGGCGTGGGCGATCTGCTGGCGTTTCGCAGGGCTGCCAGGCAGCGCTACCTGCCCCTGAACGTGGACCAGACCGCATAGCGAGCGCCCGGAAGTTTCCGGACCGAATCGACCGCCTCCTACTTGCCGGCGGCGGAGTTGCCCGACGGTGCGCGCGCCAGCACGGAGAGCAATTCCTCCTCCAGGAACGGGCCCCCGGCGAGCAGGCCTGATAGCAGCGGGTTCCGGTTGTTGCCGGTGAATGCCGCGTTCTCCAGGGTCTTCACGAAGCCCCCTCCCCCCAGCACCAGCGCGGCACCGGCGGCGACATCCCATTCGTTCTTGGGGGTCAGCGTGAACGTGATGTCAGCCAGTCCCGCCGACACCAGAGCCAGCTTGTATGCCACCGAGCCCATCGCCTTTACTTGCAGCGGGCCGCCCTCAAACTGCTGCCACTCTCCCCGTTTTACCTCACTGCGGCTGGCAAGAACCAGCGCCCCGCGGAGACTTGCGCGCTGACTCGCGCGCGCAGCCCGTCCGTTGTAAACGACACCGGCATCCAGGGCGCCGATGAAGGTTTCATGCGTGGCCGGATTATGGATCCCGCCCGCCACCGGGCGGCCATTTTCCACATAGCCGATCGAAGTGCAGAACTCGGGGATGCCTTTCACAAACTCGCGCGTGCCGTCGAGCGGATCGACCACCCAGACGTGTTTGCAATCGAGACGAGACAGGTCGTCGACGCTCTCTTCCGAAAGCCAGCCCTCACCCTGGCGCAACAGGTTCTGGCGAAGCACGGCATCGATGGCGCGGTCCGCTTCGGTAACCGGATCGTGGCCCGCCTTGAACTGTGCTGCAATCGCACCTGCGCTGAACTGGCCGAACACGTCTGCGGCCGCAGCCAGGGCGGCTTCAATGCGCTCCAAAATGTCGGAATAGGAAGAAGTCATTTTTTCCTTTGGAGTGGCCGGAGTCACGCCCATATCATCCGGGCTCCCGTGACCAGCAGAATGAAGCATAGAATCCGGCGCAACCAGAGCACCGGGACCCGTGTGCTCAGGTGCGAGCCCAACAGTCCACCGGGAATCGAGCCGATCAACAGGGACGTGACCAGGCCGGGATCCACATTCCCGAGGCGGAAATGCAGGAAGCCGGTCACGCCGGTGAGCACGACCGCGTGCACGATGTCGGTGCCGACGTTCACCTTGGGCGGATAACTGTAAAAAAGCAGCAGCATCATCATGATGATGCTGCCGGAGCCGACCGACGTCATGCCGACCAGAAAGCCGGAGCACAGGCCGATCACCGTCATCCCGGCGAACGACTTGAGCGTGGGAGGACGGTTCACCATGTGCTCTTCAATGCGGGTCTGAAATATCAGCAGCATCGGAATGCACACCAGAAGGATCCCGATGGCCAGCTTGATGACTTCGTTCACGCCGTTGCCGTAGAGATGACGGAGATGCGTAAGGTATGCAACCCCGGCGGCCGATCCGGGAACGCTGCCGACCGCGAGCGCCAGCACCACCTTGCGTCGGACCGTGCCTTTGCTCAGGTGGACGATGCTGGCCGGGATCTTGGTGAAGAAGTTGAACAGCGCGTCCGAGCCCACGGCGGTAATCGCGGGCACTCTCAGGCCAAAGATCAGGATGGGCAACAGCAACACACCGCCACCCAGCCCGGTCAGGCCGATCAGAGCGCCCACGAAAAAGCCAATCAGGATTTTGGCTGCAATCAGAGGCATCAAAATTCATCCGTCATGCGCTCGCGGCCGAACTCGTTCCGCTAGGCCGACCCTCCGTTCACCCCAATGAAGCCTTGTTGCTCCAGGTGCAGGATGATCTCCTGGGCGGCCTCTTCCGGGGACAGGTCGGTGGTGTTGATGACGACCTCTGCCTTCTCCGGAACCTCATACGGATCCGAGATGCCCGTGAACTCCTTGATGATGCCCGCGCGCGCCTTGGCGTAGAGCCCCTTGCGGTCCCGCTGCTCGCAGGTTTCGACCGGCGTCGCCACGTACACCAGGACAAAACCACCGAAAGGCTCGACCATCTCGCGCACGTGACTGCGGACAGCATCGTAGGGGGCAATGGGGGCGCAGATGGCGATTCCGCCGTTCTTGGTGATCTCCGAGGCCACGTAGCCGATGCGGCGAATGTTGATGTCGCGGTGCTCCTTCGAGAAACCCAGTTCCGACGAAAGATGCTTGCGCACCAGGTCCCCGTCCAGAATGGTCACCGGGCGGCCGCCTGTCTCGAGGAACTTGGTCAGCAGCACGTTCGCGATGGTCGACTTGCCCGAGCCGGAAAGTCCCGTGAAGAAAATCGTCACACCCTGTTTGTGCCGCGGTGGGTAGCTGCGGCGCAGTTCCTGGACGACCTCCGGATAGGTGAACCAGGCCGGAATGTCGCGTCCCTCGTTCAATCGCTGGCGCAGTTCGGTCCCGGAAATGTTCAGGACGCGCGAGCCTTTCGGAACCTCGTTGTCGGGAACGTATTTGTCCTGATCCTCGAGGTAAACCATCATGTTGAAGGGCACCATGGTGACGCCGATGTCGGCCTGGTGCGTCTTGAACAGTTCCTGGGCGTCGTAGGGACCGTAGAACGGCTTGCCGTCGGTGTCATTGCCGGGGCCGGCATGATCACGACCAACGATAAAGTGCGTGCAGCCATGGTTCTTGCGAATCAGGCCGTGCCAAATCGCCTCGCGCGGACCGCCCATGCGCATCGCCAGGGGCAGCATCGCCAGTTTCACGGTGCCTTGGGGATACTTCGACAACAGAAGTTGATAGCAACGCACGCGGGTAAAGTAGTCCACGTCGCCCGGTTTGGTCATGCCCACCGAAGGATGAATCAGAAGATTTGCTTCCACCTGCTTGGCGGCGCGGAACGTGAGCTCCTGATGGGCGCGGTGCATGGGATTGCGGGTCTGGAAGGCAACCACGCGCCGCCAGCCCAGTCGCGAGAATTCCGCGCGCAGCTCCGACGGGGTCAGGCGCAGTGAACGGAAGTCGTAGTGCGCGGGACCCTGCAAGCCTTCAAGCGTCCCGCCCACGTACCAGGGGTTTGACTTGTTGATCGCGTAGTCGGCCCCGGGATGAGCCTTGCTGGTCGTCCCGAAAACGCTCTTCGCCTCGGCCGATCGGTCCGGTTGCCAGACATCTCCCACGTTCAGCACGGCCAGCATCACGCCTTCGGGGTCGCGCAGAGCAACCTTGCTGCTCCCGGGCTTGAGCGACTTCGCGAAGTCCTCGGTGACGTCCAGCGTGATCGGCATTGGCCAGAGAAGGCCGCTGCTCAACCGCATGTTGTGACAGACGCCCTCATAGTCGGCGCGATTCAGGAAGCCGCGCAACGGCGAGAATCCGCCGCTCAACAGGAGTTCCACGTCGCACACCTGCCGGGCCGTCAGATCCCACGAAGGCCACTCCTTGGAATGTGCCTTCAAGTCGGCTGAACGGCTGGGTTCGGCGATGAGGTTGATCAGTTCCCCGCCATGGGGGGCGATAAGATGGCTGCTCGAAGTCAAATCGGTGAACCTCCTGGTTCGATGTCGTTACCACATGAATGAGCCCGGATCGGCGTCCAGGCACAGAATGACCGTCCCGTTGTCGGTGCACTCCAAAATGTGCCGGAGACCAACAGACACACACGCAGTCGCTTGCTCTGAGAAATGAAATGACAATCATGGGTAGAGCAATTGGCGTTCCTCGTCAGCCCCGACGATTCAAGCTAAGTGTATGATTATGTTGTTATTACGAAACCTCTGCCCTTGAGCTTGCCGCCCTTCAGCCTAAAGGTGAAATTGTTTGCGTACAAGGTAATTTCGCTGTACCTCTGGCCCCGTTCACCATCGGGCTAAGCTCCGTCTCCCTCGATTCTGCTTGTAACTTCTTTGCAATGAAAGGTTACGATGGTTTTCGAGTCTCAATCGTTGTGTGCGAAAGGTTGTCGTTTAGACTGGGTTTGAGAAGCGCTGCAATTGATGGTAGGCGAGGATGCGCCAGATTCGTTTCTCGAAGGTGTCAGCAAGCATGGCAATGGCTCGAAGGGCGACCGTTTTCCGGAAACAATGATCAAGAACCTGGCCAGGAATGCATTGGTCGGCAGCGGAGTCCTGCGGCTTGCCGCGCGATTTCGGAGCAGGGGTGCAGCCATCCTCATGTACCACTCGGTAATGGATGATCCGCGCCAGGTTGCCGATTCTCTGGGCGGAATTGTCCAATCCACGGAAGTCTTCCAGGGGCAGATGGAGCTGCTGGCGCGCGAGTTTCGGCCCGTTGCTCTCGACCGGTTGGCCAGGTTTGTCAAGGGGGAACAGGATCTCGCTGAGCACGCCGTGGCCGTCACGTTCGATGATGGCTACCGGGACAACTACGAACAGGCGATGCCCATTTTGAACCGGTTCGGGATCCCGGCAGCCTTCTACATCACGGTAGATTGCGTCGAGCGCCGGAAGCTGCCCTGGCCGAGCCGCTTGCGGTTCTCGTTCCGCACCACCTCCCAAAGGGAGTTCAGCGACGAGAGCGGGCACCGGTGGAGTCTCGGGAGTCCGGAAGAGCGCGAGCGGGCGTATCGGGGAGTCTGCGATCAGGTCTCGAAACTGGCAGGCGCGGCTTTGGAGAACCGTGTCGCCCGCATGGAACAAGCCCTCGAGGCGCAGTTGTCGAGCGATTCCGGCCGGTTGATGATGACATGGGAACAGGTGAAGCAGCTGGCGCAGCACGGCCACATCGTCGGCTCGCACACCATGACGCATCCCAATCTCGCCTTTGTTGCCTTGGAAGAGGTGCGCCGTGAACTTCGAGAGTCGAAGCAATGCATGGAAGCGCATGTGAACGCGCCCGTTCAGCACTTCTCCTATCCATGTCCCGCTCTTTTTCCGAACTGGACAGAGCAGACGGTGGAGGAGAGCCGGCGCGTGGGATACCAGACAGCAGTGACCACCAGCACCGGACTGACGCGTCGGAACGACAATCCACTGGGGCTCAAGCGCGTCCGCCCAACCAAGACCGTCGAAGGGCTCGAGTGGACTCTTGCAAGCGCGTTCGCCGGTCGAGCCCTTTGACCCACAAAATCTAGCCCGGAACATTCGGAGCGATCCCCGATTGGCACGAATACTCGTTCTCGACGGACATAGTGCCGCTGCCCTGGCGTTCACTCGCTCGGCGGGACGTGCAGGGCACTGGGTCGCGGTGGGCGCCAACGCTGGCCTGTTTGCCGCCTCGAAACTCTCCCGGTATTGCCGCGTCGCCCTGGACTACCCGGTCTCGACCGACCATGCGTCCCGTTTCGTCGACGCCGTTCTGAGGTTTGTTCGCCAGCACTCCATCGAACTGGTTGTGCCCATTACGGATTGGACCTTTCACCCGATCTCCGAGCAACGCGACCGGTTCCACGGGGTCTGCCGCGTTGCCCTGCCCCTGCACGCTGCGGTGGAGACGGCATCGGACAAGTACCGAACGATCGAAATCGCGCGCGAACTGGGGATGGCTGTACCACCCACCTGGCTGGTCAGGTCACCGGCTGAGCTAGCCAAGCTGCCTGAAATGGGCTTGCCGGTCGTCGTGAAAGATCGCTTCTCCACTCGCTGGACAAATGGCAAGGCCGTCTTTGGAACCGTGACTTACGCGAACGGGAAAGGCGAACTCGAGCAAAGGGTCGCCGAGCGTTTGCGATTCGCCGAAGACGTAATGATTCAGCAGTTTGTCCCCGGCTCAGGCATCGGCTTTTCCTGTTTTGTCACCCCTGAGGCGGTCGCCCTGCCCTTTGCCTGGGAGCGAATCCGGGAAGTGGATCCCAGGGGATCTGCCAGCAGTTGCCGGCGGTCGATCGCGCTCGATGAAGGTCTGGTAGAGCTCAGTGGCCGGTTGATTCGTGCGATCGGTTTTCAGGGAATCGCGATGGTGGAATACAAACGCTCTCCAAACGGCGACCTTGTTCTCATGGAAATCAACGGGCGGCCCTGGGGCTCGATCGCGCTGCCGATCGCCAGCGGAATTGATTATCCGCGTTTTCTGATTGACTGGTGTCTCACCGGAGCCTTGCCGCCCCACAGCATCGCCTACCGCAGGATCACTTGCCGGCGCATGGTCGGGGAGCTGAACCATCTCAGAAACCTGAGCAAAGGCAGACCGCCCAACTGGCCAGGAGAATATCCCGGCTTCTGGAGCAGCCTGGTGCGGGTGGCGATTCCCTGGTATCCCGGAATGCGCTATGACGACCTGTGGTTTTCCGACTGGCGGCCGGGCGCGGCCGGGATCGCAAACTGGTTTTGGGTCCGGTTCAAGAGATGACTTCGGGGAGCGACCTCGGATCAAATGCCGCTTCCAGCGGGCTTCACCGTGGCCGCCGACCCCGCTCGGATCGGGCTCGCGGGTTCGCTCGCCAGCCCATAGCCCAGGCTCTCCATCAACGGTCCCCAGGCCGCTTCGATGGCCGCCACCGAGGTGGGACCCAGCGTTGCCTTCCACCCTCCTGCAGTCGCGGTTCGCACGAAAGGCTTGTCGGCCCGGGTTTTCTTCGTAAGAACCCAATTGGCACTCTGCTGTTTTTCGAGCTTGCGCATGCGCTCGGGCGAACTCAGTTCGATCGCGCGCTCGAGCGTTTCGGGGCTGCGGTCAATCGGGCGGAAGCCACAGCCAGCGAGGAAATCCGCCAGGCGCGCCAGCTCCCCGGCGGGATGGTTCTTCATTTCTTCGTAGCGCAGGAAAATAAAACCCGGCTGGTTCTGGCGAAGCGCAAGCCAGCTCCGCACGTGTTCCGCCCAAGAGCCCCATTTGCGGTCGAACTCGGCCGCGATGAATCGCGGAACGAACTCCTCCAGCGGGTAGTCGTCCGGAATGTTTCCGGCCTTGATGTTGTGATGATAGAACGACACCGCCACGTCGCGGGGATCGCGCACGATGTAGATGACATGCGGATAATGGGGCTGGAAACACTCGTGGCTCTTGAGGATGCGCGGACGAGCAAGTCTGCGCATGCCATGGTCGGAATTGAAGTAAATTTCCGGAATGCGATGCTCGACGTTGGCGAATGTTGTGGGCTCGTCCGGGTGGATGAGATTGCCGATCAGGAAACGGCTCCAGGTGTTGCCGGAGCGCGGATAGGACGTCAAAAAAACGTCATCGGGGAAGACCGTCAGGTTGCGCCCCGCGATCTGACGGCCGGTAACGACCCGGCCCACCTGCGCCAGGCCTCGCAGCAGCTTGCGACGCACCCCGTCCGCATTCATCGGCATTTTTGCCAGGCCTCCGGGTTTGACCGACGCGATTCAGAACAAGACGCAATCGGCAACTCCCGGCTACACTGCACTGGATTCCTCGATGGCCCGGGCGCTGTCGGCGTCGGCCAGTTCCGCGATCAAATGACCGACACAAGTCTGCAAAACGCCGTAACAGCGGCGCGTCGTGTCGATATCTCCGAAATAGGGGTCCGGTATCTCCCGGTAGCGTTCCGCGCCCTCGGCGTAAGCGCTCAGCATCCGGATCTTGGCGGCTGATTCCGGATAAAGCGCCAGCAGTTCCGCCTTGTTCTGAAAGTCCATCGCGAAAATCGCATCGGCGCGCGACACCATGTCGCCGGTGAGCAACTGCGCACGGTGGTGGGTCAGAGGCAGTCCAAGTTCGCTCGACGCGGCGACCGCACACGGGTGCGCCGGGTTGCCGGGGATGGCGTGCAGACCCGCGGACGCAATCTGAATGTCTCGCAGCTTCGCCAGAGCGACCGAGCTCCTGAGCAGGGCCTCAGCCATGGGGCTCCTCATGATGTTGCCGAAGCAGACGAACAGAAACGACCGCGCCCCGGGTTTGATTCTAGCCGCATTTGCCGAACGCACACCGATCAGGTCGACCAAGCGGAGCCGCGCATAGATGGGCCCGGCTCTCCGACCCAGGCGAAGGAACGTTTCGCGCTCCTTCAACCAGGAAGCCGGCACGGCTTTTCGCAGAGTCTCCTTGAGATCCGTTTTTTGGCGATCCTCCTTCATGTTTTCCCGTGCTTCAGGCTATTGCTCTTCCTGATAAGTTTCAATCAAAGCCGTCGCAACTTCGTCCATTGCGAGACCGGAGAGCTCGCCCACTTGAAAAACGCGCTTGCTCCAGACGGCCCACGCGACGCCCAGCCCATATGGCAGCATGCTGATCAGAACCTGCAGGCCCACCTGCAAATAGGTGTGTGCGTGAAACCAGTGTCGCATCAAAAGCAGGGCCGCGACCAGCGGAACCACCAGCAGCAAAGGAAGCGTGTAAGCCTCCCGCAAAAATGTCCGGATGCGCACACCGAGCAGGCGGCAGAGGTGGCGCGGCATGAAGTACAACGTGGTACACAGCAACGGGATCGCGGTGCCTGCCGCGTCGCCCACAATGCCGAACGGACCGATCAGGATAATGCTCAGGATCAGGTTCGCGATGCTTTCCATCAGCGTTACCCAGGCGAGCCCTTGGTGTCTTGCCATACCATAGAGAATGCGCGGGGACGCGGCCTGAGCCAGCGAAAACGTGATCGGAATCACCAGCACGACGAGCACCGGATAGCTTGCTGAAACGTAGCGCGCTCCAACCCACGCCTCAATCACGGACTTCCCCAGGATGACGAGCACGGCGGTCATCGGAAAAATGATAAGCGCGCAGGCCCGGTTTCCGGCGATCAGAATCTTGCGCAGCCGGTCCATGTCGCCCTTGGCGTCGGACTGTCCGGACATGGGTACGAAAATCTGGGCAAGGCTGCTGACCACCTCCGAGGCGTAGTCGAGCAAACGGTCGCCGATCGAGAAATAGGTAATCGCGGTGACCGAGAGAAAAGTGCCGATGACGATCTCATCGGTCTTAAAGCGCAGCTTGTAGGCGATCATCAGGATGAAGCTGACGGCGCTGTAGTTCGCGATTTCGCGGAATGCACTTCGGTCAACGTATCGCCAGCCGAAGCGGACGGGCAGGATGCGACCCACGATGGCGGCGCGCACCAGCGAGCCGAGCAGGGGCAGACTGACCGTAATGAAGGCGACCGTGAGCAGGCCATAACCATGGGTCAAAGCCAAAACGATCAGCCCCGCGCGCAGCAGGGTGGAGACCAGGTTCGTCAGGTTGACGTAATAAAATCGCTGCGAACCCTCCAGGATTCCACCAAAGACTCCGCTCGGAAAGCCCAGAGCCACCGCCGCGCCAACCATCAGGAACAGCCAGCGAGCCGTCGTCAGAAACTCGGGCGGAATGCGAAACAGACGACCCACGAACGCGCTGGCCACCAGGGTGAGCGTCATCGCGACCGCCCCGATGGCGGTGTAGGTAGCCAGGCTGGTGTTGATTAGCTTGGCCAGGCCCTGGGTGTCGTTGCTGGCGGTGTAGGTGGACACGTAGCGGATCACCGAAGATCGAATCCCCAGATCAAAGAGCCCGTAATAGCCCGTGACCGAGAAGATCAGGACCCAGATGCCGAAAGCGGTGTCTCCGAGACGATGCAGGATGAACGGCGAAAGGAAGACGCCAACCAGGATGTTGACGCCCAGGCTGATCCAGCTGGACCCGACATTCTTGACGATCTCGACTCTGCGCATGGCTAGCTGGCCCTTTGGGTCCAAACAGGACCGAAAGCCTCCCGGGATGCCTTGCGGCTGGACACGGTGCGCAGGCCGACGACTCCGCTCGAGTCTTTTTGGAACGTGGTCTTCGTTTGTGGCATGGCCGCGGCGCCTTAGCGAACCCCTTCGGGCACGTTGGCGGTTACCAGTTCATAGCCAAGCGTGGTCATCAAATCCCCCCATGCCGTTTCGATCTGACGCACGCAGTTTTCGGGAAGCGAAGTGCGCCACCCTCCGGATTTGGCAACCCGTACAAAAGGGATGTCTTTGCGCCGGTTTCTGGTCGCAACCCATTTGTCGGATTCGAGCTTTTCGAGCTCTCGCATGCGATCTGCAGAACTCTGTTCGATCGCTTTCCTCAAACGCTCCGGCTGGGGATCGATGCCCAGGAAGGTTGCGATCCGGCCCAGCTCACGCGGCGCATCGCTCATCATGTCCTCGTAGCGAAGCAGGAGAAACCCGCTCCCCCGGCCCCGCGTGTAGAGCCAGCTCGCCACGTTTTCACTCCAGCTACCCCAGCCCGAGGAAATCAGCTTGCCCGAGACGAAGTCGTCGACGTAGCGATCCAGCGGATACCGGTCTTCAATCTGCATGTACTTGCGCTGGAAGTCGTAGTAGGAGAGCGCAACATCGCGAGGATCGCGCACGATATAGACGACCTTGCCGTAACGGTGATCGAAGTATTCATGCGTTTTGATGATGCGCGGCCGGGGCGTGGCTTTGAGCGCGCGATTGGATTGCGAAGAGGTGTCGGGAATGAGTTTTTCAATGTTGGCGAAGCTCACGTGCCGGTCGGGGTGCACCAGGTTCGCGATCAGGAAGCGCGTCCAGGTATTCCCCGAGCGCGGATAGGACACGACAAAGGTGTCGTCGGGGTAGACCTTGAAATTGCGTTCCGCTTTGTCGGTGCCGAGAATGTAGCCGAGCACCGTTTTGAGTCCGTAAATCATCGTCGCAGTGGCTCCCTTTTTGCTTGTGTCGACTTCCCCGTGCGCTCAGCGGAAACGGTTTGTTCGGCTTTCACCCCATTGCATTTGCTAGGCGGACGGCCTTCGTCGAGCCATCGTATCGGGACTGGTCGCCTCCATGGTGAACCCCAGGTTTTTCACAGAACGTGCCCGTTCGGCCCGTTTACGCCGTTCGCTACGCTGAATATGCGAGCGATAGAATTTCTGCAGCAGGTGAGGGAAGAAGCGAAGGCCGAACAGGGCGGCGCGCAGTTTCCAGTTGGGCGCGACCGCGTTGGCTTTCCGCGCAGCCTGTAGCGCATCCTTGAAATCTCCTGCGAGCAGCGATCGCTTGCTCGATTCCAGCCGGAGTTCGCCTTCGATGGCTTCGATCTTTTCCTGAATGATGCCCGCCAGTTCCCCGGTTAAAGGGCCCGCGGACAGGGTTTTCTGATAAACCTGAATTCGGGCCCGCTTCATCAGTTCGGTATTCTGTGCCAGGCCGTTCCTGAGCCGATGGCACATCTGCACTTCCCGGGTGAAGGTGATTCCAACTCCGCGCCTCACCATGCGCAACCAGAGATCATAATCCTCGCAGCGATTCATACCCTCGTCGAACAGGCCCGCGTCCAGCAGCGCCTGGCGCAGGGCCACCGTCGAAGAAGTGTTGACCGTCGAGCGTTCTCGCAGCAGAGCTTCCAGCGTCACCGGCTGCTCTTGCGGGGTTGATTCAAATGCGATTCCGACCGGGGTGTTGCCTTCGATGTGCAGGGCGTTTGCGTATACCAGTCCCAGCTGGCGGTTGTTTTCAAGAATCTCCACCTGGCGGGCCAAGTGCTGAGGAAGCCAGAGATCGTCGCTGTCGAGAAAGGCAATGTATTTTCCACGCGCTTGCCGGATGGCGATGTTTCTCGCACCGCTCGGGCCACGATTCTCCTGCCTGATGTAATAGATGTCGGAGAGGTATGGCTGGAGAGCCTGTTCGAGCGCGGGCGTGTCGGGTGAACCATCATTGACGACGTAGATCTCGTAGCAGGTATAGGTTTGTGCCCGGACCGAGTCCAGCGTGGCGGCGATGTAGCCGGCAGCGTTGTAGGCAGGAATGACAACGCTGACGAGGGGATCACTCCCGCCGCCATTTGCCGGTCCCCCCGCTGTCGTCTGGGTCGCGTTCACCTTCGCCTGTACCCGTCATTTCTCCGGGCTTGACGCCTCATGCCCGAGTCCATGAAAGAGCGACAAACCATGCCTTCCCAAATAGTACGTCACTGCGTTGAAAATCCATGCCCGTTTCCGAAGGATTATCGATGCAGGCGAGCGACCTTGGTTCCAGCGTTGCCATGAAACCTATCTCCCTCAATTGTTGACACTTACTCCTCTCACGCCCGGTTTCACCCCGGGCCCGCACCCGAATGTGCAACAGCTTGCACCACGAAAGGGAAGCGCAGGGAACGCAACGGTTCCCGCAAGCGCCTCGGATGGTGTCAAAAAAAGCGTCGAGAACCGACAAGCGTACGGAATCAGACCTCGCTTGGAGCCCTGATTCTGAGCTTTTTTTTCGTCTGGGTATGGGCAAGTCAGGCAAGAGGTCCGGCGGCCATGACGCGAAGGCGAAAAGATCGGATCCGGGCATGCGGCGCGAAGTCCGGCTGACGCACACGCCGCGAACGGCCAAGCGCTTCATCCGATCGCAATCGATCCTCCCGCTGCGAAGCGTTCGAATCAGGAGCTGGACCAATTGGTGGATATTCGTTGCGGGGGTGGTGCCCTGATCGCCAGGGAACTGCGCGCCGGATTGTTAAAAATACACTCTTTGGGGATTCCCCCTGCCTTGCCCACCTCAAGGAGACAGCTACATCCTGTTCATGCACAACAGCATTGCTCGGGAGCAATACGGTACGACGATTGCACCGCAGTAGGCTGAATTCGGGCTGCTGCCACCGACTTAGTCGCCGCTCGCCTCACAACCGCCACATGTAATTGATTCCAGCCTCAAGGCGCGGACGGGCAGTTTTGTCCTAATGTGTTTACCTTAAATTTTCCCCAACTACCTTAGAGTCAAGTCCGCAGTCATCCGAGATTCACACTTTCCCAACGAAAAAATCGCAGTTTTCCCGATTCCTCCGCCTGGCCCCAGAACATCGTCGATGGTAGGTGGAGGATTTCCCTCCGGAGTCATAACCCATTGTTTTCTGGCAATTAGCGGGTACTGCAGTGGGGTTGACGGACGGGAGAGACGCTGGACAACTTTCGGAGGGCGATCGAAACGGTTTGAGCGCCGGTTTCAGAGCCTCCCGATCGGGAATATTTTGCGCAAAACCGGCGCTGCCCCATTTATCACAGCGCCAAAGTGCAGAAAATTGGCACGGTGAATGCTATGGAATTCAGTAAGAAAGCTCAGTTTCAATCAATTGCAGTTCAGCGGCTTGGACCGCAGCGCACTTGTTTTTCTAGGGTGTCGCGGGCCAAGGTGCGGTCACGTCACTTCACAGCACATTTGAGGGGGTCAGGAATGAGCGAAAAGCCCGTCCGTTTGGGGCAACGCGAACAGCAAATCGTCGAGTTGCTTCTACAAGGTTGCGACAACGACGAGATTGCTCGACAACTCAATATGGCTCGCAGAACCGTGAAGGCACATTTCAACCGGCTGTTTCTGCGATTTGGAATCACGAGCGGAATCAAGCGAGTGAAACTCGCGACACTCTTGTATCGGAGGCAATTATGTTTGGAGGCGAACGTTACGGAAAGCGTGTACCCAGCGAACGAGAGAGCAGAGTTATCGAACTTGTTGCCCAGGGACTTAAGAACAAAGAGGTTGCCGACGAAATCGGAACCACTGAACACGTCGTCAAGAATTACCTCCGAGTCATCTATGACAAACTCGGACTCTGGAATCGAGTCGAACTCGCCCTCTGGTACGAGGCACGTAAGTACGAACAAGCCGCCAGCGCTTGACTCACTCGAGACCTGGGAGCACAGCATCCTTGGCCTCGGCGAAGTCTCCTCATCTGGAACACACCACCGCTGATCCGGACTCACACGGGAGATGTTCGCTAACCGGAAGGCTGTTCGAGGAATTACTGACAGCCAGAGGTTTGCAACTCGCGAAGCTTGTTGGCGGCCTGGATTGAGTTTCTCTGGGCCGCCGCATCCAGAAGCAGTCGCGCCTGATCACAGCTTTTCGGGACGCCGTCGCCGGTTCGATACAGATCTGACAACAGCAATGCGGCGGTGACGTTATGCTTGCCCACCGCTCTCCACAGGAATTTCGCCGCTTCGGTGCTGTCACGCGCGCCCCTCTTCCCGGTCAGATAGTTCTCTGCGGTCGCTAGCTCCGCAGCACCGTAGCCCGCGCTCGATGCGCCCTCCGGTTGCGCCCGCAAAGCGTTTCGGACGGCACTCGGGGCGGGGGCGCGTCGCACCGGCTGCAAATCCCGGCGAGCAGCGGGCGCCGGTCGAGCGCTCGAGACCTCGGGCTTGGCCGCAGTCTCATTCGCATCTCCCGACGGCGCCACGGCTGGGGTGGCGGTTGGCGGGGAAGCCGGCGCCGGCTGAGTCGAAGCCGGCGGAGGCTGAGTCGAGGAGACCGGCGCGGACCTGGAAGCAGGCGTCGAGTCGGTTGCGCGGGGTCTTTGCGAGCGCGTTTGTGCGTAGAAGAAAACGCCGACCAGCAGCACCACCAGGATTGCTAACACATATTTCAGGGAATGGCTTTGCTCGCCCGATCCCAGGCCCCTGTCGCTCAACCACTGCACATCGGTCGATCCTTCCCGACCCGACGTCACTTCCCCAGTGGGCGTGCCCCTCGGCTCGGGACTCACGCTCGCGAAAAGTGACAACACAGGAAATGGATTGTCCGTGGCAGAGGAGGCCGACTCGGCCCCGCTTTCCGGCCGTACGCTCGGCTGCGTCCCGGGTTTCTGCAGGGTAGACTGCCCGGGGACCTTCTCGTCCAAAATTAGCGACGCCCCGCACATGCCACAAAACCGCTGCTGTTTCGCGTTTTGGTGGCCACATTCGGCGCAGCGGACACCTTCCGGTGCAGCCCGTGCCACCTGGTTGAGCCAGGCCGGGGCCGTGGATTGGTCGGATGGTGCGGCTTCCTGCTCTCCGCCCTTGGCCCGCAATTCGGCCAGCAGTTCGAGTACAGCTTCTTCGCGCTTCTCGGGCGGGCTGGTGAAGTAGACCTGCGCCCAACGTCCGAGGTTCTGTCCCAAGGTGGGATTCAGCAGGGGATTCAACTTCGGATTCGGCAACTCAGTCGCTGGCTGCGAAGTCTTTTCCTGGGGTTGAGGCAAGCGCCATTTCTCCCGAAACGTGACGACCCAGATAATTCCACTCCCGGCAGCGCCACTTGTCAAATGGGGGGACTCGTGGAAATCCTGTAGTTGGCTTCGGCAAACACTGCAAACACGTTGTGCAGATTCCCTAGTCGCAGACTCTGCGGGAAGCGGGCTCGAATTGGTCAAGCTGTGCGTCATGCTGGCTGGCGATCCTGCCTTGCTGCGTCTTGCCGTACAGATCGGTTCCCGGGCAGTAATAGAGCCCGGTATGAACGTCCACCCAGACCGGCACGTTGGGATTGCCCAAATACGAGGGCGCCGGCGGCGCTTCCGCGAGACCGAGGTCAACCAGTAACTGGTCAAAGAAGGCGAGCTTGGGAGCAGGAGGAGGCTGTTTCTTCCTGGGTTTGGCGGCCGTATTTGCCGCGCCGGTCGTCGTAGTTCCCGAATCGGCCGACGTGATGGGGCCGTCGGAGGAAATTGCCCAGAGGATGGTGATCAGGAACAGAATCGCTGCCGCCCCGAGCGCCAGGTCGCCGGGATGCTTCTGGATGAAGCGGGCCTGTTTTTGCCAGAATCCTTTCAACTGAACCGCCGGAGGCGAAACCGCGATCGACTTCAGCCAGACGCGCCGATCGGCTGCCGTGGAGGCGGCCACCATCGCATCTTCGCGAGCCTGGTCGTCGGCTGCGGCAGCTTCCTGGACCGGTGGCGCCAGCGGCACCGGAGCGGCCTCAGCTTCGGCCGGAATCGAGGGTTCCGAAAGGTCCGGAATCGCCGCCATCGGCGTCCGTTCCGACGGGAGAAACGCGTCTTCGGATGCAGGACTCGACCCGGGAACCGTCGAGGGAAGCGGTTTCAACACCGATTCGGCTGGAGCCGACTCGACCGCGGCCAGTTGGTCACTCACTTTTTTCAGGTTCCACAGCGTGGCCCACTTGCTTTGCAAATTGTTCCGGGACGCAGCGGATCTCGATGCCCCGCATGAACCGCAGAAGGCCTCGCCGGGAGTCAGTGTACTCCCGCATTGCTGGCATTGTTTCTCATCCGACAAGGTGCCGGCTGATGGTCCTTCGATGCCCGTGGGACTTGCGCCCGCGGGCGCAGCTTCGTGCGGCGTCTCGTGCGCGAGCCGGGCCAGCTGCGGCTTGATTCTATCCAGGACTTCCAGCATGGAGGCGCGCTCGGCGGCCACTCCTTTCCGCCACTCTTGCTGGGCAGAGCGCGCCAGGGCCTCGGTCACCAGCCCCGCCATGAGCTGGCAAGTGCGGACATCGTGCTCCTGGAATGCATTCGCTTTGGCAAATGCCAGTTCGACTGCCCCCGCAGTCTTGCCGTCGTGAAACACGGGAGCGGCAATCACTGACCGAATTCCCAACCGTCTGGCAATTTCGGGATTCACGCGATAGTCGTTGGCGGTGTCGGTGCAACGCAACAAGACGTCGTGCAACAGGGTCGAGGAGGATACGCTCGCTTCCGCCCTGAAGGTCACTCCCAATTGACCGGCGAGCGCGCCACTGGCCGCGCGGTAGGTCACGCTGTCCTGGTTGAGCACGCAGATCGCAGCCCCCTGGGCGCCCGTAATCTTTCGAATTCGGTCGACGATGAGATTCATCGCACCAGTGAGATCAAGATTGCTGGTATGGATTTGATGTTGCGCGTCCACGATCTGCGCCAGCGCCGCGGCTGAGGAATCCGAGTCCAAGGGTGGAGACTTGGCCTTGCTTTCGACCGCAGACTCCCCATCGCGGAGACGATCGTTGTGCTCTTGCAGAACATACGCGGCCGACAGCAACTTCTGGAAGGTCGCTTCGTCGAGGACCGGTCCGCCGCCGTCGCTGATGGATGGGCTCATGACGTCCACAGGGATCGCTCCACACAGGTGGAGGAGTATCAGCGCCCTATTGTAGTGCAATTTCTGGACCAAACAGAATGCAATGGTTTGCGCATCCTCTCGCGCCCGACCACCCCCGAGGGCCCGACCCTCGGGCGCCGCAAGTGTCGCGGCCGCAGGAGCATAAGGGGAAGCTCTTGGGCTTGCGGTGCCCTCGACTGTCCCGACCGGCGACCAGGGCCCCCGCCTGACCGGGGGCGGTTTGGTCGCGCGGAAAGCCGTCCCGTGCAAGCATCTGCACTGTATCGGGCAATGCGACCGGCGGATGGAATTTCCTCAAACCGGGGTTGCGTGCGCCAGCTCCGTCTTTTCAGCGTGCTCGCGGCTCAGGTAATAATGCACGGCGGGCGTGATGATCAGGGAGAGCACCATCGAAATCAGTATGCCGCCGATGACGGCAATGGCAAGCGGCTGCAGCATCTGAGAACCGGCTCCAATCGCGAAGGCCAGGGGCAGCATGCCGGCCATGGTGGCAAGGGCGGTCATGACAATGGGGCGCAGTCTGCGGCGGCTGGCCTGCAGCATCGCGTCCTCCGCCGTCATCCCGAGACGTCGAAATTTCTGATCCGCGTCCAGCAGCAGGATGCCGTTTTTGGCAACGATACCGACCACCATGATCATTCCCATGAAGGACGACACGTTAAAGGTGGTGCGGGTCGTCACCAGAGCGATGAACACCCCCGACGTCGACAGCAGAGCGGACGCGAGGATGGCCAAGGGCGCCGCAAAGGTTCCGAATTCGAACAGCACGACGATGAACACCAGCAGGATCGCGAGAATGAACACCATCACCAGGTCGCGGAACGACTTCTGCTGCTCCTGATAACGACCGCCGTACTCCACGCGGATGCTCGTGGGCAAGTGGAGCTGGTCGACGGTCTTTTGCACGGCCGCCATGGCGCTGCCGAGATCAATCCCTTCCAGGCGAGCCGTTACCGCCACGTCGCGCTGCAAGTTCTCGCGACGTATCTCGTTTTGCCCGGGCAGTTCGGTAACCACGGCGAGCGCGCCCAGGGTTGCCGTCCTGCCCGTGCTGCTGGTCAGAAGCGTGTCGCGCATGGCCTCCAGTGAAGCGCGGTTGCCCTGAGGAAAACGGATGCGGAGCGTGTACGCGCGATCGTTCGCGACCACCGGGGTGGATGCCGGTTCACCCTCAAGCACGGCCGCGGCGTCGGTCGCAACCTCTTCGGCGGTGAATCCGGCACGAGCTGCCACACTCGGGTTCACCTGAAATACCACCGCGGGTCCGCTGATGGTATTGTCGACTCCATTCAGAACGTCGACCACGCCGTGGATTTTCGTGATGCCGTCGGCCACCCTCGGAGCCCACTGTTCTAAAATCTTGGGATCCTGACAGAACAGCTTGATCTGGATCGGTTCCGGGGCGCTGGTGAGATCGTCGATCATGTCCTGCAGAACCTGCGTGAACTCCACGTCAACGGCGGGTTCCTTCTGCTTGATCTCGGCGCGCACGTCGGCGATGACTTCATCGATCGCCCGGTCACGCTTGTCCTTGAGCTTGACGGAGATGTCGCCCGTGTTGGCCTCGGTGACCGCCGCCAGGCCCAGTTGCAGCCCGGTGCGCCGCGAGGTGCTTTCGACCTCCGGCATCTCATGCAGGATCTGCTCGATGTGCCCGATCACCCGGTTGGTTTCAGCCAGCGAACTGCCCGCCGGCATAATGTAGTCGAGAACGAAGCCCCCTTCGTCCATTTCCGGCAGCAGGTCGGAGCCCGAGAAACGGTAGCAAACGTAGGAAACCACAATCAGGGCGAGGCTCAGAGCCGCCAGCCACGCCGGACGCGCGAGCGCGCGCCGGAGCCAGCGTTCGTGAAATGTCACGATCTTCTGGAACACGCCGCCCAGGTGCGCGTCCTCGGCCGCAAGCAGGCGCGAAATGGATTCTTCGTCGTTTTCGGCGGAACTGGTTTGGCTGGAATCCCGGTTGCGTCTCCCAATGAAGTACAGGCTCAGGTTCGGCGTCCAGGTAAGGGCCAGAGCGAGCGAGGTGAGCAGCGACACCGTCATGGTGATCGCCAGCGCCCGGAAGAAGGTGCCCGTGACGCCGGTGATGGAAATGAGGGGAAGAAAGACCACGACCGGAGTGACCGTGGATCCGACCAGCGGGACGGTGATTTCCTTCAGCGCGCTGTGAATCGCCTGGGCGCGACCCTGTCCCGCGTCCCGGTGCAGAACGATGTTTTCGACCACCACGATCGCGTCGTCGATCACCAGCCCGACGGCCGCCGCCAGGCCGCCCAGGGTCATCAAGTCAAAGCTCTCCCCGAGCACTTTCAACGCGATGAATGTCACCATGACCGTGACCGGGATGACCAGACCGGCAACGATCGATGTGCCCCAATCGCGCAGGAAGACCACCAGGATGATCGAGGCGAGAATCAGGCCCAGCAGGATCGCGTCGCGCACGCTCTTGATGGACTGGCCCACGATGATCGACTGGTCGTAGAACGGCTTGAGCTCGATTCCAGGCGGCAGGGACTGCTGGATGCGGGCTACCTCGGCGTGCACTTCGTCGGCAACCTGTACGGTGTTGCTGTCGGGCTGGCGGTTGATGTTCAGCAGAATCGCGGGTTTGCCGTTGGCATTGACGATGGTGTAGACGGGTTTGACCCCGGGGGCGACACTGGCGATATCACCGATGCGCACCGGGATCCCGCCGGGGGTCGTCTTGATGACCGTGCCGGCGATCTGCTCCGGCGTGCGCACCTGCGCGTTGATCAGCCCAAGCACCAGTTGGTGGTTGTTCTCGATCAGTCCGGGAGAGTCGATGAGATTGGTCCGCCGAACTGCTTCCAGAATGTCGGGCACGGTTATGCCCGCCAGTTGCAGCTTCGCCGGATCGGGCGTGATGTGGAACTCGGGCTCCTGTCCGCCTTGCACCAGCACGGTCGATACGCCATCGAGACGGTTCAGGCGCGGCTTGATTTCGTAGGTCGCCATCTCCCAAAGCTTGGTTTGGGGGACGTTCTTGGAGGTCAGGCTGTAGCCCATGACCGGGAAACTGGCGAACGTCATCCGGTGGGCGTCGATCTTCGCGGTCGCGGGAAGCTCGGGCTGCACGCGCGACAGCGCTGCATTCACGTATTGCAGCGTCTGAAACATGTCGACATCCCAGCGGAAAAACAGGTCGACTTCGGCCGAGCCGCGGCTGGTGATGGAACGGACCTGGAGCAACCCAGGCACGCTGTTGACGGTTTCTTCGATGGGGCGCGTAATCGTGACCGTCATCTGATCAATCGGCATGACGCCGTTGTCAATGCTGATCAGAATGCGCGGGAAGTTGGTCGACGGAAACACCGATACCGGAATCGTAAAGGCGAGATAGCCTCCCAGCAGGGCGAGCGTCAGGATCAGGAAAATAACCGAGCGCGAGTGCCGGGTAAACCAGTACGAGTTGTCGGCGTGATTCAATCCGGGTCTCCGCGGCTCTATTTGTCGTCCTTCGGGTCGTCTTTGCTGTCTGCGCCCGCGCCGGGTTTCTTTTCGGCAGGCTCGGCCGACGCCTCGACCGTTACCTTGGTCTTGTCCGGGAGGGCATACGCACCCGAGGTGATGACGTGGTCGCCGGCCTGGACGCCCTCGACGATCTGGACGCGCTCTCGGTCATGGACGCCGGTCTTGACCGCTGTCTGATGGGCGCGATTGTCCGGGCCAATCAGCATCACGGTGGTGCTTCCGTCCTGGGCCGTCAGCAGAGCGCTGGCCGGAACCGCGATGGCGTCTTCGACCGTTTGCGCGAGCATCGCGACCTGCACGCTTGTTCCGGGCTTCAGGCGATGTTGCCGATTGGCGGCCTCCACCCAAACCTCGACCGTGGTGCTGTTGGGGTCAAGCGCAGGGCTGATCACGGTGACCTTGCCTTTGATCGGACCGTCTTCGCCCGGCACGCCCAGAGTGGCCGGGTCTCCGAGTCTCAGCACGGCCGCGTCGGGCTGCGGAATGTGCGCCCTCGCAATCACGCGGGACGTGTCCATCACGGTGAGCAGAGGCGTTCCGGCAGCGGCCATCTCGCCGGCAAACAGCGGACGATCGGTCACAAAGCCGTCAATGGGACTGCGAATCTCCGAGTAACCGTACTGGGCCTCGGCGCCCATGTATTTGCCTTTGGCGGCTTGCAGTTGACCCTCGGCAGATTTCAGCGCCTGCGCCCTGCCGATGGCCTGCAGAGCCTCGTAATGCTTGTGGGCAATCTCGTACTGGTTGCGGGCCTGGGTCAGGTCCACGCCCGCCTGGTCAAGTTCCTTGCGAGGAAGGGCTCCCTGCCGAAATAATTCTTCCCGGCTGGCGTAGACCTTCTCTTGCGCGTCTTGCAACTTCTTGGCGGCCTCAACATCGAGTTGTGCCTTTTGCATTTCTTCGGGGAGGCTGGCCCCGGTGGTGGTCTCGTAGGCCGCCTGCGCCTGCTCGAGGTTCCCCTTGTTTTCTTCGCTGGAGGCTGCCAGGTCGCGGTTTTCAAGCACCGCCAGAAGTTGATCTTTGCGCACCTTGCTGCCCCGATTCACGTAAAACTTCCGGACGGGCGCGCTGATCTTGGGGGTGATGGCGGCCTGCTGGAGGGGAAACAGCACCGCTTGCGCGGTGATGGTTTGCTCGAGGGTTGCTTTCTCGGCCGCCACTGCTTGCACCGTGACGGTCGATTCCTTCTCGCCTGGGTCCTTCGAGCATCCCGCAAGCCAGAGGACGGTGCACGCCACCATGAGGCCTGCCAGCCGGTTCCGCAGCGACTGCCTGCGCGGGTGCGCGGCCACCAGGCCAGCGACAGTTTGCATGAAGAGGCGCATCGGCTAGAAGGTTCCTGTCAGAGTTTCAAGCGTCGCGAGGGCGAGACGATAGCGGGACTGACCGTCGGCGTAGGCGTTGCGCGCCTGCGTAAGCGTATTCTGCGCGTCCACGACTTCGAGCACCGTGGATTCACCCGCCTGGTAGCGCATGTTGGTGAGCCGGAGACTTTCCGCCGCAAGTTCGGCGGACTGGTTGAGAGACTCCAGCTCCGAACGGGCCGTCTCCGACTCGCTGTAGAAAGCGCGCAGGTCGCTCAGAATCTTGCGTTGCGCGTAAGTCAGTTCCACCCGTGCCTGGCCGCGGCGCAGATTCGCCTGCTTCAGCTTGCTGACGCTTGCACCCCAACTCCAGATCGGGATCTGGATGCTCCCAACAATCGAGCTTCCCAGATTGCTGACCGTATGTCCGAGCGCGGGGTCAAATTGACGGGTCGCGAACCGGCTCGAATCGATCCCGTAGAAATAGTCGACGGTCGCAGAGGCCAACACGTCGCCCCAGGCACTGGTCACCTGGTGATTTGCGACCTCCAGAGCAGCCGCCGCGGCCCGCAGTTCCGGATTCTTTCGCGCCGCCATGGCTTGGACTTCAGGGTACTGGGGGAGCGACACGGGCATCTGCAAATCGTCGACCACGGTGTAGTTCTGGTTGAAGTCGGGAAACAGCAGCACGCTCAATTCGAGCCGGCTCTTCTCCATCCCAAGTCGAGCTTCCTGCAAATCGCGTTCTTGCTGTTCGTACTGGATACGCCCTTTGATCACGTCGGAGTGAGCCACCTCGCCACCTTTTTCGAGCTTCTGGCTGATGTCGAGAAACCGTCTGGCTTCTTCGGCCGCCAGCTGCTCGGTCCCGTATTTGCGCTGGGCCACGACCAGTCCGTAGTAGGCCTGCACGACGGTGACGACCAGTCCGCGGGCGGCAATTTCAGCGCGCGCCTTCGCGAGCGCTTCGGCGGCAGCTGCCTTCCGAAAGTCGCCGTAGGCGGTCAGGGAAAACACCTGGTGAACGTTTCCCTGGCTGATGTATTCATGGACGCCGTTGTTGGCGATGAAGGCGGGGGCGTTCGATCGCGTGCCATTGCCCTGGGTGTAAATCAGACTCGTGTTGTAGTTGACGCTCGGCAGCAGACCGGCTCGGCCAACCACGCGGTCTTCCCGAGCAATACCCAGTTCCGTGAGGGCTGCGCGGAGGTCGGGGCTGTTTCGCTGCGCACGCTGCAATGCATCCTGCAAAGTAATGGTGACCGGTGCAACCGCGCTCTGCTCGGAGTCGACGCCGGTCGCGGGGGCAGGAGTGCCGGACTGCCCCGCGGCGGCAACGCTCAGCGCTGCCAGGGCGAGCAACCAGGTTTGAGATCGCTGTAGGAAATGTCTGCCGGAGCTGCGCAAATTCCTCATGTGGCCTCACCGTTTCAATGACCAAGCATACGAGATGAAACATTAAGAAAAGCTGAAAGCTTGCCGGAAACGCCGCAGCTGGTCGCCAACTACCTGCGCACCGCGCTCGACCCGGGGGAAGTCTGGAGCCGGCTCGGACCAGGGCTCCGCGTGGCCAACCGCGGCGAGCTGCAGCGCAGCCATGGCCCGCCAACAGACATGCTACCGAGATCTAGCGGCGCATGCTCGGCAGGCTGTCCACGAAGCGCTTGAGTTCGGCGCGGTCCTCCTCTTTCATCTCCAGAAACTGGATGCCGATGCCGGATCCGGGGCGCGAGACCACGACCTTGCCAAGCGCCCATACTTTCTTGTCCTGAATCCAAAGGGCGAGTCTGACCTGCGTTCCCTCTTTGAAGGGACTGGGCATCTCGACGAAGCAACCGCCCGCGCTGATGTCAGCGACCCGTCCCCAGGCGCGATTATCGGCGCTGGCGGGATGCAGTTCAACCGAGAGGGAACATTTTCGCCGCGGGTTCTCGCGGCGTTCGTTAAGAGCCCGCGTGCGGGTGGGATCGTCGGTTCCCCCCGCTGGAAGAGGGAAGTCCCAGACGATTTCGTCGGCTTTGACATTCTGCAGTCCGGCCAGGTTTTGGTCGGATCCGCCCGGCTGGCCCACCCAGCGCACCTCATAGCGGCTCTTCGATTTGCCGTAGGACAGCCCGATGATTTCGCCGACCTTGAGCTGGGTCTTGATCTCAACCACCATGGCCCCGCCCCGGCTGACGTTCACCGTGAAGACATTTTCGTTGAAAGCCTTGCCCGCGATGTCGGTGCCGAAGATGCGAACGGGAACTCGAATATCCTTGCGAGGTTCCCTCCGGCTCACCATGGGCGACGCGACAGGCCTCCCTGACTTTCGGTCAAGATACCAAACCGCCCCAGACAGGACTCTATGGTAGTGCAAGCTCGGCGGCCCTCCAAGTGACCAGGCACGCAACCGTTGCGGCCCCCCGCCGCTGCGCGGGTGGGAACTTTCTGCAAAGTATTGCATTCCTGTGCGCCTTTGAAGCCCTTCGAGGCTCGAATTTGTGCTTCTGAAACAAGGTGTTTGCCGAAATCGCTCGCGGTCCTTCAATTGCAGTTCCCGCTTCGCCGTCTGATCAACTCGTTCTAGCCGAGGGCGAGTTCATTGAGACCCCAGGGCGAGGCAGGCAATGGCTTACATGGAAACTTTCTGGATGGCTTGCGACTCGACCGAGCAGATGCGAGCCGAATACGGACCCTTCCATACCCGTACGGAGGCTGAGTCGGAAGCCAGAAAACTGGGCTTTGGGTACCTGCTGCGCTACGAGCACCTCATTGGGGCCAACGAAGAGATCGAAGAGGTCCGGTGCGTTTTTGTCGAACTGCCGAACACTCCGAGCGGGCCGTCGGGAGTTCAGACCCGCCTGCATACCCGCTGCGCGACCTGCGGAGAATCGGCAACCCACGACGCTTCATGGCGGGCCGAAGTGTGGGCCGACATTCATGAGTTCGAGCACTCGCGCCACAGGGTGCGGCTGTTCGAGCACACTTTCGGGGATGGTCTGAAGGAAATCGCCGACTGGCGAGGCAGCGCGGCCTAGGCGCCTGCTCTTGACAGCGCCCCGGCCGCTGCCCGGTCCACCAGCCAAATCAGCTTGCCACTGGTCGGATGGACCAGTTTTGAGGGCAACAGCTCGGCAGACTGCTTTCCTTCGAGGACTTCCTTGAGCGTCACCGCTTTGTCTCCGCCGCCCACCAGGAACATCACAACCTGGGCGCTGTTGATGACCGGCAGGGTGAACGTGATTCGCTCGGTCTTGAGCTTCTCCACCCGGTTAGCGACCACCCAGCGAGACTTTTCCTGCAAAGCGGTCGTGCCCGGAAACAACGACGCCGTGTGACCATCGGGCCCCATTCCCAGAAGGATGAGGTCAAAGCGCGGGTACGCACCCGCCGCGGGCTGGAAAAACTCACGCAGGGTTTGCTCGTACTGGCGGGCCGCCCGGTCGGCGTCGGGATCCTCCCCCGCCACCCGGTACACATTGCCCGCCGGCACCGGGACCTTGGAAAGCAGCGCCTCGTAAGCCATGCGGTAGTTGCTCTCGGGATGGTCAGGTGGAACGTGGCGTTCATCTCCCCAGAAGAAGAACATCTTTTCCCAGTGCAGACGCTCGCGGTAGTTGGTCGCCAGCAGACTAAACAGACCCTTGGGTGTCGACCCTCCCGACAGGGCCACCGTGAAGCGTCCTTCGGCGCCGATGGCAGCGCTGGCTTGCCGGCGAAACTCGTCGGCGGCCGCCTCAAACAAAGCAGGAGGATTGTCGACGATTCGCAGGTCCGAGGCCGCCGTCATACCTTGACCCTGCCGGCCGCCGGCAGGCCCACCGCGGCTGCATAGCGGGCCGCTCCGAACAGAGCGATCTTGTCATTGGTGATGACCTTCACCGGAATCGATTCGAGCAGCGGTTGCATCCGACCCTTGCTGAGAAATGCCTGCATGAACAGTGGCCCCGCCAGCCTCGTCACCAGCTTGGGAGCGATCCCGCCACCCAGGTAGATGCCGCCGGTAGCCATCAGTTTCAGAGCAAGATTGCCCGCTTCGGCGCCGTAGATCGAAATCCAGAGATCGAGAGCGTGTTCAGCGAGGGCGGTCTTGCCGCTGATCGCGGCGCGCGAGATGGTCGCAGCCGCGTCTCCGTGCGCCAGTTCCTCGGTGAGCCAGGCGGGCTCCTCCCCCCGATGTGTGTCGCGAAAGAAATGGTAGACGTTGACCAGGCCGGGGCCGGAAACGATTCGCTCGTAGCTGACGTGCCCGAACCGGGCAGCCAGGTAGCGCAGCAGATCGATTTCCAGCTCGTTGCGAGGAGCGAAATCGGTGTGGCCCCCCTCGGAGGCAAAAATGTTGTAGCCGGCGCCATCCCAGTTAAGGCCAGCCTCCCCTAACCCAGTGCCCGCCGAGATTACCGCCTGGTTGCCCGTCGGGATGCCCTTTACACGGTTGAGTGCGACCAGATCTTTTTCTTCCAGGCTTGCGATGCCCCAGGCATTGGCTTCCAGGTCGTTGATCAAGAGCACGGAGGGCAACTGAAGTTCGCTCGCCAACCGGGAAGCTTCGACCGTCCAGGGAAGGTTGGAAGTTTCCACCTTGCCGTTCCGGACCGGACCTGCGACTCCGAAGCATGCGACATCCGGGCGCGTGCCCTGTGAGTTCAAAAACTGGGTGACAATCTCGTCCAGACCGCTATGCTCCCGGCTCGGGAAAACGCCCTCGGCTTTGAGAGTCAGGCGGTGATCGAGCGACTGAAAATAGGCCAGTCGCGCATGGGTACCGCCAATGTCGCCGGCGAGAATCATTTCTCGAAGTTCCTCCAGCGGCGGCCATCGCGCTCCAGCAGTTCGTCGGCCTCTTTCGGACCCCAGGTGCCGGCAGCGTAGTTCGGAAAGTTTCGGGGTGGCAAGGCTCGCCAGACATCGAGGACCGGGCTGACCACGCACCAGCCCGCTTCAACCATGTCCGCGCGCTGGAACAGCGTCGCGTCGCCGATCATGCAGTCGTGCAGCAGCCGCTCGTAACCGGTGCTGGGCTGCGAGCCGAAATAGTCCGCGTATTCGAAATTCATGTCGACGCTGCCCAGTCGCATCAGCGCGCCGGGAGCCTTGGCGGCAAAGCGCAGCGAAATCCCTTCCTCCGGCTGGATGTGCAGGACCAGCTGGTTGGGCATCAGGTTCTCGACCGGCGTGTCGCGAAACAGGACGAACGGTGCGCGTCGGAACTGGATCACAATATGGGTGTTGCGCACGGCCATGCGTTTGCCGGTGCGCAGATAGAAGGGGACGTCCGCCCATCGCCAGTTGTCGATCAGCAGCTTCATGGCGACGAAGGTCTCCGTGCGCGAATCCGGCGGGACGCCCGGTTCGGAGCGATAGGCCGGAACACGCTGCCCGCCGATCACACCTTCGCCGTACTGCCCGCGCACCGTGCGCGTCAACACTTCTTCCGAGCTCAGGGGTTGAATCGCATGCAGAATCTTCGACTGCTCGTCGCGCACCGAGTCCGCGCGGAAAGACACGGGCGGTTCCATCGCGGTTAACGTGATGAGCTGCATGATGTGATTCGGAACCATGTCGCGCAGGGCGCCGGCCGTGTCGTAATAGCCACCGCGTTTTTCCACCCCGACCGTTTCCGCAACCGAGATTTGTATGTGATCGATATATCGCCGGTTCCAGATCGGCTCGAAGATTCCGTTGGCAAAGCGCAGCGCCAGGATGTTCTGGACGGTCTCTTTCCCGAGGTAGTGATCGATTCGATAGATCTGCTTTTCGTCGCAAACTTTCAACAACTGCTGGTTCAGGGCGCGAGCGCTCTCCAGGTCGTGTCCGAACGGCTTTTCGATGATCACGCGGCGCCAGTGATCGTTGCTTTGTTCGAGGAGCCCGTTGGCCCCCAGGCTCTCGACGATAGGCCCGAACGCGTCGGGTGCCGTTGCCAGATAGTAAAAGTAGTTGCCGTGAGTGCACTGGTCGGTGTCGACCTTCTCGAGCAGTTGCTTGAGCTTCGGGTAAGTGGCGGGATCGTCGAAATTTCCGGAGAGGTAGTGCATCCGGCGCACGAACCATTCCCACAGGTCGGGATCGACGTCGCCGGTGGCGAACTGCTTCATGTCCTCGGACACCTTCTTCCGGTAGTCCTCGGTGGACATGGGACTGCGCGCGATACCGACCACGGCGAACTCCCGGGACAACAGCTGCGCTCGCGCCAGGTTGTACAGAGCCGGGACCAGCTTTCGCCTGGTCAGGTCTCCGGAAGCCCCGAAAATCACCATCACACAAGGGTCGGCGGTTCTTCCGACCGGTTGCGTCGTGGCGGCGGGCAGGGTCTGAGTCTGGGCCATACACGTCCTATCTTTAATTTCTGCTTCGGTTCATGAAGAGTGCGGAGTCGGTAACTACCGCTTCGCAGCCTTCGCTTCCACGTGCCCGCCGAATTTCTGACGCATGGCGGAAAGCATCTTCTCCGCGAAGGTATGCTCCTGTCGCGATCGAAAACGCACGAACAGTGCGGCGGATAAAACATCCACGGGAACGGCCTCGTCGACGGCGGCCTGAATCGTCCAGCGGCCTTCCCCGGAATCCTGTACGAAGCCGCTGTACTCAGACAGCGTCGGGTTCTCGGTCAGCGCCATCGCGGTCAGATCGAGGAGCCATGAACTCACCACGCTACCCCGGCGCCAGACCTCCGCGATTTCCGCCAGATTCAGATCGTAGCGGAGCTCTTCGGGCACTTCCTTGCTGGTGGCGTTCTTGAAGATGTCGAACCCTTCCGCATAGGCCTGCATGATGCCGTATTCGATGCCGTTGTGGACCATCTTGACGAAGTGACCGGACCCGGAAGGTCCGCAGTGGAGGTAACCTTGCTCGGCCGTGCCGCCCAGCTTGTCAAAGCCGGGAGTGCGCGGGATATCCCCGATCCCGGGTGCCAGCGTCTTGAAAATGGGATTCAGTTGCTGGACCGCTTCCCTTGGACCGCCAATCATCATGCAGTAGCCACGTTCGAGGCCCCAGACGCCGCCGCTGGTGCCGACATCCACGTAACGGATTCCCTTCTCCTGGAGGCCTCGGGCGCGGCGCACGTCATCCTTGAAATAAGAATTGCCGCCATCGATGATGGTGTCGCCCGCTTCGAGATCCTTCGCGATCGCCTGCACGGTTTGCTCCGTGGGCCCCCCGGCCGGAACCATGATCCAGACCGCACGCGGGGCTTTCAGCTTGCTCACCAGATCGGGCAGCGATGTGGATGCCACCGCCCCCTCCCCGGCAAGCCCCTTGACCGCGTCTGCACTCAGATCAGAGACCACCAGTTGGTGTCCGCCGCGCATCAGGCGGCGCGTCATGTTGGCGCCCATCTTGCCCAGCCCAACCATTCCCAATTGCATGAATTCTCTCCTCGGGCGGCGCGCACTGCGCCGGAAGATCGCGAGACAGGATCGCCATCGCGGTGCACAACCTGACTTCCGTTGGTAATCGTGCTGGACGCTAAGCCAAGGCCTCTTTGATTGCAGCCGACAGCGTGTTGAGCCCCGATCGGAGATCCGCCCCAAGATGCACCCGCAACGCGCGGCGGTTCCGTTCTGCCAGCACCTGGAAGTCGCCTCGCGCCTGAGCCGCCTTCACGATTCCGAACGTGAATTTCTGTCCGGGTACCGCCAGGTCGTTTGCGTCGTCGCAGGTGAGTTGCAAAAACACTCCGGAATTCGGGCCGCCCTTGTAGGCCTGTCCGGTCGAATGCAGGAAACGCGGACCGAACCCGAGGCAGGTGGCCACCTGTTTCCGGTCACGCACCGCGTGTCGCATCGTCTGCAACTGCTGTTCGTGCTCTTGGTTCATCTGGATATAGCCCAGCAGAGCGAAATAGTCGCCGCTCTTCAGGCGGCCCAGATGCGCCTTGAGGTATCCGACGAGCGACTTCTGCGAGCCGGCGGCCCTTGCCAGCTCCGCCGCATTTTTCTCGTCGGTGAACAGCTTGAGGCCCTGGTCTTCGAGAATCGGTTTCTCGGCCGGCAGGGAACCAGTCTTTTCGTATTCCGAAGTCAGATTGCGGGTCGCGATCTTGCTGGCTTCGACGTCGGGCTGATTGAAGGCATGAATCCGAAGCACCGAGCCGGCCACCGCTGTCGCGATCTCCCAGCGAAAGAACTCTTGACCGAGATCGTAGGGGTCCTCGAGCGAGATCCGGATCACCGGCTGCCCGGCTTTTTCAAGGATCGCGACGCTTGCGTCTTGCGCGGCATCCGGAGCCGATTCCAGGCGCAGATACGCGAATACCCGGTCGCTGCCGTAAACCTCCGGTCGACCGATCGCCTCCCGATCCACCGGGATGATGCCCTTGCCCTGCTTGCCGGTTGACTCCGCAAGAAGCTGCTCCAGCCATGCCCCCAGATCAGAAATTCCGGGTGAGGCGATGATCGTGACCTTGTCCCGGCCCATCTTGGCTGCGCTGCCCAGAATCAAGCCAAGCATCACGCCCGGGTTTTCCTCCACCGGGACGCAGGACGCACAGGCCTGGACCATCTCTTCGGTGCGCTCCAGGAACTTCTTCGAATCAATCCCCATGACGGCACCGGGAACGGTCCCGAAGTTCGACAAGGCCGAATAGCGGCCGCCGATTGTTGGCAAGCCGAAAAAGATGTGGCGGAACCTGTCCGCTTCGGCAACCTGCTGCATTTTCGAGCCCGGATCGGTGATCGCGATGAAGCGGCTCCCCGCCTTTTCCGCGCCCACGGCCTTCTTCACTTGCTCGAAGAAGTATTGCTTGAAAATGTTCGGCTCAAGCGTGCTCCCGGATTTGCTCGAGACAATGAACAGCGTTTTCGACACGTCGATCTTTTGGTCAAACCACCGGATCTGCGCCGGATCGGTGGAGTCCAGTACGTGCAGTTCAGGGTAGCCGGCGATCTTGCCGTAGGTCATGCGCAACACTTCGGGACAAAGGCTGGACCCGCCCATTCCCAGCAACAGGACGTGCGCGAAACCACCCGATTTCGCGTCCGCCGCAACTTTGGCGAGGTCGTCGATGCGAGCAATCTGCTCTTCGGTGATGCCCAGCCAACCGAGCCAGTTGGCTTCGTCGGCGCCCGTCCACAATGAGGCGTCACGTTGCCAGAGGCGGCGAACTTTTCCGTTCGCGCGCCAGTCGTCCACCGAGGTTTTCACCGCCGCGGCCAGATCCCCGGGAAGGGTGTAGGTCTGCTTGCTCACTCGCGGCGCGATCGTCGACTTGCTCGACTTCTCGACCGCTGCCAGAAGCTGATCGAAGGCATCGGCGAACAGCTTGACTCCATCCTCTGTCAGCTTGTCCGTCACTTCCTTCATGGAGATGCCGGCCTTGGCCAATGTCTCCATCGTCTCCTTCGCGCCTGCAATGTTTTCGGTCAGACTGTTGCGGACCTTCCCGTGATCGCGGAACCCATCAAAGGTCGCCGGAGGAATGGTATCGACGGTGTCCTTGCCGATCAGCTCTTCCACGTAAAGAACGTCCCGGTAGGCCGGGTTTTTCGTACTCGTGCTAGCCCAGAGAACCCGCTGCGTCTGTGCGCCCTTCCTCGCCAGTGCATCCCAGCGCGGACCGCTGAAAATCCCCAGATAGGCCTGATAGGTCAGCTTTCCGTTGGCGATCGCCACCTTGCCCTGAATGCTCCGGAGCAACGCCTGCTGAGCGGGATCGCTGGTCTTTTTGATCTTTTCGGTTGCGATCGAATCCACCAGCGTGTCAATGCGACTGATGAAGAAGCTGGCTACGCTCGCCACCCGGCTCAGGTCGCCCCCGCTCGCGGCGTGCTGCTCCAGGCCGGCGATATAGGCTTCCGCCACCCGTTCATAGACTTGCTGCGAGAAAAGCAGCGTGACGTTGATGTTGATCCCTTCGCTGATCAGCTGCTTGATCGCCGGAATCCCTTCCGCGGTGCCCGGCACCTTGATCATCACGTTCTCGCGCTGCACCGTCTTCCACAGCCGGCGGGCCTCTTCAATCGTCCCCTGGGTGTCGCGGGCAAGATAAGGCGAGACCTCCAGACTGACGAATCCGTCCTTCCGCCTCGCCTCGTCGTAGACCGGGCGCATCAGGTCGGTCGCGTCCTGGATGTCACGAATTGCCAGCAACTCGTAGCGCGCCTTGGCGTCGAGATCCGTCCTCGACTTCAGCGAGTCCAGGAAATCGGTATAGTCGGTGCTCCCGGCGATCGCCTTCTCGAAAATTGAAGGGTTCGACGTCATTCCACGCAGCCCGTCCTCTTCGATCAGGCGCTTCAACTCGCCGCTCGTGATGAGCTTGCGGCGAATGTAATCCAGCCACACCGACTGGCCATACTTCAGAAGCTCTTTAAGGGGGTTGACGGCCTTGGCGGTGTCGAGCGTTCCGGCTGGATTCATAACCATCCTCCAAATGAAGAAAACTTGATGGGGTCCGCCCCCCTCCGAAGATGGAGGCGGACACTCGCAAACGGGTAACTGGCTGGATCCTCGGGCTTGCTCAGTCAACCGCAACTCGATGCTTCGTCGGAACCCGGAGCACCGCTTGCTTACCTGGATCCCGCAATTGCTTTCTGGGCAGCGGCGACCACGGTTTCTGCCGTAAATCCGAACTTTTTCTGCAGACCCTTCCACGGAGCCGAGGCGCCAAAGCTGTGCATGCCGACCATCTGCCCCTTGAGGCCAACGTGGCGCTCCCAACCGAGCGTGGCACCCATTTCGACCGAGACTCGCGCCGTTACGGCGGGAGGAAGAACCGCCTCTTTGTAGGCCCGATCCTGCTTCTCAAAGATCTCCCACGACGGCATGCTGACGACCCGCGCGTTGATCCCTTCCGCTTTCAGTCGGTCGGAGGCTTCGACGCACAAGGATAATTCGCTGCCGGTGCCGATAAGAATAACGTCCGGCTTGCCACCGGGCGCATCGGCCAGCACGTAAGCGCCCCTGGCCACTCCGGCAGCAGGTGCGTACTTTGTCCGGTCAAGCGTCGGCATTGCCTGCCGCGACAGCACCAGCAACACCGGCCCGTGCGTGTTTGCGACCGCGATCTTCCACGCCTCCACCACTTCATTCGCATCGCCCGGACGCAGCACAGTCACGTTCGGGACCGCCCGCAGCGACGCCAGTTGCTCGATCGGCTGGTGCGTGGGCCCGTCTTCGCCGAGACCGATCGAGTCGTGCGTAAAGACGTAAATGACCGGCGTCTCCATGAGGGCTGCCAGCCGGATCGTGGGACGCAGGTAGTCGCTGAAGTTGAAGAAAGTTCCACCAAACGGCAGCAGTCTGCTGACCGACATGCCGTTGAGGGCCGCGCCCATGGCGTGCTCGCGCACGCCGAAATGAAGGTTGCGTCCGCCATAGGAGCTGGGGCTGAAGTTGCCGGCGCCCTCGAACTTTAGGTTTGTCTTGTTGGAATTGCCCAGGTCTGCCGAACCACCCACCAGCCACGGAATGTTCTGCGCCAGCGCGTTAAGAACCTTGCCCCCGCTCTCCCGGGTGGCGATGCCCGTGGCGTCCGCCGGGAAACTTGGCAGATTCCTGTCCCAGCCCTCCGGAAGCTTGCGCCTCTGCATGAGGTCGAGTTGGGCAGCCAGCTCCGGAAATTGCTTCGAGTAGTCGGCGTATTTTTTCTCCCATTGCGCGCGCAGTTCTCGTCCGCGCCGGCCGATACCCTCACGGAAATGCTCCAGCACGCCCTCCGGTACCAGGAACTTCGCGTCTTCGGGCCAGCCATAGTTTTTCTTGGTGAGGCGAACTTCTTCCTCTCCGAGCGGTTCACCGTGGGCTTCACTGCTGTCCTGTTTGTGGGGCGACCCGTAGCCAATGTGGCTGTCGACGACAATCAGAGTCGGCTTGTCCTGCTGCTCGAGAAACGTGTGGAACGCGCGCGCCAGCATTGGCAGATCGTTCGCATCGCTCACCCGGGTCACGTTCCACCCGTACCCGACGAATCGGGTCATCACGTCTTCGCTGAACGACCACCATGCCGGACCATCGAGCGTCACCTTGTTGTTGTCGTATATCCAGCACAGATTGGACAGTCTCAGGTGCCCGGCCAGGGAAGCAGCTTCCCCCGCGACTCCTTCCATCAGGTCGCCATCGCCGCAGATGCCATAGACGTTGTAGTTGAACACCTCAAAACCGGGCCGATTGTAGTTCGCAGCCAGCCACCGTTCCGCGATGGCCATACCCACGCTGTTGCCGGCCCCCTGGCCGAGCGGACCGGTGGTGGTCTCGACACCGGTCGTGATGTGCGACTCGGGATGCCCCGGAGTACGGCTGTCGAGCTGCCGGAAGCGCTTGATCTGTTCGAGAGAAACCGACAGGTCCCGCGTGACCTCTCCGTTTTTGTTCACCGCCCGTACGCCCGCCAGATGCAGGGTCGCATAAAGAAGCATGGAGGCGTGGCCCGCGGACAGAACGAAACGGTCGCGGTTGGGCCAAAGGGGGTTCTCGGGGTCGTAGCGCAGAAACTCCTGCCACAGTTCGTAGGCAACCGGCGCCAAGCCCATGGGCGCCCCGGGGTGACCGGAATTGGCCTGCTGGACCGCATCCATGGCGAGGGTACGAATCGTGTTGATGCACAGCGTGTCCAGTTGTTGCCCGGTCACGACGGTTTGCTCACTTGCCACCATGAGGCGATCCTCCTAGGGGGAGACGGCAACGCCGTCCCAGTTGCTGGTATGGGTTTGCCAGAGCCTGTCTAGCGCATTCGATTGCGAACCAGTGACGGAGGTTTCAATCCGATGTAAGAGTGTACCAATTTCTCGGTAATCTGTGGGTCGGACAGAGGTCCGCTACCGTCGTGACGGCAAGGAACTGGAACTTTCTGGAGGAGCAGCGAGTGCGGGAACATACCCCTGAATTTCAACCGAGCGGGGCTGCGATCAGGGGGTGCAATCGGGGGCCGCAATCAGAAGCTGCGGTCAGAATTTGATTCGCCCGACCGTTACTTCTGAAGCTTCTGGAGGTAGCTGTACTCGCTGTGCTGGGCTTTGGTCGACGTTTCGACGAACTTGAGGAACTGTTTCAACGTTTCCCGTTCGATCGAGCCTAGATCAAATCTCACCCGCACTCCGAAACACGGGTTGCTTTTGATCACGATGCCATTCAGGATGAGCCCCTTGACCCAGATCTTTCCGCTGGAGACCCAGAGACCGATCTCGACGTCGGCGCCACTCTTGACCGGAGTGACGGTTTCGACGTAGCAGCCGCCCATGCTCGTGTTCGAGAGGTTGCCCCAGATGGGCGTCTCCGCACCGTCCACTCTTAATTCCACCGCGACGAAGCACCTGATCCGCGGATAGCGCCGCCGATCCTCTCCCCACGAGGGCGTGAAGATATCGGGCTCAAAAGGAGGCGTGGCCGACGGAGTGACCGGGATGGGCGCTTCGACCGGCTGCGGCGCGGCCCCGGAACCGGCGGCCGACGCATGGGCCGCGGGTTGGCTTTTGATCTCCCGCATGGCGGCCAGCAGCGCTTCCTCCCGCTTGTCTGGCGCCGCTTCGCGGTAGGTTTGCAGCAACCTGCCGAGGTGGCCGACCAGATCGGGGTCGGTGAGCAGACGAGTCCAGTCAGTGCCGGGAGTGGTGGACGCTCTGGAATCGCTCATAAGTCAAGGCCCGAAGCAGGGCTGCCGGGAGAGTCTAGGGTGCTCCAGGAGTCACTCCCAGACAAGATCACTGAAGTTACCGACGGAAGGTAACCGGTCGCAAGGTTACGGCCAGACTCGACCAAGCCGAGACTCAATCCACCCTCTCCAGACGCTGGCAGAAAGCCGCGATCGCGGTCTGCTGTTCCGGGGAGAGTCCCAGGAATTCCAGTCCGTGCACGAAGCCCTTTCGATAACGCACGATGGCGCGTACCGCGAGCGGTCGCGTTGTGGAGGGCAGTGCGAACACCAGTGACAACACTTCACCCTGTGCCAGTTCGGCGGTCAGAACCGTCCCCATGCCGCCCTGACCAATATCGCTGCAGCGTCCCTGGATTTCCAGATAGCCCGCTTCGCAGAGCGCACTCGCCCGCAGATGAAAATCGGCACGATGCCGGGAGTAGCGGCGCCGCCAGCTTTTCTGTTTCAGCCGCAATAACTTGTCGAGCAGCGGAGGACTCATTGGGATCGGAAGCTTCAGATGACGCCCGACTGCAGACTAACGGGCGCCGCGCTTGTGAAGAAAGTATCGAAGGTAATAGAGTTGATCAGGTTTTCGGCAGCACGCCATCGAGTCCTTTCGATACTCGCAAGGAGGCGCTGGTTTGCCCTTCGGGAGATCACCCGAAAACCGGCGAAATACAGGGCTCTCAAACACTCGATCCCCAGGAAACACACAACCTTTTTGCATCGCGAGCACTCGTAAGTGAATCAAGATATGCGTGTTACACCCGGCGTGGGCTTTCGGCAACACGCGGCCGCTTGTCCGCGAACCGCTTTCATGCAAAGGAACATGCCAAACAATTCCTCAACAATTCACGCCCTGGTGTTGTTTTGCGCTGCTTTGATTCTGGTTCCCGGCTCGGCTCAGGGACAAACCACCGCCGGAACCGCGGGCTCTTCGGTCCAGGTCACCATCCCCTCCGACCTCTCCCAGAACGGGTTCACCGGAAGTGTGCCCTCCGGGCAGGCGACCGCTGAAGTTCTGCCGATTTCATTCCAGGAGGCCATCGACCGGGGCCTGCGACAGAATCTCGGGCTCCTGCTGGCAGGCGATAGCACCGTGGCGGCTCGCGGCGAGAAGTGGAAGGAGCTCAGCAACCTGCTCCCGAGCATCATGGCGAAGGGGCAGGAAAATGTTCAGCAGACCAGCTTGTCGGCCCTGGGATTTCGCATCCCGGGTTTCCCCCGCATTGTTGGGCCCTTCAACTATCTTGACATGCGCGCCACTCTGACTCAGGAGGTTTTCAACTGGAACTACATTCAGAAAGAGCGAGCCGCCGCGCAGAGTTTGAAGGCCGCCGAGTACACCTATAAGGAAGCACGCGAACTGGTGGTACTGGTGGTCGGCAATGCCTACCTGCAAGCCATTTCCGGGGGAGCCCGGGTCGAGACCTCCCAGGCGCAGGTGAAAACGGCGCAGGCCCTCTATGATCGCGCCGTCGATCAGCAGAAGGCCGGGGTGAGTCCCGCCATCGATACCCTCCGTGCCCAGGTTGAGCTGCAGAGCCGGCAGCAGCAACTGATCGTTGCACGCAACGATTTCGCCAAACAGAAGCTGGCTTTATCCCGTATCATCGGACTCCCGTTGGGTCAGGCGTTCGCCCTCACCGACACGGCGCCCTACGATGCTCTGATCCCTCCGAGCCTCGAGGAAGGCTTGCGGCGCGCCTTTGCGGCGCGGTCCGATTATCAGGCGGCGCTCGCACAGACCCGCGCCGCGGAATTATCCCGGCGTGCCGCCAGCGCGGAGCACTATCCCAGTCTTGATCTGGAAGGCGATTACGGGGACATCGGCGTGAATCCGGCAACCTCGAACGGCACGTTCCACGTGGCGGGAACCGTCACCGTGCCGATTTTTCAAGGGGGACGGGTGCGCGCCGACGTCCTCCAGGCCGAGGCGAGCCTGCGCCAGGCAAAAGCCCGGCTCGAAGATTTGCGTGGCCAAATCGACAACGACGTGCGCAACGCGCTCCTGGATCTGAATGCCGCCGCAGACCAAGTCGAAGTCGCGCGCAGTTCCGTGGATCTCGCGGAACAGACCCTGGCGCAGGCGCGGGATCGGTTCGTCGCGGGTGTAACCGATAATCTTGAAGTCGTGCAGGCGCAGCAGTCCGTGGCGAGCGCACACGAGAACTATATTTCCAGCCTTTACGCCCACAACCTTGCCAAGGTTGAACTTGCCCGTTCCCTGGGCAATGCCGAGCAAGGCGTAAAGCAATACCTGAGCCGAGGCAAATAGACATGGAGACGCCCACCAAGACCATGCCTGACAACCAGGTCAAAGCCACTTCTCCAGAACCGGCTCATGTGCCGCTGCCGGCCTCTGAAAAGGATCTCCACACCAAACCCTCACGCCGCAATGATCCCCGCTTCCGTGCCTTCCTGATCGCGGGCCTGATCGTGCTGGTCATTGTTGGATTTTTTGTGTGGCGTTATCTGGCAAGCTACGAATCGACCGACGACGCCCAGATCGATGGCCACGTCAACTCGATCAGCGCCCGGGTTTCCGGCCACGTGATCCGGTTAAACATCCAGGACAATCAGTACGTCGAGGCTGGAACCGTGCTGGCAGAAATCGATCCCACCGACTTTCAGGTGGCGGTCGAGCGCGCGCAGGCTGACTACAACGATGCGCGCGCGACGGCGGAAGCCGCCTCGGTGGATGTGCCCATCACTTCCGTGAACACGACCAGCCAGCTTTCCTCGGCAGACGCGGATGTGGCCAACGCGCAGGCCGGCATCAAGGCAGCCCGGCAACAGTACGAAGCGGCCAAGGCGAACCTCCAGCAGGCCCAAGCCAATGATGTGAGGGCGCAGAACGACCTGGCCCGCTACAAGCAACTGGTCGACAAGCAGGAGATTTCGCAGCAGCAATACGATCAGGCCCTCGCCGCGGCCAAGGCCAATGCAGCGGCGGTAGAAGCGGCACGCGCGAATGCCGATGCCGTCCAGTCTCAAGTGGTGCAGGCCGAAAGCAGGCTCATCCAGGCGCAGGCGAGTCAACGCAGTGCCGGCACCGGGCCAAAGCAGATGGCGATCATCCGCTCCCGCGCGGAGTCCGCGCAGGCTGCGGCCTTCCGCAAGAAAGCCGACCTCGACCAGGCCCAGCTCAATCTCAAGTACACCAAAATCGTTGCCCCCGTCACCGGCATCGTGAGCGACCGTACCGTTGAAGTTGGACAGAACGTCCAGTCGGCCCAGGAATTGCTCAAGCTGATTCCGCTCGAGGACATCTGGGTCACGGCCAACTTCAAGGAGACCCAGCTGCGCGAGATGAAGCCCGGTCAGAAGGCCGACATCTACGTCGATGCCACCGGAAAGAATTACAAGGCTCATGTCGATAGCATCTCGGGTGCCAGCGGCGCCCGCTTCAGCCTGTTGCCGCCGGAAAACGCAACCGGCAACTACGTGAAAGTCGTGCAACGCATCCCGGTCAAAATCGTCTTCGAAGCGGGCGAGACCAAAGCGCACACCCTGCGACCCGGCATGTCGGTCGAGCCTAAAGTCTGGGTTCGGGAATGAGCGCAGCGTCGGTCAGCCTGAACGACGCCGATGCCTGGCGGCCGCCGGTCAATCCGTGGATTATTGCGATCGCCGTAACCCTGGCGACGTTCATGGAGGTGCTCGATACCAGCATCGCGAACGTAGCCCTGCCGCACATCGCCGGCAGTTTGTCTGCCGGTCAGGACGAGAGCACCTGGGTCCTGACCTCCTACCTGGTTTCCAACGCAATCGTGTTGCCGCTGAGCGGATGGCTGTCTTCGATCGTGGGACGCAAGCGCTTCTACATGACCTGCGTCTTCGTGTTCACCGTCAGTTCGTTCCTGTGCGGACTTGCTCCCAGTCTGCCGGCGCTCATCATCTTCCGCATTCTCCAGGGGGCCGGTGGCGGCGGTCTCCAACCGAGCGAGCAGGCGATTCTGGCGGACACGTTCCCGCCGGCAAAACGGGGCATGGCATTCGCGGTTTACGGAATCGCAGTGGTCATGGCGCCGGCAATCGGACCGACCCTGGGTGGCTGGATTACCGACAACTACACCTGGCGGTGGATCTTCTTTGTCAACATTCCGGTGGGCATCGTGTCGCTACTGCTGACGTCTCGTCTGATTCAAGACCCGCCCGATTTCCGCCGCCGCAAACTGAGCGAGACCAGGATTGACTACGTCGGTCTCGGCTTGGTTGCCCTGGGCCTGGGATGCCTGCAGGTTGTGCTCGACAAGGGCCAGCGCGACGACTGGTTCGAGTCCCACTTCATCACCGTCCTGGCCGCCATTGCCGCCATCTCGCTCCTGTTCGTGATCTGGTGGGAGTGGCGCCACAAAGATCCCATCATCGATTTGCACTTGTTTAAAGAGCGCACCTTCGCGGTGTCGAATCTGCTCATGTTTATGCTCGGGTTTGCCCTGCTGGGTAGCACGCTGCTCCTTCCTCTTTTCCTGCAGACGCTGATGGGCTACACCGCCCAGCTCTCCGGGATGGCGCTGTCGCCCGGCGGATTCGCGATCATGGTGCTCATGCCCCTGGTCGGCTTCCTGCTCTCGAAATACGACGCCCGCTATCTGCTGGTGTTCGGCTTGTCGATGCTATCGTTCTCCCTCTTCCACATGACGCGCTTCGACCTGGGCATCGACTTCAGGACGGCAGCCCTGGCGCGCGTGCTGCAGGCGGTCGGGTTGGCATTCCTGTTCGTCCCCATCAACACAGCCGCTTATTCCTATCTGCCGCGCAACAAGAACAATGCCGCTTCCGGCCTGATGAACCTCGCACGCAATATTGGCGGCAGCGTCGGCATTTCCTTTGTCACCACCATGCTTGACCGCCGCACCCAAAAGCATCTCACCGATCTGATGAGCCATCTGACGTCCGCCAACGCCCAGTTCCAGGCGATGGTGCGAGCCATTGCACAATCGTTGATGACGCACGGTACCAGTCCGGCCGATGCCCAACAGCAGGCCTACGGCGTGTTGCAGGGCATGGTCCAGCGCCAGGCCACCATGCTCGCCTACATCGACAACTTCTACCTGCTGGGCTTCGTCATCCTGGCCATGGTTCCCATGGTGTTCCTGATGAAGAAGGCCAGATCGGGCGGCGAGATGGCGGTACACTAGTCGCGGAGGATGAGCATGTTCCGGATCATCACTCTTGAGCGGGAGTACGGCTGCGGCTGCGCCGGAATTGCCACCGCGCTCGCCACTCGCCTGGGCTGGAAGCTCTGGGACCACCTCCTCACCGAGGAGATTGCCAAACAGGCGAACGTGGACTGCGGCACGGTCGAGCGGCGGGAGGAGAAGATCGACAGCACCTTCTACCGGCTCGCCAAGGCGTTCTGGCGCGGCAGTTACGAGCGCAGCATGCCCATGGCCGAGACGCAGACCTTCGACGCCGACTGCATGGTCTCGATGATGGAAGGAATCACAGCCCGGATTGCCGAAGAAGGCAGCGCCGTCGTGGTAGGCCGGGGCGCTCCTTATTTTCTTCGCGAGCGCGCCGACACGTTCCGGGTCTTTCTCTACGCGCCCCAGGCCGAGAAAATCCGGCGCCTGGTCGCCAGCGGTACCAGTTCCGCGGAAGCTCAAGATCTGGTCGATACCGTCGACCGCGAGCGCATGACGTTCATCAAACACTACTTCAACGCGGACTGGCCAACCCGGTCGCTCTACCACCTGATGATCAATACCGCGATCGGCGACGAGAGAGTCATCGCGACCATCCTCGACACCATGCAGAGTCTGGGAGGGACGACTTCTTCGCCCGGGGCCGGCATCCGCGGAGTTGCCCTCAAGTAGTTACGCTTTCGACGGAGCTGCCGGTCGCCGGGGCGCGGGACAACAATCCGCCGGACATACGTCGTGAGCGGGTCCAAAGCCACCGAGCGCGATGCGCACCGGCGTCTCGCTCATGCGCTCGACAATCAGTTGCCGGATCATGCTCACAAACTGAGGATGCGCGCCGACCGTCGCTGCCCGCACCATCGGAAGTTCAAGTTCGGCGCACAATTGCCTGGCCTCGGTATCCAGGTCATACAAAACTTCCATGTGGTCGGAAATAAATCCGATCGGCGCGATCACCACGCCCGACGCTGATTCCCCTTCCCTGAGGTCGCGCAGGTGGTCGAGAACATCCGGCTCCAGCCAGGGTTGCGTGCGCGGGCCACTGCGGCTCTGGAACACCAACCGGTCCCCGGATCTTTCCAGTCCCTCCGAGACCAGGCGGCAGGCCTCCTCAAGCTGCTTCACGTAGTCGCAGGTTTCGGCCATCGACCGAGGAATGCTGTGCGCCGTGTAGACGACCTGCGCCCGCCCGCGCGCTTCCGCCGGCAACTGGAGCAAACCGGCGCGCACGCGCTCGATCATCGGCCCCACAAATCCCGAGTGGTTGTAGAACACGCGCAGCTTGTCGATTTCAGGGGCGCCCTCGCCGGCCTGAGATTGTGCGTCGGCAATGTTCTCGCGATATTGCCGGCAACCGGAGTAGGAACTGTAGGCCGAGGTGACGAAAGCCAGTGCGCGGCGCACGCCGTCCTTTTTCATCTGAGCCAGCGCATCCCGAAGCAGGGGATGCCAGTTGCGATTGCCCCAGTAGACCGGCAGCCTGGGCCCGAGCCGATCAAGCTCGGCATGGAGCGCAGCCCTCAGTTCCCGGTTCTGCTGGTTGATCGGGCTCTTGCCTCCGAAATGATCGTAGTGCTCGGCCACCGCCAGCATGCGCTCGCGGGGCACGTTGCGGCCACGAAGCACATGCTCGAGAAAGGGCATAACTTCTTCGTTGGACTCGGGGCCGCCGAATGAAACCAGCAGTACTGCGTCATATTCCATGCCAGTTCTATTGTGCCCGGACGGGCAGTTCGGGCACAAGTTGAGCCCCTGCTGCCGGGACCGAGATTCTGCGTTGCCATACCCGGCAGTGTCGATGCGTTGCGAGCTGGCAAGACTACCAGGCTGCCGAGCCTCGGTTGCCAAGCAGTTTTCCACAGAAAGATTTGTGTGCGGGTGGATAATTTTTTCGTTTCCTGGGCGTTCAGGATAGGCACAAGTGACAATTCCAGCACGAAATCTGGAACAGGAAAGTGTGGCGCGATGGCAGAACGCTTTCAAGGTCGGGTGGCGTTGCTTGACGAAGGGTTGCAGACGTTCCTGAAGGCCCGTCGTTCAACTGAGAGGGTATTGCACTGCGGAACAAGCCAGGCATCTTGGGATCGCAGGCTCAGGGAGGGTGCTGGAACGCTCCGGATTCCTGCGAAGGGTGGCGGCGTATCCGGTCGGCCGACTGCCGGCTCTACGACCCGCCTACTGGAAATGGATCGCAAACCAAGATAGAAAGCCCTTCGACCTGATTTTTGAGCGGGTGAACAATGAGCAATGGCGCGCCCGGAGAGATTCGAACTCCCGACCTACAGCTCCGGAGGCTGCCGCTCTATCCAGCTGAGCTACGGGCGCGCAGCCTTCAGTCTACATCCGGATTTCAGCCTCATCAAATGCTGGACAGGCAACTCTCCCGGTTCCGGCGCGATCCATCTCAGGGTCGCGCAGGTCTACCAGCGGCCGCGGCCACCGCCGCCACCGCTGCGCTCGCGCCCACCACGTCCGCCGCCACCACCGCCCCCGGCACTGCGCTCCGGCTTCGGACGTGCTTCGTTTACATTCAAAGTGCGTCCCCCTACCTGCGAGCCGTTCAGCGCTGCGATTGCCTTTTCACCATCCTCAGCGCTCGCCATCTCGACAAACCCAAAGCCCCGGGAACGTCCAGTATCACGGTCGGTCATGATCGCGACACGATCGACTTGTCCATACGCTTCGAACAACTGGCGCAGTTCGTCTTCCGACGTGTTGAAATCCAGGTTTCCAACAAAGATGTTCTTCAAGCGCGTGCCTCAGGATGGGCTATTTGAGCGGTGACTTCGGCGGGGAGTCAGGTAGCGCCTGAGCTCTTCCTGGGATCGAGGCCGGAGTAGACAGTCAAACGCGGGGGAAAGTATAGCAGGAATTGTCCAGAACGGCGGTTTTTGCGGATTCGCGCACCGTCAGATCAGAGAGGGTGCGCTTCAGGATTTCCCCCGAACGCCGCAACTGGCAAGCCTTCACAGGTCGGATCTCGGGAAACCAGACCGACCACGGCGAGGGAGGCCAGTCGGTTTTTCCGCTAACAGCCGTCCACGCCCCAGTATCCTTCGCGGCGATAGCCCAGCTGGAGCAGACGGTTTTTCGGATCGTGGCGCTGGCCGCAGTTCGGACAGAGCAGGTACCGGCTCCACGGCGTGCCGTGACGGTCGTACTGGTCCGAGACCGCAAAGCTCGTGCCGCAACTGCAAGGCACCAGGTACATCCGAAAGGGGGTTTCGGCGGTCTTCGCTGCGGGCTTTCGCCGCTTCGACACTACTTGCCCTCTTCCACCATCACCGCTCCCGTGCTTTTCTTGCGCCGGTTCGATTGCAGGGTCTTCTTGCGCAGGCGCAGGGTCTTGGGAGTGACTTCGACGAACTCGTCGTCCGCGATGAACTCGATCGCCTGCTCCAGGTTCAGCTGCCGGCAGGGGACCAGGCGGATCGCTTCGTCGGAGGTCGAGGCGCGCATGTTGGTGAGTTTCTTTTCGCGCACCACGTTCACGTCGAGGTCGGTGTCTTTGGCGTTCTCTCCGATGATCATGCCTTCGTAAACATCGATTCCCGGGCCCACGAAAAGCTCGCCGCGCTCTTGCAGGTTGTAGAGGGCGTATGAAGTCGTCACTCCCGCGCGATCGGCGACCAGCGCGCCCGTCGGCCGATGCGGGATTTCGCCTTGCCAGTGGGTGTAGCCGTCGAACAGCGAGTTCATCACGATGGTGCCGCGCGTGTCCGTGAGCAGCTGGCTGCGCAAGCCAATCAGGCCGCGGCTGGGGACGCGGAATTCAATGCGCACGCGCCCGTACCCGTGGTTGTGCATGTTGGCGACCTCGCCTTTGCGCGAGCCCAGTTGCTCCATGACGACGCCGACGAATTCTTCGGGAATGTCGACCGTGAGGTACTCGACCGGTTCCATCAATTTGCCATCGATCCGCTTGGTCACGATCTCCGGCTTGCCGACCATCAATTCGTAGCTCTCGCGGCGCATCATCTCGATCAGGATGGAGAGCTGCAGTTCGCCCCTGCCCAGCACTTTGAACGAATCCGTGCTGTCGGTCTCCTCGACGCGCAGGGATACGTTCGTAAGAAGCTCCTTCGCCAGGCGCTCCCGCAGGTTGCGGGACGTGACGTAGCTGCCATCCTTTCCGGAAAACGGGGAATTGTTCACCGTGAACAGCATCGCGATGGTGGGTTCGTCGATGACGATGGGCGGCAGGGGGGCGGGGTCCAGGGCGTTGGTAATCGTCTCGCCGATCGCGATCCCTTCGACCCCGGCGACCGCCACGATGTCACCCAGTTCCGTTTCTGTGATATCCACCCGCTTCAGGCCCGAGAACGAGAACAGCTTGGTGATCTTGGTCTTCTGGAACGAGCCGTCGCGCTTGGCGATGCTGACCTCTTCCCCGGTCCACATCTTGCCGTTGAACACGCGCGCAATCGCCAGTCGCCCCAGGTAGTCGCTGTAGTCGAGGTTCGCGACCAGGATCTGCAGCGGTCCCGTCAGGTCGCCTTGCGGCTCGGGGATGGTTTTCACGATGGCATCGAATAGGGGTTCGAGGTTCTGGCCGTGGCCCTTCATGTCGGTCGTGGCGGTGCCCACTTTCGCGTTGGTGTAGAGAACCGGGAACTCGAGCTGGTCTTCTTTGGCGTCGAGATCGATGAACAGGTCGTAGATCTCGTTCAACACCTCCTGGGGCCGGGCGTCGGCACGGTCGATCTTGTTGATCACGACGATGGGAGGAAGTTTCGCCTCCAGCGCCTTGCCCAGGACGTAGCGGGTCTGCGGCAGCGGACCCTCGCTCGCGTCCACCAGCAGCATCACGCCGTCGACCATCTTGAGCGCGCGTTCCACTTCTCCGCCGAAATCGCTGTGGCCAGGAGTGTCAACAATATTGATTTTGGTCCCCTGATAGAAGACCGAGGTGTTCTTGGCGAGGATGGTGATCCCGCGCTCGCGCTCCAGTTCGTTCGAGTCCATCACGCGTTCGACGTGAGTCTCATTCGAGCGAAACGTGCCGCTCTGCTGGAGCATGGCGTCCACCAGGGTTGTCTTGCCGTGGTCGACGTGCGCGATGATGGCGATATTGCGAATGCTTGTACTCAAAATTGAACGGTCCTTTATTGAACGCTTCGGCGAGGTGGAGGTTCGCGTGCCGCTGCTATTACTTTACTATGCCGGCTGGGTTCGGCCGAACGCCAGGCACGAAAAGGCCGGGAATCAGGCCACTGCGCCTGCAAGCCGCCCGATGGCCCGGGCGCCGAGCGTGGAAGGCATCTTATCCGGCGAGGGCAGCAGTCTCGCTGTGCTTCGGTAACGCCCTGCCCGCCAAGCGATGCTCCACTTCCTTGGCCACGCGGCGGGCGGCGATGATCGCCTGGGTCGTGCTCGAAATCGGACCCTCGGAGTCGGTGTTGGCGAAGAATACCCGGTCCATCGGCTGGCGCAGCAGCGGTTGCACTTTGGAGTGCAGGCCCGGGGTCGTCATGTACATAGGGTGACCCCGCCGATAAAGGTGAACCTCGAGGGGATCGACGTTCGATCCCGGGAACAGCTGTTGAAAGTCCTTGAGCACGCCCCCGGCAACCTTGCGGGCGCTGGGCTCGGTCAGCAACAAACGCCGTTCTTCCTCGTGCAGGGGGGTGTAGCAGCTCAGGATGTTGTATTTCGGATGGTAGCCGGGCTGGTTGCGAATCACCCAATCTGCCACGATGAAGTCCGTAAAGGAATTTCCCGGGCACCAGTTGTCGTATCCCTTGCGATATACCTCCTTGTCGAAAATGAGATTGACCAGTGCATACGGGATATAGCGCATCTGCTGCATGGCATCCTCCTGTTTCTCGGGAATGCCATCGACGATGCGGCGCGTGATGAACTTGGGCGTGGCCATAATCACGGCTTTGGCGGTAGCCGTTTTCAACTCGCTTCCCTGGAGATAGGTAACGCTGACCTGGTTCCGCCCGGTGACCACGGCGACGATGGTCGCATTGGTCTGCATGCGGTCTGGAAACCTGGGCCGGAGCGTTTCCGTCAGGTGCTTGCTGAGCGCTCCCAGTCCGCCGGGCCAGGTGTAACGGTCATCCTTGCGATTTTGCCCCGCCATCCATTGCACTTGGCCAACCACCGGTGCTGCCGGAGAGTCTTCCGATCGCGAGCCCCAGCTGGACGCGCCGAAGCCATCCCACCAAAGCTTGATCTCGGGCGCGTAAGCCTTGAGCAGATTCATGGCTGGCGTGTCGTAGAGTTCGGCTTCGCGCTTGTCGTAGTCAATCGCCAGCATTTCCTTCCGAAACTTCTTGAAGGAGTCGCGGACGGCGGCGGGGTAGGGGAGCTGGTCGATTCCATCTCCCCAGGTGTCGGCCACAAACTCGCCATTGACGATGGTTGGATCAAAATTGTTGACGGGCAGCGGCTCCAGCCCGATTTCCCTTGCGAAGTCGACCACCGACGGGTTGTCGGCGAATGCAGATCCGGTCCCGTAGGCTTGATCCTGATATTCCATCAGGTAGGCGTTGCCGCCAAAGTGCGGTTCTTTCTCGAGCAGCAGCAAGTCGTGTTTCTGAAGCAGGTAGGCCGCGGCCAAGCCACTCACGCCGCCCCCGACGATCACAACGTCGTGGTGACCCGATGCCGGAGGACGCGAGAAGACTTTCCCGTCGCGAACCTGGTGGCAGATCAGGTTCTCCTCGCCCGCAATGCTCCCAGACTGTTCCGCGGGCACCGCCAGAAGAGCGGCATCGAGCGGACACCCGGAAGCGACTGCGCCGGCCACCACGAACTTGATGAAATCCCTGCGATTTGGGCTCACAACGGCTCTCCTGGCACTGCGCTCTCAATCCATTCAGCGGCGATTCGACGTGAACCTTCATTCCCGACTCGCATCCGATACCAGAGGACAATCGCGACCAGCGAAAAAACAAAGATGACACTGGAGATGGCGTTGATCTCCGGAGTGATGCCCCGGCGCAACCTGCCCCAGATTTCGAGCGGAAGCGTGTTGTCACGACCGGTCAGGAAAAAGCTGACGGCAATCTCGTCCATCGATAGAGTGAAAATCAGAAGCGCTGCCCCAATGATCGACAACTTCAAATTCGGCAGCGTAACCCGCAAGAAAGTCTGCCAGTAGTTGGCACCCAGATCCAGAGAGGCCTCCTCCTGCGCGCGATCGAGCTTTTGAAGTCCGGCAAAGACCTCCGTGGTAGCCACCGAGATCAGGGCCGTCCCATGGCCCAACACAATCGTCAGCAGGCTCAACTTGATCTCTGCCTGGTCAAACAACATGAGCAGAGAAAGCCCCGTGATGATGCCGGGCAAAATCAAGGGCAGAAGCACCAGTCGCCGGAACAGCGCCTTGCCGGGGAATTGCGCGCGGTCGAGCGCCAGGGCTGCCGGAATTCTGAGCGCCAGAGCGATCACCACCGCCCCCGCCGCCACCATCAGGCTGTTCCTCACCGATTCCCAGATGGCGCCATCGGCAAACAGGGCCCGATACCAGTCCAGCGTGAGGTTGCGAGGAGGAAAGCCGCCCACGCCTGCTCCGTTGAACGAGTAAATCACGAGAATGGCAATCGGCAGGTAGAGAAAGGCGAACACCCCGACGGCGTGCACCAGCAGCCAGCGAGGCCCGCGCGCCTGCGCGCTCTCGCGGCTCACGAGAAACTCCACTTTTTCTCAAGCCGCTCCGAGACAAACAGGAGACTCAGGACCAGCACCAGCATGCACAGCGAAATCGCCGCGCCCAGTGGCCAGTTGTACGCCGCACCAAAAAGACTGACCACGATGTTGGAAATCATGATCCCGCTCGGCCCGCCCAGCAGCAGCGGCGCCAGGAAGTCGCCCAGGCTGAGCACGAACGCGAACGTCGCCCCCGCCAGCAGGCCTGGAATCGAGAGCGGGAGAATGATCCGCCAGAAGGTTTGCCGTGGTGTCGCTCCCAAATCGTGCGAAGCCTCCACCAGGGTGCGGGGGATATGCTCCAGTGCGGCATAGATCGGCAGAAAAGTGAAGGGCGTATAGATATGCGTGAGCGTGAGCACCACCGCGAACGGACTGTACAACAGGAACTCGAGCGGGTGCTTGGTCAGGTGCGCGTATTGCAATAGGGTGTTGAGCACACCGGCGCTGCCGAGAATGGTTTTCCAGGCATAGGCGCGCACCAGGTAGCTCACCCAGAGAGGGATGATGACAAGTTGATAGAACACATGCTTGCGTGCGCCCGCGTGAAACGAGAGGAAATACGCCAGCGGATACCCCAGCAGGAGCGAGAACAGTGTGACGCGCGCGGCAATCCACATGGACCGCAGAAGCGTCTGCCAGTACGCGTTCACCCGCAAGAGCTCGCGATAGTTGTCGAGTGTCCAGGAATGAACGATGGTTTGCGACGGCGATACGGACCAGAAGCCATAACAGAACATCAAAAGGTAGGGAGCCAGCAGAAACAGCATCACCCACAACAACGGAGGCAGGGTGACGGCGGTCCGGTAAGCACGCGAGAACATGACTTAGGGTCTCTCCCCCGATTCGTGCACTGGCACCGCATCTCCCGGATGGAATTCGAATTCCAGTTCACCCCGCCAGTCCGCCCGGCTGGCCGCCCGCACCGAAAAGACCATCCCGTCGGAACATTCGATCTCGAGAAGCTCGGTGGCGCCGTGAAATGCCTGGCGCCCCACTTTTCCGCGGAAGGTAACGGAATCTCCCGCGGCGGCAGCCGCCGACCCAGCCAGGCGGATGTTCTCGGGCCGCAACGAGAGCCAGGCTGTGCCGTCCGGTAGCTCGGTCTTCCACGACAGCGACTTCGAGCGCAGCACGCCTCCCCGAATCTCGCCCCGCAGCAGGTTCGTGTGTCCGATGAACTGCGCGGTGTAGGCGGTGGCGGGGCGGCTGTAGATTTCCCGCGGGGTGGCCACCTGCTCCAACGCTCCCATTCGCAAAAGCGCGATGCGATCCGACATCACCATCGCTTCTTCCTGGTCATGGGTGACAAAAACAAACGAGATGCCAACTTCCCGTTGCAGAGACTTCAGCTCGACTTGCATCTGGCGCCGGAGGTTGGCATCGAGAGCCGAGAGCGGTTCGTCCAGAAGCAGCAGTTGCGGCCGGTTTACCAGCGCCCGTGCCAAGGCGACCCGCTGCTGCTGACCCCCGCTGATGCGCGCCGGCTTCGCCCTTGCGTGCACCGTCATCTTGACCCGCGCCAGCGCCTGCTCCACTCGGGACGCGACTTCTGATTCCGGTCGCCGGGCCACCCGCAACCCGTAGCCCACGTTCTGTTCCACCGTGAGATGCGGGAACAGGGCGTAATGCTGAAAGACGGTATTGACGCGCCGCCTGTAAGGAGCAAGCCGGTCGAGACGCTCGCCGCCCATCCAGACTTCGCCCGAGGACGCACTCTCGAATCCCGCGATAATCCGCAACAGGGTCGTCTTGCCGGATCCGCTCTCGCCCAGGATGGTCAGAAACTCACCCTCGGCGACTTCCAGCGAAATGTCGCGCAGCACGACATTGTTCCCGAAACTCTTGGCGAGGCTGCGAATACTCAACAGCGGCAAAGTCGTTGACCCGGCAACGCGTGCTTCGGCAGGCTTGGTAGTGGTGGCCATGTTCGCTTGCCGCGGAGCTGGTTGCTCCCGCGTGCTCTCCCGCGGGCCGCGTGCGCCCGCATCCCTCAAATTACTGGGCCGCTTTCACTTCATTCCAGATTTCGGTGTACTTCGGGCGGCGAGGCACGTCCTGCCAGAAATAGATCCGCTTTTGATAATTGTCGACGTCGTCCAGGTGCAATCCCTGTCGTTGCTCTGCGGTCATCAACGGTCCCGCCTGCGGATTTGCCGGGACGTAGTTGGTCACGTCGGCGACCATCTTCTGCGTCCTGGCCTGCACCATGTATTCCAGGAACCGGTAGGCGAGAGCCTTGTTCTCGCTGGCGGAGGTGATCATCAGATGATCGATCCAGCCGGTGGTGTTTTCCCTGGGAATGGTCTCGCCCACCGGAAACTTCTGCTTCTTCAACTCCACCGTGTTGAGCGGCCAGCCCATCGCCAGAACGACTTCGTGATTCTGAAACAGATTGCTCAGCTCGCCGCCCGTCGCCCACATCTTCCGGATATTCGGTTTCAGTTCGAGCAGCTTCTTCTTGACCGCGTCCAGCTGCTGGTCGTTCAGATTGTAGAGCTGGTTCGGGTCGGGCTTGTCGTAGCCGAGGATCTGCGCGGCCATGTAGATGGTCGAGAGTTCATCCCAAACGGAAACCTTTCCTCGATACTTCGAATCCCAAAACACGTTCCAGCTGTCCGGGGGTTGGGCGAAGACCGACGCGTCGTAAATCAGAGGGTTCGGTCCCCAGGTGAACGGCACGCCGTACACCCGTCCCTGGACGCGCACCAGCGGCATGCCCGTCAGCTTGGGCGACAGTTGACCGTAAGTCGGGATCCGGGAGAGATCCAGCGGTGCCGCCAGCCCGGCGGCGGCAATCATGGTAGCCACGTCACTCGAAGGCGAGATCACGTCGTAGGTGCTGGCGCTCCCGCCGCGCAGCTTTGCCACCAGCTCATCGCTGGTGCTCATGTAGGCCGCCGAAACCTTGCACTGGCACTGTTCCTCGAACCCTTTTACGAACGAGGGATCCGCGTACCCTTCCCATACCAGCAAATTCAGCGCAGGCGTCTTTTTCGCGCACGAGCCAAGCCCGGCAACCATCAACAGCACAGAAACCAGCAGCGCCGTTCGCTTCATCGATCTATTTCCCCTCCCGCGTGCGGGAATCCTTCGCCGGGTCCCATGCGGAAGATTGATAGACCACTCTCCCGCCAACCATGGTCAGCAGCACTTCGGTCTTGCGGATCTCGGTGGGTTCGATCCGGAACAAGTCCTGGGAAACAACAATGAGGTCCGCGACTTTTCCGGGCTCGAGCGAACCTTCCCTCTTCTCGCGATGGCCGGCGATCGCGGCGTTGAGAGTGTAGCCTCGAATCGCATCCTCCAGGCTGATGCGCTGCCGGGGGACGAAGCCGCCCGGCGGATTCCCTTCCACCGTCTGACGCGTCAGCGCATTCTCGACCCCTTCCCAGGGGTTCAGCGTCACGACCGGCCAGTCGCTGCCAAAGGCCAGCACGCCTCCGGCCGTTTCGACGCTCCGCCACGCCCAGGCTCGCTGCACCCTCTCCGGCCCCACGTTGCGCGCCCACACCAGCAGCGTGTCGTCGTTCGGGTAGGCGTGGAGCGGTTGAAAGCTGGCGATCACGCCCAGCTTGCCGAAGCGCGGGATATCGTCGCCCGTGATCGTCTCGATGTGCTCGATCCGGTGCCGCCGGTCCGTCGTCCCATTCGCCTTCGCCGCGTCCTCATAGGCATCCAGCGTGAGCCGCACCGCGCGATCGCCAATCGCATGGGTGAAGATCTGGATTCCACGCTTGTCCAGTTCCGCAACCAGTTGCTTGTAGATTTTCGGATCCCAAAACAGGCTGCCGGAGAGTTTCGGGTCGTCACTGTAGGGTGCGAGCATGGCAGCGGTGTGTGATTCAACGACACCATCCATGAAGAACTTCACCGCTCCGGCCGACAGCCACTCGTCGTGATAGTTCCGGCGGGCTGCCTCAATTTCCTCAAACTGCGCGGCTGTAATCGTCGGGGGCCAAGCCCGGTACGCCATATACATGCGCAACGTCAGATCGCCGTTCTTGCGCAACTCATCGAGCAGGCCCGCGTTCTCGAGATCTCCGTTGGCATGACTGTCGCCACTCGCGCTGTGCACCCGTGCCAGGCCGACCCGGTTCGCTTCCTTGAACCCGGCGCGGAAGGCCGCCAGTTTTTCCTCCCGGGAGGGCGCGGGGATAACCCGAGTCATCAACGCGTTGGCAGCATCCTCTTTGAGCGCTCCGGTTGCCTCCCCGGTTTTTGGATCGCGCACGATCTCGCCGCCCGGAGGGTTGGGCGTCTGCTGGGTAATCCCCGCCCGTTCGAGCGCTTTCGTGTTGGCCCACCAGGAGTGGCCGTCATAGGACTCCAGATACACCGGACGATCGGGGATGATTTCGTCCAGATACTTCCGGTCAGGCAAGCTGGTTGGTCCCACCGCCGGATACGTCCATCCGCGAGCGCGCACCCAGCTCAGATGGGGATGGGCATCGGCATAAGCCTTGACTCGGCGCTGGATTTCAGCGACATCCTTGGCATCGTCGAGCTGGGGCCGTTCGAGACTGAAGGCTGCGTCGAGGAAGTGCACGTGACAGTCGGTGAAGCCGGGCAGCACAAGTTTCCCGCCGGCGTCGATCACCCTGGTCGAAGGGCCGCGGTACGCATCGATCTCCTTCGACGTGCCCGCGGCGAGGATTTGACCGTCACGGATCGCAACCGCTTCCACCCAAGGCTGCCTGGTGTTCACGGTGTAAACCCGCGCGTTCGTCACGACGATGTCGGCCGGACTCTCGGCTGCCTGGGCAACCGGGATCAATACCGGGAGCGGCAGGCAGAGCAGCGCAATCAAGGTCCACGCGGGCTGCTTGCGAACCATCTTGACCAAGGCCCCTCTCTCTACCGGCTCTCTACCGGAAAATCTGTCCCCCGCCGCGCGTGCTAGAACGTGGGGGGGGTATTTACCCACAGCACCCAGGTCTCGGAACGGCCCGGATTTTTCCAGTGATGGGGTGTTGCACTCTCGAAATAAAAGCTGTCGCCCGAGCGCAGACAATACTCGTCGCCGTCCAGTCCAAGCTGCAATTGTCCGCGCAACACGAGCAGGAACTCCTCCCCTTCGTGGGCATAGGACTCGCCGCTGCCCGCCTTCGGCGCGATCCGAAACAGATGTGGTTCCATCACGGTGTTGCCCCAGGCCAGCAATTCCATGCGAACACCCGGTCCCGCTTCGAGCACCTTGCGCCCATGGGGCCGAACCAGCCGGCTCCGGGATTCCGCCGGATCGAAAAAATCAAGAATGTTGGTCTTGTGGAAGCGTGCCAGCCGGCGCAGCGTGCTGATGGACGCACTCATTTGCGAGCGTTCAATGGCGCTCAGGAATCCCACCGAGATTCCCGCGGCTTTGGCCACCCGGGCCAGCGAGAGTCCGCGACGAAGCCGCAGTTGGCGCAATCTCACTCCAATGGCCCCCGCGGCGTGCTCCGGCGACGGTCGCACCAGCCCTTCGCGCTTGAGCAGTTCAACGATCGCCGGTGCATTCAGCCCGCGCACCCGGCGCAGAAATCGTGCCCTCTTGAGAAGCTTGACGTCTTCGGCGCTGTAGAGTCGGTACTTGCTCTCGGTGCGGCGGGGCCGGGTGAGCCCCAGGCTCTCCCAGGAGCGGATCATCGATGGCGAAACTCCCACCACGCGGGCCACATCCCCGATCTTCAAGTACGGTTTGGCGCCGTTCGGCTTCATCCCTTACCAGCCTGTTTTCTGTCGTTTCACTTCTGTACGGGATCGGTATTTTTTGCTTGACAGGGTGCAGCGGCTTCTCTAACCTTGCGCGATTATAGCAAGGTTTGTTGGCAGCGCAAGCCGGTCTGTTCGCAAAAAATCTTCCCCTGCACCTCGGAGGTCTCATGCGGTCGTCGAAAGCGCGCCGGGCGGCGCGAGTTCTGCCTGCCCTGTTCTGCCTCGTCTGCTCCACGCTGCTGATCGCCCAGAGTACGGGCGGCCGAATCCTGGGAAGAGTCTCTGACCCGTCCGGCGCCGTGGTGGCCGGAGTCCACGTAACTCTCATCAATGATGCTACCGGCACGCAGCGCGCCGTAACCACCAACGATTCCGGGGACTACGTCTTTGTGGAAGTGACACCGGGCGCCTATCACACCGAGTTCGAACTGACCGGTTTCAAGAAGAATGTTCGCCGTGGTATCACGCTGGACGTCAACCAGGTGGTCACGCTGAATATGGTGTTGCAGCTGGGCGAGGCGAAAGAAATCGTTGACGTCACCTCCGAGGCTCCGCTGGTCGATACGACCACGACCCAACTGGGCGCGGTCGTCAACAACCGCTCCGTGAATGAATTACCGCTCAATGAGCGCGACACCTACCAGTTCCTCCAGCTCCAGCCCGGCGTGCAGTCACAACTGGGCAGCAGCGGCGGCACCTTCTACGGCAGCGACAAGGCTGGATCGGTTTCGGTAAACGGCGGCCGGGGCCGTGCCAACAACTTCAGCGTGAATGGCGGAGATGCCAACGATACCTTTGTCAACTCAGCCGCGGTGCAGCCCACGCCCGACGCGGTGGACGAGTTCCGCGTCATCACCAACACCTTCGATGCGGAGTACGGACGGAACTCAGGTGCGGTCGTCAACGTCATCACGAAGTCGGGCACCAACACTCTTCACGGAAATGTTTACGAATACTTCCGCAACAAGGTGCTCAATGCCCAGGGCTTTCTGAACACGGTCAAGCCGCAATTCAACCAGAACCAGTTCGGCGGAACGCTCGGTGGTCCCATCCGGAAAGACCGGACATTCTTCTTTGGGTCTTATGAAGGACGACGCGTTCGGAAAGGGGACTCCAGTCCCCTGGTGCAGTTGCCGACGCCGGAACAAATCGCGGGAGACTTTACCGCGGGCGGTGCGAACCCAGGCTTCGGGGGAGGAATTTCCTCTCCGGCCGGTTCCACCTCGGCGCCGTTCTTGGCGCAGGCTCTGGATGGACGGCCGGGCTGCGACGCCGCCCTGGGTTTTCCTCCCGGAGGAATCGCAAACTTACCGGTGGACACAACCACCCAGACAATTCCTTGGAGCGAGGTATTTCCGAGCGTTGCTATTCCCACCCAGTGCATGGACCCGGTCGCACTGAACCTGCTGCAATACCTGCCTCCCTCAAACGTCCCGGGCAGCCAGTATCAAGGCGTGCCCACTGAATCGGACAATCAGGACCAATTCACGATTCGCCTTGACCACAGGATCAACGATCGTCAGAACCTCAGCGTCTACTACTATTTCACTGACGAAACCGATCATGCTCCGTTCTATGGCTTCCAGGCTTCGGGCGCCAACGTCCCCGGCTACGGCACCATCGTGAAGCAGCGCTTTCAGCAATGGAATCCAAGCCACACCTGGACGATTAGCAATTCGCTCGTCAACGAATTCCGGGTCACCTACTTGCGCGAGGGCCAGCTCACGTTCCAGCATCCGCAAAATACCGGAGCCGTAACCAGCTTCTGCTCCGGATCGGCGGCCGCGTATTGCTTTACGGGAACGTCGGATTCGAACAGCGGTCCGAACTCGATCCAGGGGCAGCTCGGCACGAATCCCAAGTACGGCATCACCCCGGGCCTGCCGTCGAACCGCACGGGGCTGCCGTTCGTGAACGTCTCGGGAGGTTTCAACATCGGCAATGGTTGGGAAGGTGAGCTGCCCCAGGTGGGCAATTCCTTTCAGTTCGCGGACAATCTCAGCTGGGTCAAGGGCAGTCACACACCAAAGTTTGGCGTGGACGTCCGGCGGTCGCGCTTCGACCAGACGCTGTTCTATAACGTCAGTGGAAACTCCACGTTCGATAGCTCGGGTACCAACGCCATAAGCTCTTTGGATAACTATCCCGGATACTTTCTCGGCTTGGTCGACACCTACTCACAGGGTTCAGGCCAGCGGGAAAATGTCCGCAATACAGGCCTGTATCTGTTCGCGCAAGACAGCTGGAAAATCAAATCCAATTTGACGTTGAACTATGGACTGCGCTGGGAGCTGGACACCCCCCTGACCGACGCTCTGGGCCACGTGCAGACTTTCCGGCCCGGCCAGACCAGCACGATCTATCCTTGTACAAACACGCCGCTTGCCTATTGTCCGACGGGGCTGGTGGTGCCGGGCGATCCGGGAGTTCCCGCGGGCATGACTTCCACCTATTACAAGGCGTTTGCGCCCCGTCTCGGTTTGTCGTACAGCCCCAACTTCACCGACGGTTTCCTCGGAAAGTTGTTCGGCAGCAACGGCAAGACCAGTATTCGCAGCGGGTGGGGGCTGTTCTACAACCCGATGGAGCAGTTGGTGCTCGAACAGTTCGGTGCCGAACCGCCTTTCGGCAGCAGCCCGAGTTTCTTCAATACGTTCTTCAATACGCCGTTCGTCGGACAGGACGGCAGCGCGGCCCCGAACGGATTCAATGGCATCCTGCTTCCCCCCAAAGGCAACGATCCAGGCTGGGCGAACTACTCTCCCATCCTCCTGTACGGTGACTTCCAGCCCCACCTGCGCACGCAGTACACTGCGCAGTACAATTTTAGTATTCAGCGCGAACTGGCTAAGGACCTCCTCTGGCAGATCAACTATGTAGGGTCGCAGGGACATCGCCTGTTGGCGTCGCACGATATCAATGCCGGCAACCCCCAGACCTGCCTCGACCTCAACAGCATGTTGGGAGTTGGAACCTGTGGGCCTACAGCCGAAGACAATACTTTCTTCATTCCAACCATGGATTCCAGCAACCAGCCCGTCATGACGCCGGCTGGCGGACTCCATCTTCCGTATGGCCCCAATGGCCCCACGCTCCTACCCGGAAACCAGCCGATTTCCAATTTCGTCACCGGCGGTGCCACCGGGATCACTCTGGTTGGGCTGCGCCCGTATTCGGCACCCAATTGCAATCCCTTCAGCGGGGCCAACTGTCCCACCAACGGCAGCGATATCTTCACCAACATCTTTGCCGAAGACACGATCGCGACCTCAGCCTACAACTCGCTGCAGACCATGCTCGAGAAGCGTTTCTCGCACGGCCTGCAGTTCCAGGCCGCCTATACCTGGAGCAAGTCGCTCGACTGGGCCTCCAGTTTCGAGGAGACCCTGAATCCCTTCGATTTCAAAAAGAGCCGGTCTCTGTCCCTGTTCAACTCCGCGCATCGCTTCGTCGTCAACTACGTCTGGGACATTCCGGCGCCAAGGTATGCGGGGATCGTTGGCAAGCTCCTCGACGACTGGCAGGTGTCCGGGATCACGCAGTTCCAAAGCGGCTTCCCGATTCGTCTGCAAACCCAGAACGATAACGAACTGGTGGGCAGCTTGTTCTTCTTCGGTACTGCGGCGCCGCAGTTAACTGGAAATTTGCGAATACTCGACCCCAAGGCGCCGGGTCACCTGTATCTGGATCCTACCCAGTTCAGCGATCCGGCATTAGGCACCTTCTCCACCACCCGCCGCTCGATCTGCTGCGGTCCCGGAGAAAACCAGTGGGACATCACGTTCGTGAAGAAAATTGCCCTCACGGAAAGCAAGTATTTCCAGTTCCGGACCGACATCTTCAACGCGTTTAACCGTACCGAGTTCGTGAATCCCGACGGCAACTTCTCGAACTCAACCTTCGGCCAGATTTTGCAAGCGCGTGATCCACGGCTGGTCCAGTTCGCTTTAAAGTTCTATTTTTAAATGAGACAATAGGTATGCAAACCCCAAGTCCCGGGCGGCTTCCCGCCGCCTGGGCACAATCTGACGGCCGCCATCCGGCCTGAGCATCTCTGGAGACTCCCGATGTACCCCGAACTGCAGAAGGAGCTCGAAACTTTCGAGCGCCGCACGCCGAAATCCGCCGCAGCCCACAAGCGCAACCTGAAGCGTCTACCGCTGGGCGTCGCGAGCAACTATCGCGCCTATGATCCCTATCCGATCTTTGTCAAAGAAGGCCAGGGTTCGCATTTCCGCGATCTCGACGGCAACGATTACGTTGACCACAACCTCTGTTTCGGCGCGCTCATGGCCGGGCACTGCCATCCCGCGGTGATGAAAGCCGTCGGGCAGCGCCTGACCACCGGCACCATGTTCGGCATGCCTCATGACCTGGAATGGCAGCTCGCGGAAGAAATCTGCAAGCGCTTTCCCGTCGAGATGGTGCGTTTCGGCTCCAGCGGCACCGAAGCCACCATGCACGCCGTTCGCCTCGCCCGCGCCGCCACCGGACGCGACAAGATCGTCAAGTTCGAAGGCGGCTATCATGGACTGCACGACTCCGCGCTGGTTAGCGTGAAGCCCCACGCCCCGGATTTCGGTGACATCAACAATCCCGTTTCCGTCCCCGGCGGGCTGGGCGTGCCCAACTCAGCGATCGCAAACGTAGTCATCGCGACCTTCAACGACCTCGCCACGGTCGAGCGCCGCTTCCACGAGAACCCGGGCGAGATCGCGGCGATCATCCTTGAACCGATCCTGATGAACGTCGGCCTCTGCATGCCACAACCCGGCTTCCTGCAAAGTCTGCGCGAGATCGCCACCCGGAATGGCGCGCTGCTGATCTTCGATGAAGTCAAGACCGGCGCAAAGCTCGGCTGGGGCGGCGCCTCGGAGTACTACAACGTTGCCCCCGACATGATCTGCCTGGCCAAGTCGATTGGTGGAGGGTTCCCACTGGCTGCCTTCGGGGCGCACGCCTCGGTCATGGATCTGATCTCGCAGCATAAGGTCTTCCACGGCGGCACCTACAACACCAATCCGGTTTCGATGGCCGCCGGCCTGGCGACCTTTGCCGATGTCCTCACGCGCGAGAACTATGCGCACGTCGAAAAACTGAGCAAGAAGTTGGTCGACGGTTACAAGAAGATCATCGCTCAGGCCGGCCTGCAGGCCTACATTGCGCAGGCCGGCGCCAACGGCGCTCTCATGCTTTACCCGCAGGAGATTCGCAACTATCGCGACTGGCTGGCCGTGGACGTGGACTTGTGGCGCCACTACTGGTTCGGCATGGTCAACCGCGGCGTGATGGCGCAGCCCTACTGGCAGGATGAACAGTGGACGATGTCGGTCCAACACACCGAGGCCGATATCGACAAGCACATTGCCGCGTTCGATGACATCGCCGCTTCGCTTGCGAAAGCGCAGCAGCAACGCCTCGACAAGGCCCCGGCTCTGGCCGCTCACTGACAAGCGTCGCAGGCAAGGGTCGTGGGGCGGGCACTTCTGCCCGCCCCACGACCTCGAACAGTTTCGAAGTGCGTTAAACAGTGGTAGACGATCCGACGATCCGGGAGTCTGATTTGTCCCCTCAAGAACATGAAGCCGAGCAGCCCCATCTGAAGCGCGTCCTTGGACGCCGGGACCTGGTGCTCCTGTTCGTGGTCGCGGTGTTCAACCTCAACGTGGTGCCCTCCATCGCCGCCAACGGCGGCGTGACCGTTTGGCTCTGGCTCATCTCCCTCCTGCTGTTTTTCTGGCCCCAAGGCATCGCCGTGATCGAACTTGCCCAGCGCTACCCGGGCGAGGGCGGCGTGTACCTGTGGGCCAAGGAAGTTTTTGGCGACTTCCACGGGTTCCTCTCCGGATGGTGTTACTGGACCAACAACATGCTGTACGTGCCCACGGTCATGTTGTACTTCGTCGGCGTCTCGGTGATCGCGCTCGGGCCGGGGCATGCAGCTCTCGCCGATAGCCGCCCCTTCGCGCTGATCGCCGCGGTGGCCTTGCTTGCGTTTCTCACCATCCTGAACATTGCTGGCCTCGGTGTAGGCAAGTGGCTCAATAATCTCGGCGCGATCGGAACCTTCATCGCCGCGGCCGTGCTGATCGGCCTCGGCATCGTAATCTGTTGGCGCTTCGGGACCACGATCACCGCCTCTGACTTCCAGATTCCTGCGAATCCGCGCTTCGTCCTCAATTCCTTTGGCGTCATTTGCTTTGGCTTGGTCGGCCTCGAACTCGCATCCGTGATGGGCGATGAAATCCAGGATCCTAGGAGAGTCCTGCCCGGCGCCGTCGCCTGGGGCGGGCTGCTTTCCGGCGCGCTCTACGTGGGCGCGACCCTCACCCTGCTCATCGCGGTCGGGAAGAATGTGAACGTCCTGCAGGGAATCGTTCAGGCCGTCAGCCACATGGCCGGGCGCGTCGGCATCGGCTGGATCACGGCGCCTTTTGCACTGATGCTCAGTGTTTCCATCGCCGGAATCGGCTCGGCCTGGATGGGTGGCTCGGCCCGCATTCCCTTTGTCGCCGGCCTCGATTCCTACATGCCTGCCTGGCTCGGCAAAGTTCACCCGCGCTACGCCACGCCCTACGCCGCGCTCATCGTTCAAGGCCTCGTCTCAACCCTGCTGGTGGTGGGAAATTTCTATGGCTGGTGGCTCTGGGACAAGCTCATGGGACTTTTGGGCTTGCCGCTCGGTTGGTACCTCGATCCCGCCGGTGCCGCAGAGGTGTTCCAGAAGCTGTTGTCCCTGGCCGTCGTTCTCCAACTTGTTCCTTTTCTCTACATGTTCGCGGCCCTGGTGAAGTTCGCCGTGCACGAACCCACCCGTCATGGGCCCTACGGCAGAGGCACACTTTTCCTGGCGGGAACGAGCGGCTTGCTGACCACGGTTCTCGGGATCTCGCTCGTGTTCTTTCCGGCGCAACAAATCAACTCGCTGTGGTCGTATGAATTGTGGATGGGTGGCGGCACCCTGTTTTTCGTCGGGCTGGCAGCTTTTTTCTATTTTGTGTACGGCCGTCGCAAACCGCGGCCGCCGGTACTTCAGGTTGCGACCGATCTCGTAGTCCCGGCCGTCGAGGCTCGCGACTGATTGTGCTCGCCGGGCGATCGCTTGCGCGGTTCGGGACCAGCCGGCGTTTTGTGAATTCGGTTGCGTTCGTCTCAGGCAGTGGCGGGCCGTCAGGCCCTAGATTGGGAGGTCAAATGATGCCAGGTGGAGTCAAAACCGACGTCCGCACGTATCCGATGTACATCAATGGAGAATGGGTCGCCAGTAAGTCGGCCAAGACGTTCCCGGTCTGCGATCCGGCTTCGGAAGAAGTGATCGCGCAGGTTCCCGACGCCAACGCCGACGACGTGGACCGCGCCGTCGCCGCAGCCCGAGCTGCGTTTGAAGATGGGCCGTGGGCAAGCACAACCGCCCAGGAACGAGGACGCGTTCTGTTCCGCCTCGCCGACAAGATCCGGCAGAACTTGCCGCTACTCGCCGAAATCGAAGCGCGCAACTGCGGCAAGCCGATCGTCGAGGCCGAGTACGACATCACCGACACCGCGACCTGTTTCGAGTACTACGGTGGACTCGCGACCAAGATTCTCGGCTTCGTGAACCCGGTTCCGGACAACGCGGTCAGCCTCACACTCAAGGAGCCGATCGGTGTCGCCGGGCAAATCATCCCCTGGAACTATCCCCTGCTGATGGCGGCATGGAAACTGGCCCCGGCCCTGGCCGCCGGCTGTACCTGCATTCTGAAGCCGGCAGAGCAGACCCCGCTGACCGCCCTGACGTTGGCCCAGTGGTTCTCCGAAGTTGGTCTCCCGCCCGGCGTGGTCAACATCATCACCGGCTTTGGTGAGAGTGCCGGAGCCCCGCTGGTCGAGCATCCCGACGTGAACAAGATCGCCTTCACCGGCAGCGCGGCCGTCGGCAAAATCATCGTGAAGCAGGCCGCCGACACCGTGAAGCGCGTCACCCTGGAACTAGGTGGCAAATCGCCCAACATCTTCTTTGCCGATGCTGATTTCGAAGCTGCCATCGACGGTGCCCTATTCGGCGTCTTTATAAATCAGGGCGAAGTCTGTTCCGCCGGCAGCCGCATCCTGGTGCAGAAACCGATCTACAAGAAATTCGTCGACGCCATGGCCGAGAAGGCGAAGAAAATCAAGCTCGGTGCCCCCCTCGATCGCGAAACCAAAATGGGCCCCCTGGTCAGCAAAGACCAGTACGATCGCGTTCGCTCCTATCAGGAAATCGGGAAAAAGGAAGCCAAACTGGCCTTCGGCGGCGCACGCGCCGAGCAATTCGCGAAGGGATACTACGTGCAGCCGACGATCTTCTACGATGTCGACAACAGTGCGCGCATCGCTCGCGAGGAGATCTTCGGTCCCGTGGCCGCCGTCATCCCCTTCGAAGACGAGAAAGACGCGGTCGGAATTGCCAACGATTCTCCCTATGGACTGGCGGCTGCAGTCTGGACGCGCGACATCTTCAAGGCCTTCCGTGCGGTGAAAGCGTTGCGCGCGGGCATCGTGTGGGTCAATCACATGCAGCCTACCTATGTGGAAGCGCCCTGGGGCGGCTACAAGCAATCGGGCTTTGGACGAGAACTCGGGCCATGGGGGATCGAGGAATACCTGGAAACCAAGCAGGTGCACATCAATCTCAATGAAGCTCCGATCGGATGGTACTGAGATGGCGACGATTCAACTGAAAACCCGGATTCCCGGGCCGAAGTCGACGGCTCTCGGAGATCGCCGCGCCGCGGCCGTGCCGCGTGGCCTTTCCCACGCAACGCCGATCTATGTCGCGCAGGCGGACGGCGCCGTTCTGGAAGACGTCGACGGCAATCGCTACATCGACTTCGCCGGAGGGATCGGTTGCCTCAACACCGGGCACCGCTCGCCCGGAGTGGTGAGCGCGATCCAAAGGCAAGTTGAACGGTTCCTTCACGTCTGCGTGCAGGTGACAGGATACGAGAGCTACGTCCGTCTCGCGGAACGCCTGAACCAGGTGACACCGGGTACGTTCCCGAAGAAAACCCTGCTCGTCAACACCGGCGCCGAAGCAATCGAGAACGCCGTCAAGATCGCGCGCGCGGCCACCGGACGTCCCGGCATCATCGCTTTTGAAGACGCCTTCCATGGGCGCACCATGATGGCGCTGTCCCTTACCAGCAAGACGCATCCCTACAAGGCCGGCTTCCAGCCGTTCCCGGGTGAGGTTTACCGGATTCCGTACGCCTACTGCTACCGCTGCTCGTATTCCCTGAAGTACCCAGCATGCGATCTCTACTGCGCCCGCCATCTGGAGGACACGTTCAAGCGCGTGGTAGCGCACGAGGGGGTGGCGGCGGTGATTGCCGAGCCGGTTCTCGGGGAAGGTGGATTCGTCGCGCCGCCCCTAGACTTCTTCCGCACCTTGATCGACATCTGCCGCAAACACGGCGTGCTGTTCATTGCCGACGAAGTGCAGAGTGGGTTTGGGCGCACGGGCACTCTGTTCGCCAGTGAGCGTTACGGGATCGAGCCGGATATTCTGGTCACCGCGAAATCCATCAGCGGTGGTCTGCCTTTGGCAGCCATCACCGGCCGCGCCGAGATCATGGACGCTCCCGGATCCGGCGGGCTGGGCGGAACCTTCGCGGGAAATCCTGTCGCCTGCGAAGCCGCCCTGGCGGTGCTCGATATGTTCGAACAACAGGATCTGAACGCCCGCGCGAATGAACTGGGCGATCAGTTCCAGAAGCGTGCGCGCGTGTGGCAGAAGCGCTGGCCCATGATCGGCGATGTGCGCGGGCTGGGCGCGATGCAAGCCCTTGAACTCGTGCTCTCGCAGGAGACGCGCGAACCCGCTCCGCAGGAAACCACGCAGGTCACGCAGTACTGCTACGAGCGCGGCTTGATCACCATCTCGGCGGGCTCTTACGGGAACGTGATTCGCTTGCTCATGCCGCTGGTGATTACCAGCGCGCAAATGGACGAAGGGCTGGATGTACTCGAAGGCGCGCTCAAGACCGTTCATGAAAGAAAGCACGAGGCGGTCGCGCAGCCGGTGTAAGCTTATTACCAAACGGATGGATTGACGGGCCCGCGCCTTGTCCGTCTGGGTTCGTATTCTTCACGATTGTAGAGGCAATTTGCCATGAGCACGGCGTTCATTACTGAAACAAAAGTTCCCAATTACATCAACGGCGAGTGGGTTGAATCGAACGCGCCTGAGTGGGCTGACGTCGTTAATCCCGCGAGCGGCGAGAGCCTGGGCAAAGTCCCGATCTCCGATGCCGCCGAGGTTACCAGGGCCATTGAAGCCGCCGCGGCGGCCTATCCGGCGTGGCGCCGCACCCCGCCCGAAGATCGGATTCAGCCGCTGTTCAAGCTGAAGATGTTGCTCGAGGAGCACATCGACGATATCAGCCGGATCATCACGCAGGAAAACGGCAAGACCTTTACCGAGGCCAAAGCCGAGATGCGCCGGGCGATCGAGAACGTCGAAGTCGCCTGTGGCATCCCGATGATGATGCAGGGCTACAACCTGGAAGACGTCGCGCGCGGCATCGATGAAATGATGATCCGCCAGCCGCTCGGAGTGGTCGCCGCGATCGTGCCTTTCAACTTTCCGGGGATGATCGCGTTCTGGTTTCTGCCCTACGCGATCGCAACCGGAAACACTTTCATCATTAAGCCGTCCGAGCGCGTTCCACTCACCCTGCGCTACATCTTCGAGTTGCTGGAGAAGGCCGGACTGCCCAAGGGCGTGGTGAACCTGGTGAACGGTGGCAAGGTCGCGGTCGACACCTTGCTCGACGATCCGCGCGTGCGCGCGGTCAGCTTCGTCGGTTCGACTCCCGTCGCACGCTACATTTACGCGCGCGCGGGCGCCAACGGGAAGCGTGCGCAGTGCCAGGGCGGCGCCAAGAATCACGTCATCGTGCTGCCCGACGCCGACATGCAGATGGCCACCCAGATCATTTCCGACAGTGCCTTTGGATGCGCGGGCCAGCGCTGTCTGGCGGTTTCGGTTGCCGTCACGATCGGCGAGGCGCAGAAAACCTTCCGCGACGCGATCGCCGACTCGGCTTCGCAGCTCAAAGTTGGCAACGGCCTCGACGAGGGCGTGCAGATGGGCCCGGTGATTACGCGCCAGAGCAAAGAACGTATCGAGTCTCTCATTGGCGTTGGTGAGAAGCAGGGCGCGAGAGTCCTAGTCGACGGACGTAACACGAAGGTCCCGAAATATGAGACCGGTAGCTTTGTGAAGCCCACCATCCTCGACGGGCTTCCCGCAACCAGTGAACTTGCCCACACCGAAATCTTTGGTCCCGTGCTGAGCCTGATTCACGCGAACGATATGGACGAAGCCATCGCGTTTCTGGAGCGCAATCCGTACGGGAACCAGGCGTCGCTGTTTACCTCCAGCGGCGCGGCGGCCAGACGGTTCCGTTACGAAGCGCCCGCCGGAAACATCGGCATCAACATCGGGGTTGCCGCGCCCATGGCGTATTTCCCGTTCAGCGGTTGGAAAGACAGCTTCTTCGGCATCCTGCATGGCCAGGGCCGTGACTCGGTCGAGTTCTACACCGAGCAAAAGGTCGTCGTGGAGCGCTGGGCCAAGGAACATTCGCGCAAGTTCTAGAAGGCCACGTGGGCCCGGACGCCCTCGTCCGGGCAATCGACCGGCAGGGCGTAACGATTTTTATCGGGGTGGCTTCCTATCCGGGGCGGTTGCTTTGTCCGGTTGAGGCCACGAAGGATCTTGAAGGCAAGAAAGTTCAGGAGTTCGCCAAGATGACCACAGCGACTACGACTCCGGCGATGACCGGCCAGGAGATTGTTGATCTCACCAGGAAGCACACGCTGTTCGAGTGGTCCGCGCAATCGAAAGTGGATCCCATCCCGGTCGCGCGCGCAAAGGGCATCCATTTCTGGACGCCGGAAGGGAAGCGCTTCATCGATTTCAACAGCCAGTTGATGAGCGTCAACATCGGCCACGGCGACGAACGCGTGATCCGCGCCATCCACGAACAGGCGCAGATGCTCGCCTACGCGAATCCGTTCATGGCAACCGAGCCGCGCGCTCGCCTGGGCGCCAAACTGGCGGAAATCACGCCGGGCGACATCGACACGTTCTTCTTCACCAACGGCGGCGCAGAGGCCAACGAGAACGCCATCAAGATCGCCCGCTTCTTTACCGGACGTCACAAGATCATGGCGCGCTATCGCTCCTATCACGGTGCGACTGCCGGCAGCATCACGCTGACGGGCGATCCACGACGCTGGGCCGCTGAACCCGGAATCCCCGGTGTCGTGCGCGTGCTCGATCCGTACCACGGAATTGAGCGGGGATGGGAATCGGCAGCGACCTCGCTGGCAATGATCGAAGAGGTGATCCAGCTCGAAGGTCCGCACACAATCGCGGCATTCATTCTCGAAACCGTTGTCGGTACGAACGGCATTCTCGTTCCTCCGGATGGTTACATGCAGGGCGTGCGCCAGCTGTGCGACAAATACGGCATTCTCATGATCGCCGACGAAGTGATGGCCGGCTTTGGTCGCACGGGAGAGTGGTTCGCGATCGATCATTGGAAAGTCGTGCCCGATCTGATCTCGATGGCCAAGGGGCTGACGTCCAGCTATCTGCCGCTGGGTGCGGTTGGCATGCGTCATCACATCGCGCAGCACTTTCAGGACAAAGTCTTCTACGGAGGACTGACCTACAACAGCCATCCGATGGGTTGCGCGGCAGCGCTCGCCACCATTCGCGTGTACGAAGAAGACGGACTGATCGAGAACACGCGCAGGATGGGCGCGATCCTGAAACAACTGGGGGCGGAGTTGCAGTCAAAACATCCTTCCGTGGGTGCAGTCCGCTCGATCGGTCTTTTCGGAATCGTCGAACTGATTCGCAGCCGCAGGACGAAGCAGCCGATGGCGCCCTTCAACGGGACGTCGGAAGAGATGGCGGCGCTCGGAAGGTTTTTCCGGGAGAACGGTCTCTACACGCTGGTGCGCTGGAACACGTTCTACACCAACCCGCCGCTGTCGATCAACGAGCAGCAGTTGCGGGAGGCATTCGCGATCATCGACAAGGGACTCGAGATCACCGACAAGGCAGTGAAAGACTAGCTTCCAAGGCATCTTCGCGTCCCACGGCGCAGGGAATCGAACTTCGTCGGCGGTGGAGCTTGCTGGTGCGGGGATTTGCATCGCCGCGAGCGCTTTCAGTCAGCGCCGGCCTCACTTCGCCAGCCGGTTGTACTTCTTCAGGACCTCGCGCAAGCGATCGTGGGGCAAGGCGATCACTTCGTAGTCGTTAACTCCCTTCATCGTTTCGGCCGCAACCATCGCGTTCACGACGGCTTCCTCGGTGGCCTGTACGGTTGCGAGGAAGATGGGATTGAGCTTCTCGTTGGGCAACATCTTCAGGTCATGAATTCCCCCGGGTGCCGCGGCGCCCGGATTCGCGGTCGAAAAAGCGACGAAGATGTCGCCGGAACCGTCGCCGGAAAAGCTGCCATCCCGTCCCAATCCGAGCGAGACTCTGCGAGCGACGCGCTTCAGCTGGTTCGGGATCAGAGGGGCGTCGGTGGCGACGACCACGATAATGGAGCCAATATCGTTGTCGCGGACAGTATGGTCGGAGATTTCTTGTCCGACGGGAACGCCGGCGATCCGCAATTGGCTGCGCATCCCGTAGTTGCACTGGACCAACACTCCCACCGTGTAACCACCGTACCTGGCAGCCAGCACCCGCGACGCAGTGCCGATGCCCCCTTTGAACTCATTGCAGATCATGCCGGTACCGCCGCCGACATTACCCTCTTCGACCGCGCCACCATGTGCCGTATCAAGCGCGTGCCATGCGTGTTCGGGCTTCACGTGAAAGCCGTTGATGTCGTTGAGGTCGCCATCGTAGGTTTCCGCCACTACCGGCAAAGACCAGTCATATCCATCCTGGTCCGGACGCCCCTGCTTGACCCGCCACGCGATGACTGCATCGCGGACTATGCCAACACTGTGGGTATTGGTGATCATCACGGGACCATCGAGGAAGCCGGAGTCCTCAAGCCAGGTCGTACCGGTCATCTCGCCGTTGCCGTTGAGCGTGAACCAGGCCCCGAATACCGGATCCACGTTGTCCTTGCCACGGGGCAGAACAGCGGTGACACCGGTGCGCACCGGGCCTTCGCCCACTTTCAGTTTTCCGGAGCCGGAGATCAGCGTCGTATGGCCAACTTCCACCCCCTTGACGTCGGTGATGGCGTCGAAGGGGCCAGCAGTGCCGTCGAAGGGGATGCCGAGGTCGCGGGCACGAGGTTTGGGTGGTGCTGCCGAGGACGATTGGGCCGCAGATTTCGCGGCGAATCCCGATAACGCACACAATACGAGAAACAATGGGATGAAGACGATGGACGTGTTCCGGGACCGGGGGTGGTGGGGCATCGGTTTCTCCATGGCACTTGGGTCCCGCCTTCCAGAACTGTGCTGGGAGACGGCCCGCGCAGTATAAAACAGCGGAGCAAGCTGAGTTAGAATCGACTTCAAGGGGGACTCATGGAAGCGTGGAAGAAGGCAGTGGTGGCGGGATCGGTGGGGACGGCTGCGGTTTTATTCCTGAAGAAAAGATGGCCGGCGGGCGTGCTCACCGCCGGTGTAGGGCTGGCAGTCCTCGCATCGGAGTATCCGGAAAAGTTTGAGAAAGTGAGAACCGCAATGCCGGAATATTTCCAAGGCGGGATGCGGTTGATGGAGATGGTCTCGCGCGCCGGGCAGAAGATTGCGCAACTCGCGGAACAGGGTGCCGAGGGCATCCTGGATGAGATCGGGTCGTACTCTAATCGTTGGTCGTCAGTCGAGGGGCGTCGGCTGAAAGACTTGAACCACTGAAGACACGAAGGAGGAAAGTCTCAGCGGAATTGCGACCTACTCGATGCCCAGTTGTTTGCGGGCGTCGGCGCTCAGCCGCTCGGGAGTCCAGGCCGGGCTCCAGACGATGTTGACGTGAGCCGTCCGCACGCCCGGCAGTTGCTCTAGGCGGGAGCGCACCTGATCGCTGATTTGGACGTGCGCCGGGCAGCCCTGGGCGGTGAGGGTCATGTCGACGGTCACGTCCTGTTTGCCTTCCGGGACGGTGTCAAAACGCACTTCGTAAATCAGGCCTAAATCCACGATGTTGACCGGGATCTCAGGGTCATAGCACTGCTTCAGTGCGCTCAGAACTTCGTCTTGCGTGACGGGCATTCAGTCTCCTGTGACGGCCATGATTCCCAGGGCACCGTTATTTCCTATTTTATCTCACGGATGGCTAACGGAAGCACCTCAGGCCCAGGCTCACTCAGGCGGCGCGCTGCAACACGACTTGCTGGTAGCGCGCCAGCATCTGGGCGTTCTCAATCGAGCCATGGTGATGAATCTGCCGCCACCGACCGGCCGCCCGGCGGAAGATTCCAGTGGTACGGATGGCAAGATCGAGCCGCGGGGCGGTCGCTTGTGGCAAGGTATCCACGCTCCCGGCCGATGGCGATGAAAACATCCCCCGTAGCGTGGGACGGTGTAGTCGTAGAATTCGAACCGGTACTGGCCTCGCGCCGCGAACAGCCTTTCATGGACGCCGCGGATTTCCACCCAGCCTCGTTTGATGCCTCCGATGATGCCTCCGAGGGGATTATCCAGGGCGATTTCGCCGGTCCTATCCCAGTTTTGCTGCATCAGATCGCGCTCGCGGCGGTTCAGGGCGCGATAAAACTGCGAGAGGGCGGCCGGTGGCGAGTTCGCGTCGTGTATGTCCTCGTGCCCAGTGAATGGTTCCTGGATCGGCAACGTCAACACGCGCTCCCCTTCATCGACAGATGAGTCACAGTACTTGGATTCTCAGCCCAGGACCGAGGACTCATTCCGCTGGAAATATCGCACGGACTACGAGAAAGCCGATCGTAGCTGTGGATTGCAGCACGAGACAGGATGCGAAGCATCCTTTTTGGTAAGTTAATAGCGATGGAAAATTCGGACCTGAAGCAAAAGATCCAGATTGCTCTGGCACTGGCGATTGCGGTGGCCGCGGTGCGGACGGTGTATGTACTTTACGAGCGGCATACCGAGAACCAGCCAGCGATGCGCCAGCAATCGGCTCCGCCGCTCAATCCCGATTACTACGTGACGCCGAAGAAGCTGCATCCCTACGATTTGAAGTCGGCGCACGCGTTGACTCAACAGAGGGTGTGGGTGAAGGAAGGCTATCGCTATCCCTACTATCGCTATGACCGGGGTAGCGGCCGCACTGATTTTGAGCATGACGCTGGTCTGCTGTTGCCCATCGAGCGGCTGGAGATCAAGGACGTGGTCACCGACACGGCCCCAAACTCGGGCGGCCAAAAGCAAGTGATGGCGTTGTTTGAGAAGGATGCCAAGACCTATGCGTTCCAGGTCGGCCTGATCAAAGATGGCGAGTACAAGATCTATTCGGACGAGATGCTCTACATTGAGGACCCGCGCGAACTCTACAAACACTGGCCGGCAGACGTGTGGCAGTCGGTAGAGAAGCACGAAGTGAAGCCGGGCATGAACGAGTTGCAAGCGGATTTCGCCATTGGGGTGGGGCGGCCGGAGCCGCAGGACGATCCGTCGTGGAAGACGGTGCACTACCCCAACGGGGGCAGTCCCATGACGATTACCTATCGCGACGGGAAAGCGGTGCAAATCAAGCCCGGCAAGACTGGCTAGAGCGTCGGTCCGATATTGTCGCCGGGCTGGCACCCGGCCTTCGAGACCAGGGCTTCGGGGCCACGTGGGTCCGGGGGCAGAGAAACCGGTCCCCGATTCTCCTTGCGATCACTTCACTTTTGGAGAGCTCGCCTCCGCGGCCTTGGTCTCGTCGCCGTGGATGACGCCGTCTTCCTCGGCGTAAAACGAGCGGTGTTCCGAATCCAGATTCTTGGGCGTCATGGTCAGCACGTAGCCGTCTTTCTTTCCCCTGAAGCCGACGCTGTAGTCGCCGCGCTCGGTGGTTTTGGCCATGCGGCGCGTGAACGATCCGGTGTTGACCAGATCGGCTAACGCAGCGGCGTAGTGGTCGTGCTTCTTGTTGTACTCCTTCTGTGCGCGTACCACGACGCGCACGAAGCCAAGAGCGGCGGCCTCCGAGTCTGAGCGCGCCGGATCACCCGGAAACTTCGGTTGATAGGGGGTCTGGGCGGCGGGCACCTGGGCCGGGGGCGCAGTCTCCTGCGCCCAACTGGTCCACGTGCCCACCACCAGAAGTACCGAGAGAAAAAAGGCCAAATTCCGAAGATTCATGCTCTCCTACCGTCTTCTTGGACTTGTACCGATGTTACTCCGGTAATTGCCCTTTTGTTACTGACTCTTTGCAAGGCGGGTCCGCAGGGCTATGCTGGCTTCAGGTTCATCCTAACCAAGGACTGCTATGAAAGCTGCGATGGCGAAAAAGCCTCTCATCCGTATTGCCGTAGTCGAGAGCGATCCGCTGCGGTTCGTGGGCTTCCGGGCCCTTTTTGATTCCGAGTCGGATTTCGAACTCGTCTCGGCCACCCTGCCTGATATCGGCGTACTCCAGGGCATCGACCTGGTGCTGCTCGGCAGTCGCGCCGGCCAGAACCTGTTCGACGTCATGGCCAGCCTGAAAGCCACCCGGCCCGATTTGCGCATCATCGTGACCGGCTCGGGTATGGACGAGGAGACCATCCTCAAGGCCATCGCTTCGGGCGCCAAGGGCTACGTGGATGAAGCGGCCACTCCGGCTGAATTCGTCCAGGCGATCCGCATTGTGAACCAGGGATCGGTATGGGCGCCACGCCGGGTGCTGTCCATGTTCATTGAGCGAGTAACCTCGTCCCCTGGACGAATCTTTCCCGCCGGCCGCGTGACCTTTACCGACCGCGAAAAGGAAGTGCTGGAAATGCTGGTGGCGGGCCGTTCCAACAAGGAGATTGGCGCTGCGCTGGGCATTGAAGAACGCACCGTGAAGGCGCATGTTGCCAAGTTGATGCGCAAAGTCGGCGTGCAGAATCGAATTGCTCTGTCGGTGCATGCGATCACGCATTCGCTGGTCACCGCGAAATAGGGCAGGTACGGCGGTTACTTCCGGACAATGCCGCCGGTAATCTTGTGAGGGGGATGGAAGTACCGCATACTCCATCCACCTACCACAGAACCTGGGAGACGGGGTTGGGGGTGGAGATTAGGGTCGCCACTTTCAGCCCCGATTTTTTTGTCCTGCAGTTGTCCCCTCGATCGGCAAATTTCCTTTAAAATCAATCTGTTAAACTTCCTTGAAACAACCCAACTTCCAGGAAGGTTCGAGGACTGATGAAAAAGAGTCTCGCTGCGCTGCTGGTCTTAGCGTTGTCGGCGGTCGTGTTTGCCGATGATCAAAACAAAGAGCCGAAAGACACCAACAAGGCCGAGGACCGGATCCGGGCGGCGGCCACCGTGATCGATGAGATCGAGTCAGCCCCGGATCAGGGGATCCCGGAAGAAGTACTGGGTTCGGCCGAGTGTGTGGCGGTTGTGCCGTCGCTGTTGAAGGGCGGGTTCATTGTTGCCGCCAACTACGGGCGCGGTGTCGCGAGTTGCCGCACGCCTACGGGGTGGAGCGCGCCGGCGTTTCTTTTCACCAGCGGCGGAAGTGTGGGATTTCAGATCGGCGGGCAGGCCATCGATGTGGTCATGCTGATCATGAACCAGGATGGCATGAGGAACCTGCTCTCGAGCAAATTCAAGCTGGGCGCGGATGCCTCCGTGGCCGCAGGCCCGGTCGGGCGGCATGCCGCCGCAGACACCGACTGGAAGATGAAGGCCCAGGTCCTTACCTATTCGCGCGCCCGCGGGGTATTCGCAGGCATCAGCCTCTCGGGGGCTGTGATCAAGCAGGACAAGGATGCCACCCGCGAATTCTATGGACGAATGGTGCCGTTCCGGACGTCGTTGACGGGAAAGGTCGAGGCACCACAGACCGCATATCCGTTCCTCAACACCCTGGCGAAGTGGGCAAAGAAGGTGGCGGATAAGGATCAGCCAGCGGGCCAGCCAGCGGAAAAAAAGTAAGTCGATAACACCGCGCGGGCGGGCTCGCGGATGGTGTTTCCTCCCTTTCTAGGCGGGACGCACTCGCGAGTTGGATTCGCGCGGTGTTTCTTGTGACCCCGGAGCGGGTGTCTTTCCGACGCCCGTTCTGGCTTGTAAGTCTGGAGTCGCTGCCGGCCAGGCAACCACCGCGACCCGCCAGTCGCGCCCGCAGGGCTCGGTTGCCACAGAAGAATCGCCGGTGACAGGGGCACCGGTTCCCTCCGATGCGCTTCCGTCTCGAGTACGCGCTGCTCTGGTGTCTGGTGAACGCGATCGGCGTGCTTCCGCGGCCGGTGGCACGGGCCGTGGGCATCGGGCTGGCACAACTGATCTGGCTGCTGCATGCCAAGTTGCGCCGGGTCGGGATGCGCAACCTCGAGATGGTGTTCCCCGAGATGAGCCGCAGGGAGCGCCGCAAGATTCTGCGCGGAGTATTCACATCGCTGGGACGGCAGCTGGCCGAGCTGTGCTTGTTTCCCCGCTACACCAGCCAAAACGTCAGCCAGGTGGTGATCTATGACGGGTTCGAGAACTTCGACCGAGCCGCGCAACTCGGCAAGGGAGTGCTGTTTCTCACGGGGCACCTGGGCGGCTGGGAGCTTTCCGCTTTTGCGCATTCGTTGTACGGACACCCTCTGCGCTTCGTCATGCGGCCGTTGGACAATCCTTACCTGGATCAATTGGTACGCCACTATCGCACCATGCACGGCAACATCCCGATCCTGAAGGATGATCCGGTGCGCGAGTTGCTGCGCTCCATGAAAGAAGGCGCGACCGTGGGCATTCTCATGGATACCAACATGATGCCGCCGCAGGGAATCTTCGTGAATTTCTTTGGAATTCCGGCCTGCACGCCCAGCGGGCTGGCGCGGATTGCGCTGCGCACGGATGCGGCGGTGGTGCCGGGCTTTACGATCTGGGATCCCGTGTTGCGTAAGTACCGTTTGCGATTTGATCCGGCGCTGAAACTGGTGCGCACCGGTGACAACCACTCCGACATCGTGGCGAACACCCAGCTGTTTACCAAGGTGATCGAGGATTTTGTCCGGCGTTATCCGGACCAGTGGTTGTGGGTGCACCGGCGCTGGAAAACACGGCCACCAGGGCAGCCAGCGCTGTATTAGAACCATTCACTGCGATAGGCCACCCACCAGGCGATCAATACCGTGGGGATGAAGGCCAGCAACTGCCACCACAAGGGCAGCCAGAAAGTGGCCACTCCCAGCCCCGTCAAGACCAGCCAGAAGATCTTCCGTTCCATGTCCTGATTCTATGCGTGATGGTTGGGGCGAAGGCCAGAACTTTCCTTCCGGGCGTGCGGCTGCTATACAAGAGCCATGAAACGCGCGCTGCATGAGGTCGCGGAGTATCTGGGGGTTGCCTTGATCGGGGACGGGCGAGCCGAGGTCTCCGGCGTTGCGAGCCTGCGCTCGGCCAGGATGGGCGAGTTGGTGTTCGTGGAGAGTCCCAAAGACCTGGCGAAGGCGCTGGAGTCGCCGGCATCCGGAGTCATCGCGGGAGAGTTTGCTCGCGGCAGCACGCACGCGAAACCTCTCTTGATCGTGTCCCAGCCTCGCTTCGCTTTTGCCCGAGCCGCGGCGTGGCTGGGCATCGAACCGGCCGGCCCGTCGGGGACCCATGAAAACGCCGTGGTGCATTCTTCGGCGCAGTTGGCGAAGGGGGTGTGCGTCGAAGAGCGTGCGGTGATTGGCGATCGCGTCACGGTGGGCGAGAACACCCAGATTGGGGCGGGCTGCGTGGTCGGTAGAGGAACCAGGATTGGGCGCGACTGCCGCTTGTATCCTAACGTGACGGTGTATCCGGGAGTGATCCTTGGGGATCGAGTTGTGATTCACGCCGGGACCGTGCTGGGAAGCGATGGCTTCGGCTACGTTCGGGATGCCAGCACCGGCCGTTACGAAAAGTTTCCGCAGATTGGCCGGCTCGAAATTGAAAATGACGTCGAGATCGGGGCGAACTCCACCATCGATCGAGGCGCCCTGGATGTAACCCGCATTCGTCGGGGCACGAAAATTGATAACCTGGTGCACGTGGGGCACAACGTGGATATCGGCGAGGACGTGGTGATCGCTGCCCAGACCGGGCTTTCCGGGAGTTCAATCATAGAAAACGGCGTCATCATCGGCGGGCAGGTGGGCATCGCCGACCATGCGCGCATCCAGGCAGGAGCGATCCTGGGAGCGCAAAGCGGCATCCCGACCAGGAAGGTGATCCGCGGGAAGGGCATCGTATTCTGGGGGACGCCGGCCCGGCCGATCAAGGCCTACCTGAGGGACCTGGCGATTCTGGCGCGTCTGGCGAAGAAGGAGACATCGGAGCCGTGAGCTCGAATTCAGGTTCGTTTCTGACGACGAGCGAGCAACGGCCGATCGTATGGCGATTGTAGTGGTCGGCGGACATTCGCGCAGCGTGGGAAAGACCAGCGTGGTTGCGGGTCTGATCGCGGCCCTGCGCGAATTTCACTGGACCGCCCTGAAGATCACCCAGTACGGTCATGGCATCTGTTCGGCCAACGGGGAGGTCTGTGATTGCGCAACCGGCGATCACTCCTGGGCGGTTTCCGAGGAGAAAGACCCGGCCGGCGATTCCGATACTTCGCGCTACCTGGCGGCCGGTGCGGTGCGGGCGTGGTGGGTACGAACCGAGCAGGGAAGACTGGCCGAGGCCATGCCCAGAGTGCGCGAGCGATTGGCGGAGGCGGAAAATGTCATCCTCGAATCGAACAGCGTGTTGAAGTTTCTTCGTCCCGACTTGTATTTGACAGTCCTCGATCCAGCCAACCCGGACTTCAAGAACTCGGCGCGCGAATTCCTGGATTTAGCGAGCGCGGTCATTCTGCACGAGGCAAAAACCGGCTCGACGGCCTGGACCGGGGTTTCTCTGAAGCCGGTGGGAGAAAAACCAACCTTCTGGATCAATCCGCCGCCCTACGTCACCTCTGAAATCGTGGAATTTGTGCGCGCCCGGCTGGGGAACTCGAAGTAAGCCATGCCGGTCTGGCTGCCCTGGTTGGAAGGCTCCTCCTTGCGCGGCGGACACCCGTCGATCTAGCCGGGAGCGCGGCGCTGCAGAATGACTTTGTTATCCTTTCCGACGTGCGACAGATTCGCAGGTCCGCTTGGCTGCTGGTTTTGTTGTCCGCCGCGCTTCAGATCCTGATTTTCCCCCTGCCGGGAATTTACGTTCTGTCCTGGATCGCGCTCGCGCCGCTGCTGGTGGCCATCCTGCGTAGCCGTACTCCTGCGACCCTCCAGTTGCAGGAATCCCAAAAGCTGATTCCAGCAAGCCCCGGGCAGGGCTTTCTGCTCGGCTATGTTTGCGGAATCGTGTGGTACTTCGGAACCTGTTATTGGGTGTACGACACCATGCACGAGTACGGTGGGTTGAGTGCCCCGCTCGCGCTCTTGGTGTTGCTGCTGTTTGCGCTTTATCTGGGGCTTTACCACGGGGTTTTCGGGTTGCTGTTGAGCGTGCTGGCGCGGAAAGATTCGTCCAACCGTCCTGCCCTGCTGTCTGCGCCGTTCCTGTGGGTTGCGATTGAACTGGCGCGCACCCGGATCAGCGCATTTCCTTGGGACCTTCTGGGCATCACGCAGGTGGATAACATTCCGCTGACTCGGATTGCGACCGTGACGGGAGTGTACGGGCTGTCGTTTGAAATTATGCTGGTGAATGTGGCGTTCGCAGCCGCCTTCCTGGTGCCGCGCAGCAGGCGGAAAACGTTGTTGGTGGCCTCGCTGACGGCGGCTTTTCTCCTGCAAGTCGGCCGCTGGGCGAGCTTTCGGCCCCTGGTCGCCGATCGCACCGCCGGGCTGCTGCAACAGAACTTGCCGGTCGCCGATACCGAGCCCTGGACCAAAGACCATTTTGACGCCATCCTGCGTGAATTTTCTGCCGACAGCCTGAAGCTGGCTCCGCCGGCCGGCCAGCATCCCGATCTGATTGTGTGGCCTGAGTCGCCGGCTCCATTCCAGACCAACGATCCTTTTTTTCGTGACGCCATCAGCACTCTGGCGCGGCAGGCGCAGGCCTGGGTGGTGGTGGGATCGATCGGTGTCGACAACACCAAGGCAGTGTTCAACTCGGCCGCTCTGGTGAGCCCGACCGGTGAGTGGGATGGACGATACGACAAGATTCATTTGGTGCCATTCGGCGAGTACGTGCCGTTTGCCTCGGTTTTTTCGTTCGCCGGTGGACTGACCCAGGCCGTAGGCAACTTCACACACGGAAGCTCGCGAGCGCCGCTCCTGGCGGGTGACAAGAAGGTCGGAATCTTCATCTGCTATGAATCGATCTTTCCGGACCAGATTCGCCAGTTGGTGGCGCAGGGAGCGCAGGTGCTGGTGAATGTTTCAAACGACGGATGGTATGGGGACTCGGGCGCCTGGGCGCAGCACCTGAACCAGGCGCGCATGCGGGCGGTTGAGAACCATCGCTGGCTGCTGCGCGATACCAATACGGGCTTGACCGCTTCCATCGATCCCTATGGCCGGGTGGTGGCGCATCTGGAACGAAAGACGCGCGCGGCGCTGGCAGCGCCCTACGCGCTCGCCCACGGAACCACCTTCTATTCCCAACGCGGCGACTGGTTCGCCTACCTCTGTGCGATAATCGCTACAGGAGCGCTCCTAGCGCGCTTCGCATTCCAACCAAAGACAGAGTCCTAGCGCATGGTCGAAGAACTCGAACAGCAGTACATGGCCCTCCAGGGAAAAGTTCGCACTCTGCGGGAGTACCTTTGACGCAGACAAACGCCGCGCACAGCTAACCGAAGTCGACAAGCAGGCTTCGGACCCCAATCTCTGGTCCAATCCCGAAATATCCCAGCAGGTCATGCGCGAAAAAAAGCGTCTCGAAGAGGCGCTGGCTACCGACGCCGAGCTGGTCCGGCGCGACCAGGATATCGCCGCCTACTTTGAGTTGGCGCGCGAAGGAGAAAATGTGAATGCCGATCTCGAACGCGAGATCGGTGCGCTCCAGCAACTGGTCGATCGGCTGGAAACCGAGACTCTGCTCTCGGGCGAGAATGACCGGCTCAACGCGATCGTTACCATTCACGCGGGTGCCGGTGGCGTCGATTCCCAGGACTGGGCCGACATGCTGCTGCGCATGTACTTGCGATGGGCAGAGCAGCAGGGGTTTCAAACGGTTCTGTACGACTACCAGCCGGCGGAAGAGGCCGGGATCAAGTCGGCGACCTTTGGCGTCAACGGCCAGTACGCCTTCGGTCTGCTGACCAGCGAGATTGGCGTGCACCGGCTGGTGCGCATCTCTCCCTTCGATCAGGCCAAGCGCCGCCATACGTCGTTCGCGAGCGTCTTCGTGTCGCCGGAAATCGACGAGAGCATCGAAGTGGTGATCAAACCGGAGGAGATTCGCGTGGACACCTACCGCTCGAGCGGGAAGGGCGGGCAACACGTGAACACGACCGACTCTGCGGTGCGTATTACCCACATCCCTACGGGCCTGGTTGCCAGTTGCCAGAACGAGCGCTCGCAGCACAAGAACCGCGAACGCGCTATGAGCATGCTGCGCTCCAAACTCTACGAATTCGAGCTGGAGAAGAAGCGCGAAGTTACCCGGAAGATCGAGGATTCCAAGCTCGACATCGACTTCGGATCGCAGATTCGTTCCTACGTCCTGCAGCCGTATCGCATGGTGAAAGATCACCGCACGAAACAGGAAGTCGGCGATGTCGACCGGGTGCTGGACGGCGATCTGCAACCCTTTATCCGAGCCTACCTGCTGATGCGGCGCGGAGAAAAATCGTCATGAGCGACGACCGGCGGGCGACAAAACTGGGGGCGCGCTTCGATCAAGCATTCCGGTTCGCCGCAGAGAAACATGCCACCCAGACCCGAAAGCGCACCCCCGTGCCCTACCTCTCCCATTTGATGAGCGTTGCGGCGCTGGTGCTCGAGGCGGGCGGCGACGAAGACCAGGCAATCGCGGCTCTGCTCCATGATGTGGTGGAAGACTGCGGCGGCGAGCCGGTGTTGGCCGAAGTCCGGCAGCGCTTTGGAGAGCGGGTCGCGGGCATTGTGCAGGGATGTAGCGATGCATACACGATTCCGAAGCCACCCTGGAAACAGCGCAAGCTCGACTACCTGGAAAGCCTGCGCCGGGCAGGCGATGACGTGCGCCTGGTGAGCGCGGCCGACAAGCTGCACAATGTCCGCACGATTCTGGCGGACTATCGGGTGGAAGGCGACTCGGTATGGAATCGTTTCAGCGGCCAGCGGGACGGAACGCTGTGGTACTACCGGGCGGTGCTGGACGTACTGCGGGCAGGTCGCCCAAACCGCCTGCTCGACGAATTGCAGCGCGTAGTGACTGAACTGGAAACCCTGACCAGAAAGGGCATCGCGACCTCGGCTTCGTTGCCATAACCAGGAATCGATCCCCATGCCGCGCATGATCGAATTAATTCGTTCGTCAGCGGTTCCGGCCGCCTTGATGCAGGCAGCAGCGCGCGGAGCGTTGTCGGTGCCTCCCAACGAAATGATCGAGATCCTGGTCCATTTGGCCAACCACAACCGGGTTTTCGGACAGTTGGCCCGGATGACGCTTGCCGGGTGGGACGAAAACTCCTCGCTCGCCCTGGCAGGAGATCCCGGGGCTCCTCGGGAGGTTCTCGAATATTGGACCGCACCCGGGAACCTGCGCCCCCAATTGCTGCCCGCCCTGCTCGAAAACCCAGCAATCCCGGAGGCCACGCTGATGGGGATGGCGACCGCTGGCTCGCGGGAAGTGGTTGAAGCGATGCGCCAGAGCGGGCGCGTGCGGCAGATGCCCGGCGTGTTAGGCGCCCTGGCCTCCAATCCGAATTTGACCCATCTCGAATCCGCCCAGCTGCAGCCCCAGGTGGAGCCTGGAGCGCCCGGGACCGGGGATGACGATGACGCGGCGGTAAGCGCGTTTCTTGCCGAACATGACGCAGAGCTGGCGGCGGATCCGGAGAAGCCGTTCCAACCGGTGGGTGGAATCTATGAATTTGAAAAGGCGGATACCGACGTGCCGGCTCCACCCGCCGAGAGCAAAGCTTCCGGGCCGGTCTTGCCCGCCGCAAAGGCCGGCGCTTCCGGGAACGCAGCTTCAGCAGCAACCCCAGCAAAGGCTTCGCCCCCAGCCAAGAAGCCGCATGGCAGTCACGGTGAGGACCGCGGCAGTGCGCTGCAGAAGATTTCGAAGCTCGACGTGAAAGGGCGCATTCAGCTCGCCATGAAGGGGAGTAAGGAAGACCGCTCGATCCTGATCCGCGATGGAACCAAGCTGGTGGCGCTGGCCGTACTGGATTCGGGCAAGATCACCGACGGGGAAGTGGAGAAATTCGCCAGCCAGAAAAACGTGCTCGAGGCCGTTCTGCGCCAGATCCCGATGAAACGGCGCTTCGCTAAGAACTACAACGTGGTCCGAAACCTGGTGGCCAATCCCCGCACGCCGCTCGACGTCTCGCTCGGCTTGATGAAGAACATTCTGGTCGCGGATTTGCGCAATCTGTCAGGGAACAAGGACGTGCCGGAGACGATTCGGAAGCTGGCCCTGAAGATGTTCAAGCAGAAGACCGAGACCAAGAAGTGAAAGCGGGCTTGTCAAAGCGAGGAGTCTATGGACGTCGCGGTTCAATCCGATCCCATCCGTGAGGTGCTCGAGCGCGCCCAGACCATTGCGGTCGTGGGCCTGTCGGACAATCCTTTGCGCCCGAGCCATGGGGTGGCGGCTTATCTGCAGATCCAGGGCTACCGGATCATCCCGGTCAATCCCCAGATTCAGTCGGCTCTTGGAGAAACCGCCTATGCGTCCTTGCTCGATGTGCCGGAGAAGATCGATATCGTGGACATTTTCCGCCGGCCGGAGTTTGTCGAAGAAGTGGTCGACCAAGCGATCCAGCTGAAAGTGCCGGCGGTGTGGATGCAGGAAGACGTGATTCACGAAGCCGCCGCTCAGAAAGCCCGGCGAGCGGGAATTTTCGTGGTGATGGATCGCTGCATCCTGCTCGAACACCGGGCACGGTTTCGATAGGCGCCGGCTCGGCGGCCATCAAAACTCGGCGGCTGGTCCCGAGTTTGCCCTGACAAGGATGACGGTGGCGTCATCCCGCAGGCCAGCTCCGTTGGCGAACCGCCGCACGTCTTCAAGCAGGCTCTCCTTCGAAGCATCTTTGGCCAGCAAGTGCTCGGCCATGCGATTGGGCCCGTACTCTTCGTCATCGGGATTGGTCGCCTCGGTGATGCCGTCACTGTAGAGAGCGATTTTCGAGCCATCCTCGAGGGCGATCGCGCATTCCGAATACACCCCGCGCCGAATACCCAGGGGCAGACCCATCTCGGTTTCGAGGAACCGGGTTTCCGAGGCGTTGATCACAACCGGGGGAAGATGACCCGCATTGGCGAAGCTGAGCGTGCGCTTGCTCGGGTCCAGCACGGCATAGACCATGGTGACGAATCGCCCGGAGGGAAAGTCGTCGACCAGCAGGTGATTGAGCCGGGTCAGGACTTCGCCCGGGCCGCTGGAATTCTCCGCCAGGGAACGGGTCATCGCCCGGGTGGCGGACATCAGCAGGGCCGCCGCCGTGCCCTTGCCGGAGACGTCGGCCAGGACTAATCCCCAACGACCGTCGTGCAGGTCAATGAAGTCGTACCAGTCGCCCCCGACGGCGCCCGCCGGAATGGACAGCCCGGAAATTTCAAAGCCGGGAATGAACGGAGAACACTTCGGCAGAAGGGCCTGTTGGATGGAGCGCGCTTCCTGGGCTTCGCGACTCATTCTCTCGCGCTCGGTGCGCTCGTGCCGAAAGCGTATTGCATTCTGGATCGCGACCGCGACGTGGCTGCACAGACCCTGAAACAACTTGAGCTGATGGGGAGCGAAGGCGTCTGTCTCCGAGTGTGAGGCCGTGAAGACCCCTACCAGTTCGCCCTCCACATGGAGCGGAATGGCCACCTCGGAGAGCGTGTCCTTTTCGCAAGCGATGTAGTAGGGATCGCGCCGAACATCGGGGGCGTAGCGCATCTGGCCGGTGGCGGCGACGTATCCGACCAGGCCCTCCTTGCCGATCTTGAGCCGGTGACCTTTCTCGTGCACCGTGCAGCCAGGCTCTCCCGCCAATACCAGTTCACAGGTCTCAGGCTCATGCAGGTAGACGTTCACCTCGATGCAGCCGAACGAGCACGCGATGTCGTTGACGATCTTGTCGATGAGCTGATCCAGGTCGAGGATCGATGTGATTTTCTGGGCCGCCTTTTGCAGCTTGAGCAGATCCTGGAGACGATCATCCGGGAGGGCGTGGATGGGGCCGGGAAGCGCTTCAACATTAACATTTGTGGAGACGACAGCCATCGTGTGAAGCCTCCTGCAAACCACAGGGGAAACCTGGCGATCGGCTTACTTGCCGTCGATCATACAGCCTTGCCTCTAAGATGATCTGGCCTGCGGCTAGGACTCTTTTTCAGCCTGCGAGGAGGCCTTGCGGGTCGAACCCGGCTTGGCTCGGCGCAGGCGCTTGATCTGGTCAAGACGTTCCCGGATGGCTCGCTCCATCCCTTCGTTGGTCGGATGGTAGTACTCACGTTCGCGCAGGTTGTCAGGCAGGCATTGCATGTCAGCCACTTTGCTCTCGAGCTCGTGTGCGTATTGATAGTCCCGGCCATAGCCGAGGCCTTTCATGAGCTGGGTGGGAGCATTCCTGAGATGCAGCGGGACGGGCTCGGCGGCAGTCCGTTCGACGTCCTGCTGGACGTCTCCGTAGGCGGTGTAGAGCGCATTCGACTTAGGCGCGACCGACAGGTACACCACCGCCTGCGCCAACGCCAGGTTGCCTTCCGGCATCCCGATGAAATCCACGGCATCGCGGGCCGCCATGCACAAAGACAGAGCGGCGGGGTCGGCCAGGCCGACATCTTCAACCGCCATTCGCACCACGCGCCGGGCGATGTACAGGGGATCTTCTCCCGCTTCGAGCATGCGGCCGAGCCAGTAGAGCGCGGCATCGGGATCGCTGTTCCGCACCGATTTGTGCAGGGCCGAGATCAGGTTGTAGTGCTCTTCGCCGGTTTTGTCGTACAGCAGGATGCGCTTCTGCAGGGCGTCGTGAATGATCTCGTCGGTGATCTCGGCGCCGACCTCCTGACCGGACGCCTGCTGGGCGAGTGTGGCGGCCACTTCCAGCACGTTGTAGGCGCTGCGCGCGTCGCCACTGGAGTGGCTGGCGACTTTCTTCAGGACATCGTCGGACGCTTCAAGTTTCGTCGCGCCCAACCCGCGCTCCTCGTCGGTCAGGGCTTTTCGCAGCAAGACCACGACTTGATCTTCGGTGAGAGGCTTCAGCAGGTAAACGCGAGTGCGGGAGAGCAACGCAGAGTTGATCTCGAAGGAAGGGTTCTCGGTGGTGGCGCCAATCAGGCGGATGTTCCCCTTTTCGACGTGCGGAAGAAAGGCGTCCTGCTGCGCCTTGTTGAAGCGATGGATCTCGTCGATGAAGACGATGGTTCGCGTGCCGTACTGCTTGGCCCGCTCGGCATCTGCCATGACCTGCTTGATTTCCTTGATACCCGCCAGCACAGCGGAGAATTCGATGAACTCCGCTTTGGTCATGCGCGCGATGATTTTTGCGAGCGTGGTCTTGCCGGTGCCCGGCGGACCCCAGAAAATCAGCGATCCCGGGTCGTCCCGCTCGATCTGCGTGCGCAGCGGTTTGCCCGGTCCGACCAGGTGCTCCTGCCCGACGTACTCATCGAGCGTGCGGGGGCGCATGCGGTCGGCAAGCGGACGGGTGCTATCGGGTTGCCCACCGCCGCCGGGGATCGTTTGGAACAGACTCATCCGAACCTTTTTTCACCACCCGGACACAGAAAGCACGCAGCAAGGCTCGCAAGAAAAAACTCGGACGAACTCGCTCCACAATGTTCGTGGAGGGCGATGCTGCGATGAAATTCGCCGATGCGCGGATCCTTTTTCCCCTTCCTGTCCCGGCCGCTGTGTCCCCGTGGTGATGGGGATTTCACGCCCTTTGCCTTGCGATCTCGTACAGTACGATGCTCGCCGCGACCCCGGCGTTCAGCGATTCGACCTGGGGTGCGTGCGGGATCGCCACGATTTGGTCGATCTTCGCGAGCAAATCGCGCGGTACGCCGGCTCCTTCGCCTCCGATCAACACGGCGACCGATCCGGTAAGGTTCGCCTGCGGCAGGGGCGCGCCCTTGTGCGATGAGGTCGCGACCAGTCGCACTCCTCGTTCGCGCAACCGGGGCAGCACCTCGGCCAACTTGACCCGGACGACCGGAAGCCGGAACAGCGATCCAGCGGAGCCGCGCACGACTTTCGGATTGAACGGGCTTACCGTCCCCTCGCCGAGCAGCGCGGCGGCGGCTCCGAAGGCTTCGCCGGACCTCAGGATCGTGCCCAAATTGCCGGGATCCTGCAACCCGGCGACCGCCACCAGGGGGCCGACCGCCAGCCTCTCCAATGCATCCTCCAAGGAAGTCTGGCGGTAGCGGACAAGTGCAGCCACGCCCTGGGGACCCTCGCTCGGTACCACGCTCGCGAACAGTTTGTCGGGCAGCACGAGGGTTTCCACCTGGGCCCCGATTTGCGGGAGCAGACGTTCGGCACGCGTCTCGGCCGACTCACGGAAGAATACGGCGCGGAAGCGGAGTCCGCTGCGGATCGCTTCCTCGACCATCCTTATGCCCTCAATCGCGCAATCACCCTCTTCGGTGAGCTCGGCATGGGAGAAGGCACGGCGCAGGTCTTTGACCAACGCGTTGTGGCGACCCTCCACTCGGCGCAGGCGCGTTTGTCGAATGCTGGCAGGCTTGGCCGAAGGGGAGGGCTTGCTCATTTGCGGACGTCCGAAGGCAGCATCATACGCTGTTTGTTGGGGTTGCAGAGCGGCTCCGTGTTATGTTAGTTTTCGCCGTCTTAAACGGGGAAATCGGGAAGGAACCGCTGTGCACGCGGAAATCATCAAGATCAATCACGAAACTCCGGAAGCGTCGTTGGTAAAGTACGCGGCCGAGCAAATCAAGTCGGGCCAGGTTTTGGGAATGCCCACCGACACTTTTTACGGGCTGGCCGCTGATCCGCTCAACCTGCGTGCCGTGGAGCGCGTCTATGAAATCAAGTCTCGCTCGCGACACAAACCGCTTTCTCTCCTGATTGAAAGCGTCGATCAGGCCGAAGAGCTGGCGCGTCCGTTGCCGAAGGAATTTTATGATCTTGCCCGTCGTTTCTGGCCTGGTCCCCTGACCATCATCGTGCAAGCGGCTTCGCGCCTTCCCTTGAAGGTCACTGCCAACACCGGCAACGTGGCGCTGCGCATCCCTTCCGCCCGGATTCCGCTGGCGGTGGTGCGGGCAGCGGGTATCCCGATCACAGCGACCTCCGCCAACCTGAGCGGGGCTTCGGAGTGTACGACCGCAGAACAGGTCCGGGACCAGTTGCAGGACCGCATTTCGATCATCGTCGACGGAGGCACGTCGCCGCGCGAAGTCGCGTCCACGATCGTCGATCTCAGCGACCAGGAGGCGCGCTGGCGCGTCATTCGCGAAGGCGCCATCCCCGCCCAGGAGATTTCCACCTTCTTCGCCCAAGGATGATGAATGCACCCGCGAACCGGGTTCCACGACGTCACCGGCTACTCTGGCTGGTTGCGGGCGTGGTGCTGGCTCTGGCCTGCTTCTTCATCGTCACCAGCTGGCGGATCGTCCGCGAGGCGGGCAAAGAGGAGTTGCGCAAAGCCGACGCAATCGTGGTCCTGGGCGCTGCCGAGTATTCCGGACATCCCTCTCCCGTCCTGCGCGCCCGCCTGGATCACGCCTACGAATTGTTTCAACAGGGCCTCGCCCCCGTTGTCATCACCACCGGAGGCTCCGGCGCCGATCCCAGCTTCAGTGAGGGCGGGGTGGGCCGCGACTACCTGATGCACCGCGGGATTCCCGAGCGAAACCTGATCGCGGAAACCCAAGGCTCCGATACCGCTCAGTCGGCCCAGCGAGTCGGCGTGATCATGCGGGCCAACGGGATGCGCAGCTGCCTGGCGGTGAGCGATGAATACCACGTCTTCCGGATCAAGAAATTGCTGGAGCACGAAGGGATCGGCGTGTACGTGGCACCGCGCGCGGGATCGCGTCCGCACAGCCTGTGGCAGCGAATGCTCGCTGTATTGCGGGAGGATTTGAGCTACCTGGTCTGGAAGCTCGGAATACCGGCGTAGCAAACAAGGTCTCGCCGCAGGCAACAGGTCTTCACGAGAAGCCGGTTTCAACGGTTCAAGATTGTCCGACGCTCACCCTCGCGAGAGACTCGAAACCTTGCCCTTCCTACCATCCCATCTTCTCTCGCAAACAGGTGATGTGTGCTGTGTGGTGGCGTCCGTGCCAGGCGTAGAGGGCGAGGGTCTTTTCAAGGCTCAGCAACCCCATCTCGGGATGGAGGAAGTTTCGCTTCCACTCGCCCGGTTTGATCTCGCGCAGCATCAGCATCCACCTGCTGTGCAGTGATTCGAGCAGGACCAGGGACAGTTCGATGGGCGCGCCTTTTGCCTCGGGCAATTCGGCCCAGAGGTTTTCCATGTAGGGCCGGATGGTGGGTTCGTCTTCGGTGAGAGCGAGCTTGAAGCGGACGTAGGAGTTCACGTGGCTGTCGGGAACATGGTGCACGACTTGCCGGACAGTCCAGCCGCCCGCGCGGTAAGGTGTATCGAGTTGTTTTTCTGACAGGCCCTGGACCGCAGCGCGCAGGCGTGCCGGCGTCTGCTCGATGTCGTCGAGGTACTGCGATTTCTGCCGCTCGGTGAGCGTGCCGTCGAAAGAAAACTTCCCGATGGGATACCGCGGATCGTCGGCCATCGTCGCCTCCTGCGGCATTAGATCACAGCAGCGCGGGGAAAAGATGAATGGGGAAAAGATTAAAAGGGAAGGCGAATGCGCAACCTTCCCCCTGTTGGCTCACGAACACTTACAGGACACTGACTGACACGTTTGTGGTGTGCGTTGTTGGGCCGCTCGTGCCTGTGACGGTGACGGTATAGGAGCCGACCGGTGTTCCCGGGCTCTTGGGTCTGGAACTGCCGCCGCATCCTACTGCACTGAGCAGGAACGCGATGGCCAGCAGTGTGGCAGCGGCGCCCCAGTTTCGGCGCCGGCCCGAGATTCCAAACAAGAACACGCCCGCCACGACAGCGCCGCTACCCGTCAACAGCGGGGCCAGCGGGGCGTCGCGACGCTCGAGGGTCGCCGCCGCGGTCGTCTTTATCGTGAGGGTGGCCGTTGCAGTGTTGTTGGTCCCGCTTGGAGTGACAGAGCTCGAACTCAGCGAGCAGGTGATCAGCGCCGAGGCGGGTGCAGTGCAGGTCAGGGCTACCGCGCCATTGAAGCCGTTATGGCCGTCGATCGTGATGCTGGAGGTGGCCTGTCCACCGGGCGTCGAGACACCCACGACATCGGCGAACATGGAGAAGTCGGCCGCAGTCGGACTTCCACTGCTCCATGCATTCGCCAGATTATTGACATCGAGCGTGCCGAGACCGGTGACCTGATCGTAGCCAGCGCCTGCGCTGAACCCGTATTGCAGGGTACCCGTGGTTGGACAATTCGGCGTCCCCGCGCCACAGGGCACGATATTGTTTCCGGTGGTGATGTCGTGGAAGGCGTTCGGGGTGGTGGCAGCAACCGCGTAGAGGTTGGGATTGACGTTGCCTTGCCTGGAACCGGTCTTCTGGTTCAGGATCGCAACCACTCCCGCAAAGGCCGGCGCCCCGAACGAGGTACCGCCCGCCGCCGTCAGGCCGTTTGGGCTGCTCGGGTCATTGGCGGCACGGCGGAAGCCGTTGACGCAACTGCCTTGGGAACAGAGAAGGTACGGATCATGTCCATTCGAGGCATTGAACGCAACGTCGGGCACGTCCCGTGCGCCATCGGCGGGAACGCCGGTGCCCGTCTGCCAACTGGGCTTAGAAAAGAAGATGCTCGCGCCTCCGCCAGTTCCATCCAGCTGACCGGCGGCTGCCGTGTCATTCCAGGTGATTTCCGGAATGTAGGCAAGGGCAGAACCGCCACTGGTCAAACTGCAAGAAGGGCCCCAGTAAGTGGTGGCTGCGGCGCATGTTTGGGCGCTGTTTTCTACGCCCGCCGCATCCCCGCTAAATTCGGTGCCGCCGATAGAAGTTACGTAGGGCAGGGCGCCGGGTATGTCGACCGCGAGACCTCCCGATGCCGGCAGGGTGGATGAGGGCGCGCAGTCGGCCGCACCAAAGTCTCCCGAAGCCGCGCTAATCGTTTGTCCCTGGGCATTGGCCTGTTGCGCCCAGCCCTGGATGATCTGGACATTCGACGCGCCCAGCGTAGCCTCGCAGTTTCCGTAGCTGATGCTGATCACGGGCGCCAGATTCTGGTCGATTGCATAGTGCAGGGCGTCGAACACGTTGAGGCCGGAGCTGGTGTTTCCCACAAAGACGTAGTTCTGGGTGACACCCTGGGCGACCGCTTCGGACCATTCCAGATCGAGGCTGGCCTCGCCGATGTCAGCGGTGGACACGACCGCCGTGCCACTGCTTGGCACCTGCGTGATGTTGAAGTTGCTCGCTGTGCGGGCAGGCAATCCGGCAGCGGCCCGGAACGCGTCGATGTCGGAAGCTGGCGAAGCTGGAGTCGTGGTTGAAACCAGAGCGGTTTGACCCACAACCACCAGCGTTACTCCGGTGCCGTCAAATCCGGCGGTGTAAAGCGGTTTCACGTCATAGATGGTGGCGAAATCGTCCGGGATCAGGAAGTGGTTTCCCGAGACGCTCGACGTGAAATTGGCTTTAACGCCGGGATCGGGAACCTTCTGGATGACCACTCTGGCCTTGGGATGGAAGTCGTCGAGATTCCGAAAGCCGAGCACCACGTCCGAAAGCGCCGCCGGAACCGCCAGCTCCGTGGCGTTGGCGAAGTGCTGTTCTCCGTTCAACTGAAAGTTGTGCATCTCGGTGCGGAAGACGGTCTCGATTTTGGAGACCGGGCCGGTGAACCAAATCTGGGTCCGGCTGCGCGCCACGCGCTCCAGCTTGAGCCCCTGCGACTGCAGCCAGGTCGTGACGCTCCGCACGTCAGCCTGAGTCAGGCCGAACCGGTCGGCAAACTGCTCGGGCGTGAGCCATTTGTGGTAGCTGGCAGACTTTGGGTCCAGTTGCTCGGCCAGCAGCTTTTCAAGGTCGCCCTCCTGCGCGGTTGTTCGTTTGAAGGCCATTGAGATCTGCAACTGAGTTCCCCCGTCCATGCGGCCCTGGTCGACAGCATCCCGGAGGAGGGGGCGCACATTACCGTGGAGGACCACGGTTTCGCGCTCGTCAATAGCCTGGCTGATTCGGTTCACTGCTTTGGTTTGCGGGAAGGCACTGAGGGACAACCCCAGGGTTAGCAGGAAAGCGACTGGCTTCAATAATGAATGCACCGGTTGGCTCCGACTCAAAATTTGTCTGTAATTGGGGAATGGATTCAATGTACCAGGTGAAAGGATGCCTCCAAGGGGCCCAACTATTTCCCTCACTGACGGTTACGGAAATTCTAGACCGAACGGGCCGGCCCGGGAATTGTCCGGAAGGGCAGGGTGGGGCATGGCGGGCGCGGTTACCGGGTCAGGGCCAGGATGCGAACCGGGCCGTCGACCTCGCCTTCCAGCTTCATGGGCGCAACCACCACCAGGGCGCCAGCGTCTGGAACGCGCTCCAGGTTCGCTACATTCTCCAGGTGGTAGACGCTATGGGCTAGAGTGTATTCGTGCACCGAGAGCGTGCGCGAAGATCCGGGATCGACGCTCAGAGTGTCGATGCCTAACGCCAGAACAGCGCGGCCTTCCACCAGAAATCTCGCCGCTGCCTGCGAGTATCCCGGGAAGTGCATGACGCCGTTCTTGTCGGTATTCCGGTAGTCCTGGTTGGAGGTCCAGCGGCCGCCCCATCCGGTGCGCGCCAGCACGACGGCGCCGCCCGGGATGTCTCCATGAATTTGTTCCCACAGCGCAATGTCCTCGACCGATACTTCGTAGTCTGCATTGCGGCGCACCGGGCCGGTCACATCGAGCACCACCAGAGGCGCAATCAGCCGCTCGGGCGGTATCTGGTCGACCGTCCACATTCCGCGCCCGAGGCGCGCGGGGGCGTCGATCCTGGTATTGCTGGAGGTGGAGTTCGCCACGCGGCGAAGCGATTCTTTTTGCACCAGCGTTGCAGGTCGGGCCGGACCTGCGACGGTCTCGCCGGCAATCGGGGAGTTTAGCCTCCTGGTGAGCGGGTGGGTCAGGTCGACCACCCCGGTAAATCCGCTGGGTTGGGCTGGACCCGGTCGGTGCTGCGCAAAGACCAGCAGCGCCAGCGCCAGCACGTAGCCGATTACGAGAGTCTTGATCTTCATCGCTTCCTTACTGACGATTCCAAACTGACGATTCCAACCGACTGCGATGGGCTCTCTCGGGGGACGAAGAAGGCCAACTGCTGCCATCGGGCGCATGCACACAGGGAAGTACTCGGAATTGTCTCTTGGGGGTAACCATGCGCTCAAGGTACCGATGGCCATGGCCGGCGGGGGCGAAGCCGGAAATTCGTGTGAAATCAGGGGAAAAGGGCCAAATATTCAGCCGCGAGACCGGCAGCGATGAGGGTTCCGGCAAAGTTCACGACGTCGTTGGTGAGCCATCCCCGCCGTTCCAGCAGCGCCCCCATGAGGCTGTCGGCGAGCATCCCGAGGGCACCGGCGGCGGCTGCAACCCAGCGCCAGCGCGCCGGAAGAATTCCCGTCCAGGTGCAGACCGCGCTGATGACCAGCGCAGCGCCGATGCCGGCGAGGGTGCCCGCAAGGGTGATCCCGCCATCGGTGCCCGCGGGCACGGTTTCGAAGGTGGTGAGCAGGCGGGACTGGTCGCTGAAGGCTTGCCCGGCCTCGCTTGAAACCGTGTCCGAAGCGGCTTCGGCGAGGGCTGCGGTCATCGCCAAAAGCCAGACCGGCTCGCCACCCAATGCGTGAGCCATGCCACAAACGGCGGCCACCCCAAGATTTGCCAGGACCTGCGAACCGGTGCGTCCCTCACGGCGCTCGGCGGTGCCGAGTCGCTGCTTGCGCGAACGCCCCAGGCGCGTCGTGATCCAGGTCGCGATGAACAGGGTCAGCAGGACAACGAAGCCGCCTGGGCCGGCGCTGGCAAAAAGGACAAAGCAGATCATTGCGCCCGCAATCGCACCCGACAACGTCACCCCGCGAATCAGGTGTCCCAGGCCCGAAAATGCCGCCGTAACCAGCGAAACCACCTCGAAACGCGCGGGTGTTGTCATCCAGGAGTGCAGCCTTATCTGTTCTAAGTCCAATGACATCAGTCGCATAGCATCGCTCTAATGCGGTTTCCGCGAGCCCGGCCCAGGGCATCCAAACAGTAACTACTAGGCGTTGGGCCAATTTTCGGATGGGCCCCGCGGGTCGTGCTTTTTCTTTCGATTACCCGCCCTAAGTTCCTGCATCAAAACGTTGGTAGTACGTTACACTCTTCGTCGCTGGGCGCGGCTCTGGCGCCTTTCGCAGGTTTGGGGTGAACTCAAATGGCGGCCTCCGTTTGGTCCGGATATCTGACTTTCGGCTTGATCTCCATGCCGGTGCGGCTGTTCTCGGGCGCGCGCAGTAACGGCATTTCCTTCAACATGCTTCACCGTCCCGACTTGCAGCGAGTCAAGCAGCAATACTACTGCCCGGCCGAGAATCGCGTGGTGGAGCGAAGCGAAATCGTGAAAGGCTACGAGTTCCGCAAGGACGAGTACGTCGTCATCGAGCCCGAAGAGATCAAGAAGATCGAACCGCAGACCGCCAAGACCATGGAGATTCTGGAGTTCGTCAAGGCCAGCGAGGTCGATCCGGTGTACTTCGAATCTTCCTACTACATGCTCCCGGAGGAAGCTGGCCGCCGTCCGTATGCGCTTCTGACCAAGGCGCTGGAAGAAAGCGAATACGTCGCGATCGCAAAGCTGACCATGCACAATCGCGAATACACCGTATTCCTTCGCCCCCACTCCGGCGGAATGATGTTGCACACCATGTACTATGCCGACGAAGTCCGCCAGGTGGAAGGCTTTGGCGCGCCTGATGTTGAGTTGAAAGATGCCGAAGTGAAGGTCGCGCACCAGTTGATCGAGGCGCTCGCCGGCGACTGGGATCCGGAGAAGTACCATGACGACTTCCAGGAGAACCTCAAGAAGTTGATCGAAACCAAGCTCGAAGGTGGCAAGGTGGTGGAGATCGACAAGCCCAAGAAGCTTGCTCCCGTCGTCGACTTGATGGCAGCCCTGAAGCAGAGTCTCGCTGAAATGGAAGGCAAAAAGAAGCCGGCAGCCACCACCCAGGCGGCACCGGAGGCGGCCGTGGCAGGCGGCAAGCCTCGTCGCGGCCGGTAGCAGTCGAGCGGGCCAGACCCATGCTTGTGTGTTCTCCCCCGATTTCTGCCTGGAATCGGTTGTTTCTCCCGCGAAGCAACCCGAACCTGAAACCGAGCCACTAAGCTCTTTGGGGCGGCTTCGGCAAATTGAGAACTATAAGGATGGAGAACTCGGAACCCGGGTTCCACGCTTTCCCTTAAGACTCTTTCCCGATTACAATGACCAATTCCGCATAGAGCCTTAAGAATTCATGAACCTACGTGGATGTGTGCCGATGAGTCGTCTGTCGAAGTGCCGTCTGGTGGCTCTCCTGTTCTGTTTCCTGATTTGCGTCGGTTGCGGCGACGTCTACCGCCCCACCATCATCCCGAACCCGGTGCCGATCCCCGATCCGCAGAACTTTCACACCGTCTTCGCGGTCAGCCAGAACGGCTCGGCCTACTCCGGCACGGGTATGCAGGTGGACGTTTCGGGGGATTCCAATGCCGGGGTCACCAAGGTGGCCAAGCAACCGGTGCATGCCACGGTGCTCGGCACGCGAGTCTGGGTGGCCAACTTTCTCTCAGATTCGGTGAGCGTGTTTTCCGTAGCCCAGTCTTCGGGGGCCATCGGGACCTCCACCGACATCAACCTAAGCCCGGGATCCAAGCCGGTCTTTGTCGCGAGCACCGAGACTGCAACCATGTATGTTGCCAACTCGGGGCAGCTCACGGACCTGACAACCAGCCAGGCTTACTATGCAGTCGATGCCATCAACACCAGTTCCAATGTCATGACCGAGATCCGGTTGCCCGACACCGCCGTCACACCCTGGGCGCTCACGGAGAGACCGGATGGCAAGCGGCTCTATGTCGTGAACCGCGACAGCAACAACGTCACGGTGATCAACACGGTCGACCGGAGCCTCAATACGACCCTTACACTCGGAATCGGGATCTCCCCGCGGTGGGCAGTCGCGCGTAGCGACAACGCGCGAGTCTACGTCCTCGGCCACGACGGCACCTTGACAACCGTGGATACCACGGGCTCGACCGACCAGGTGATGTCCTCCATTCCCGTGGGAGCCGGTTCGGACTCTTTTTTCTACGACGGCCGTCTCAATCGCCTCTACATTCCCAACCCGACCAGCAACACGGTCAGCATCTACGATGTGACGGGCGATCCCCCCGCCGTCTTGGCCACGATCGATTTGACCAAGCCGATCACGGCAGGGGGAACCGACTCGCCCTGCCCGCAGACGGGATGCTCGCCCTTGTCCGTGGCTTCATTGCCCGACGGCAGTCGCGCCTACCTTGCGAGCTTTTATCTGGACAGCACCTCGGCCAATTGCACGCAGACACCTTGCCTGCAGGCCCAGCTGACCGTGGTCAATGCGGTTACCAACCGGGTCATCAAGGCGATTCCGCTTCCGGCAGTCTCCGTGTCGAGCGTGGGCAATTGCGCAGCCGCACGCTTCCGGATTTCTGCCGCGGCCTCCATCGACAGCTCGCGGGTGTATGTATCCAACTGTGATGGCGGGGGCGTATCGAGCGTCAGAACATCCGACGACTCCTACGTGGTAACCGTGCCGGCGCCGGTCAGCGGTTTTTCGCCGTCCGCAGTGAACATCACCGGCGCGGTGCAGAGTGGGGCGAACACCACCTACAGCTACTCGCTGATTTCGGGCGTTCCGCTCTTCCTCGGGATGCCCATCACGGTGACCGGAATTGCGAACCCAGGGGATAGCACGCTTAATCCGGACAACGGAACCTTCACGGTCGTTGCTCTGGGTGCCGGAACGTTTACGGTGACGAACTCTCTGGGGACGTCTACGACCGCTGCCCAGACGGCATTCGGTCTGGGACAACCGCCGCCCCAAAACCCGTTCTTCATCGTGGCTGGTCCCTGAACACCTCAACCGAGCGTCATCAACCAGCCGCCTCAAGGGCTGTTGGTGGAGGCGCAAACGCCTTGAACCTCTTCGTCGCTCGCAAGCCTCGAAGCGACTCTTTCGGGTCGCCTGGACATGCTGACGCGATTTCATTTTTGCGAATTTCGCGGGAAGGGGCTTTTCAACATCCCCAGGCGGTTTCACCAACTAGCAAAGCCGCGCCGTCGGGAGGGTGCTGGCCGCGATAAAGAGCTTAGCTGCCGGCTGCCGCGCGGTCGGCTTGCCGCCGGCGGTTGTAGCGCAGGGCGATATTCATGAACACGCTGCCGATGGGTGTGTCAAAGCACATCACCAGCGCTTCGGTGTCCTCGCTGCTCTTGATGCCTTCTTCGGAGGTGTGCAGCACCGGCGGGTGCACGCGAAAGTGGAATCCCTGGTCGTTCAGGGCGGTGATCGCATTGCCGATGATCTGATTGGCCAGTTCGCAGGCAGTTTCCCGCACCAGACTGTCGGACTCGGGCAAATCCGCCCCAGCCATCTTGTTGGCCACACGCACCGCGGTTTCGGGATCGAGGTCGATAATGATGCGCCCCTCGATATCTCCCGTGACCCAGACCATGGCCGCCACACCCTTCCGGCGATAGGCTTCCTCTTCCATGCTGAGGCTGCCGATGGAAGTCGAGCACTGCAAGCCCTGCGCCAAAACCGCGTCCGCCGAGTTGATGAACGGCTGGATCAACTCCATCTTCATGAGATCAGGCCCCCGCGCCGGCTGCGTTCACCACGGCGCCATCATCGCCCAGCACATACTTGATGACTTCGTACAGGACTTCCGGCTTCACCGGTTTCTGCACGAAATGGCGTGCACCCCGCTGCAACGCCGCCACAATGTTTTCCTGGTAGCCCACCGAGGACACCATCACGATGCGTGCTTCCGGATGCGACTGTACGATCCGCTCCGCGGCCTCAATCCCCTCCATCTGCGGCATGGTGATATCCATGAGCACGATGTCGGGATGGGTGCGGTCATACTCGGTGATGGCCGTCAGACCATCGCCTGCCTCGCCCGCCAGATGCCCGCCGAACGATTCCACCATGCGGGCCAGATTCTTGCGCGCAAAGACGGAGTCGTCCACGATCAGGTAGCGGACTGGTTGTCCGTCCTTGCTCCGTTTGACTGGCGAAAACTGCTCCATAACAACCTCCTGTAGCTACTTGCCTACCACGCGGCGCTTCCGCCGGCTAGATAACCCTAGTTTTGCCCGGCGCTTGCGGACTTGCCGCTGGCGCCGTTCCCTGACTCCCGGTCCCCGCGCCCGGCTTCGGGCGCGCACTGAGCCACCAAGGTAGCGGCCATCGCTTCCAGGCCCACGATCCGGATGGCATACCCGCGATCGACGGCAGCTTTGGGCATGCCATAGACCACACACGAATCTTCGCTCTGGGCGATGGTCATGCCGCCCGCCGCCCTGACGCTTCCTAAACCCTCGGCCCCGTCGTCGCCCATGCCCGTCATAATGACGGCGACGTTTTGGGCGCCGAATTCCTCGGCCGCACTGCGGAACAGAATATCCGCCGACGGACGATGGCCCCGGATTCTCGGCTCGTCACTGAGCAGCGCGACGTTGCCGAGCGGCAGACGCTTCACCTTGAGGTGCCGGCTGCCGGGACAGATCAGGGCCCGCCCGGGCATCAGCAGGTCCCCGGATTGCGCTTCCTTCACGCGCAATGCACACGTCTCGTCCAGGCGCCGCGCGAACATCTCGGTAAAGTTTTCCGGCATGTGCTGCACGACCAGAATCGTTCCGGGAAAGTCCGCCGGCAGTTGCGAGAACACGTACTGCAACGCGTGCGGCCCGCCGGTGGAAACGCCAATGGTCACGATTCGGGTGGGGGGCTGGCTCGACGATGCCGGGGCTTTCCCGTACTGGGCGGTCTCCGCCAGCGGCTTGACCGAAACCTTTTTGCTGTTGGCGGCCGCCTTGATCTTGGCGATCAATTCGGCGGCGATTTCCGGCATGCGCGTGGAAACGTCGCTCGGCTTGGCCACGAAGTCGAATGCACCCAGGCCCAGCGCCTTCAGGGTGATCGCTGCACCTTCGGTGCTGTGCGAGCTCACCACGATGACCGGCACCGGATACAGCTTACGCATGGTCTGCTTCAGCATGTCGATGCCGTTCATGCCCGGCATCTCCAGATCGAGCGTGACCACTTGCGGTTTCAGGTCTTCGATCTTCTTGAGACCGAAGGTTCCGTCCATCGCCGTGCCCACGACCTCGATGGAATCGTCCTTTGCAAGGATCTGCGGGATCAGCTTGCGCATCAGGGCCGAATCGTCGACCACCAGGACTCGCACTTTGGAGCTCATGCGTGTGCTCCAGCCGCGCCTGGGGTGAGCCGCACACGGTCAGCATGGGACAGCAACAGGCCCGAACTCACCCCGCCCGCTGTAGCCGGACGAGAGCGCGTAAAATGCTCCACCACCGCTGATAGATTGAGAATCAACACCACTCGCCCGTCCCCCAGGATCGAAGCTCCGCTCACCAGGTCGGTCGAGATTGCATGGTCGTCCAACGCCTTTATGACCAACTCTTCCTCACCTTCCAGTCCATCCACGATGAGCCCGAATTTCCTCTCGCCTACGCTGATGACCAGTATAAAAAGCTTGCTTGCAGCCCGGTCCGCTACCGCGACCGGTGGACGTCCCAGGCGCACCAAGGGCAGAACCTGGTTTCGCAACTGCAGAACCTCGTAGTGGTCCACCTGATGGACCTCGGATTCGCGCGTGCGCGAGATCTCGACCACCGCATTCAACGGAATCGCATACAAGCGCTGCTCCACGTGGAACAAAAGCGCCTTGATGATGGCCAGGGTGAGCGGCAGCTTCAGGCGGAAGGTCGTGCCTTGCCCCGGGTGCGTCTCGACGTGAACCGTTCCCTTCATCCGGTGGAGGATGCTCTGGACCACATCCATGCCCACCCCGCGCCCGGAGACCTCGGTGACCTCTGCGGCGGTGCTGAAGCCGGGCCGGAGGATGTATTCGAGAATCTCAGCCTCGCTGAGTCGCGCGGCCTCTTCGGCGGTTGCCAGCCCCAATTCGATGGCTTTCGCCTTGATGCGGGCTGCATCCATTCCGCGCCCGTCGTCGCTCACTTCCACGACCACCTGGTTGCCCTGGTGATAGGCGCCCAGCCGCAGCGTTCCTTTGCGAGATTTGCCCGAGCGCTCGCGTTCTTCGGCAGATTCCAGGCCATGGCCGATCGCGTTTCTGACCAGGTGGGTCAGGGGTTCGGCGAGCGCATCCAGGATGCTCTTGTCCAGGTCGGTGTCCTGACCGCTGAGCACCAGTTCGACCTCCCGGCCGCACTGCCGGGCTACGTCGCGCACCATCCGGGGGAAGCGCCGGAACAGCTGTTCGACCGGGACCATGCGGATTTTCATCACCGAGCGCTGCAGGTCGTTGAGCACGCGCGCCTGGAATGCCATGGCGTCGGAAAACTTTCCCCGCAGCGTGTCCTTGGGATAGATCTTGCCGAACTCGTTCAGGGTTTGCTGCAGCATCGATTTGCCGATGATCAGCTCGCCCACCAGGTTGAGCACGCTGTCGATGCGCTCTGCGTCCACCCGCAGGATGTTTTCCGCCAGAGTGGGATGCGCTGGGACGACCGCCTCATGCAAACTCTCCGATTCCGCTTCTTCGACGGCCGTCCTGTCTGCTTCGAGCGCTTCGGAGGCTTGCTCGACAGAGGTCTCGGCGGCCTTGGCGTTTCGTTTGGGCGGGCGTTTCGGCGCAGCCGTGACCTCGCCGGGCAGCAGTTCAACTTTGACGCTGGCCACGATGGTTGGTATCTGGCACTTGGCGGAAAGCTGCTCGCCGGTCTGCTCGCTGGCGACCAGGAATTCCACCTGCTTGGTGGCCGCGGGCGAGCCTGCCTCCGGACGTCCTGCCAGAACCTCGCCCATTGCGGCGAGCGCGTTCTGCACCAGCTGGCGGCCTGCAATCGGCATGGCGCAATGCGGATCGATCTGCGCCAGCACGTGGTAGACGAACCGGCCACTCTGCTGGGACTTTTGCACGGCCAGCTTTTCGTACTCGGTCCAGCCCAGCGCCTTTGCGGTGATGGCCGACTTTTTCCGGCCCTTTAGCTTCGCGCTGGGACCTTGCGTGAGCTTTTTGACCATCTTGCGCAGGGGATCGCGGGAGGGAAGTTTGGTTCGCTTGCGATAGGCGGCCAGCATCGCCGAGAACAGGTCGGCGGCGGTGAAGGCCACCTCGGCGAGCATGGTGTGCCCGGCGGCCGACTCGAGCGCAAGGGCATCTTCGAGTTCGTGCGTGACTTCGCTCAGCTCCCGGTATCCACAAGCGGCCGAGTCGCCCTTCAGGGTGTGCACGCTTCGCCGAATGCTGCGCACAATCTCGGCGTCGCCGGGGTGCTTCTCCAGCTTCAGGGCTTCGTCGTTCAGCGCCTGCAACAACTCCTGCGCGCTCTCAAAGAACAGCTCGCGCAGTTCCGCCATGCGCTCGTCGGAGGGGTGGCTCACGGCTTCACCTCCACCCTCTGGTAGGCGGTCCCGCTATTGCGATGCACCATCTGGAATTTTTCGGTGAGCCCCAGCAGGCTCTCCGCGTGGCCGACGAAGAGGTAACCGTCCTGATTCAAACAGCGGTAGAACTTGTTGATCAGGCGCTTCTGCTCGGCTTCGTCGAAGTACATCATGACGTTGCGGCAAAAGATGACGTCGTTGCGCTGGGGCAGGTACTCGGTTTTCAGGTTGTGGAAGTCGAAGTGAACGACTTCTTTCAGCGCCTTCTTGACCGCGTAACGGTCGCCCAGCTTGTCGAAATAGCGCAGGCGGTAGCTGTAGTCGACCGACGTCATCTGGTTTTCGCTGTAGGTGCCGTCTTGGCCCGCTCGCAGGACCGAGTAGCTGATGTCGCTGGCGAGGACTTCCACTTTCCAGGGGGCCGGGATCAGCGGTTTGGGAGAGGGAGATTCGACCGGCAGCGGATTGCGCATGTAGTAGTAGGCCAACGCGTCGGCAACCTGCATGGCCATGGTGTAGGCTTCCTGCCCGGTCGAGCAGCCCGCGCTCCAGAAGCGCAGAGAGAAATCACGCCGTTCCTGCTTGCGACGCAACAGATCTTCGAGCACGTACTTGTGAAACAGGTCGAGCTGCGCGCGGTTGCGGAAGAAGCTGGTCTCGTTGACGGTGAGGTTTTCGAGCAGCTGGGCCAGTTCGCCCTTGCCCTGGTCGCTGATCAGCAGCCGGTAATAGCTGTAGAACGAGTCGACGCGACATTCCTTCAACCGGCGCAACAGCCGGTCCTGCAGGAAATGGGTGCGGCGTTCGTCGAAATGCATGCCGCATTCCTGGTAGACGAGCGCCTGCAACAGTTTCAGTTCCGCTTCCGTGAGCGCCGGTGCTGGTGCCGCTCCTGATGTGCCCATGTGGTTTCCGTTAAAGCCGTGCTAACGTGCGCTGGCGCCCCGGGCCTCGGCCTTGACCGGGGACGGCGGCTTGGCTTCATTCGGCGTTTTTTGCGCGCTGAACTCCAGCAACTTGTTCATATCGAGCAGCATGATCAGCCGCCCCTTGTACTTGCCCAGGCCAGTCACGCAGTTCAGACCGCCTTCCTGCAGCACTGCCGGAGGCGGTTCGATATCGGTCGAGGCGATCTTCAGGACTTCCGACGCCGAATCGACGATCAGTCCCGACAACCGGCCGTTGTACTCGACGACCAGGATCCGATTCCTGCGGTGCCCGGCTGCCTCTTTGGCGCCGAAGCGTTTCCGCAGGTCCATGACCGAGACGATCTTGCCGCGCAGGTTGATGACCCCTTCCATGTACTCGGGCGCATCCGGAACAGCGGTGATCTCCGGCACGCGCACGATTTCGTGCAGCGAAGTGATCGGCACGCCATAGGTTTCGCGCCCGACCTGGAACCCGACAATCTGCAGTTCGCGGCTCATGTACGGTCCTCGGCCCTAACCCTGCGCTCCAGCGGCGGCATGACGCGCACCCATCGAAGGAAGCCGGCCCTCGTGCTGGAAACGCCGTTCGACGTCTCCGGTCTTGCCGGCCACGCGCTCCAGCGCGTCCAGCAGTTCTCGCGACATTTTCGACATCTGCTCGGCGGACGCGGCCAGCTCGGTCGAACCGGACGTGCTCTGCTGGATGAGTTCGCGCATGCGCTCCATCGCTTTGACGACCGCCTGCGCTCCGGAGGCTTGCTCCTCGACCGCGGAATTGATTTCGTGAGTGATTTCGTTCAAGCGAGTCGTGGCGCGCGCGATCTGCGACGATCCATGGGACTGCTCGTTGGTGGCCGCCCCGATTTCCTGGGCAAACTTGTACACCTCGGTGACCACATTCGAGATCTTGCGGAGCGCGCCGTTCAGTTCGCCGCCCAGTTCCAGACCTTCATTGACGATGGTGGTGCTTTCGTCCATGTTCTCGACCGCTTTGCGGGCTTCCTTCTGGATGCTCTGGATCAGCTCGGAAATTTCCTTGGTGGACTGGGCTGACTTCTCCGCCAGCTTGCGAACCTCGTCGGCGACCACCGCGAAACCGAGCCCGTGCTCTCCGGCGCGCGCGGCTTCGATGGCCGCGTTGAGCGCCAGCAGGTTGGTTTGCTCGGCCAGGTCGTCAATGACTTCGATGATCTTGCCGATGTCGTCGGCCCGAGTGCCGAGGGCATCGATGATGGCACCCGACGACTTGATGGTGTTGTTGATCTTGGTCAGGCCTTCGGTGGCCTTGTCCATGGTGGTGATGCCGCTATGAACTTCTTCCCGCGACCGGTTGGAGATGTCCAGCAGAACCTTGGCGGTGTCGGCCACGCGCTGGATCGAAGCCACCATCTGGTCGATCGAGGCCGAGGTCTCGCTGACGCTGGACGCCTGGGTCTGGGTGCTCTTCACCATGTTCTGCACGTTGACACTCATCTCGTGCATGGTGCTGGTGACTTCGTCGATCGCCGAAGATCCCTGCAGGCTGATCTTGGCGGATTCGTCGGAGGCTCCTGCCACCTGGCTGGATGCGCTCGCCACCTGCGAGGCGAGATCGCGGACGCTACGCACCAGTCCGCGCAGGCTCTGGACCATCTGTTGGAAGGCGTGGCCCAGGGTGTCCTGCTTGGAGCGCGGCTGCACGTCGACCATCAGGTCGCCGTTGGCGATGGCCTCGGAAACCGCGGCCATCTCCTTCAGATAGGTCACCATGTTCGCGAAGGTTCGGGCCAGTTCGCCGATTTCGTCGCTGCGTTGCGTATCGATCTCGACGTTGTGATCCAGATCGCCGGTGTTGCCGATCTTGTGGGCCACCGTCATCAGTTTGGCCAGTGGCTCGGTGATGGAACGTGCCGTGCGGAAGGCGATGAAACTGCCAACCGTTAACGCCAGGATTGTGCTGAGCAGCGACACCAGGATCGTGTAGGTGGCTGCTTTCTCGTCGGAGGAGCGGCGCTCCTCCACGACCTTCTTGTTTTCCTTGTCGGCAACGTCCAGGAATTCTGTGGAATTTTTCACCCAGGAAGAGGCGTCTTTCTGCAGGTAGAAGATTTGCAGTTCGGCAACGGTGGCGTTGCCGCTGTCGACGTCTTTCCGCTTGTCGACCAGGGGTTGGGAGAACTCTCTTGCCCAGTTCTGCTCCAGTTGCTGGACCTTCTCGAGAGCGGACTTCTGCTGGTCGGAATTGGCGAGGCTGGCGGTCTTTTCCAGTTTGTCGTTGAGCGAGTGGATGCCTTCGTTCATCCGGTCCACCTCGCGGGTGTCGCCGCTGAGCAGATAGTTGCTGAGGTAGAGCCGGTTCTGCATCATCTGGAACTTGACGGCATCGGTTGCGTCGGCCAGCTCCAGCGAAGAGGCCGCGGCCTTCTTGGCCTCGTGCTCCCGGCTTACTGCTCTCCAGTTGACCAGGAACAAAAACACGACCGTCAGAAGGATCACACCAAAACTGCCGTAAAGCTTCTTGCCCAGCGTCATCGCTGTTCCTCCCTGCCCGGCTTCCCGCACCCGTCCTCGGGTGCCCGGAAGCCCTTCCCCGCCACTGCGCTCATTGCGTGGCAACGTTTGGATCGAACTTGAATTCAACAATCCCGGTGGTTTCTTCCGAGGCCGCTTCGAAGCGCCATTTCTTGACCGCTTCCACCGCCGCGTTGACCAGCAGAGGATGGCCGCCGACCACCTTGGTGGCTTTTACCACGCCGTTTGGCGCCACGACGACCTGGACCTTGACCACGCCGGAAATGCTCATGCGGCGTGCCAGTTCCGGATAGACGGGCGATACTTTGGTCTTCGCCTTACGGGTAAATTCATCCTGCGCCCGGCCCGGCAGTGGATGCAGAACCATCATTCCAGTGAGCGCCAACATGGCGACTCCCGCCAACCCACGCTGAATTGCTCGACGAGACACAATCCCTCCCCGTGCTGCAAAAAAATCCTACCCCGAGAAGTGCCATGACCGTGCCAGCTTTATCGAAAGGAACGTTACTTTGGTGACTGCGGTTAAGTGCCGGTACCGGAAGAGAATCAGGCACTTGCAGGGTAGGTCCGTGCGACCGCCAAGGGCTCAGAACGGTCTCATTCGACCCCCTTGATCGACCGCCATTCTCATCCTGAGACGTCCCAAGCCTTCCCCTTTGGTGGGATTTCACAGTTTGACACCCAGACCCTTATTCGCTTGACTCAAATTGAGATGGCACGGTACTTTCCCCTTATATTCAAATGACTTGTAGGGATTGGCGAAGCTGGCAGGCGGGCTCTTTCGAACATGCATGCAGGCGACATGACGCTCGTTGAAGGCCCCAACCCGCGCTCGGACGAGGCGTTCCAGAAACTGCTCCTGCGGTTTTCGGCCGCAGCCGCCCAGGGCGTCGATGCCGCAACCCTGATGGGGTTGTTCTGCCGCGAGACCCGGGAGTTCTTTCAGGTGAGCGGCGTCTACTTCTGGCAATCTCTTTCTCCCGAAGAGATGGTGGGCGCCGAGGCCGACGGACTCATGGCCGACCGTTTCCGAGGGCTCCATCTGAGGGCTTCCGACAGCGCAGTGTCGGGGGAGGCGGTGCGCAAGCGGCGCACCATATTCGTAAATTACCTGGATCTCGAACGATATCCGCGTGCCGCCGAGTTTCGCGCTCGCTCCATAATGGCAGCCCCGCTGGTGGTTTCAAACGAAGTTCTGGGAGCGGTGGCCTTCCTGCATGAGTCCGATCCCGGTTTTTTCCACGAGGACCTGGCCGCCAAAGCGACCATTCTCGCAGGACAACTGGGTAGCCTGCTGGAGGCACGCCGGCTGACGGAGGTGTCGCGCGAGGACCACCGCCGCGCCGAAATCCTGGCCGAGGTTGCCCATGCGCTGCACGGGAACCCCGACGTGGCGGCCGTGATCGAGGCCCTCGCCGATCGCATCCGAGTTCTGCTCCGGGCTCGACTGGTGTGCGTGTTCATGCGCCAGGATGGCCCTTTCGAGCTGCGCGCAGTGGCGGCCGACAGCCCCCAGCTGGCAAGCTCCGCCCGGGCGCGGCACGATCGTACGGCCCTCCGGTTCGCCGCTGATATCGCTTCCCGGGCAGTTGCAGCCTCGGAGCCGCTGACGATTTCGATCGATCCGGCCTCCCATGCGCTGGGCGACCTGGTGGCTGCAGGCATGCTCCTGGCCGCGCCCTTCCGCACTTCCCGTACCCAGGGCGCGATCCTGGTCTATCCCCGTCCGGACGGTATCTTCACGACCGACGAGCGGTCCCTAGTGGCCGCCATTGCGGGTTTCGGCGCGGTGGCGGTTGCCAACGCCGAGCTCTACACCACCGCTCGCGGGCAGGCTCACGAACTCCACCAGCTCCTTGAGATCTCCTCTGAACTCAGTTCCATCGGCAAACTCGACCACTTCCTCGAAGCCTTTGTGGTCCGGGCTGCAGACTTCCTGGGTTTCGGTCGCTGTTTCATCGGCCTGCTCGAAGACGGCGCCTTCCGGGTCCGCTTGGGGGCCGAAAACGGAAGCGCACGGCATGTCGACCTCACTTTTCCCGAGGGAATCGCGACCAAGGCGCTGACGGCCAAGGAAGTTTTTTGGACCGACGACGCCCGGCAGCTTCCCGGAGCCAACCTCGAAGCGGTAAACCGGTTCGGCATCAAACAGCTGCTGGCCGTGCCCCTGCTCGGCAGCGATACCCAGGTGCTCGGAATGTTCGGGGTGCTGGACCGTCTGGACGAGGCGGGGGTTTCGCCGGAGGACATCCGCCGCGCCCGCGCCCTGGCTGCCCAAGTGGCTGTCGCCCTGGAGGTGATGCGCAACCTGCATCGATCCGAAGAGCACCGCAAGCGTGCCGAAGCCCTGATGCATCTCGCACTCGAACTGGGCAGCGTGGTGCATCTGCCCGACTTCAACACCCGTTTTGTCTGCCGGGCAGCAGACTTGGTGGGTGCACAAGCAGCCGCGCTGGCGTTGTTCCAGGATTCTGTGCTCGAGACCGCCATCCTGCACGACCCGACGCGCGAGGCAGCGCCCGACCGCAGCCTCGAGCGCCGCCTCAGCCACGCTCTTGCCGAGTCGCTTGCGCAACATGGGGAACGCAGCTACAGCGGGCCCGCTTCAGAACTGCTCGGTTCTGCCCTGGCCGGGGCGCTGGGATGGAAGGACTGCACGGTGCTGCGGCTGAAAGGCTCCGCTGAGGAGTCGGTGGGCGTGCTGTGTCTGGCCAATCGCGGAAAACGCTCGACCAGTCAGGACGAGCAACTGCTGCACGCGATCGCGAGCCACGCCTCGGTTGCCTTGGAAAACGCTCGTCTGTTTACGCGCATGGACAAAGCCAATCGGCACTGGATGGAGATTTTCGATGCCATCACGGATTTCATCGTGGTGCACGATGAGACCCAGAATGTTTTGCGCGTGAACCGCTCGCTGGCGGAATTCATCGGTGTTCCACCCAGCGAACTCATCGGTGTGAACATGCGAGCTCTGCTCACACTCACCAATGAATCACTCACCCATGGCTGCCCTTTCTGCCGGCCCACCGGCGGGCGCTCCGATGAGTACGTGCACCATGTTCTCGAACGCATGTACCTGGTCTCCACCTCGCGCATTCACGGGGCCGACAGCGAGCGGCAACATACGATTCACGTGCTCAAGGACATCACGGACCGTCGGGAGGCCGAGCGGCGCTACCGCGAACTGTTCGACAACATCCAGGAAGGCTTGTTTTTCGCCGTGCCCTCCGGCCGTTTCATCGAGGTGAACGACGCGCTGGTGCGCATGCTCGGCTACCACGATCGCGACCAACTGCTGAAGACCGACATTGCGAACCAGATCTACTACTCCCCGGACCGCCTCCACTACCTGAACGAAATCATGCAGAGGCAGGGCGTCTTGCGCAACCATGAGGAGGTCCTGCGCCGCAAAGACGGGAGCGCGATTCACGTCCTGATCAACGCTTTCGCCGTTCCCGATGCGCACGGCCAGGTCCTGCAATACCGCGGTCTGATGCTCGACATCACCGGGCTGAAGACCTATCAATCGGAACTGCAGCGCGCCCGCGACTTCTCCGAAAAGATCCTGAACAACACGCAGAGCCTGATTCTGGTGGTTGATACCGCGGGCCTGATCAGCTACGCCAACCGCCGCTGGTACGACGCCGGCTACGAGCAGGGGCAACTGGTGGGCTGCCCGCTCGCTGACCTGGTGTCGCCGCTCCGCCGCCCGGTGTTGGCCGACGCGCTCAATTCAACGCTTTCCGGCCACCCGGTGGATAACCTTGACCTGCCGGTGCTGCGCGGCGACGGGCGCGTGGGGCAATTTTCGGTCAACCTGAGCCCCATGCGCGATGAGCAGGGCCTGGTGACCAGCATCGTGGTGCTCATGACCGACATCACCGACTCCGCCATGCTCCAGTCGAAGCTCATTCACGCGGAGAAGATGGCGGCCGTCGGACAGCTGGTGTCAGGCGTGGCCCACGAAGTGAATAATCCCCTGACCGCCATCCTGGGATTCGCCGATCTTCTGATGGAAAACCAGGAAGTGCCGGAAGCCGCGCGCAAGGATCTGCGCGTGATCCTGCAGGAAGCACAGCGCACCAAGCAGATCGTGCAGAACCTGCTCAGCTTCGCGCGCCAGATGCCGCCCCAGCGCAAGCCCGTCGAACTCAACAGCATCCTCCGGCGCACGGTACAGTTGCGAGCCTACGACTTCAACAGCCACGGTGTCGAAATGGTCGAGCACCTCGATGAAAGCCTGCCCCAGGTGGTGGGGGATTCCCACCAGCTGCAGCAGGTTTTTCTCAACATCATGAACAACGCCTACGATGCCGTCCGGGAAACCGGCCGCCCGGCCCGCATCGAGATCATGACCGCCAGCCTGGGTACCTACGTAGAGGTTTCCTTCTGCGACAACGGCCACGGCATCGCCCAACCGGACCGCATTTTCGATCCCTTCTTCACGACCAAGGAAGTCGGCAAGGGAACCGGCCTGGGGCTGAGCATTTGCTATGGGATCGTGCGTGAGCACGGCGGTGAAATCCTGTGCCACAACAACAGCGGCGCCGACGGCGCGACCTTTATCGTCCGCCTGCCCGCCGTTTCCGAGCCGGCCTCGGTGGGAGCGGCCGCGGGAGTCGTACAACGATGAGTCTGCCAGCGATCAAACCTCTGCCCTTACCCATCCTGCTGATTGAGGACGAACCCGGGGTCATGGCCTATGTCTCGGCGACCCTCGAGCGTAGCGGCTACCAGGTCGTGTGCGCGAACTCCGGTGCAGCCGGTATCGAGCTGCTCGCGACCGGAAACTTCCTGGGCGTGGTTTCTGACATGGTGACGCCCGGCGGCGTCAACGGAGCCGACGTGCATGCCTGGATCGCCGCCCACCGTCCCGATCTCACATCGCGCCTGGTGTTCATCACGGGCGATATCGCCAACGAAAAGACCGTCGAGACGCTCCGCCAGACCGGCGCTCCCTGCGTGGAGAAGCCCTTCCGCGTGCAGCAATTCATTTCCGTGATAGAGAAGACCATGGGGAAAGCGCTGTGACTGAAGACCTTCGTATCCGCTTGCTGATTGTCGATGACGAACAGAGCATCCGCCGTCTGTGCGTCACCGTGGGAGAGGCCCTGGGATTTGTATGTCTGGAGGCGGCCAGTGGAGAATCCGCGCTCGCCGTGCTTGAAGAACAACCGGCGCACATGATCTTGACCGACATGGTCATGCCGCAGATGTCGGGTCTCGAGTTCCTGGAAAAAGTGAAGAAGATGCTGCCCCGCACCGAAGTCGCCGTCATGACCGGCCATGGTTCGGTGGAGACGGCAGTGCAGGCGATGAAGCTGGGCGCCTACGATTACATCGCGAAACCATTCTCCCCGCTGGAAGAGTTGCGCCTGTTTCTGCGACGCATGGCCGAGAAAGTACGCCTGGTGGAGGAAAACCAGTTCCTCCGCGACCGCATGGATACCGAGACGCAACTGCATGGGATTGTTGGATCGTCGGCCAAGATCCAGGACGTGTTGCGCATGGTGTCGCGGCTCAAAGACACCCGCACTCCGGTGCTGATCACGGGGGAAAGCGGCACCGGCAAGGAACTGGTGGCCCGGGCCATCCATTTTCGCGGGTCGTTCGCAAACCGCCCCTTTGTGGCTGTCGATTGCGGATCACTGGTTCCGACGCTGATCGAGAGCGAACTGTTCGGGTACGAGAAAGGTGCCTTCACCGGAGCGCTGAAGGCCAGGACAGGACTGTTTCAATCGGCCGATGGTGGCACGATTTTTCTCGACGAGATTGGTGAATTGCCGCTCGAAATGCAGGCCAAGCTGTTGCGAGTCCTGCAGGAAAAGGAAGTGCGTCCGGTTGGCAGCAACCAGCGCAGCAAGGTGGATGTCCGCGTAATCGCGGCGACGAACCGCGATCTCGAGACCGAATACCGCACCGGCACGTTCCGTAAGGATCTCTACTTCCGCCTCAACGTCGTGACCGTCCACGTGCCCGCGCTGCGGGAACGGCGTTCCGACATTCCCATGCTCGCCCACTGGTTTCTCGAGCGGTGCGCTCCCGGGCGCGCCGTTCAGGTGTCCAACGCTGCCATGAAGTCGCTGCTGCAGTATGACTGGCCCGGCAACGTGCGCGAACTGGAGAACTGCGTGGAGCGCGCGGTCGCGCTGGGCGATCAGCAGATGATTGACAGCGACGATCTGCCTCCCGCCATCGCGGCGACGCTGGTGGAAACCGAAGCCGTCGCGGCGGGATCGGGCGCCGGGTTTACAACGACCGACCTCGAGGACATTGAGCGCACCACGATTGAAAGGGTGTTCCAGCAGGTAAAAGGTGACAAGGCCCTGGCCGGGAAGATGCTCGGCATCAGCCGCGCCACCCTGTACCGCAAACTCAAGCGCTACAACATCGGGGGCCGCCCAATTTCGTCTTCCAGCCCGGCGCTGCAATAGCGAAGCGGAGCGTCTCGCCCGGAAGGATTCCTGGTTCCTCGACGGGACGCAAAACCCCTGCCTGTGATCCTCGAGCTGGCTCCTGATCCGCAAGCCGGCTTGCCGACCGGCCGTCTCGGTGCTGGCCCCGCGCATCCTGCCCCGCCCTCACTCGATCCGGCCCTGGTCCCGGGTGGAGGATTTCCTCATTGTTCTCAGGCTGGTCTCGGTCGGTTCCTCCGAAGTGCAATGCTTGCCCGGCGCTCGCTTGTACAGGCTGGCCAGAGGGTCGCCTCTTCCGCCGCATTCTCCGTGAAATAGAGGTGAGAAACCTGTAAGCAACCGGGGGCCTCGAAGTGAGACATTGTTTCAATTTGAGACAAATCGTCCCTGGCTGCGGCCAGTCGAGCCGTTGCTCGCTTTCCTTCCACGTCTGTATTTCCAATCACTTGCCAGCATGTCCTTCTGGTTTTTGCTTTGGCTTCCTCCGTGCATAGCCAACAGATGTAAACGCGGACACGACGGCTCCCTGGGAAACACTCTTTCAAACCGGGAAGAGGGGAGCCCTTGACCGCCTTTCGTGCTGTCGCATGAGGATTGCCTTGGGAAATCAGGCCCCTGTCATAGCTTGTTCGGCGCCGCCGACCACGGTGGCGCGTCTGGCCAGGTTTTTTCCGCAGGCCACTCCGGTGCGGTTGCCGGTGCAGGTGCTCCGCCGCTGCGGGCAAGCGTCCGGTTCACCGGAAGCCACCGTCATTGAATTTGGCACGCCGAAGGAGGTGTTGTTCGCCTCGGCTCTCCCCCTCGAGTTCGCGGAGACAGTTCGTGTACAGAATTCCGACGGTTCGCTCGATGCCGAAGCGTCCGTCGTTGCTTTGCAATACCACAACGGGCGGACCGCGGTGGCGGCCCGCTTCACTCGGGATGTCCCGAACTGGATCGTGAAACCATGAGCCCCGCTGACCTGAATCGATTGGCCGCCGAATGGAGCGCGGCCCGAATTCTGTACCCAACCTACTCCGCCCTGGCGCGCGAGTTTGTCATCGATCTCACGCCCTGCAGGGATCTGGATGCGGGCGTCAATCAGCCCCCTCAGGAATCGGTCGAACAGGCTCGCCAGTGGCTTGACCAGATGGACGAGCGCATCCAGATCCACCAGTTGCGCCAGTTCCTGCAAACGACGACCTTGGTCACTCCGCCGTTGCTCCAGACGTTGCTGCTGCACCATCTGCATAAGGAGGAGAAATCTCCTTCCGATCGCGACAAGATTGATTTCCTGCTGGTCCAGTTGTTCTCGCTGGCGGCACCTTCGCGTCTGGACGACAGTGCGGTCACCCTGGATTACGTTGCCAAGACCCTGGCTCCGGCGCTTGGAACCGTTGACACCACCGTCCCGGTCTGGCTGGGCCCGCTCGAGAACGTTCTGCAGTCGGCACAAAAGGCCCGCACGTTAAATGAACTGCTGCACAGCGGCATCCTGGAGCAAGGTCGCAAGATCAAGGTGCAGAGCGGCGAGAACTATTTCGTTCCCGTTGCCATGGTGGCATTTGCCCGCTTCAGTTTCCTGATGCGCCGGGCGTTTTTCCGCCTGATGCATCAGGACCTGAATGCGATTTTCGACGGCCTGCGTGAGCTTGAACGTCAGGGCCTCAGCCACATCGATTGCCGCCGCGCCCAGTTTTCCGCCGAAGAGCCGATCATACGAATCCGCATGATCTGCCAGTCGTGGAAAGTGATGTTTCAGGCCGAGTATTCCTCCGGACAACCGCTGCGCATGCTGGTCGATCTGCGCGCTGCGATTGATGACGCCCTGGGACGCGGAGCTGGCGGCGCGCCCCCCGTCCGGCCTTCGACTGCGGCGAAGATTCCCGCAGCCAAGCCCACAGCGGCGGCTCAAGCTTCGGCTGCAACCAAGGCAGGACCGGCTGCGGCTGCTAAGCCAGCCATGGCCGCTAGGGCGGGGGCATCCGCTCCGACCTCCAAATTCAATGTCACCGCCGATGCCGACCCTGAATTTGAGATTTCGATCGGAAGCGACGAATGGAATCCGGATTCATCCGGAAACAGGTAAACCAGGAGCAACGCCCTGCACGCCCAGACCGAAATCGTGGATCAGCGCACCGTACTCATCGTCTCCGATGATCGCGAGGTCTCGCGTCGGCTCAAGGGCCGCTGGCAGACCGAGCCCACGGCGCCCGCGTTCACGGTCTTGCGCAGTGACCTCACGCAGGGTTTTCACCCGGATGCATTTGACCTGGCAATCGTCAGTTCGCTTTGTCCCGACGTCCTGATGCGGGTGTTGCGGGCGCTTGATCCCGCCAGCAAGCCGGTCATCGTTCTGTCTCAGCCCGGTGAACCGGCGCTTGCGGAGTTTCCACGGCTGCTGCGCCTGACGGACCACGAGGGTTGGCCGGACACGGTGATCCTGGTCGCCGGCGAGGTCCTGCGCGGCCAGGACGCAGTGCGCCGTGCGGACCGCGCCGAGCAGATCAATGCCCTGCTGAAATGCCATGCCACGCTCGGCCAGTACGTCATTGACATGCGGCACACCATGAACAACGCCCTGACGTCGGTTCTGGGCAACTCGGAACTGCTGCTGCTCGAACCGGGTATGTTTTCGGCTGGGGTGCGCTCCCAGATCGACACGATTCGGAATATGGCGTTGCGTTTGCACGAAATCCTGCAGCGTTTCTCGTCGCTCGAGAAAGAACTTACGTTCGCGGAGAAACCGGCCGCCCAGCAGCCTGCGACAGAGATCCGCGCGGCCGCTGCAGGCCAGTAAACGCGCGCGCCTGGCAAAACAGGAGTGCAGCAGGAATGCGGTTCGAGCCCTCCCCTGACCGCGTCGGCAGACCGGCAGTTTCAGTCCCAGTTCGCAGAGGACGGAGCGAGAATTCTCGCCTCTGTCAGTCTTTCGAATGAGCACAGGTTTCAATCTCGGCCGGCCGAACGGGGCTCACAAGCCTGCTGCCGACCTTGTGCTGGACCACGAACTCTCGCAACTGCGCTTGCTCGTCGAGCGCCAGGGCGGCCTTCTGCTGGATTGTTCGCAGGATGTATTGGCCGCCAAGGTGGGTGAATACCTGGAAAGGCGTCGTTTCAAATCCACGGCTGACCTGCTCGGCCGCATGCAGGCCTCAGACACCGAAGGCGAAAATCTGCTGGCCCACCTGCTCGATGGGGACACCGCGTTCTTCCGGCATCCCCGGGCTTTTGCCGCATTCCGGGAATTGGCCTTGCCCGACCTGCACGAGCGCAAGCCGGTGGAAAGTCCGCAGAGTCTGCGCATCTGGAGCGCCGGTTGCTCAACCGGCGAGGAAGCCTATTCGATCGGCCTCTCGTTATGCGAGTCGATGAAAGGGAACGCCATCGGCTGGAGCATTCACATTCTTGGCAGCGACGTCCGTCAGGAAGCCTTGACCTTCGCCGAACGCGGTCTCTACCCCCAGTCGGCACTCGCGCCTCTGGCGCGCGCCCAGGTGCAGAGCTACTTCGCCAAGGTCGGCCAGCATTTTCTGGCCAAGCCGCGCCTGCGGAACCTGATCACATTCACGCAAATGAATCTGGCTCGTCCCGCCTACCTGGGGCGCTTCGACTGCATTTTCTGTATGGACGTGCTGCCGCGCTTTTCGACCGCCCAGCGTATTGCGCTGATCCAGCGCCTGCACCTCTACCTTGAGCCGGGCGGCTACCTGATACTGGGCGACGGGGAAAAGCTGCCTGCCACCGAAGGGACATTTCACCCCGAGACGCACAACGCCTTCACGCTCTATCGCAAGCCCTTCGCGGCGGCTGCCAGGACCGGCCGCTAAGGATTCGCTCGCGCCGGCCCGCCGAAATTTGCTCCCTCGATGGCGAAGCGAAGTCGCGAACCAGGTTGCATAGGAGCTCCTGAGATCTGCCTGCGCTACACTCGATCATCTGATGAATCCCGACCGCTCAGGCTTCACACCCAAAGAACTGCGCAAACTGCGAAGCCTGAGAGATCCTCATGGCATCCAGAAACATCTCGACGCCATGGACTACCATCTGGCAGACACCGCCTGGTCTCCCCGGCGCGTGCTGGCAGAGAACACGTCGCATTGTCTGGAGGGCGCCATTTTTGCAGCAGCGGCCCTACGCGCCAACGGCTACCCGCCGCTGATCGTCGACCTGGAGGCCGAGCACGATACCGACCACGTCATCGCTGTCTATCGCAACGACCGACATTGGGGCGCGGTTGCGAAGTCGAACTACACCGGTTGCCGCTATCGCGAGCCGGTCTATCGCACGCTGCGGGAGTTGGCGCTGAGTTATTTCAACATCTACTTCAACCTGCGCCGCGAACGAACCCTGCGCCGCTTCTCGAATCCAGTGAGTCTGGCGCGCTTCGACCGCCTCGACTGGATGACGACCGAGAAACCGGTCTGGTTCATCGTCTACCATCTGCTCGAAATCCGTCACTATCCGCTATTTCCAAAACGGGTGGCCAACCGTCTGCACCGCGTCGACGAACGCATCTACCAGTCCGAAGTCCTGGGCAAGGCGTACAAGGACGGGAGGTAGGCGCGCGCTCGAGCCGACCAGCCGGCACTCCCGGGTCTGCGGAACCCAAGGGAATTCGGCGCACCTGGGATGTTCAGGCGGCGGTGCCCCGCTGCGCTGGCCGCGCGATGGAGGGGCTGAACAAAAGAACCAGCATGGCCAGCACGACTTCGGGATTCATCGCGTGCTCACCGGTCGCGCGTCCCGCACACAGGTCAATCACGCGCGACCTGCTCGCATGCACCAGGACAGGCAGGCTGGGTTGCGCCTCCGCCAGACACCGCCATACTGCAGCCCGTTGACACGATGTTTCCTCGTCCACCACCAGCGCATCAAATTTGAGTCCGGACGCAAGACACACCGCATCGCTGGCGCCCTGGGCGGTCCAGACTTCGAATCCCGCCCTGCGAAGCGTGCCGGCAAGTTGCGGCAGGCGCAGACGGGAACCGTTCACGCAAAGAATCCGGGGCGGCTGATGCACAAGGATAGCTCCGTCGGTTACAGGACCCGAACTCCACCAGCGTAGATTAGTTCCTGTTTCGAATTGTAAAAAGCTTGTTAAGACTGGTGATGCGCGTGGGTTTGGATAAAAATCGTGGAGGTCTTTTCGAACCGTTGAAAAAGGCACAACGGCGCGCTGAGCGCGCGCTTGTGACGCACTGCTGGCGGAAGGCCGACACAGCCCTTGCCTCGGATCAGCGCGGAGGCGGCTTCCCTTGGCGGGATTTGCTGCGACTCATTGCGGGGTGTAGGGTTAAGGAACTCGAGAATATGCCGGGTCGAATTTCAATTTGGATCGGTATTCTGGCGGCTACGCTGGCCTGGGCTCAATCGGAACAGGGCAGGGATGTGCCCCCTGCGCCGGGCGGCGGTGCCACAAAAACCGAGGGTGAGACCTCCGCCGGGACGCCCGCACCCCGCATGCTTTCAAGTGACGAGATCAAGCAACTCATTCAGAAAGTAGCCGACAACGACCTGGTCAACGAAAAGAAGTTGCACGACTACACCTACACCGAACGCTCAGAGCAGCGAAACCGCAATGGCAAGGGCGAAGTCACCAAAACTGAGACCAGGACCTACGAGGTCCTCGAGCTCTACGGGGAGCAAGTCAATCGCCTGGTGGCCAAGGACGACAAGCCGCTCTCGGCCAGGGACGCAGCGAAGGAAGACGAAAAGATTCAGAAGATCATCGACAAGCGAAAACATGAATCGAATTCGGATCGCGAGAAGCGTCTGAAGAAAGAGGAGAAAGAACGGCAAGATGGCCGCGAATTTGTGAAGGAGATCGCCGCCGCCTACAACTTCACGCAGACCGGAACAGAACTGGTCGCCGGGCGTGAGACCTACGTCATCGCTGCCGAACCCCGTCCGGGCTTTGCGCCGACTCGCAAGGAGGCGAAGGTTCTTCCGAAGATCCGCGGGCGCGTCTGGATCGACGCAGCCGAGAACCAATGGGTGAAGATTGACGCGGAAACCATCGCCACCATCTCCTTCGGCCTGTTCCTGGCTCGACTTCACAAAGGCACGCACATCGTGACCGAACAAATGCGGGTCAACGATGAAGTGTGGCTTCCACGGCACACAGCGGTGCATGTCGACGTGCGCCTGGCTCTGCTGAAGAATTTTGACGCGGACCTGGACGTGGTCGACAAGGACTACAAGAAGTTCCACGCGCAGACCAAAATTGTCGGGATCGAGGAAATGAAACAGTAGTTGCCTTTGCGGTATCTCCCCTGGGATTGGCTGTTGCTAGGGCAGCGCTCGGGTGGCAGTCTAGGCACGGACGTTTGTGCGATGAATTCTGTGCCGGGAGACTGAGATGGATGCATCCACGGTCGCGTTGCTGGTCTTTGGCGGGATCCTTGGCCTGCTGGTGCTGGGGACGGTGTTGGGCAGTTTCTTCACGATCCAGACCCAGCAAGCGGCCGTGATCCAGCGTTTCGGCAAATTCCTGCGAGTGGCCAATGCCGGGCTGAACTTCAAGGCGCCCTGGATCGACAACATCATCGCCATGGTCGATCTGAGGATTCAGCAGTTTTCCGCGATCATCGAAACCAAGACCAAGGACAACGTGTTCGTCAAGATCCCCGTCAATGTGCAGTACTTCATCATTCCGGACGGGGTGGAGAACGCGTTCTACAAGCTCTCCAACCCCAAGGCGCAGATCGAATCGTACGTGTACAACGTGATTCTCGGACACGTGCCGGGCATGATTCTGGACGACGTTTTTCTCAAGCAGTCAGAAATCGCGGTGGATGTGAAGACCCAACTGGAAGCGTCGATGCAGCCTTTCGGCTATGGCATCTCCAAGGTGCTGATCACGGATGTGATCCCGGACGATCGGGTGAAGGCGTCCATGAACAGCATCAACGCGGCGCTGCGCGATCAGGAAGCGGCCAAGGCGCAGGGTGAAGCGAAACGGATCCTGATGGTTGCGCAGGCCGAAGCCGAGAAGCAGGCCAAGATCCTGCAGGGCGAAGGCATCGCGGGTGAGCGGGAAGCGGTTGCCAAGGGGCTGCAGAAATCGATTCTCGAGATTAAAGACGCGGTGCCCGGAGTCTCCGAGACCGATGTCCTGGCGATTCTCGCCTTGACCCAGCACTACGACACACTGAAAGCGATCGGAGCATCCGATCATACCAATACCATCCTGGTGCCGCACACCCCGGACGCGGTGGGCGCGCTCATGAGCCAGCTGCGGAATACCTTTGCGGTGGGCAGCGTGATGGGGCAGTCGGCGACGACGCCCGCAGGCAAATAAGCACAGCTCGGGTCCAGATTGCGGGTCTTCGACGGGTTGGTGGCGCGCTCAAAAAGCCCCCCCGGACGCCTCCGTCCCCCTGTTTTAATCGGGTTATAATAAAAAGATTCTCTAACGCCGAAATTGCACTCTGTAGAGGCGGCAGAAGAGCAGACCGGGCAAGCCCGCTCTCGCACGGGTGCATTCGAGCCAAGGGCCAACGGCTAAGAGCTGTTCTTGTTATGGATTTCAAACTGGTTAGCAGTTACAAACCGCAAGGCGACCAGGGGACCGCAATCAAGTCGCTGGTTCGCGGAGTGCTCGATCGCGAACAGCACCAGGTGCTGCTCGGAGTGACGGGATCGGGCAAGACCTACACCATGGCCAAGGTGATCGAAGCAGCCAACCGGCCGGCCATCGTCATGGCGCACAACAAGACCCTGGCGGCACAGCTGTATCACGAGTTCAAGAGCTTTTTCCCGCACAACGCGGTGGAGTACTTCGTTTCCTACTATGACTATTACCAGCCCGAGGCGTACGTGCCGGCCGCCGACCTCTACATCGAAAAAGAGTCGACCATCAACGACGAGCTCGACAAGCTGCGGCTGTCGGCGACCAAGTCCTTGTTCGAGCGACGCGACGCGCTGATCGTGGCTTCGGTGAGTTGCATTTATGGTCTGGGGTCGCCGGAAGCCTATTACGGGATGCTGCTGTTTCTCGAAAAGGGGCAGAAGATCAAGCGCCAGGACATCACGCGCAAGCTGGTGGAGATTCTCTACGAACGCACCGACGCCGACTTCGGGCGCGGAACGTTCCGGGTGCGCGGTGATGTGATCGAGATCTTCCCGACGTATGACGACATGGCCTATCGCGTCGAGATGTGGGGGGACGAAGTTTCTGCGCTGTCGCAGATCGATCCGTTGTTCGGCACCGTCAAGCAGCGGTATGTGCGGCTGCCGATCTACCCCAAGACGCATTACGTGATGAAGGAAGAGACGCGAGTCTCGGCCGTGGCGTCGATCAAGGAAGAACTGGCTTGGTGGGAAGTCGAGCTTGAAAAGCAGGGTCGGCTGGTCGAGTCGCAACGCATCCACCAGCGCACCATGTTCGATCTCGAGATGATCAAGTCGATGGGCTACTGCCACGGGATCGAGAATTACTCGCGGCACTTCACCGGGCGATTGCCGGGTGAGCCTCCGCCGACGCTGCTGGACTACTTTCCGCGCGACTTCCTGATGTTCATCGACGAATCGCACCAGACGGTTCCGCAACTGCGCGGCATGTACGCTGGTGACCGGTCGCGCAAGGAAACCCTGGTGGAGTACGGGTTCCGGATGCCCTCCGCGCTGGATAACCGCCCGCTGACGTTTGAAGAGTTCGAGCATCGGATGAACCAGTTGATTTACGTTTCGGCGACGCCCGGGCCCTACGAGTTGACCAAATCGGCGGGCGTGGTGGTCGAGCAGATCATCCGGCCCACCGGGTTGATCGATCCGCCGGTGGAAGTCCGTCCCGTGAAGGGGCAGATCGACCACCTGCTCCACGAAATTCGCGACCGCGTGGCGAAAAAAGAACGCGTCCTGGTGACCACGCTGACCAAGCGCATGTCCGAGGATCTGGCGGAGTACTACAGCGAAGTGGGTGTGAAGTGCCGCTACATGCACTCGGAGATCGAAACCCTGGAGCGGGTGAAGATCCTGCGCGATTTGCGCAAGGGCGAGTTCGATGTGTTGATCGGCATCAACCTGCTGCGCGAGGGATTGGACCTGCCCGAGGTATCTCTGGTGGCAATCCTGGATGCGGACAAGGAAGGCTTCCTGCGTTCGACCGGATCGCTGATCCAGACCATCGGGCGGTGCGCGCGGAATCTCAATGGCCGCGCCGTGCTGTACGCCGACCGCATGACCGATTCGATGAAACGTGCCATCGACGAGACCAACCGGCGGCGCGCGATTCAGACCGCCTACAACGAAGAGCACGGCATCACGCCGGAGTCGATTGTGCGGCCCCTGGAGATGTCGCTGGCTTCGATTGTGGCCGCAGACTACGCAGATCTGACTTCAGTCGAGGAGAACGGGATTCCCGACTTCAAGTCGCAGGAGGAGTTGGACGCGTTCATCGCGAAGCTGGAGAGCGACATGCGCGAAGCAGCGAAGAAGTTCGAATTCGAAAAGGCGGCGAAGTTACGGGACACGATCAAGGAACTGCGGACCAAAGAGTTCTTGTTCGCTTGACCCGAACCAGGCTGAACACCACCGGACGCCGAGGGCGGCAAATCAATTACCGAGCAGAGTCTCCCCCGGCCGTTTTCGCCCCATTCCCCACAAGGTAAAGCTCGCACCCGGACGCGTGCTGTCTGGCCCAGCGCTCTCCGCTGGAGACGGCTCACCCAGTCTCAGACACGGCAAGCTGCGTCTCTGGCAATCCATGGGCTCTTGAGGCCTGTGTCAGGTCATGCCCAGTTTGCCGGCACTTCAACGTAGGAGCGATCCAATTCCGCTACCGACGCGCAGCCCAGCAGACGCACCGTGCGCTCCACGTCAGCCCGCAGAATTTCCAGGGCGCGCGTGACGCCGGCTTCTCCGGCAGCGGAGAGGGCGTAGGCGTAGGCACGACCGCAGAGAACGGCGCGAGCCCCCAGGCAGAGCGCTTTTACGATGTCAGCCCCCCGGCGGATGCCGCCGTCCATCCAGACTTCAACCTGGCCGTTCACCGCGGCCACCACTTCGGGCAAAGCGCGGATGGACGGTCGCACGCCGTCGAGCTGGCGGCCCCCGTGATTGGAGACGCTGATGGCTGCCGCGCCTTCGTCAAGCGCGCGTTTTGCGTCCTCTCCGGTCAAGACTCCCTTCACGACCATGGGGCCGCGCCAGAGCTCGCGAATCCAGCGCAAGTCCCGCCAGGTAACGGCCGAGGCGGCCAGGGCCGCGCCCACGTCGCCCATTTCCATTGGTCCCTGATTGGGAATCACCACGTTGGGTAGCTTCGGCACGCCGCCGTCGCGGAGGAAGCCGAGCAGCCAGCTGGGACGCTTGAACACTTGCGGAAGAAAGGGAATCTTGGCCAGCGCATTCGCGCCCATGAGTTCCTTCACGCCGTTGCGGAAATCGCGCTCGCGCAAGCCGGCGACGGGCGTGTCGATCGTCACCACGAGTCCGGAACAACCCGCGATGCGGGCGCGTTCAATGGCAGCCTCGGCGGCGCCGCGTCCGCCCATCAGATAGAGCTGATAAAACACCGGGCCCTGGGAGGCGGCTCGCACGCTTTCCAGAGAATGGCCGGATATGGTCGAGAGAATGTAGCCAGTGCCGGCCTTCCCCGCGGCACGCGCGGCGGCTACTTCACCCTCGGGATGCATGAGGCGGCTGTAGCCGACCGGGGCAAGCATCGCAGGAAACGCGAGCTCCAGGCCCAGCACGCTGGTCTTGAGATCGCATTGCGGAAACGCTACGGCATGGCGCGGACGGAACGTGACGTCTCGGAAGGCACGGCAGTTTTCACGCAGGGTGACTTCGCCTTCAGCGCCGCCGTCAAGGTAGTCGAAGACACCTTTCGGTAGGCGCCGCTGGGCGAGTGGCCGGAAATCGTCGATGCAGACCACGCGAGAAGAAGAGATGGAGCGAGCGGACACGGGAGGGTCCTCAATTTCCGAAGTTCGGTCTCTCACCACCGACGTAGGACGTGGAGAGGCACGAGAAAGCCTACCACCACGGTCAACCCGTGACACCTTTGGAAGGGAGGGGTTTGCTGGCGCGCAACCTCGGCTACCGCCGGGGTTCCGGCGCAGGTCCGGGGGGAAGAATCTCGGGTTCTCCGGTCCTGACTTGCTGGCGAGTGACGAAAAAGACGGCGGCCGTCCACGTCGGAAAAAGATCGAAGGCCGGGAGCAGTTCGGCGGCCAGCGTGGGCAGAAATGCCCAATGCCAGCCGAGAAGACGAATCAGAAGCGCGGCTACCAAAACGTCAAGGGCGGTGTCAGCGGGCGATGCGGCACCTTCGGCAAACAGCGGGAATACCGTGATCTGGATGGCATCGGCGGCGATGGCGATGATCCAGGCGAGCCGGTGCTCAGGAGTTTTCAGGCCGGTCCAGAAATCGCGAATCCACATACTTCCCCTTTCGATGCAGGATCAGGATAGCGCGGGATGCCGGGCGAGGAAAGCCCGTCAAATCGTAGCGGAAACAATCACTTCCAGAGATGCTCGGTTTTTGGCGGCGACCCTGCCCGGGTAGGCCGCGCCCGGAGCCTGCCCGCTTCGCTGGCAGGCGAGGCCCTAACGAAAAACCTTGGCCAACTCCTCGGGCGAGTCTACGCAGACATCGGGCGGAGTAAGTTCAAGCGATTGCGGGGCGAAGCCGTAGGTAACGCCGCAGGTCCACAGACCCGCGTTTCGGCCGGTCAGCACGTCATTCGAGGAGTCGCCGACCATGACCGTCTCGCTGCCGGTGCATCCCAATTCTTCGAGCAATCGCTGCGCGCCCAGGGGATCGGGTTTCTTGGTCGTGAAACTGTTGCCACCATAGACCTGAGCGAAGAACTCTCCCAGGCCGAGGGCTTCGACGATGGCACGCGAGGGATTGACCGGCTTGTTTGAGAGCACCGCCATCTTCCGGGGCCGCCCGTTGTGCGACTGGTGAATCGACGCCAGCGCCTGATGCACGCCCGCATACACCCGGGTGTGGTCGAGTTTGTGCTCGCGGTAGTAGGCGAGGAAGTAGTCCAGAGCCAGCTGGACCGCGGGCTCGTCGTCGGGATCGCCGAGGGCACGGCGCACCAGCATGGGAGCCCCGTCGCCGACGTAAGTGGCGATCACATTGCCGGGCAACTCCGGGCGTCTCAGGTGGCGCAGCATGGCGTTGACGGAGTGAATCAGGTCGAGCCGGGAGTCGATCAGCGTGCCGTCGAGGTCGAAGATGAGGAGTTTGATCGTGGCAGGATCGAATTTGCGGTTGGTGCGGATCATCGCGTGTCGTCGATCAGGATAAATGATTGGACAGCAGACGATTCGCTCTCGGCTGTGAGCTTTCCGCATGAATGGCATCTGGCAATTCCGCCACCTGGCTGTGGCCCAGCGGTGCCGGTGTCGTCATTTCGGCGAGTTCATTTGCTCCTTGCCGAGAACGCTCGAATCAGCAATGCCAGACGATGAAGCGTCGAAGCGTACAGGAGAGCGAACAGCGCGCGCTGATTCCCGGTTGATCAATTTCCCAGTCGATCCATCGTCAGGATGGCCGGGAGCAGAGTGCTGACGGCTGAGAGCTGACCGGAGCTGGCAGCTGGAAGCCTACCGACCGGTCGCTTCTGCAAACCCCGTATTCCCCGAATCGCAATACTGCGTTTACAATGCACTCTGCGAATTCCTCCCGGCCCGTAGGGTATTGAATGGCTACGACGAAAACCGACCCCAAGCTGATCGCGCTCGCTGACGAGAAGAAGTCGAAGACCTACGAAGGTCTCAGCCGCCAGCAACTGATTGAGGCGTATCGCGTTATGTATACGTCGCGCCGGGTCGATGACCGCGAAATTCTGCTCAAGCGGCAGCAGAAAATCTTCTTTCAGATCTCCGGAGCAGGACACGAGGCGATCGGTGTGGCCGCCGGCCTCTGTCTGAAGGCGGGCTACGACTGGTTCTATCCCTACTATCGCGACCGCGCGCTGGTGCTGGCGCTGGGCGCAACCCCTTACCAGATGCTGTTGCAAGCCGTGGGTGCCGCCGATGATCCAAGTTCCGGCGGGCGGCAGATGCCTTCGCACTGGGCCTATAAGCGGCTGAACATCGTGACCCAGTCTTCGCCGACCGGGACTCAGATCCTGCAAGCAGTGGGATGTGCCGAGGCGGGTCTGTATCTGCGCAGTCATCCCAAGGCAGCAGAAAAAGGGACCGGGGACTATCGCGAGTTTCATGAGGTCAGCTTCCGTGGGGATGAAGTCACCTATGTATCGCTGGGCGATGGCACCACGAGCGAAGGGGAATTCTGGGAGGCGTTGAACACCGCCTCCAACCGGAAGCTGCCCGTCGTGTTCGTGGTGGAGGACAACGAGTACGCGATTTCGGTGCCGGTAGAAGTGCAGACCGCCGGCGGGAACATTTCGCGGCTGGTCTCGGGCTTCCCGAACTTTCACTTTGAAGAAGTGGATGGCACCGACCCGGTCGTCAGCTATGCCGCCATGAAACGAGCGGTGGACTATTGCCGTGCCGGCAAAGGACCGGCATTTGTGCACGCCCACGTGATCCGGCCGTACTCGCACTCTCTATCGGACGACGAGCGCCTCTACCGGCCCGATGTCGAGCGGCAGCGGGATGCGGCGCGTGATCCCATTACGCGCACGCAGATGTTCCTGATCCGCGAAGGGATGCTCGACGAGAAGGGCATCAACCAGCTCGAAAAGCAGGTTGAAGACCAGCTGCAGGTGGCAGTGGACCGCGCGCTGGAGGCGAAGTTCCCGACGCCCGACACCATCACGAAATACATCTATTCGCCCGATCTCGATCCAACCTCGGCGCAGTTCGAAACACAACCGGTGTTTACGCAGATGGTGGAGGCGCCCGCAGTCGACGGGAAGAAACCGGCCGCGCCGCTGCCCAAGACAATGGCCGAGCTGATCAACAGCACGCTCCGGGACGAGATGAAGCGGCACGAGCGCGTCCTGATCTTCGGCGAAGATGTGGCCGATGCCAGCCGGGAAGACTATTTGAAGAAGAAGCTGGTGAAGGGCAAGGGCGGCGTCTTCAAGCTTACGGCCGGGTTGCAGACCGCGTTCGGGTCCGATCGGGTGTTCAATTCGCCGATCGCGGAGGCCGGCATTGTGGGCCGCGCTACGGGAATGGCCACCCGCGGGATCAAGCCGGTGGTGGAGATCCAATTCTTCGACTACATCTGGCCGGCGATGATGCAGTTGCGCGACGAATTGCCGGTCATCCGGTGGCGCTCCAATAACGCGTTTTCATCCCCCGTGGTCATCCGGGTGGCGATCGGCGGCTACCTCACCGGGGGCGCGCTCTACCACTCCCAGTGCGGCGAGAGCATCTTCACGCACATTCCCGGCTTGCGGGTGGTATTTCCGTCGAATGCGCTGGATGCGGCCGGACTGCTGCGGACCGCGATTCGCTGCGACGATCCCGTGCTGTTCCTGGAACACAAGCGCTTGTACCGAGAGACCTATGGCCGGTCGCACTATCCGGGACCGGAGTACATGGTTCCGTTCGGCAAGGCCAAGATCGTGCAGGCGGGGACAGACCTGACCGTGATCACCTACGGCGCGGTAGTGCCACGCGCCTTGCAGGCGGCGCAGAAGCTCGAGCGCGAGCATGGGGTAAAGGTTGAACTGATCGACCTGCGCACGCTGAACCCGTTTGACTGGGAGACGATTGCCAGGTCGGTAGCCAAGACCAACCGCGCGCTGGTGGCTTACGAAGATTGCCTGAGCTGGGGTTACGGCGCCGAGATTGCAGCGCGCATTGCCGACAAGCTGTTCTCCCACCTGGACGCGCCCGTCAGGCGCGTGGCGGCGATGGATGTCTACGTGGCATACCAGCCGATTCTCGAAGATGCCATCCTGCCGCAGGCCAACGACCTGTTCCGCGGGATGAAGGAACTGGCGGAGTACTGAAAACAGCGATTCGCTCTGCGCCGCTGGCTCTTCGCGGAAAGGCCTGTGCACCCGAAGTCTCAAAAAGGGGCCTCGGGCCGGTGTCTCCCGAAAATTGCTTCCGTCTTCGCAGGTGCAGATCCCGCTCCCACGGAATGGATCGGGTCTGTGCGCCAGGAGCCAGGAGCTAACCAGCTGTTTCGAGCGACCGCCGACTGGAGTCTATGAGTCCCGTCACTCATTTTCTTACGGGTTGGGTGCTGGCGAACTCGACGCCGCTCGGCCGTCGGGATCGCGCGCTGGTGAGCTGGTCGGTGGTCGTGCCCGACGTCGACGGGTTAGGCATCGTGGTGGAAGTTCTCACCAGAAACTCGTCACATCCTCTCCTGTGGTGCTCGCAATATCACCACACCCTGCACAACCTGGCGTTCGCAATCGTGGTTACTTTGCTCGCGTTCGCTGTGGCCGAGCAGAAGTGGAAGACGGCGGCGCTGTGCTTGCTCGGATTTCACATCCATTTGTTCGAAGACCTGCTGGGGTCCCGAGGGCCCGATGGCGGCCAGTGGCCGATCCCTTACCTGGCGCCGTTCGCTTCCATGCCGTCGCTGAGCTGGCGTGGTCAATGGAGTCTGAATGCCTGGCCGAATTTCCTGATCACCCTCGTTTTGCTGGCAGTGACGTTGTATCTGGCGTGGCGGCGAGCATGTTCGCCACTGGAGATGGTTTCAGAGCGTGCGGAACGAGCCTTCGTGAGCGCCCTGCGCGGTCGGTTCGCCAGAGCTGCAAACTGAGATTCGCTCGCCAAAGAAAGCGCCAGCTTGTGGTCTTTCAGCCTCGGCTGGCGCTGGCTTGTCCGGGTTGCGGCTTCAGGAGCCGACTTCAGCGGTGTCCACCCAACCCGCCTCCGTGGAATCCACCGCCCCCGCCCGTGCTGAATCCGTGAGTCTGTCCCATCCCGGGCGAGCGTGAACGAGCACCCGTGAATCCAGGCCCGGACTCGATGGCCCGGCTGTGGTAGGGGCCGGAGCCGTATGCGACCCGACCCGGGCGGTCGGTAAAGCGATGCCCGTAGTAGCCGCCATAGAAGAATGGTGACTGGTAGGCCCAGAGAGGCGAATAGAAGCCCCAGCCGAACGGGTTGTAGAGAATTCCGCCGCCCGGGACGAAGGTGTACGCCTCGAACCACGGATCCCAGTACCAGCCGGCGCCCACCCAGCCCGGTCCGTACCAGCCATTTGCCAAATAGAGGCGTGCCGCATCGACATTGGCCTCGGCCAGATAGTTGGACCGCAGCCCGCTCCAGCGGTAGAGGTCCGCGGCTGCATAGTTTTTCTTGTCGAACTTCTGGGCTTTCAGTTTGCCGCTGGTATTCAGGGCGACTTCCCGACCACCCTTGACGGTGACCTGTTCATCATGGCTGGTGATTTGAGCTTTACCGTCGAACACGCGCACCAGGTTCCGGTTCGCGTCGAAGTCGTACAGTCCGACTTTCAGGAGTTGCGTGCTGCTGCCGTTCTGCGTGATGCGGATGTCATTTTGAGGATAGATCTGGTCCACTTCGACCAGCGCCTCGCCCTGGTTCAACGCGACCTCGGTGTCGGTGAGGCTGGGCGATACCATCTGGACCGAGCCATGGTCGCCCAGGCGGAGGAAAACTCCGGGAGTCAACAACAACTCTGCTTTGCCCGTCTCGGTGGCAAGCAGCTGTCCGGACTCCAGCGCAGCCGATCCGACTCGTTTTGCGTCAAGAGCCTCGCCGTTCATCAAAACCTGGCCTTCCACGTAATTCAGAGTGCCGGGTACTGCCGGGTTTTTGTTGGCGTCGGCAGACGCCCACGGTACCGCAAGAACTGCTGCCAAAAACAAACTGCCTGCGAATTTTGGCGTGAGCCATTTCATCGTTAACCTCAACTATTCCCACCCCATTAATCCCGGTTAATTAGATGACAGAATCCAGGCTGGTGATGCTCGACCCGGGTGGGGCCGGAAAGCATGAGGTTCGCTCGGATTTCGGCAGTGGTTGCCGAGCCCTGGGGTCGCGTTGTCGGAAATCACCGGGCGCTGCTGCGCTGGCTGCTTCCACCGCCGCCTCGCCCGCCCCGGATTGCGTCGAGCGAGATGGCTCCGCCCCCAAAGCAGATGAGCGCAAAAGCGATGGTGCCAAGAGCCAGCGGAAATTCGTAGCCACCGGCGCCCAGCAGGCCGTGCTTCCAGTGAACCCGGCTGATGGCAACGGCCAGGTTGATGAAAACCGCAAACGCCGCGCAACGCGTGAACAGCCCCAGCAGCAGTAGAATGCCGCCCAGAAATTCGGTCAGGGCCGAGACGTAACCGAGCCAGGCGGGCAGTCCGAGGCTTGCGATGTACCCTGCATATTCGTGCATGTGCCCATACCCCTTGTGGGAGCCGTGAGCGACCATGATGCTGCCCAACGTCACCCGCAGCGCGAGAAGCGCAAGAGGTTGAATGCGGTCGAGATAGCGCAATGCGGCCTCCCAAAAAACAAGTCCCTAGAGTAAACGGCAGGACCTCGACGGCAAAAGTGTGAACCCGGGTGACTGGGGGCCGGGCGGGCGGGCGGTGGTTCTCGATTGCAAACCGCCCCCGGGTTTTGGAGTCGCGATCGGGAATGGGGCGATTTACGGGTGGTTTTTCGGGCGAATTGCAGGCTCGGGACGGTGCCGGGAACTGGCACGAAAGGGGGGGCTGGTCACACCGGTCGGTGTCGGGTTTGCCCAGGATTTTCAACGAGTTTCCGCGCGTCTTACGACCTTCGTACCGTTGTTAGTACTTTGGTTATGTTGAGCGGGGTGACGTGGCACCCAGTGAATAAACACCCCTCCGGATGGTAGTCACCGCTTCCTCCATCGCAAGCTGTAGGATCCGCATGCAACTACACCAAAGTAATTTTCCAGAAAACAGGTATCAAACCCGGTAAAACGCGGAGATTTGGCTTGACTTCGTGTTTCCCCGGGTTGAGATATGCTCTGCACACCGAAATCCGCTCGAACAGGATTTTGAACGAGGGATTTCCTCCCAAGGTTGGCTCTTGTGGCCGGAGACGCCGGCAAACGAGGGCATTGATTCTGTGGAAGGGACGTGAACTTTATGGCCGACTCGCGAGAAGTGATGAACATTCGCCAGGCATCGCAGTACCTGGGAGTGAGTCCGGACACGCTCTACAAGTACGTCAACGAGCAGAAGATTCCGGCTTTCAAGCTGGGCAACCGCTGGCGTTTCAAGAAGTCCAAGCTGGACCAGTGGATGGAAGAGAAGTCGAACCAGATGGAAGTGCGGGCGAAAAAGAAACCGAAGGTGGCCGTAAAGGCCGCCGGATCACAGTAAAGGCGGGCACATGTTTGGATTCGGATCGAAGACGATTGTTGGTCTGGATGTGGGCTCCTCGAGCATCAAGGCCGTGGAGTTGAGGCGAAAGGGCCGCGAGATCGAGGTCGCGCACCTCGGACTCGAGCCGCTGGCTCCCGATATCGTGGTCGACTCCATGATCGTGGACTCGGGCACGGTGTCGAGCGCGATCTCGAAGCTGTTTACCGACCATGAAATCAAGGCCAAGAACGTGGCCACGGCGGTGAGCGGACACTCGGTGATCGTGAAGAAGATCTCGCTGCCCTCGATGAGCGATCAGGAGCTCGCCGAAACCATCCAGAAGGAAGCCGCCCAGCACATCCCGTTCGATCTGGGTGACGTAAACCTCGACTACCAGATTTTGTCCGAAGATGCCGGCAACCCGCAGATGGACGTGTTGCTGGTTGCCGTCAAGAAGGACAAGATTTTGAACTACACCAACGTACTCTCGATGGCGGGCCGGACCCCGGCTATTGTGGACATCGATGCTTTGGCCTTGCAGAACTGCTACGAGTTCAACTACGAGCCCGCCCCGGGGCAGGTGGTGGCGCTTTTGAACCTGGGCGCCAGCGTCATGAACATCAACATCGTGAAGGGCACGACCCCGTTGTTCCCGCGCGACGTCAGCGTGGGTGGTCATCAGTACACCGACTCGCTGCAGAAAGAACTGGATCTTAGCTTTGACGATGCAGAAGCGCTGAAGCTGGGCCGCAAGGTGGGCACGGTGAGCGAAGACGCAAAAACGCCGATCCTGCAGCAGGTCACCGAGATCATTGTGCTGGAAATTCAGAAAACGTTTGACTTCTTCCGGGCCAGCGCGGCGGGCGAGCACATCGAGAAGATTTATCTCGCAGGTGGTTCGTCCAAGGTTCCCGGGCTGGTGGAAGGCTTGCGCCAGGAGTTCTCGATGCCAGTGGAACTGTTCAACCCGTTCCAGCGGATCGCGCCTCCGGTGGAAGCAATGGGAGCTGAACTGATTGAGCAGAACGCGGGCCAGCTGGCGGTAGCGGTGGGCTTGGCTTTAAGGAGCTTTAGCGACCTATGATCCGAATCAACCTGCTGGAAGCACCGAAACCGAAGAACAAGCGATCGGCCATGACGTCGATGCCGACGATGGAAGTCGGCGATGTCGGATCGCCCCGGCTGAAAGTCCTGCTGGCGTTTGGACTGGCGGCTGCGTTCAACCTCTACACCTGGTATCACCTGGACGCGCAAAAGAAGTCGATCGAGCAAAACATGGCCAAGGCTGAGCAGAAGAATCGTGAGCTGGCCGACGTCAAGGCGCGGTACATGGCCCGGCAGCGCGAGGCCGAGAACTACAAGCGCCGCGTGGATGTGATCGATCAGCTGCGCACCAACCAGGCAGGACCGGTCAATTTGATGGCCATGGTCGGCGAGACGGTGAACAACACCGAAGCGGTGTGGCTGAACAACATGAAGGACCAGGGCGCGAGCGTCGATATCGAGGGCATGGCCCTCAGCTCGGACGCGGTTGCCAACCTGATCTCGAACTTGCAGAAGACCGGATATTTCCGCACGGTCGAGATCAAGGAAAGCATGCAGGACGATCAGATCAAAGACATGCAGGCATTTCAGTTCACGCTGACGTGCGAGAAGACCAAGTCCTAAAGGCAGGGAAACTATGGCGACTTTCGGGGAATTGTCGGGCCTGAAGCAGTGGGCGATTGTGGTCGGCGGCGCGGTCCTGATCACGGTGGGTATGCACTACACCCTGTTCAAGAGCCAGCGGGACCAGAACGCGGCTGCCCAGCAGCAGCTCGAAGCCAAGATGCGGGAGAACGCGGAGCTGGAGGCCTACCGGCCGAAGCTCGCCGAGATCGAACGGCAACTGGCCAGTCTGAAGCAGCAATTGGACATCGAACGCAGGATCGTACCAGACGAGAAGGAAGTGGATGGTTTCATGCGGATGATGGATGCAGAAGCGGCCAAGGCCGGGATCGAGATTCGGCGTTACACGGCGCAGCCGACGGCCCAGAAGGATTTCTACACGGAAGTGCCTTTCGAGATGGAGTTGGATGGTCCGTACTACTCGATGCTCGGTTTCTTCGATCGGGTCGGAAAACTGGAGCGCATCGTCAACGTCTCGAGCCTGCTGGTGTCGACCACCCGTAAGCCGGCGGACGCGAAAGCCAGGAAGACCTATCAGTACGCGCCCAACGAGAGCATCGTGGCGACCTGTAAGGCAACGACATTCTTCAGCCACGATTTGGATCCTGCAGGTTCGGCGAAACCCGGCCAGGCTCCGGTGAAGAGGTAGGAGATTCTTATGAAGCTGACTACTGGCATCGTTGCACTGGCACTCACCGCGGGCCCTGCCTGGGCGCAGAATCCCGCTACCATTCTTCAGAACACCAAGACGTCCCTGCAGGGGGTCCAGCAACAGAAGACCGCCGCCGTCAACGGGGCGCTCGAGGGAACCGGTACTCCGGCAAAACCGTCGCCGGCCGCCCCAGCCAAACCGGCGTCGGCCGCAAAACCCGCGCCCGCCCCGGTCAAGGTTGCCGCGACGCCCGCACCGGTTCCGGTCAAGCCGGCGGTGGCCAAGGTCGCGCCCAAGAGCGCAGTCAAGGTGGTTCCAGCGAAGGCCGCAGCGGTTTCCGGGACGGCTAAGGCAGCCGCGCCGAAGATCGCACCGACGAAGATCGAACCAACGGCGAGCAAGACAACCAGCAAGACCAAGGCGTCGGCCGCGGCCGGTGCCGTGCCCGACGCGCCCAAGCCCGAGAAGCAGGAAGACAAGAAGTATTCGATGACCGGCAAGCGGGATCCGTTCATCAGCCCGGTGGTGAACCGCCAGGGCGGGTCATCCTGCAGCACAGGGAAAAAGTGCCTGGATATCGACCAGTTGGCGGTGCGCGGTGTGGTCAAGTCCGATAACGGAATGATCGCGGTCGTCACCAATGGCTTGAACAAGGCCTACTTCCTGCGGGAAAACGATCCGGTGTTCAACGGGTACGTACTGAAGATTACGGTCGATTCGGTGGTGTTCAAACAGAATTTTCAAGACCGGCTGGGTAAACCGTTCACCAAGGATGTTGTGAAACGGCTCACGACGCCGGCTGTTTAGTTTGGCGAGTCCAAATCTGGAAGCGAGCTTGAAGAAAGACACGCGTAGAGCCCAAGGCCGTCGCGTGTGGGGGAGAAGCGAAATGCGAAAGCAACTGCTGGGTGTGGTTCTACCGCTGCTTGTGCTGGGAATGCTGGCCGCAGCGGCTGAGACGCAGAACACGGGCACCGATGCCACCACGCGCGCTGCTGTGCAGCGTCTGAACGTGGTGCGCGGCGAAGACGGGGTCAGCGTGGAGATCACCGCTCGTGGAACGGTGACTCCGAAGTTGAGCTCGCTGAGCTCGCCTGCCCGCGTCGTGATCGACCTGCCGAATACGGTGGTGGCGACCGAACAACGCCACCTCGATGTCGACAGCGACGGCGTCAAGGGTGTGCGGGTGGGCATGAACGGCCAGACGCCGCCCAGCACCCGGGTGGTGGTCGACCTCGACAAGGCCTGCAAGTTCGAGCTCGTCCCCGGCACCGACAACCGGATCGTCATCAAGCTACACACGGGTAGCCTCGCCGCCCAGTCGACGGCGAAACCCGCGGCCCTGGTGAGCGCGGCCGCTCCCCAACCGGTCACGCCAGCCACCCTGGCATCTCCATTTGCGGCCAAGCTGGTGACGGCAGCGGTGACCGAGCACAAGCAAGAGGCGGCCAGCCTGCCCGCCGTGGCCCCGGCCCCCAAGCCCGCCGAGATCGCTTCTTCGGCGAAACCGGCCACCGACTATGTCTTTGTGGAGCCTTCCTACAAACCGAAGGACGAGACCCGGGCCGAAAACAAGCCCGCGGTGGTCGAGCCCGCCGAGCGCGCGGTTGAGGCGGCAGCGAAGTTTGCCGACAAGCCCGCGTCCGAGTTGCTCCCGGTCAACGCGACCAAGGCCTCCATGCAACCGCAAGCGGCCCAGGCAGCCTCGTCGGCGATTCAGCCCGCCGTCAATCTCGCAGCCGAACAGAAGACCCAGATGTCGCAAACCCCCGCGACCAGCGGTCCGAAATACACCGGCGAGCCAATTTCGGTCAACCTGAAAGATGTCGATCTGAAGGATTTCTTCCGCCTGATTCACGAGATCAGCGGACTGAACGTGGTTCTTGACCCCAACGTGCACGGCAACCTGACGATCGTGCTGGACGACGTGCCGTGGGATCAGGCTCTGGACATCGTTCTCAAGAACAACGATCTGGCGCGCGAACTCGAAGGCAACGTGTTGCGCATCGCTACCGTCGACACCCTCAAGAAGGAAGCCGACGCCCGGCGGGCCCAGCAGGAATCGGAAGCCCTGGCGGTGGAGAAAGTTACCGTCACCAGGTTCTTGAGCTACGCGCACTCGAAGGACGTGGTTCCGACCATCAAGAAGTTCCTCTCGCAACGCGGCGACGTGATTTCTGATGACCGCACCAATGCTGTCATCATCTCCGACATCCCGAACGTGATTCCGGCCCTGGACCGGTTGCTCACGCAGCTGGACCGCAAGACGCAAGAGGTTGAGATCGAAGCCCGTGTCGTGGCTGCGACCCGCAGTTTCGCGCGCGACATCGGAACCCAGTTTGGTTTCGGCTGGGGTGATGGCCACTCGGCGATCGGTGGCGCATCGGCGGTTGGCACTTCGCCGACAACGGTGAATGGCCTGACTCCGGGTTACATCACAACCGGAAGCAGCGGCAGCACAAGCGGTTCGACGATCCCCCTGTTCTCGAATCTTCCGGTTGCCAGCCCGACCAGCGGTCTGACCTTCGTGAACGCGAGCAACAACGTGCGCATCGATGCGGTCCTGTCGATGGCGGAATCGCGCGGTCTGCTGAAGATTCTCTCTCGTCCGCGGGTGGTGACGCAGAACAACATCCAGGCCCTGGTTCGTCAGGGCGTGCGCGTGCCGATCGTGACCCAGGCGCAGTTGGGCGGCCCCCCGACGGTCACGTACGTGGACGCTTTCCTGCGGTTGACCGTCGTTCCCCAGATCACCTCGGAAGGCACCATCTTCCTGAACGTGGATGTGGAGAACACGACCCCGGACTTCGGTCGGACCGTTCAGGGCAACCCCACCTTGATTACACAACAGGCCACCACGCAAGTGCTGGTGACCGATGGCGGAACGGTGGTGATTGGTGGCGTCATCCAGACCAACAACTCCATCAATGTGAGCCAGGTGCCTTTGCTCGGCGATGTGCCGTTGCTGGGTAACCTGTTCAAGCGCCGCACGGTTACCACCTCGAACCAGGAACTGATTTTCTTCATCACTCCGCGGATCATCCAAACCTAGCGGCCTGTTTTGAAGAGCGAGATACCGCCGGCTCCCCGGACCAACCGGTTTGGGAGCCGGCGTTTTTTTGGGGGCAAGTCTCCCAGCCACGGTTTGAGTCGCGACCTGAAGTCCAGGCGGACACCGAAGCGCCCCTTGCGAGCATCGCATCGGGTCACGAACCGTTGGTAGACTCGGAACAATGGATCACCAAGCTCGCCTGCGGTCGCTCGAACAGACGCTGGTTCAGATCAAGCTCCACTGTTTCCTGGCAACTCATCCGCCCAATATCCGCTACCTGTGTGGTTTTACAGGCAGTTCAGCGGCTCTGCTGGTGCATCCGGGCGGCAGCGTCCTGTTTACCGATGGCCGCTACACGCAGCAAGCGCGCGAGGAGGTGCACGGCGCGAAAGTCGTCATCGGGCGAAAGACGCCCGGGTTGGCTGCCGTGGAGTGGCTGGGCCGCCAGCGGAAGACTTCCTCGCCGGAAAGACGCTCGCTTGGTTTTGAAGGCGAGCATCTGACGGTCGCCGGGCGTCGGCGACTCAGCGAAGCGCTGCCGAAGCATTTCCAGCTGCGGGAAGCCCCTCCCCTGGTGGAGCAGGCCCGCATGATCAAGGACGGCGAGGAAATAGGCCTCATCCGGGAAGCGGTTGCGCGTGGGGCGAGTCTTTTCGAGCGCGCCCTCGAATTGATTCGGCCCGGCGTCCGTGAGATCGAAGTGGCAGCCGCCATGGAGTTCTCCGCGCGTGAGGCCGGGGCGGAGGGTATGTCGTTTGAGACCATCGTTGCCTCCGGGGCGCGTTCGGCCCTTCCGCATGGACGAGCCTCTCACGAGCCCATTCGGCCCGGAGGATTCGTGCTGTGCGACTTCGGTGTTATACTCCACGGTTATTGTTCGGACCGGACGCGCACTGTATACGTCGGCTCTGCGTCCGGCGAGGCGCGGCGGGTTTATGATGCCGTGCTCGAGTCCCAGCAGGCTGCAATCGAGGCCGTCGAGCCCGGCGTGAGTGTGGGCCAGGTCGATCGAGCAGCCCGTAAAGTGCTGCAAAAAAGCGGTTTAGCGAAGTACTTCACGCATTCAACCGGCCACGGAGTGGGGCTCGAGATACACGAAGCTCCGCGCGTGGCCAAGGGGCAACCGGAGCGACTCAGCCCGGGAATGGTGATCACGATCGAGCCGGGTGTGTATCTGCCGGGCCAATGGGGCGTGCGCATCGAGGACATGGTGGTGGTCACCGGGCACGGTTGCGAGGTGCTGACCCCCACGCAGAAAGATTTCATAGCCATTTAATCAGCGACTCCTGCCCGGGCGCTTGAATCGTCCGGAGTTCTCCCGCGCCTGAGGTCGTTTTGCGCCGGGTGGAAAGCGGTCCCACCGCACACGATGAATCACAAAGAGCTGAAAGAACTCATAGATCTTGTCATCGATAAAGGCATCACCGAGTTTGAGCTGGAGCGCGGGGACGTCAAGGTTCGGATCAAGCGGGGCGGAGAAGCCACCGGGCCGCTGCCTGATACTCGCTACTACGCGGTGCAGGGCGCTCCCCCGCCGACCCCCGAACTTGGCTCCGCGCCGATCATGCCCGCAGCTGCGCCCAGTGTGCCGGCTTCGGCGAAGGAGACCGAGTCGCTGGAAAACCTGCACCTGGTGCGTTCCCCGATCGTGGGAACGTTCTATGAGTCGCCGTCTCCGGGCTCGCCGCCCTTTGTGAGGCCGGGAGATATGGTGTCGCTCGGGCAGGTACTGTGCATTGTCGAAGCGATGAAGTTGATGAACGAAATCGAGTCTGACGTGGCGGGCGAGGTGGTGAAGAAGTTGGTGACCAACGGCCAGCCGATCGAGTACGGGCAGGAATTGTTTGCCATCCGGGCCACGAAGTGAAGAAAGGCGGTTGCAGGGGCGCGCTCAGGGCGCGCCTTTTTGCGTCTGGCTGAGCTTCCATGTTCAAGAAGATACTGATTGCGAACCGCGGGGAGATTGCCCTGCGGATCATTTGTGCATGCAAGGAACTGGGGATCCGCTCGGTGGCGATCTACAGCGAGGCGGACCGCAATTCGCTGCCCGTGCGCTTCGCCGACGAGGCGATTTGCATCGGGCCGCCGCAGCTGGCGCAGAGTTACCTGAACATTCCCGCTGTCATCAGCGCTGCAGAAATCGCCAATGCCGACGCGATTCATCCCGGTTACGGACTGCTGTCGGAGAACGCGAACTTCGCGGAAGTGTGCGAGACCAGCGGACTGAAGTTCATTGGTCCCACCCCGGAGGTGATCCGTCTCATGGGGGAAAAGGAAAAAGCGCGCGCTGCCATGAAACGCCACGGCGTGCCGATCCTGCCGGGATCGGACGGCGTGATTGCCTCCGATGAAGAAGCGCGCGAATGGGCCAAGCAGGTCGGATATCCGGTGATCATTAAAGCATCGGCGGGCGGCGGAGGCCGGGGGATGCGCATCGTCCGCAATGACGAAGAACTGCCCGGCCTTTACCGGCAGGCGCAGCAGGAAGCGGCGGCCGCCTTCGGCAATGGCGATCTGTACATGGAGAAGTACGTGGAGCATCCGCGCCACATCGAGTTCCAGGTGCTGGCTGACGAACACGGCAACGTTGTCAGCCTGGGAGAGCGCGAGTGTTCGATCCAGCGACGGCACCAGAAGCTTCTGGAAGAGTCCCCCTCGCTGCAGGTCACGCCCGAGCTGCGCAAAGAGATCGGCGAGATCCTGAGCAGGACGCTGAGTGCGGTCGGGTACCAGAACGCGGGCACGATCGAATTTTTGATGGACCAGCACCGCAAGCTGTATTTCATCGAGATGAACACGCGCATCCAGGTGGAACACCCTGTGACCGAAATGGTTACCGATGTAGACCTGGTGAAGAGCCAGATCATGATCGCCTTTGGGGCGAAGATGCCGGATGTGCTGCAGGGGCCGGTGGTGCATCGCGGGCATGCGATCGAGTGCCGCATCAACGCCGAGCATCCGGAGAAATTCACGCCCTCGGCCGGACGAATCAATGCTTTCCATCCCCCGGGCGGAACGGGCGTACGCATCGATACGGCGGCTTACGCAGAAGGGACGATTCCGCCGTACTACGATTCCCTGATCGCCAAGCTCGTGGTCCGAGGCAAGGACCGCAATGAGGCCTGTCAGCGCATGGCGCGGGCGCTCGAAATGTTTATCGTGGAGGGAATTTTCACCACCATTCCTCTGCACCGCCGCATTCTGGCCGATCCCGAGTTCCGGGCGGGCAAATTTGACACCGGCTACATTGAACGCTTCCTGGCGGCACCGAAGACGGAACCGGCGGCCTGAAATGGTGGCCGGTTGCACACGCGGGATCCGGTGGCTGGCGGTGCTGACCGTGCTGGTTGCCGGATTCCTGAACGCACAGACTGAATCCGGTTCGAGCAACGAAATCCCCATCGAGCGCTGTGATGGATTGCCGGTGGTGCGGGTCAACGTCGCCGGCCAGACAATGCGATTCCTGCTCGATACCGGGGCCACCACGATTCTGAATCTAAAGGCCTTCTCGGCGGGAACCTCCCGGAAAATTCGGGTGGACTCCTGGCAGGGCGCGGCGGCCACCAGCGCACGCGAGGTTTCCTTGCTGGACTTCAGGCTGGCCGGCCATACGCTGCATGACCTGAAGCTGCCGGCGATTGATTTGAGTCCGATCGGAAAGGCATGTGGCGGCCAAATTGATGGCATCCTGGGTGTCGATTTGCTCGACCGCCTGGGCGTGACCATTGATCTCGAGCGCCAGGTCGCCAGTCTCAAGCTGGCTCCCCCGGATTCGCAGGGGATGTTTGCCGCGATGGAAGAGGCGATGCACCACTGCAACGTCGCCTTCAATGAGGCGCGGGCGAGCGATCTGGACGACTGCTTCGATCCCGAGATTGTCCTCTACACCCCGCATGGAGAATACCGCGGCCGCAGGCAGGTCATGCAGCACCTGAACCAGACCTATTTCAAGTTTGCGCCCGGTCTGCGTTTCGCAATGACTCCCCACGACATTCGCAGTTTTGGCGACGCGCTCTGGTATTCCTACGATTACAGCCTTGACAAGCCCGGCCAACAGCGCGCCGGACACGGAGTAGCGAGGTGTCAGCGGGCCCACGGCCAATGGCGCATCCTGAACATGCATAACGCGCTGCTCGAGTCGCCGCCGCCGGCCAAGCCCTAGGAGGGGAGCGAGTTCGATGCTCGGCCGCACACCATGATGAAACTTCCCAGGCTCTACGCCATCCTCGATGCATCCCGCTTTCCCGATCCTGCCGCAATGTGGGCGGCCGCCGAGCAACTGCAAGCTGCCGGGGTCACCCTTTTGCAATACCGCAACAAGTCGGGCAATGCCCGGCAGATCGTGAGACAGGCGCGGGAGCTGAAGCGTCGCGTGGGCAATTCGATGCGGCTGATCATGAACGACCGTGCGGATCTGTGCCTGGCAGCCGACTTTGATGGGGTGCATGTCGGGCAGCAGGATTTATCGCCGGAGGGAGCGCGCCGGGTGATCGGACCAAAGTTGTGGCTGGGGGTTTCTACCCACAGCCCTGCGCAGCTTCGGGTAGCCGCCGCCACATCGGCGGACTATTTGGCGATCGGGCCGGTGTTCGCCACCGAGAGCAAAGAGAATCCGGATCCAGTCGTTGGACTGGACGGGGCGCGGCGGGCGCGCGAACTCACGGAAAAGCCTCTGGTGGCGATCGGCGGAATTACACGCGAGAACGCCCGGTCGGTGATGGAGGCGGGTGCTGACGCGGTAGCCGTGATCTCCGACCTGGTCAATGAGCCCCGTAAATCAGCAGAGGAATTTCTCCACAGGTTGGGGTAAAGTCTTTGGCACACCGGCAGCCCCGTCCCGATCCAGTGTCGAACGGACGCCGGTACGGCAGGAGGGGACCTGAGCACCGACACCAAGCAGTTCATTCCGGCGGCTCCCGCCAGCGACTGGGACATCCATTCCCACCAAGATAAAGAACTTGTCAAAGGGCTCGGCCTGACCAGCGCGACCATGCTGGTGATGGGGTCGATGATCGGCTCCGGTATTTTTATCGTGTCGGCCGAGATTTCCCGGGAAGTGAACTCGCCTGCACTGCTGATCGGAGCGTGGTTGGTCACAGGTTTCATGACCATTGTCGGAGCCCTCTGCTATGGTGAATTGGCGGCGATGATGCCGCGAGCGGGCGGCCAGTACGTCTACCTGCGCGAGGCGCTGGGGCCATTATGGGGATTCCTGTACGGCTGGACGCTGTTCCTGGTCATCCAGACGGGGACGATCGCCGCAGTGGGCGTGGCCTTTGGAAAGTTTCTGGGTGTGTTCTTCCCTTCGATTTCTTCCTCGCACTGGATCATTCATCTCTGGAAGGTACCGCCCATTCCGATCGGACCCATGGTTCTTGGCAACATGGACGTGGGACTGAGCACGCAGAATCTGGTGGCCATCGTGGTTGTGGTATTGCTTTCGGTGGTGAACATTTTCGGCGTGAAGACCGGGGCGATCATCCAGAATGTGTTTACGGCGGCCAAGGTCTCGGCGCTGGCCGGACTGGTTCTGTTCGGCGTTTTTCTGGGCCGCAACGCGCAAGCCCTGGCGGCAAACTTCAGCGGGCACTTCTGGCAGAACTCCGGATGGACGGCCCAGCACGCGGTGCAGGTGGGAGTTGGGGGCCCGACCGTGCTGGTAGGGATCCTGACCATTTTGGCCGTTGCCCAGGTCGGGTCTTTGTTCTCGGCAGACGCGTGGAACAATGTGACCTTCACTGCGGGAGAGGTCAGAAACCCCAGCCGGAACCTGCCCCTGTCGCTGGCGATGGGGACCGGCGTCGTCATTCTGCTCTATGTTCTCTGCAACCTGATCTACCTCAACGTTCTGCCGCTCGACGGCAGCGCGACCGGCGCGACGATTCTGGAGCGGGGCATCAAGTACGCGTCCGAGGACCGGGTGGCGACCGCGGTCATGACCCAGATGTTCAAGGGAACCGGCGGCGCGCTGATGGCGATCGCCATCATGATTTCCGGCTTTGGCTGCTGCAACGGGCTGATCCTGTCCGGCGCCCGAGTGTATTACGCGATGGCCAAGGACGGCCTGTTTTTCCGCAGCGTCGCCAAACTGCATCCTAAGTACAGAGTCCCCGCGGCTGCCCTGATGGTGCAGATGGTCTGGACCTCGGTCCTGTGCATCTCGGGCAGCTACGGGCAGCTTCTGGACTACATCATCTTTGCGGTGCTGGTGTTTTATATCCTGACCATCGCCGGCCTTTTTGTCCTGCGGCGCACCCATCCGAACGCGGACAGGCCCTATCGGGCAGTGGGTTACCCGGTACTTCCGGCGGTTTATATTGTGCTGGCTTTATTTATCGATGTCGTACTATTGCGCTACAAACCGCAGTATACGTGGCCGGGACTGATCATCGTGCTGCTGGGAATCCCGGTGTACACCCTGTGGAGTCGACAGCGCGCAGCGTCGACCACGGCATAAATGTTGAGGAGAAACCAAACGCATGGCTGACCTTCTGGCGAAAAAGCCGCTGGATCGCCTGATCAACGAGGCACAGGAGACCGGGGAACACAGTCTGAAGCGGACTCTCGGAGTCTTCCAGCTCACCGCCCTGGGCGTGGGCGCGATTATTGGGGCGGGCATCTTTGTCCTGTCGGGACTCGGCGCGCATTACGCCGGTCCCGGCCTGATGCTGTCGTTCGTTTTGTCGGGATTGGGATGTGCCTTCGCGGGACTTTGCTACGCCGAGTTCGCGGCCATGATTCCGCTGGCGGGCAGCGCATACACCTACGCCTATGCCACCCTGGGGGAGATTTTCGCCTGGATCATCGGCTGGGATCTCACGCTGGAATATGCCATGGGCGCAAGCACGGTGTCTTCCGGCTGGTCGAACCATTTCATCGAGCTGCTCGACATCTTCCACATCAAGATGCCGCTTTGGCTGGCCTACGACCACTGGACCGGGTTGCGGGCGGCCCAGAACATTGTGGCTCGCCAAATGGCACAGGCGTCCGATCCGACGCTGGTGCCGGGGACGCAGGCGTTCCTGAACAAAGTGACGGCCATCATGAGCGCGCAAACGCCGGAACTTCTGCAGCGTGCTCACGACTTGTTGAACGCGCCCCGCCTTTTTGGCCATGAGATCGGCCTGAACGTGCCCGCCTTCATCATCGCGCTGGTCATCACGGCCATCCTGGTGATCGGGATCAGGGAGAGTGCGCGCTTCAACGCGACCATTGTGGTCGTCAAGGTTTCGGTCGTGCTGTTCGTCATCGGTTTGGGGATTGCTTATGTGAACCGGGGCAACTGGGGCGCCGACTGGTCTTCGTTTGCACCCTACGGGCTGTCCGGAATCGGCGCCGGAGCCGCTTACATCTTCTTCGCTTATATCGGCTTCGACGCCGTCTCCACGACGGCGCAGGAGGCGAAGAATCCGCAGCGCGATCTGCCGATCGGAATCATTGCGTCGCTCGTGATCTGCACTCTGCTCTACATATCAGTGGCTGCGGTGCTCACCGGCATGGTGCCCTGGCGGGAGATCAACATCGAAGCACCAATCGCACGAGCCTTCCTGGACCGAGGGCTTACGACCGCGTCCCACATCATCACCCTGGGAGCGCTGGCCGGTCTTACCAGCGTCATGCTCGTCATGCTGCTCGGCCAGACGCGCGTGCTGTATTCGATGGCGAAGGACGGACTGCTCCCGAGCAAGTTTTTTGCCGACATCCATCCCAGGTTCCGGACGCCGTGGAAGAATACGATTCTGGTCGGCCTCCTGGCTGCCATCGTGGGCAGCACCACTCCCATCGACGATATCGGCAGGATGGTGAACATCGGAACGCTGTTGGCCTTTGTGATCGTATCGATCGCGGTCCTGGTGCTTCGCCACACCAACCCGGGACAGCCTCGACCGTTCCGTACACCCTGGGTTCCATTGGTTCCCATTCTGGGCGTAGTTTCCAACGGCTACATGATGTACAAGCTGGGGTGGGTGAACTGGGCCCGGCTCTTCATCTGGCTGTTCATCGGGCTGGTGGTGTACTTCAGCTATAGCCGCTTTCACAGCCGCGTGCAGGCGGACCTGGTGGCGGAGAAAGTGGCTCCCGCGATGACAGATTGAAAGCCCGGACGCTTGGGTTTTACAGGCCTTCCGCACTGCGCGGAGGGCCTTTTTGCTGCACGCCGCGCACGCACGACAACTGCGAAGTGGAAGTCTTCACCCTAACTCCAGGAGGGGCGGGGTTTTTCAAGCGCCTGGCAGGGGAGGAGAGGTGACTCTCCCCCTGTGCCGATTTATAGTTCGGTCGTCGGTCCCGGATCATGGGTCGCTGGTCGCCAGTGGTCGGGGTGATCACGAGCAGCACCGGGCGCCGTCTGCGGAGCCTGTGATGCAGAGACGGCTGCAAGCGACCAGCGACCAAGGACCGCCGACTGTTCCATGAAAGCTCTCCGCAACCTTCGCACCATTGGCGTGGCCTTGGCCGCGGTGATCCTGGCCGGGACCGCGGGGTTTCACTTCATCGAAGGCTGGCCCTGGTTCGACGGCTTCTACATGGTGGTGACCACACTCACCACCATCGGATATCAGGAGACCCATCCCCTGTCACGCGCAGGGCGCGTTTTCAATATCGTCGTGATCTTTGTGGGAGTGGCGCTGGTGTTTCTCGCCATCGGAGCGCTTACGCAAGCTTTGCTAGAATTCGAGCTGCGCAGTTTCTTTGGCAGGCGAAAAATGGAACGCGACATCGACCGGCTCTGCGATCACTACATTATCTGTGGCGCCGGGCGGGTCGGACGCAGCGCGGCCAAGGAACTGGCACGCAGGCCGGCGTCATTTGTGATCATCGAGAATAATGACGCGAAGGCCGCACGTTACAACCACGAAGCATGGCTGATGCTGGTGGGCGATGCCACCAAGGAACAGATCTTGCGCGATGCGCATATCGAGCGCGCGCGTGGCCTGGTTGCGGCCACGACCACGGACGCGACCAATCTCTACATCATTCTCACAGCGCGCGGCCTGAATCCGAAGCTCAAGATCATCGCCCGCGCCAGCGAAGAGGACGCCGAGAAGCATCTGCTGACCGCGGGCGCCGATTTCATCGTCTCGCCCTATTCGTTCGCCGGTCAGCGCATCGCGCAGACGTTCTTGCGTCCGCATGTGGTCAGTTTCCTGGATACGGCGACCACTCACTTGGGCATGGATCTCGAGATAGGCGAGATCTGCATCGGCCAGGATTCGGGTTTTGCAGGCAAGACCATTGAGACCTCGCGCATCCGCCAGGAACGCGGCGTCATCATTCTCGCCATCAAGCGCCAACAGGGGATGCGCTTCAATCCGGCGCCTGAGGACCGCATCGAGCCGGGAGATTTTCTCATCGCCATGGGTGAGCCCGCGCAGTTGCGCCAGGTGGAGCAAATGGCGGCCTCAAGATCATGAAAATCGTCAGCGCAGCCGAGATGCGCGAGATCGACCGCATCACCAGCGAAGGCTTCGGCGTCCCATCCCGGATGCTGATGGAGAATGCCGGGACCGCGGTCGCAGACTTCGCCCTTTCGGAGTTTCCCGCGGCCAGGCGGATTGGCGTCATCTGCGGAAAAGGCAACAACGGAGGCGACGGGTTCGTGGCCGCGCGCAAGCTGCGCGAAGCCGGCAGGGACGTCCGAGTACTCCTGTTGGCCCCTTCAGCCCAGTTGCGCGGAGACGCAGCAGAGATGTTCCAGCGCATGGGGTTCATGCCGGTCGTGGCCGAATCTGGGGAGCAACTCAAGTCCGAGATTGCCCAAGCGGCCTTCGAAGCGGACTTGCTGGTCGATGCCGTCCTCGGAGCGGGATTTCATCCGCCGGTTCAGGGATTGTATGCGGACGCGATCGCAGAGATGAGTGCGCGAGCCACTCCAGTCCTTGCGGTCGATGTTCCATCCGGAGCCGATGCCGACGCTGTGGGCCCGCAAACCGGTCCGATCGCGCGAGTCGACGCGATTGTGACCTTCACCGCTCCGCGGCCGGCGCACGTTTTCAGCCAGCTGACGGGCGGCCCCACCGTCATTGCACCCATCGGTTCTCCGCCCGAAGCCATCGTTTCCTCTCTGAAGCTCCATCTGATCACGCCGCACGCGATCGCGGGGCTCATCGGACCGCGACCGGCGGAGGCCAACAAGGGAAGTTTCGGGCACGTACTGGTGATCGGTGGTTCGCTCGGCAAGGCGGGAGCCGCGGCCATGGCCGGTATGTCGGCGCTGCGTGCCGGAGCGGGCTTGTCAACGGTGGCTACGGTGCGGTCGGTCCTGGCGACCGTGGCGGGTTTTCATCCCGAACTGATGACCGAACCGCTGCACGAAACCGATGCCGGCACGATCTCGATGCGGGCTCTGGAATACGGGCATGTCGACGAACTCACCCAAGGCAAGACGGTGCTGGCCGTCGGTCCGGGGATATCGCGCAACCCGGAGACCGCCGAGTTCGTGCGGAGCGTGGTCGAAAAGTATCGCGCTCCGATGGTGCTCGACGCCGACGGCCTCAACGCTTTTGAAGGAGCGACCGATCACCTGAACGGAGACGGTCGCCCGCTGGTGATCACGCCACACCCAGGCGAAATGGCGCGCCTGACCGGCCGCTCGATTCCCGAGGTTCAGAAGGATCGTATCGGTGTGGCGCGGGCCTTCGCCAAGGAGCACAACCTCATGGTCGTGCTGAAAGGACATCGCACGCTGGTCGCGCGCCCCGATGGTGAAACCTGGGTGAACACGACCGGAAATCCGGGTATGGCTACGGGCGGCACGGGCGATGTTCTAACCGGCATGGTTGCCGGTATGATCGCGCAGAATCCCCAGCGCGTTGCCGAGGCGGTGACCAGTGCGGTTTATCTCCACGGCCTGGCAGGCAATATCGCCCGCGAAACGATGGGCGAGCAGTCGCTGGTCGCAACCGATGTGATCGCCGGGCTACCGCGGGCGTTCCGGAGGGTGCAGGAGGATGCAAGCCGACCAGAGGTGCGATTTCGCGGCTGAAACGGTGGGCTGCCGCAAACCCTGCCCTCCGACTGGGCCGTCTCTGGTTCCGGCTCCGACCGGGCTCCATGGCCGGCTGGAAGCCACGCGCCCCTTGTGATCCTTCTGGCCCTTGCCCTCCTGGTCAACCCGTGCATCTTCCACCTGGACAAGGAGTTCTGCGCCATGCGGACCGTCGGCGCGACGCGAATCCGGACTAGTTCTCCCGTAATCTTCCCGTAACCTTGGGGGTCCGTCATAGTCCCTTCCGGCTATGACCCATTTCCCCCAACCGCACCCAACGCGGCGCGCGGCCCGGGTGCAGCTAGGCGGTTCCGTGCTAGCTGCGATCCGTTTCGATGATGGCCAGCGCTCTCGAGGCAAACTCTTTTCTATCTCCGTAACCGGCGGACTGCTCAAACTGGTCAAGCCGTTAAGCCAGGGTGACTTCGTCGAGATCGGCTTCCAGACCAAAGTCGGGACTGTCATTGGCATGGCGGAGATGTTGTCCCCCACGCGCAAGGCGACCGACGGAACTCTGCAGCCGTTTCGCTTCATTGCGCTGGGCGATGACGATCATCGCAACCTGCGCATGGCGCTGCAGTCGGTCTCCGATCAGAGCTACCTCGGCTTGAGCGCGGGCCTCGCGTCCTCGCCGAAGTCTCTGTTTTAGGGTGCCGGTAACTCGCTGACTTCGTCCCGGACGTTGGACTCTCGCTATACTTGTGTCAGGGCTTGCACCGGCATGATGACGCGAGAGATTACGACCCACTCAGTCGAGGAGACCATCGCTTTCGGGAGAACGCTCGCGCGCGTGCTGGCGCCGCCCAAACTGGTTCTGCTGCGCGGTGATCTGGGAGCCGGCAAGACCACGCTCATCAAGGGCATTGCCTCCGCGTTCAAGGCGGCTTCCGAGGAAGACGTCACCAGTCCTACCTTCACGCTGGTGCACGAGTATCGCGGTCCGTTAGCCAACCTCTATCACATTGATTTGTACCGGGTGGATACGCCCCGCCAGCTGGAGACTCTCGGCCTGGACGACCTGGTCGCCGAGGACAGTGTTCTGCTGATAGAGTGGGGGGAGAAGTTTGCACGCTTTGCGCGTGACCGGGACGTCGAGATCACTCTCGAACGGGTTGGGGAAAACGACCGAAAAATCCAGGTGACTAGCCGCTGAAGTCCGCGCAGCGCCGGGGATTTCTGTATTCCAATTTGGAGTCAGTCCAGCGTGAGAATCTCACCCCTGGTGTTGCCCGGCCTCGTGCTGTATGGCGCGTTGCTGCCGGCGGGCGCGCAGCAGACGACGGACCGGAAGAGCGCTGATTCGTCCGCACAACCGCAGCCTGCGCCATCAACGCCCCCGGCGGCACCATCCGGGACCCCTCCTTCCCAAGGGGCCGACACGGGCAAGCAGGGCCCGGACAAGAAAGCGCCGGACCCGTCGGGCACCTCCAAGGATCGGCTGTTTTACGGGTTGCCCAACTTCCTGACTCTCGAAAGTGCGGGTGAGGTTCGGCCGCTGACGACCCGAGAGAAGTTCACGGTTGTGACCAAGGGCTCCTTTGACTATATTCAGCTGCCCTGGTACGGCTTCCTGGCCGGTCTCAGCCAGGCCGAAGACAGCGAAGAAGGCTACGGACAAGGCGCGGCAGGCTATGGAAAACGTTTTGGGGCATATTTCGCGGACGGGACGATCGAGAACTACATGACGGGTGCGATTCTGCCCTCGTTGCTCCGGCAGGATCCGCGTTTCTTCCAGTCGGGACAGGGGAGCTTCCTCCACCGTGCGGGGTACTCCATCCGCCGCATCGTGGTTACGCGGGGCGACTCCGGACATTCCCAGTTCAACTTCTCCGAGGTTTCGGCAGCGCGATCGCTTCCGGGATTTCGACCTACAGCTACCATTCGCGGTCGGATCGCACCCTGGCAAATACCGCAAGCGTTTGGGGCACGCAAGTGGGCTACGACACCATCACCCTCATGGTCAAGGAGTTCTGGCCCGACATCCGGCGGAAGCTGCAGAAGAAGAAGCGTCCGTGAGGCCGCCCGCGGGTCCGGAAGCCCCGCTCCTCAACGAGATTGCCTGTCGGAGAGCAGAGATCGCTCCAGGCGCGGGCAGGCGACCGCTGTGCTCGATTCGCGGACCATCGCGAACAGGATGGCGGCGGCGAACAACGCGAAGATGAGCTTGCGGTTCATTGGTGCTGGCAATTCAGATGCGCAATCGCCAAACATTTACTGGGCCACCGGTTTGAACCCCATGATGTTGTAGCCGCAGTCGACATGCAGGACTTCGCCGGTGATGCCGGAACTGGCGTCCGAGGCCAGAAACACGCCTGCCGATCCGACCTCGGCGACTTCGACGTTGCGCTGCAAGGGCGCGGTCTCGCGATGGGCCTTGAGCATGTCACTGAGGCCGGAAATGCCGCGGGCGGCCAGGGTTTTGATCGGACCCGCGGAAATCGCATTCACCCGAATCTTCCTCTTGCCGAGGTCGAAGGCAAGATAGCGCACCGAGCATTCCAGCGCCGCCTTGGCAACCGCCATTACGTTGTAGTGGGGAACAACCTTTTCAGCGCCATAGTACGTCATCGTGATGATGCTGCCACCGTCTTCCATGAGCGGGGCGGCGGCGCGTGCGACGGCGACCAGCGAGTAGACGCTGACGTCGTGCGCGATGCGAAAGCCCTCCCGGCTGGTGTCAAGGAACTCCCCTTCCAGTTCCGCGGCCGGCGCGTAGGCCACGCTGTGCACCAGCACATGCAGTTTGCCGTAACGCTGTTTCAGCTTCGCAAAGGTGCGTTCGATCTCCTCGTCCCTGGAAACATCGCACATGAAGCCTTCGGCCCCGGGAAGGGAATCGATAAGGTCCTGCGCTTCTTCGGCAAGCCGCTCGTTCTGGTAGGTGATGGCGAGCTTCATCCCGGCCGCGTGCAGGCCTTGGGCGATCGACCACGCGATCGAGCGCTTGTTGGCGACTCCGAAGACAACCGCATTCCGGCCTTCGAGCTGAAAGGACATGGCACTCTCCTCGGTCAATGTCGAATTCGACAGGATAACAGGACGAGGGATTGGACTGAAGGCTCTGCTCTCCGGCCGGATCGAGTCAACGCCGCTGACGGTCGTGATTGTTTTCCTTGTTTGCAGAGCCTTTCAGCGCTAGCATGGCGCGCGGTTGAGTAAAACTCGCACGTTCCCCCTCTTCCCTGGCGGAGGTGACCCATGAAACGCACCCCCTGGTTCCCGGTGCTGGTGGTGTTTGTTCTTTCCTGTTTGGCTTTGGCCCAACTGGACAGGATTGTGATTCCGGCAGGAACGCCTGAAGATCAGGCGCTGCAGGACATCTCCAAAGAAGCCGACGCGCAGAAAAAGCTCGCGCTCTACCAGGATTTCGTCCAGAAGTTTGCCGGCAATCCGGCAGCCGTGGCTTACGGGAACTGGCAGATCTCCCAGGCCTATCAGGAGTCTGGCGACCTGGCGAAGGCGCTCGAGTACGGAGACAAGGCACTGGCGGGATCGCCGCGCAACCTCGACATCCTGGTCGCGCAGGCGGGAATTGCGCAGCAGATGAAAAACGACGCCAGGATCATGGACTATGCCGAAAAAGGCGGTCAGGCCTACGAGAGCATCGGGAAAGAGCCCAAGGCCGAGGGCATGAGCGACCAGGACTTCGCCACGCGAGCGGCGTCCGACAAGGAAGGCGCCAAGACGTCTCATGATTTTCTGGAGGGTGTTGGGTTTAACGCGATCGCCGATGAAAAGGACGCCAGGACACGAATGTCCTACATCGAGCGGTTCAGCGCGGCCTTCCCGAACTCGCAATACCAGGAACAGGTATCGCAGTACGCCATGTACACGCTCGGGCCAGGACAGCTGAATGATTCGGCGCGCCTGGTGGCTTTCGGAGAGAAGAGCCTGGCGACGAACCCGAACAATTTGCCGACGTTGCTGATGCTCTCGAATTTTTACGTGGAAGATTCAAAACCCGCAAGCTGGGCGAAGGCCGTTACGTACTCGCAAAAAGTGATTGCGCTGGCCAAGCCCGACGCGCCCGACGCGGACCGGTCGCGCAAGCTGGCAGGCGTAGCGCATTCCACGCTGGGATACGCGTACATGAAGCAGGATAAGACGTTGGCGGCGGTGCCGGAACTGAAGTCCGCATCGGCCTTGCTCAAGGGGCAGGACGACGTTGCCTACGCGACTGCGTTGTACCGTCTCGGCTACGCCTACGCGAAACTGAACCGGAAATCGGAAGCCACCGATGTCCTGAATGAGGCAGTGAAGATTCCAGGTCCGTGGCAGCAACCGTCGCGCGAGCTGCTCGACAAAGTTGGGACCATTCGAGCGAAAGCGAAGTGACGCATTGGCCATCGGAATTGGGCGCTTACTGCTGCACCAGGGCGTCGGAAAGCAAATGCGCTTTCATGGCGAGCTTGTAGGCGCGCTGCAGGTCTCCCGCCTTGTCGGCGACGTTGGACTGTTCGACGAATTCCCGGATCTGTGCAACGGTGGCTTGTTCGTCCCCGCTCAAAAGACGAGTGTTTAGCTTCTGCAAAGCGGCGTTGGTAGAAGACAGAAGATCCCTGGTTGTCTGTCGCTGGCGGGCTGCCTGTTCTTCGGTGATTCCAGGAGTCAGCTGGGTTGCTGGCTCGAGAGTGCTCCCTTTCCGCACCACCGTCTTCTTCGGCTCCTGATTCCCGGTGGCTGGAGGCGCAGGCTTTTTCGGCGCACGTTTGGGCTTCCGTGCGGCGCCTGGTTTCGCTTCGGCGGGTTTGGCCGGGGCCTGTTTGGTCGGGACCGGTTCGGTCGGGACCTGGTTGGTCGGGACCTGGTCCCCAGGTGCCGAGCTTGGTGCCGGGCCTGGGGCCGAATCAGGGGGATTGCCTTGCTGAGAACCAGGCGGGTTTGCCTCGGGCTTGTTCGGAGCAGGTTCCGGAGTTTGTTGCTGCCGAGGGGCAGAAACCTGGTTCGTGAAAGCAGGCGAGATAGTCGGTGCTACCAGGGAATGCCCGCTGGGCACGCTCCCGGCAGGGGCATGCATCAGCGCGCACAGTCCGAGTATGCCGGCCAGGTACATACCTATCCTGTAAAGCGCACGGACAGTCAACAACGCTTCGATTCTATTCCCCCATCGGCTGGGTGCCAACTACTCCCGACCGGTCGCGACCAGTCGCCCAAGCTCGTACCGCAGGCCTGCAACCGGCTCGTTGCCGGAGGATTTCGAGTCGAATCACTGCGTGCGGGTCGCGACTTCCGGCACGCTGTCCAGCCGGGATTCGACCAGCGGGATGCGTAGCCGGAACGTCGTACCCTCTCCGTCGACCGATTCGAAATCGATCGAGCCATAGTGCCACTGCAGAATCTGATAGGCCTGCGCGAGTCCGATTCCACTCCCACCCTTCTTGGTGGTGAAGTAGAGTTCGAAGATCTTTTCCTGAACCTCCTTGGGAATGCCTCCCCCGGTGTCGCGGATCTCGGTGAGGACTACGCCTTCCTCGCGTCGCGCGCTGATGGCAAGGGCGCCGCCTTCTGCCATGGCCTGGACACCGTTAATCACGATATTCAGAATCGCCTGCTTTACGAAGTCGGTATCGATTTTTACCTCCAGCGGTTCCGCCGGCAAATTCCGTACGATCGCGACGCCATGTTGCTCGGCATCGGGCGCCGCCAGCAGGGCGACATCGTCGAGCACCCGCCGCAAATCAACTTCTTCGAGCTTGAGATCGCGCGGCCGGGTGAAATCCACCAGGATTTGCACGACCCGATCGAGCCGATGGATTTCGCTGCCGATGATGTCCATGTGCCGGCGGGTATTGGGATCGACCTGCTGCAGCTTATTCTGCAAAAGGTGAAGATGCAGCACGATCGCGTTGATCGGGTTCTTCACCTCGTGGGCCACGCCCCGGGTCAGGCGGCTGCTGGCCGAGAGCCTGCGCGACATCTCGATTTCATCTTCCAGGCGGCGCACCGATTCGGCGTCGCGCATGACGAGCAAGGCCCCGATCTGAGTGGCTTTTTCCTGGATGAAATCGAGCGAGACTTGCACCCTGCGCCCGTTCGCCGATTCCATCTCGCGTTGCACGATGGGCCGTCGCCGCTCGAAGGCATCCAGCAGCAATGCTCCCACCGCCGACTTTGTCGAGAACACCTCGTTGGCGGGCCGGCCCAGCATCTCGCCGCGGGGGCGCCCCAGAAAACGCTCGACCGAAGCACTCACCAGAACGACGTGGGAATCGCGGGTGAACAACATGAGGCCGTCTTGAAGATTGGCCATCAGCTGGTCGACGTTGTCTTTTAAAGCAGAGAAGATTTCCTTGGCGTCGCGCATCTGGCGACCCAGGTTGGCGATTTTCAGGGTCACAAGCCCATATTCGTCGTGAATCGAGTCTTCTTCGTCCAGGGCCTCCACCGTGCCCGCCGTGACGCTATCCAGATTCCGACTGATCGCTTTCAGGGGTCCCAGAGCAAGACGCGAAATCAATGCGGAGAGCAGCAAGGAGGCAAAGATCGATGCCACCGAAAACACCACCGCGTGCAGCAGGCGTGGAGTCAGCTCGCTCTTCAGCAGGACCGTGGAGATCCCGACCCGGGCCGCGCCGAACGGTGCGCCATTCAACTGCAGCGGGAAGTTGACGTCATACACGGCCGACGGGCTGTACAGGATGCGTAGCTGATCAATAAAGCGGGCGTTTTTCAGACGGTCAAAGTCCGGGCGCGGGGCCAGGATCTTGCCCGCCAGGTCGGCGTTGCTGTGCAGAATGGCGCGGCCGTTGAGGTCTACGACCGCCGCGTCGTAGACGATCGGGATGTTGCCGACAAACGAGTCCAGCATGTCGTTCAAGTTTGTGTCGGTCTTGAGATAGCCCTCAATCGCGGAGTGGACCGCTTTGGGGTTATCGGTGTCGATGCGGGTGCTGCTGAGGTCATAGACGGCATTGGCTGCCGAGAACGCAATCTGCTGGGCGAGCAGGGTCGAGATCTCGAAGGCGTTGTTCACCCGCTGGCGCAGGATCTGCGAGATGTAGATGTAGGAGAACGCCGACACCATCACGGTCACCATGAAGGTGATGGCAAGTACGATTTTCGTTTTACGGCGCATGGATTGGCGGCGACGCGCGGCGCGGGTCGGCCCGCTGCATCATCGGTGGGGAAAACCGATAACGGAGTCTACTCCTCCTTGCCAGAAACCGCATCCGCGGCGGCGCTGCCGTACTCCTTGAGCTTGTTGTGCAAGGTCTTCAGACTGATGCCGAGGATCTCGGCGGCCTTGGTCTTGTTATTGCTCGTTGCCTCGAGCGTCTTCAGGATCAGCATCTTCTCGGCTTCTCCCACGGTGGTCCCCACCCCGAGCCGGACCGCATCCGGATCATTGGCCGCCTGCCGAACCGTCGCCTGACCAAATCCGGGCGGCAGGTGTTTGGTCTCCACGACGGCGCTTTCGCACACGATCACGGCTCGTTCCAGCGTATTGCGCAACTCGCGAACATTTCCCGGCCAGGAATAGTTGTTGAACTGGTTCAGCACGGCTTCGCTGACCGTTGCAACCTTGCGTCCGTGCTTGTTATTCATCTCCGCAAGCAGCGTGTGCACCAGATCGGGGATGTCTTCCTTGTGCTCGCGCAGCGAGGGCATGTGGATATTGAACACGTTCAACCGGTAATACAGATCGTTGCGCAGCTCACCACGCGCCACCGCTTCGTCGGGGACCTTGTTGGTCGCGGCCAGTACGCGCACGTCAACCGACGTTTCCACCTTGCTGCCCAGTCGACGAAGCTTCCGGTCTTCCAGCACGCGCAGCAGCTTTGCCTGGGTTCCGACGGGCATCTCGCCGATTTCGTCGAGCAGCAGCGTGCCCCCCTCGGCGAGTTCGAAACATCCGGTGCGTCGTTCGAGGGCACCGGTGAACGCGCCTTTTTCATGTCCGAATATCTCGCTCTCGATCAGCGTTTCAGGGATGGCTGCGCAGTTGATGGGCACGAACGGCTTGGGGCGGCGTGGACTCAGTTCGTGGATCGTGCGTGCGACCATTTCCTTGCCCGTGCCGCTCGCTCCGGTGATCAGGACGGATGCGGTGCTGGGAGCGACCATTTCGACTAACCGGAAAATCTCCTGCATCTTCCGGGAGGCACCCACTAGGTGGCCGAGCGAGCCGGAATCGCGCAATTTGCGGCGATGCACTTCCAGCTCCAGCTTGGTGCCCAGCAGTTCGGCGGCTTTTTGCAGGATCGTGTGCAGGCGATTGGTATCGATGGGCTTGGTGATGTAGTCATAGGCACCCACCCGCATCGCCTGGACGGCGCTGTCGATCGTTCCCTGGGCGGTCATCACAATCACCGCCAAATTACGGTCGGGCTGGCTCTGCTCGGCCAGTCTCTCCAGCAATTCCATGCCGCCCATGCGCGGCATTTTCAGGTCGGTCACAATAATGGCAGGAGACCATTGCGTAACCTTGTCCCATCCCTCCAGGCCGTCGGCGGCGGTTTCGACTCGGTACCCCCAGGCCGATAACACTTCGGCCAGACCGGTTCGCTCGTTTTCCTCATCTTCGACAATCAAGACTTTTTCTTGGCTCATAGGGAACGTCCGGTCCATTATTCCGGTTCCTTGCACACTCTAGCAAGCGAGAGCCTGTTGCATGCAGGTTGGGAAGCGCTCAGGTCGGTGGAATCTTCGAACCGAGAGCGGATCAGCGCGCCACCTGTTTGCTCCCCTTGCTCCCAAAACTTGTATGTCAAACTGAGACAAGTGCGCTGTTTTCGCCCCTTTCGGGGGATTCATCGGTTGCGGCTGTTGGTGCGGCCCACGCGAATATTGTGGCACGCAAGCTTCGTTTTGCAGTTCCATTGCTGTAGAATTTTCGATCGCAGGGAAGTTCACCCGTCTGCAAGTCGTCTCAGGCAGCTCCTTTTTTAAGTCTTGGTTGGCCCTAGATGCAAGTTGGTAATGGTCTAGTTCCGGAGGATTACATGTCACTTTGTTGCGGTTCACGAAATGGCCGGATGATTTGGCTCGGCTTTTTTCTGACGCTATCTCTGGCTTTTTGTTCGACTGCTGCGCTGGCCCAGCCGGAGAATCCGCCCAAGGCGGATGTGTTTGCAGGCTATCAATGGCTTAACCCGGGCGGAAGTATCCCTGACGGAACGAGCGCAAGCGGCAACGTGCTGCCCTTCAAGCTGCCCAGCATGCCGGCGGGTTTTGGTCTCGCGTTTGGCTACAATTTTCATCCGAACTTCGCCCTGGAAGGTGATTTCGGAGCGAACTATAAAGATGGAAACGACGTCAGCACATATTCAATCGGTCCCCGATACACGTATCGGGGCGAAGGCATCAATCTGTTTGCGCACACCCTGCTGGGCGCCAACCACCTGAACACGGCATCCTTCGGTGCGCGCACCGGCATCGGCGCGATTCTAGGTGGTGGAATCGATCTTTCCTTGACCAGGCATCTCAGCCTTCGCCTGATCGAAGCCGACTACCAGTGGGCGAAGGAAAATTTTGCCCGGCAGGTGCCACCCAGCCAACCGGATCTTCGTCGTCCAAGCTACAGTGGCGCCCGCCTCCGGACCGGTATCGTGCTGAATTTCGGGGGAGCTCCCACAGTGCCTCCGGCTGCAACCTGCACCGTCGATCATGCCGAAGTGATGCAGGGTGAGCCGATCACGGCAACCGCTGCTGCCAGCAACTTCAATCCCAAGCACACGCTGAGTTATGCCTGGAGCGGAAACGGTGGCACGGTCACGGGCAAGGACAACACGGCCTCGATCGATACCAAGGGCGTTGCCGGTGGCAACTACACGGTCACGGCGCATGTGACCGATCCCAAGGTGAAGAAGAACGGCGACGCGACTTGTACTGCGAATTACACCGTGAAGGAGCCACCCAAGAATCCACCGACGATGACTTGCTCGGCAAATCCGACGACCGCGCAAACCGGCACTCCGGTCACGATCACATGCAGTTGCACGAGCCCGGATGGTGTACCGGTGACGGTATCGGGATGGACGGCCAGCGCGGGCAGCGTTTCCGGCAATGGGAACGTCGCAACCCTGAACACCACCGGCGCATCGCCCGGACCGGTTACGGTCAGCGCAACCTGTACCGACGCGCGCGGTCTGACAGCGAATTCGTCGTCGCAGGTGACGATCGAGAATCCGCCGCCCCCGCCTCCGAAGGCCAGCAAGTTGAGCCAGTGCGATTTCCCGAACGAGAAGAAGCCCTGGCGCGTGGATAACACCTGCAAGGCCATTCTGGATGACGTGGCTCTGCGCATGCAGCAGGAAGCGGACGCGAAGTTGGTCATCGTGGGCAATGTGGACCCGAGCGAGAAGCGCAAGAACCTGGCCGCCGAGCGCGCCCTCAATTCGAAGGCGTACCTGTCGGGCGGCGAGGCCAAGCAGGCCATCGACCCCAGCCGTATCGAAGTACGCACCGGCAACGGCGGCACCAAGACGGCGGAATACTGGGTTGTGCCGGCAGGCGCGACCTTCGATGCTGCGGGCACCGAGTCGGTCGACGAAACCAAGGTGCAACCGGTTCCCGATCATCCGAAGCCGGCTGCCAAGAAAAAGGCCGTCAAGAAATAGCGGACTTCAACCGATCAAGGCCGGTCGATGCCCCCGACCGGCCCATTTTTTTGGCTGCCCTTAGGTAACTTGAACGGGGTCGGTTACGCTGTCACTCTCTCAGCCGCAAGGTATATTGTCCGCATAGGGGTCGAGACACACATGATTTCCAGAGCCATGTCAGCTAAGTCGTTGATTACGTTGATGGTTGTTCTGGCCTGCAGCATGTCGTTGTGGGCTGGCCAGTGGGCCGTGATGGGGCCGGACGGGGGCGATGTTCGCAGCCTGGCCTACGATCCTCACAACCCGGATCGCATCTTCCTGGGTACCAGCACGGGAGTGGTTTTCGTCTCTACCAACGGAGGCCAGGACTGGTCGCGTTTTGCGCACCTGGGCGACCAATACGTTCTCGATCACATCGCGTTCAACCCGCACGACCAAAACATCATGTACGTTTCCGCGTGGAGCGTTCAGAGCCAGCAGATCGGTGACCTGTTTCGCACTCGCGATGGCGGCAAGACGTGGCAGCCACTGCCGGGCATGCATAACAAGTCGATCCGCGCGATGGCAATGGCCGCCTCGGACTCGAATGTGCTCGTGACCGGAGCGTTGGATGGCGTGTTCCGCAGTAAAGACGGGGGCGACTCCTGGGAGAAAATCTCTCCCGCGAATCATGCGGAGATCAAAAACATCGAATCAATCGCGATCGATCCCAAGGACCCGAACGTGGTCTATGCGGGCACCTGGCACCTGGCGTGGAAGACACCGGACGGCGGTGCGAACTGGCAGCACATCAACAAAGGCATGATCGACGACTCGGACGTGTTTTCGATCATCGTCGACCACAGCAATCCGGCGAATGTGTTTGCGAGCGCCTGCTCGGGTATCTACAAGAGCGTGAGCGCGGGCGATCAGTTCTCGAAGATTCAGGGCATTCCATTCTCGGCCCGCCGCACGCGCATCCTGCACCAGGATCCAACCAACCCCAACATCGTTTATGCGGGAACCACGGAAGGTCTTTGGAAGACCCTGGACCTTGGCAAGACCTGGAAGCGGGTCAGCAATCCGGAAGTCGTGGTGAATGACGTACTGGTCGATCCTCGAAACTCGGACCACGTGCTGCTGGCGACCGATCGCAGCGGCGTTCTGGTCTCAAACAACGGTGCGAGCACCTGGTCCGCCTCGAACCATGGATACACTCATCGCTACGTGACCTCCATCGTCGCTGACCAGAAAGATCCCAACACCCTGTACGTCGGCGTGGTGAACGATCGCGAGTGGGGTGGAGTGTTCTATTCGCGCGACGGTGGTCAGCACTGGATGCAGAAGGCAGCTGGCCTCGGTGGCAAGGACGTTTTTACTCTGAAGCAGGCCAGCAATGGAGCACTCATCGCCGGGACAAACCACGGCGCCTACCTGCTCGAGCACAACGGCAGCGAGTGGCACCCGATCAACAACGTGGTGGTTGAAAAGACCGCCTATCACGCGGTAAAGAAGGGCAGCAAGAAGACGCAGGTTGCCAGCAAGACGGTTACCCGGTCGGTGCTCGAAGCCAAAGTCAACGACCTCGAGATCGTTGGAGAGCGCTGGATGGCTGCGACTTCCAACGGGCTTTACTTCAGCAAGGATCAGGGGAAAGCCTGGATGGGTGGTCCGGTGGACGGTGAGAAGGATTTCATCTCGGTCGGTGGCAAGGGCGAGACCGTGGTGGCCGCAACCCGCACGAAGGTCTTCGTTTCCAAAGACAGCGGCGCCAGCTTTGCCGACCGCAACCTGGCGGCCTACGTCACCAACATTCGCGGCGTCGCCGTCGCTCCCGACGCCCAGATCTTTATCGCGTCACGCGAAGGTGCTTTTCATAGCGGCGATTTGGGCGTTACCTGGGATCACGTCCTTACCGGCCTGCCGGACAAGGACATTACTTCGATCCAGTATGACGGCGGCAGCAAACGCATGCTGGCGACGAGTCTGCAGACCGGCGTCATTTTCCAGAGTAGCGATGGTGGCCGTAGCTGGCAACGTGGGCCCGATTCGGGCTATCCGCTGCGCCGCGTCAGCGTGGTGCACGGACGCTTCGTCGGAGCGACTCCGTTTGACGGCGTGATTGTTCAGCCTGAGAACGAGCCGCAAAGCGCGGCGGCCGGTTCCGGCGGTGGCGCGAACTAGCTCTGTTTTTCGTTGAAACAACTCAAAACCCGGAAGGCAAAGATTACGCCCTCCGGGTTTTTCTTGTTTGCCCTACGCCCGGCTCTCTAGAGGATGTGGTGTACAACGCCACGCGGGGAGAATCGACTCGCAAAAAATACACGTAGTCGCTCGCACACCTTCATAAGTGGCTTGTTATCAACCAGAAGAGTTGGCATCTCCCTTGCGACTTGTCTTGGCAGAGACTTGCGGGGGAGGATCACGCCATGGGGGCGTGGAGATTTGCAGTCATGGTCGTGCTTGGTCTGGCACTTGTCGTCGCCATAGGCTGTGGACGACAGTCCACCGTGCCACCGACGACCTCAGGCTTGTCTGCCAGGACAGACGGAGAGCAACTCCCATTTGACCGCCAGGGACAGGCGGGTGGAATTTCCCCTACCAGCGCGGTGATTCCCCCGCGCGCGAACGTACCCGCTGGAACCCCCGTGACCGTCCGGTTGGGGTCGGCGATCTCGAGTGCCCGTGATCGTACGGGCGACACCTTTGAGGCGGTTCTCGATGAGCCGATTGTGGTCAATGGCCAGACCGTAGCAGAACGTGGCGCCGCCGTCACCGGACGTATTATGGAGGCCACGCCGGCCGATACCTCTCCCGGGTACTTGCGTCTGGCCCTCACTTCGATCGTGATCCGGGGTAATTCCTCACCGGTGCAGACTTCGAGCAACTTCCTGAAGGGTGGACGCCGCCAGGGTATGCTTGTCACCGGCGCCGGCGACCACAGAGGTATGCTCATGGGCGCCGCCGGCGGCACCGGCAAGGAACCGGCGCTCGGCACTGCATCCAAGGGCGACGCTCAAGCGAGCCTTCGTTCGGCATCCCGGGACGTGTCCATTGGCCCAGAGCGACAAATCACATTTCGCCTGACCGAACCTGTCCCGTTGCACCAGTAAGACCGATCGGCGCAACCAGCACCCCCATTCGCGGCTCATTCATTCCCATTTTTCAGAACCTGACCGCATGGGTCGGCTTGTGGTTGTTCGCACTACCTCCAGTGACGACCGCAGCGTGAGCATTCCCGGATTGGATCTCTAATCTTTGTCCCAACCATCTTTGTCCCAATCATCCTTGTCCCAACCATCTCTCTCCCAACCGCGGAGCCGGCAGATTTCGCGCGAGTGCTGAAGCCAATCCCAGTTCGGTACCGGCTGCGAATCGAGTCAAATGATCCGGGAAGCGGTGCTCACGCGTCTTGAGCGGGAACAACAAATCGCACCGCGGATTGCCGAAACACGGGGCCTACGCAGCGAACTCAACGAGAGCGTTAGCGCGCAGTTCCTGTCTTGTGATCTGGCAGAGTAGTTGTCTTAAGTGCCGTATTGCAGAGCGCCGTCGGTGGCCTTGGAGAGTACTTTCCTCGATTTAGGACTCCGCTTGGTTGCCGGGCGGTCCCGAAGTGCCGCAAGGACCGCATGTGCCCAGCCCGCCGGTCCCGGCTCACTTGCACGCCGGATCGTTGGCAAGGCCTTCGCGACCTCACGGTCGAAACTGCCGTTGGATTTAGGCATCAGGATGGCGTGATCGACCACCTGCAGCATGGGAAGGTCGTTACCGCTGTCCCCCAGGCCCACCGTCCGGAGACGCACGCCCCAACAGGCGCGGTAGAAGGCTATCAATGTGCTGATGGCCAGGCCCTTGTCGCAGCCCGACGAGATATGCCAGAACCGTCCGCCGCGCTGGAGAGAATATCCCAGGCTGTGGGCGAGTTGGGAGAATGTTCGGATCTGGGGCGCCGACACCTTCTGAAAGACGAAAGGCTCGCCGCTTTCGCGTTTCCGGGCGAGGCGAGCCTCTTTCAGCGTGAGCCCGGTCGCCTGGGCTATCTCTTCGGCGGACATCTGGTGGAATCCCCTGACGTCTACGCCGGCGCGGCGCGCCACGGTCCGCAGTGCCTGCACGGTTTCCCGATAGGGATGTCCGAGCACCAGAATGCAGGACCCGGCGAGCGGCAACGATTTCGTGACTGGGAAATATCCCCGCGGAATCACGATCAACCCGCCGTTTTCGACCACGAACGGATCGTCATTGCCGAGCGCGCGCCGCAGCACCTGAACCTCCGACCGGGTCTTGCTGGTGCACAGGATCAGGGGAATCCGGCGCCGTCGCAATTCCTCCATCGCAGGACGCGCTCCCGCCCAGGAGTAGGAGTCATGGGCGAGCAAGGTGCCATCCAGATCGGTGAAGACAAGCGTGCGGGTTTGTCTAGAGATGGCGGAAGACCTCCTCCTCCGCAACCGAAGAGCGAACCTTGGCTTCGAGCCATTGCCGCGCCATGTCGCGCGCCCCCAAGCCAAAGGCAATGGAGAGCGCGAACACGATGCCCGCAAAGACGATGGCAAACGCAACCAGCAGCGGCAGGCTGCCGATATTCAACTGCTCGAGTGCGATCACCACCGCCAGGGTCATGACCAGCACACGAACGCCGCCTGCAATCAGGCGAGCCGCAGGCCATTGTGCATTGACGGCTGCGAGCAGCGCGCTGCGGGAGAGGATTCGACTGACGACCACTCCCAGCAGCAGGACCAGCCCCGCCGCAATGAGGTTGGGAACGTAGGCCGCGAACCGCCGCACCAGGTCGACGCTGGCCGGCGTGTCCGCCGCGCTCAGCGCGAACAGCATGGTGAACACCCATACCAGGGCTTGAACAAAACGGGCCCCCAGGTCGCTCGCGGACCGAAACACCCCGGTACGTTCGATCATGCTGGCGAACCCGGTGCGCTGCACCAGCCGGTCAAATCGTGCCAGCTCGAGAAGGCGGAATGTGAGCCAGCGCAGCACGAACGCCAAAAAGCCACCTACCACAAGAGTGACCAGCACCACGATCAGCGCCGGCACCAGGTGCGCGCACTGATCTGCGAGACGATGGAAGGGATCGATCAACATCCGATCAAACAGGCTGCGCATGGAGGTTCTCCTTTCCAGCGGTGTCCCATTGTTGTGTCAGGTAGGTTTTCTCGGCCTCGAATACCTGGCAAAGCTGCTCGATGCGTTCTTCGACCTGCGACGCAGTGCTGTCGGTTACCTCGAGCACGAACGACGCGGTGCGCCCCAGGTACAGAGGCACCAGAGACTGCAGCAAGTGGTCACGGTCCAGGATGCGATAGCGGTACGCCGTGGCGGCCTCGTAAATGAGTCGAATCCAGAGTTGGTCCGGGATGTGGAATCCCTGCCCGTTGCGATGCACAAAATTTGTCAGATCTTGCAGGGTCTGCTGGGAAAGGAACGACTGGTAGATTTCCTGCAGGTCATTGACGCCCTGCTGCGCGGCGTGGATCATGCGATCGGTATTCACGGTGAGGGGTTCGACACCCACCTCAAAAGGGAATCCGAACAGTGGAACTCGCTCCCAGCCGCTGGTTTTTCTCCACACTTCCTCGTAGCTCCCCATCAGACTGAAGAACGAACCCACCACCTGCCGGAACATGCTGGTCAGATCCGCGCCGGGATCTTTTGCGTCGTGAATCTTGGCGCCCAGGTAAGCTTGCCCGACCCGGAAACCTTCAGCGATTGCGGTGACGGTCATCCAGATGTCGATCCCGAAGCGCGCGACATCGGTGTCCCAGACGTCTTTCTCCAGGTAGCTTGACGCCAGCTTGCCGGAGAACCCGAACTCCCCGCCGATCGGCTGCCGCACGGACTTTCCGTACAACGTGCGGGTCATGGGGTAGATGATGCCGTTGGTGATGGTTCCGTCATATTTGTGACGGTGGTAGTAAGGAGCGATGTAGTCGTAGCCGTACTCGAGCACCGGTTGGGCAAGAAGCTCAATCCATCCCGGGGTGATGCTGCGAAGGTCGGAGTCCACGACCACGCACGCCTTTGCGTTCAGCCTCTTGGCCACCGCGAAGATGGTGCGAAATGCGCTGCCCTTGCCGGGAATCCCGTGATAGGGCGTGCTGATGCGATAGCTGGGATGCACCGGGTGCGAGACCAGCAACAGGTCATCGGCACCGCCCTCGGCCTGCATCACGACTTCCTGCGTGTTGTCTTTCGACCCCCCGTCGGAGTTCACGATGACCGAACGCCGCGCCGGGAAGTACTTCGCCAGGCCCACCGAGACCGCGCGCACGACCTGCCCGATCGTCCGGGCGTTGTTGTAACTGGGGATGCCCACCACAATGTCGGCTTCCCCGATCTGCTCGAGGCGAGTCTTCAGCTCAGTTGGAAAAAGGTCATCCACGATCGGCTTTCAAGCACTCTCCTTGTGGACGAAGGGACGCAGAGACTGGGTTGAAATTTCACTGATGCCAGCGATGGCCTCGTTGTCGATGTCCACAGACTCGCGCAGGTCATCCAGGAAACCGGGCGAGGCCGCGCTTACCCGCATCCAGTTCGGGATGGGCGGGGTACCCAGCGGGTCGGCGAAAAATTCGTCGGTCGCCATGCGCAAGGCCTGCGAGAACGTCTCCACCGCCGTTTCTTCTTCGTGCCGGTCGAACACCAGGCCGTTGATCATTGCGTCGGCGTGGTAGCGGCTGATGCTGTTTTCCGCCATCCGCTGGTAACGCACCAGCAACGTTTGCATCAGTCCGGTGTCGAACTTCACCCCCTCGGCCGCCAGAATTCGGTAGAGCGATTTCGAGATGTCCATCGCCATTTTCATCAGCCCCTTCGAGGGATCGCCTTGAGACAGTTCCTGGTGCTTGTGCTCATAGTTGTCGGCGATATCAACCTGGCAAATTCGACGGATCGAGCAGTTGCGGTAGACCTCGGCGAGCACGCCGACCTCGAGCCCCCAATCGGACGGAATGCGGTTCACGCGTGCCAGATCAGCCTGCATGGCGAACTCGCCCGCCAGTGGATACCGGAAGCTGTCCAGATACATCAGGAATGGCAGGTGGCCGACGATCGACTGCAGGGCGCGTATGACCGGCGTCATCAGCAGACGAGTGACTCGCCCGTGCATCTGGTGGCTTAAACGCGCGTAATAGCCCTTGCTGAATTCAAAGCCGATGTCCGGATGCACGACCGGATAACACAGGCGAGCCAGCATGTCCCGACTGTAGTTCACGATGTCGCAGTCGTGAATTGCGATGACCGAAGCCTTCCGGCTGGCCAGAACATAGCCGTAGGCCATCCAGCACTGCCGTCCTTTTCCATCCGGTCCGATTTGCAGGCGATTGTCTTCGAGCGTCTTGTACAGCCGCTGCATGCGCGGCCCATCGTGCCAGAGAACCCGGACATCGCCGGGCAGCACGCTCAGTCGCCGCGACACGTCCTCGAATTGTTCCTGGGTGGCCTGCGCGAGAGACAGCACGAATTGACGCACGTACGTTGCCTGGCTGAGTTCGGCGAGCATGGTGTCTATGGCCGGCTTCTCGAACTCGGAATAAAGGGCCGGCAAGACCAGCGCGATGGGCTGCTGGCGGGAGAAGTACTCCAGTTGCCGTTCCACGACTCCAATGTCACCGCTCCCTAGCCGATGCAGCGTGGCGATCACACCCATTTGCGAAAAATCTGCCATGGCTCGTGCCTCCCGAACGGTGTATTCGACTTCGAGCAATGTCGGCGAGCGTTACAACCCGTCCTGGGTGCGCCAGGCACCGTCGGACAACTTGAAAACCGCAGGGAACCGACACCGAAAGATCGTGACAGAGAAGTGTCCGTCGTGGCGCAGCGCGAAAGCTGCAACGCGGCGCAACAGAACGGAATCGGACTCAGTGTTAACGATGGCTGCAATCAGGCGGCCAGAACGAACCCGCCTGCTCGGAAGTAGTGCCGTGCCCGGATCGTGCAAGCTCGCGGCGGCACAGATACCACTCCCTGTTCCGGTAAGGCCAACCTAAACCTTTGCCGATTACCGGTCAATACGGAATAATTTGCGTCCGGAATGCAGTTTTCCCCCGATAGAAACTATTGAAAGGGAAGTGCTTAGGGGATTCGCGGTCGGCAGCGGAAGGGCTCCGCCCGACCCCGCAAGCGTGCCACCGGTTGCGCTCCCGACGCCTGCGGGCCCAAGAAAAACTTCAAAGGACCCGCCCGTCCCCGCTAGAATAACGGGCAAGGCACGACGGCGGTTTTTTCGCGCCTGCTCGTTCGACCCTAATCCCATGCACGTTCTTGTTACCACCGATACGGTTTCAGGAGTTTGGACCTACACCCGCGAACTGGTGAGCGGCTTGGTGAGTCGGGGCTTGCGCGTCACGCTGGTGAGTTTCGGCGAAGTGCCGCTGCCCGAGCAAACCGCGTGGATGGATAACCTGCATGGCCTCGATTACCGTCCCACGGCTTTCCGCCTGGAATGGATGCATGAGGGCGAGCAGGATTACGAGGACTCTGCCGCCTACCTGACCTCGCTCGTCCAGGAAATTCAGCCGGATGCTCTGCACCTGAATCAGTTTTGCTACGGCGGACTGACGGTCGACGTCCCGCGCGTGGTGGTCGCGCATGGAGACCTGATCACCTGGTGGCTCGCTGTGCACGGACATGAGCCCAAGTCAGCGCGCTGGCTGAACCGCTATCGGGAGACGGTTGTGCGCGGCTTGCTGGGAGCGACCGTCGTGGTGGCGCCCTCAGCCAGCATGCTGGACGCCTTGCACCTGTCCTATGTGCAGGTGAAGAGCGAGCACGTCATTTACAACGGCCGCAATCCGATCTTCTTTAATCCATACGTCAGCAAGGAAGATTCGGTGCTCTCGGTTGGCAGGATGCTCGACGCAGGCAAGCAGGTTCACCTCCTCACCCAGCACGAGCACCCGCTCTCGGTATGCATCGTTGGTTCCGAGCATCCCGTGAATGCGCCCCGCCTTCCCATCCGCGCCGATGTGAAAGTCGCGACCGACCAGTTGTGTGTCTCGCTCAAAGGTCCCCAGACCGAGTCACAACTTCGGAATCTCTACAGTCGGGCCGCCGTCTACGCCGCGACTGCCCGTTACGAGCCTTTCGGTATGGACGCGCTGGAAGCTGCCCTTTCACGCTGTGCCATCGTCGCCAATGACATTCCCAGCTTCCGCGAGGTTTGGGGCGAGGACGCCGCGTATTTCCGCACCAACGACGCGGCCAGCCTGGCTTCCACGATCCGCGAGCTGAGCCAAGATCGCGAGAGATGTCGCGCTTATGCCAACCGCGCCTACCAGAGAGCACGCGACCGGTACAACCACAAGCGCATGATCGACGAGTACCTCCAGCTCTATCGCAGCCTGCCCTCGGTCCATTGGGCCGCCGCCTAGCAGTCTGGGGGCCCGTGTTATCTTTCTAGTCTGCCTGCGAGCATCGAACAACCGACACCGCGGTAATCATACCCAGGGAGGTCCCGTGGCCGAAGTCAAGATCACTGTCAAGCCCAACGGTCCGTATCGTGTGGAAGCTCCGGAAGGAACCATCGAGCTGGTCGACGCGAACGGAAACAAGTACGACCTGAGCGGCAAGCCCGCTTTCTCGCTCTGTCGGTGCGGGGGCAGCGTCAACAAGCCTTTCTGTGACGGAACCCATAGCCGCATCGGTTTCCAGGCGGCTGAGGCCGCCGTTTCGGCCGAGAAAAAAGAATAACCGTCGTTTCCACCAGGGACGGATTTACAGGCTGGACCCGAACTTGAGATCCAGCCACCGGGTCTCAGTGGATCGTTTTGGTCTTGCGCGACATGTAATCCATCAGCAGATACTGCCCTAGCGTGTAGGGGGTGGTGAAATAGGCCTTGCCACGACACATCTCGGTGACCTTCCGCACGAAGTTCACCAGCCCGTAATCGGACGCCAACATGAAGGTGTTGATCAGCACCCCCGCCCGCTTGCACTTGGAAACCTCTTCCAGCGTCTGGCCGACCACCAGAGGATCGAGTCCAAAAGCGTTCTTGTAGATTCGTCCGTCTTCCAGCGTAAGGGCCGAGGGCTTGCCGTCGGTGATCATCACGATCTGCTTCATGTCCTTGCGCTGGCGCTGCAGGATGCGTTGCGCCAGGCGCAGACCCTCGCGCGTGTTGGTGTAGTACGGTCCCACTTTCACACGCGCCAGTTGCGTCAGGGGTACTTCTTCGGCCGAATCGTGGAACAGCACCAGGGACAGCGAATCACCGGGATACTGAGTGCGGATCAGTTGGGACAAGGCCATCGCGACCTTTTTTGCGGGCGTGAAGCGGTCCTCTCCGTACAGGATCATCGAGTGCGAGCAGTCCAGCATAAGCACGGTCGCGCACGATGACTGATATTCGCACTGGTGCACGTTCAGATCCGGATATTCGATGTTGAGGGGCAAGGTCAGGCCTTCGCGCTGGATCGCGCTCGAAAGCGTCGCGGTGATATCCAGATTCAGCGTGTCGCCGAATTCGTACACCTTGGATGCCCCACTGGCCTCAACGCCGGTGGCCATGTCGCGCGTGTCATGCCTCCCAAAGCTCGACTTCCCCAGGGACCCCAGCAAGTCGCGCAATGCCTTGTACCCCAGGAAATCCAGACTCTTGTCCGTGATCTCGAACTTGGTCTGCTGCTGGCCTTCGCCGACTTGCCCGCTGGCCGAGGATGGTTGCGAGGCGTCCGGTGGATCCTCGATCGAGATGAAGTCTTCCTGCTCCAGGCGCTCGATCAGCTGCTCGATCAGTTCCTCCAGCCTGCCATCCATCTGCATCTGCTGCAGCCGTTGGCGCATTTCCTCGTCAAAGCGATCGCCATCCAGCAGCGCCTGTTCGATCGCCCGTCGCAACGCGTCCAGTGTCTGTTCGCCCTCCGGCATATCGTAGAACATGTAATTCTGGAATCCGCTCTGCAGCAAGTAGTCCGAGAGCGCGCTGAGCAGGTCCTCCATGCTCATTTCGCCGGCAGGATCAGGTACGTATTTGGAATATCGAATGCGTTTCATAGGGACCCAGTTCTCAGGTTGCCAGTTCTCGAGTTCCCGGAAATACCCGATGCTCAAGCGCCGCACGCTCCCGGCACCGGGAACCGGGCACCGGCCACCGGCAACGTCAGTTGAACGGTCTCCTGCCCCGGAACGGTTCCTCGCGCTCGTAGGTCCGCTGTTCCGGTTTCTTCGGCTGCTTCTCTCCGGCTGTGAAAACGCGTTCCTCGCTGCGTCCAATGCGTTTATGCGCGTACAGCCCTTCCAGCACGAACTCGGCGGCCGAGACCTGCGCTTCCGTGTCGTCCTTGGCCGAGACTCCGAGGGCGCTCAATTTGTCCATCAGTCCCTGAATGCCCTTCACGCCCTCGAGCACCTCCTTCGCACTGGCGCTGTCGGTGACCTGAATCTCGCCTCCCAGGTCGAACCATTGCACGATCTGCCGCATATCCACGCCGCTGAAGTAGTCGTCGTAGGTCTTGGCGATCGCGGTTCGGATGATTTCCCGGCTGACGTGGTCAGCGCCCTTCATCTCGCCTTCGTACTCCAGTTCCAGTTTGCCGGTGATCGCCGGCAAGGCCGCGTAGACGTCGCTGATCCGCGGTACCACGGTGTTCTCGTCATTGCGGATTGCTCTCCGCTCTGCGTTGGAGATGACATTCTCGGTTGCCGAGATCGGCAAGCGTTGACTAACGCCTGAACGCTTGTCGATCTTTTTGTCCTCCCGCGCCACGAATGCAACCCGTTCAATCACTTCCTGGACATATTTGGGCAGCTGCAGTCGGTAGCCGTCCCGTTTGGTCCACGCCTCCTGCGCGGTGATGGCAATCCCTTCTTCGACCGTTGCCGGGTAATGCGTGCGCACCTCCGACCCGATGCGGTCTTTCAGCGGCGTGATGATTTTCCCGCGCGCCGTGTAATCTTCGGGGTTTGCGCTGAAGACCAGCGCGACGTCCAGCGGCAACCGAATGGGATAGCCTTTGATCTGCACGTCGCCCTCTTGCATGATGTTGAACAGGCCCACCTGGATTTTTCCCGCCAGGTCCGGCAGTTCGTTGATTGCGAAGATCCCGCGATTGGACCGGGGGAGCAGCCCATAGTGTACGGTCAGCTCGTTGCTCAGTTCGTGCCCGCCCCGTGCCGCCTTGATGGGATCGATGTCGCCGATCAGGTCAGCGATGGTGACGTCCGGAGTGGCAAGTTTTTCCACGTAGCGTTCTTCCGGAGTGAGGTAGGCGATCTGCGTCTGGTCGCCGTGTTTCGCGATTTCGTCACGACAGCGCCGGCAGATTGGAGCATAGGGGCTGTCATGGATTTCACAGCCCGCAACGCAGGGCATGTGCGGATCGAGAAGTCCCGCCAGGGCTCGCAAGATGCGGCTCTTGGCCTGTCCGCGAAGGCCGAGAAGAATGAAATTGTGCCGGGACAGGATTGCGTTGACGATCTGCGGCACGACCGTGTCGTCGTAGCCGACGATGCCAGGAAATACCGGATGGTTGGCGCGCAGTCTGGCCACCAGATTTTCGCGTAGCTCATCCTTGACGCGACGATTCAGCAAGTGTTTTTCGGAAAATGAACTTTGCCGCAGCTCTCCAAGAGTGCGAGGAAGACTCATGATGGGAACCCCCGGGAAACCAGCTCTGGCGTCGATTATACGCTCGCCGCGATGACACCCGTTTGAGCACCGATTGAGTCCAGGATTTGCGCGTATGGAAAAACGGGTCCGCGGGTTGCTGCCAAGCGAGCAAAGGGATCAGTGAGCGTGCCCGTTGCCGCCGGCTTTCCGCCGGATCAGAACGGAGCGTCGCAGGCTGGGCAGAAGGCTTTCGAAATAACCGATCATGGCCTGGATCCGCTGGGCTTCGGATCGGATGCCCAGCATCTTCTGCTTGAAGTCGAGGTCCAACGGCAATGAACCCGCCAGATGATAAGAAAGGGGGATGTCATCGGTGTCGGGCAAATGCTGTTCGGCGTTGGCCAACGCGAGGATTTGTTTGTGCAGCTCGACTGCGCGCCCAACTTCCTGGGGCGGCGCCTTGTCCGGTTCATCCGCCAGGTAGACAACCTCCCCCTGAAGAAACGGGCGCGCCTCGGTCAGTTCGAGGACCTCGAAGCGTTCGCGGCCCTGGGTCACGATGTCCATTCGCCCGTCTTCATAGGTCTTGGTGACGGCCAGTATCTCAGCGGTGCACCCGATGTCGGCCAGATCCTTCTCTTGCGCGCGAAGCACTCCGAACCGTTTTTTCTGTTCCAGACACTCCCCGATCATTTCCTTGTAGCGCGCTTCGAAAATATGCAGGGGCAGCGGGGTGCCGGGAAGCAGGACCAGGTCCAAAGGGAACAAAGGTAGCAGCACGCCCAAAAGATCTCCTTGTCGGCAAGCAGCGGTGTGCGCCGTCGTTCTGCGATTGTACAGCCGCTCCCTTGACTTCCGGCCGTGAGGCAGAATAAAAGCCAGTGCATGGAAATCGCGGAGAAAGTTGTGGTCGTAACGGGTGCCTCGATGGGCATCGGCGAAGCCCTTGCCAGGATCTTCGTGGATCACGGCGCCAGGATCGTCGTTCTCTCCCGCGACGCCGGTCGGGCGGAAGCCGCGCGGGCCCGGCTGGGCCGGGTTGAGCGGACGCTGGCGCTCGCCTGCGACGTCCGGCACCGCGAGGAAATCGAGCGCGTCATCGGCCTAACGGTCGAGCACTTCGGCCGGATCGACGTGTGGGTGAACAATGCCGGCCATGGCCTGATTGATTCGGTGGCCACCATGGATATGGCGGAGTGCAGGGACCTGTTCGACACAAACCTGTTCGGCACGATTTCCGCGATGCAGGCCGTCATCCCCGTGATGAAGCAGCAAGGCTCGGGAACCATCATCAACATTTCAAGCGTTGCCGGACATGTGCCTTTGCCCTACAGCGCCGCCTACTCCGGCAGCAAGTTCGCCATGAATGCCATGGGCAAGTCGGCCCGGATCGAACTGAGAAAGAGCAATATCAATGTCGTTACCGTCTGTCCCGGCTACGTGCGGACACAGTTCGGCGAAAACGCGGTGCGCGGCCGCGAATTGAAGAAAGTCAGTCCGTCGACGGTGCGTGGAATTACGGCGGAACGAGTAGCCCGCGCGACCCTGGCGGGCTACCGGAGGGGAAAGAGGGAAGTGATTGTGCCCTGGACGATGATTCCGGTTGTCAAGCTCTACCAGTTGTTCCCCGGAATTGTCGAGCGCGCGATGTTGCGTCTGGCTAGACCCGCCGAGTAGGCGACTATCCCAGGTCCGCCAGCATTCCTTCCATTTCGGACTGCGCGTGCGCGTTGCCCGTGCGTTTTGCGGAAGCAATTCCGTTGCCCAGCATCTTGCGGGCTTCGTCGGTGCGATCCGCTTTTGCGAGCGTTTGCGCCGCCATGAAGTAGCCGGCGGTGTAGTCCGGATGGACGGAGAGAAGCTTGCCGAATTCCTCCAGCGCACGCTCGATGTCACCGCGCGTGGAGTGCTCCAGCGCAAGACCGTAGCGGGCGAAGCCGTCGTTGGGGTTCTGCGAGAGGATCTCGGTCAGCATGGCGATTCGGTCCATAAGACTCTTCTCCGGAAAATCAGATTACTCCATGACCCGCGGGGCTCGCCGCGAAAAAAAGTTCTGAGCGCACTGCCCAGCGCTGGCCAGCATGCGTGCCGCTGGTTACAATATCGGGTCACAACCAGACCGTCACCATCTGCGAGGAACGTAGGTCATGGCTTGTCCTTTTTTCATGCCGAGCCGGAAGTCCGAGGGTGGTGAATGGCTTCATCCATCGCGCCTGCCACTCGGCTGGGGATGGGACGGAGTCTGCATGGCACCCGGCCATGAAGGCGTGATCCCGCCGGCAGCGCAGCTCCAGAGCGGATGCAACCTGGGATACGCCGCCGGGTGTCCCCAGCTTCCCCGCCAGCCCGAGTGGGACGCCGTGCGCTTCGCGGTTACGCGGGAGCAAGCTTCTCGAGTGTGTTTGGCCTACGTGTGCGAGAAAAACCATCTTCCCGGCGACCACGGCGTGCTCGAGTACAGCCTCACGGCCAACCAGTGGACCAACTCCCATCCCGACGCCTGTATCCAGAAGCAGGCGGAATGCTTTCTCGCTTCGTGGCGGAGCAAGCGGTCCACTCCGCTTGCAGCTGTGTCCACGGAAAGTACGCGATGACCGACGCTCATTTGCCGGCGCCTCGTCCGGTTCGTGGATCCCAGTCCGAGATGGCGGAACTGGTTCTGCCCAACGACGCAAACCCGCTCGGTGCGCTGCTGGGCGGCCGCCTGATGCACTGGATCGATCTGGCTGGCGCCATGGCGGCGCACCGCCATGCGCGCAGCTATGTGGTCACGGCCTCGGTCGATCACATCGACTTCCTCGTTCCGGTGCACGTTGGCTCCCTGGTGATTCTGCGCTCTTCGGTCAATCGCGCCTTTCGCACTTCCATGGAAGTGGGCGTCAAAGTCTGGGTGGAGAATTACATCCAGGACAAGCGCCTGCACGTCGCCTCCGCTCACCTGACCTTTGTGGCAGTTGACGGTAAAGGCGGTCGCCTGGTCGTCCCGCCGGTCATTCCCGAAGGCGAAAAAGAAAAGCGCCGCTTCGACGATGCCGGACGCCGTCGCGACCTTCGCCGTGCGGAGCTCGAACGCCGGCTTCAGGCCAAGCGCTAAGACCCGATTCCGGTGAGAGCCGGTCGCATCCGGTTGGTAGCCCGCGCCAGCACGATGCTCCTTTTGAAGAGCGCCGCGAGACAGCAATGATGGACAGCGCACTCCTGGTTCACCGTCTTCACTTCGCCTTCACGGCTACGTTTCACTACCTGTTTCCGCAACTGACCATGGGTATCGCGCCCCTGATCGTGGTCCTGAAGACGCTCGCGCTGCGCGGAGACGACGAAGTCTCGAACCAGGCGGCCCGGTTCTGGGCGCGCATCTTCGGCATCAATTTCGTGCTGGGCGTCGTCACTGGAATCCCTTTGGAGTTTCAGTTCGGCACCAACTGGTCTCAGTTCTCCCGCTTTGCGGGCGGCATCATCGGCCAGACCTTGGCCATGGAAGGGATGTTCGCGTTCTTCCTGGAATCGGCGTTTCTCGGCCTTTTCCTGTACGGCGAGAAAAGGCTCAGTCCCAAGGCGCACTGGTGGTCGGCGGTGGCCGTCTTGCTGGGATCGTGGCTCTCCGGATTTTTCATTGTCGCAACCGACGCCTGGATGCAACACCCGGTGGGCTATGCGATGTCTCCCGACGGCTCGCTCGAGTTGAGCAGCTTCTGGCAACTCCTGCTCAATCCATGGGCATGGTGGCAATACGCGCACAACATGAGCGGTGCGGTGATCACCGGTGCTTTCGGGATGGCCTCGGTGGGCGCGTTCTACCTCCTATGGGGCAAGTACCAGGAGCATGCCAAGCTCTTTCTCAGGGTGGGTGTGGTTGCCGGCCTGATTTTTGCCGTTCTGCAGCTGTTTCCAACCGGCGACGGGCAGGGGAGGATGGTGGCTCGGGACCAGCCCGCAACTCTGGCCGCGATGGAGGCGCTGTTTGAAGGCGGACCGGGTGCCCCACTGATCCTGATTGGCCAGCCCAACGTTCCGGACCGAAGGATTGACAATCCCGTGGTGCTTCCGAAGGTGCTCAGTTTTCTCACCTATCGCGCCTGGGAAGCGGAGGTGAAAGGCTTAAACGCATTCCCGCCCGATGCCTGGCCTGACAATATCCCGTTGCTGTACTTCAGCTATCACATCATGGTGGGCCTGGGGACGCTATTCATCGCCGTCATGCTGGTCGCAGCCTTTCTGCTGTGGCGCCGCAAGCTGTTTGACGCGTATTGGATGCTCTGGATTCTCCTGCTGAGCTTGCCGTTTCCCTACGTTGCCAACACGGCCGGCTGGGTGACCGCCGAGATTGGCCGCCAGCCGTGGCTGGTCTATGGCCTGATGCGTACCTCCGCCGGGTATTCCAGGATGGTCTCGGCCGGCAACGGATGGTTCACTCTCCTCGGCTTCATGGGGATGTATACGATCCTCGGCCTTCTTTTTGTATTCCTGGTCCGCCGCGAGATTGAAAACGGCCCAGTCGCCGGGCCCGAGTCTGCTCACTAGAGGTTCCGATGGAAACCGTGTGGTTCATCTCGTGTCTGTCATGATCGCCGCCTACGTCGTGCTGGACGGCTTCGACCTGGGTGCGGGCATCCTCTACCTCGTCATTGCCAAGACCGGCCACGAGCGTCGCAAGGTATTGCGCTCGATCGGCCCGGTCTGGGATGGGAACGAAGTCTGGCTGCTGGCCGCCGGGGGCACGCTTTTCTTCGCCTACCCCCGGCTGTATGCCTCGGCGTTCAGCGGGTTTTATCTTCCCTTGATGATGGTTTTGTGGCTGCTCATGCGGCGCGGGATTGGCATCGAAGTTCAGGCGCATGTGGACAATCCCGTCTGGCGGGGTTTTTTTGATGTGATCTTCTCGGTCTCAAGCATCCTTCTGGCGGTTTTCCTTGGTGCCGCCCTGGGGAACGTCATTCGTGGCGTGCCCCTCAATGCAGACGGTTATTTCTTCGAGCCGCTCTGGACCAACTTCCAACTCGGGCCGCATCCGGGCATTCTGGACTGGTATACCGTCATGGCGGGAGTCGTAGCTCTGGTAACCCTTACGGCCCACGGAGCGCTGTACGTGACTCTCAAAACCGATGGCGAACTTGGCCGGCGAGCGCGGGGCCTGGCGAGCGCCGTGTGGCCCGTCCAACTGGCGCTGACTTTGCTGAGCCTGGCCGCAACCTGGTTCGTGCGGCCCTCGATCAAGGCAAACTATCTCGCCTGCCCTGTCGGGTTCCTGATTCCGCTGGTGGTCCTGGCAAGCTTGATCCTGATGTTCATGTGGACGCGAAAAGGCAAGGAGCTGCAGGCGTTTCTGGCTTCCTGTCTCTACATCACAGCAATGCTGGTGGGGGCGGTCTTCGCCCTCTATCCCGTGGTGCTTCCTGCGAGCACCGATCCTGCGTATAACCTGACCATCTACAGCGCGGCCACGGGCCACCATGGCCTCTCGGTCGGGCTCGCATGGTGGTCGCTCGGTATGGTCTTCACCCTGGGATACTTCTTCTTCGTCTACCGGATGTTCCGGGGCAAGGTCGGGCTCGAGGGCGGGCCCTACTGAAATGCCATCCACCGAGAGAACGGGCGCGTCAAAGACCGGGCGGGCAGATCTTTCCGGGAAAAGGTCCGACGCCGGCTGATTCGTCTACACTGTTTTCCGCCATCATGGGAACTCGCCTCGCGAACAAAGTTGCCATTGTTACCGGCGCGGGTACGGGTATCGGCCGCGCGATTGCTCTTGCGTATGCACGCGAGGGCGCAAAACTCGCTCTGGTCGGACGTCGCAAGAATCTTCTTGAAGCCGTGGCTCAACAAGCGGGCGGTTCGCCGATGGTTCTAGCGGGCGATGTCTCACAGCAGAGTGACATCGATCGGATCCTCGCCGAAACCACCTCACAGTTCGGAGGAGTCCACGTACTGGTAAATAACGCAGGCCTCCTCCACATCGGCACCGCGGAGCAGATCACCGAGCAGCAATGGGACGAGACCTTCAGCATCAACGTGCGCGGACTCTGGCTCTTCTCGCGCTCGGTGCTCGCATCCATGCGCAAGTCTGGTGGTGGGTCGATCGTAAACATTGCTTCGGTGCTCGGAATCAATGGCGCCCGTAACCGTGCCTGCTACGCTCCATCGAAAGGCGCCGTTGTCCTGCTCACCAAGTGCATGGCGATCGACCATGGGGTCGAGAAGATCCGCGTGAATGCGATCTGCCCATCGTTTGTCGAAACCGACCTGACCGCAGAAGTGATCCGGAAAGCTGTGCATCCGGACGCGCTGCGCCGGGAGCGCGTTGCGGTCCACCCGATCGGCCGCTTGGGCGAACCCGAAGACATAGCGGGGCTTGCCGTTTACCTGGCGAGCGATGAATCCTCCTGGATGACAGGGGCAGCGCTCCCGGTCGATGGGGGGTACCTGGCGGTGTAGTGCCGCCATCGCTTCTGGTCCACGAGGCGTCTCGTCGGGTCCCGACACCCCTTCATCAGTTCCTGCTCGAGCAGGAGTCTTGGGCACACTGCCTGGTGATACGCCTGTATAATCAGGGTTTAGGGCTCGAACCATAGCCGAGCTGGAAGGTGATCCCGTGAGCCATATGCATGCCGGTCAGCAGCCCCCTAGTCCCCAGCCCCTGCCGGGGGTCGCCAACATCATCGCAGTGGGATCGGGAAAAGGGGGAGTGGGCAAGACCACGCTCTCGGTGAACCTGGCGGTTGCGTTAGCACAGTTGGGGCACAAGGTCGGTCTGCTGGATGGCGATGTCTACGGGCCGAACGTTCCCCTGATGCTCGGTACCAACGCCCAGCCACAGGCGACCGGCAAGGAGCGCATCGAGCCCGTGCATGCTTGCGGGCTGAAGGTGATTTCGGTCGGATTTCTGAACCCGGGTGACAAGCCGATTATCTGGCGCGGTCCGATGTTGCATCAGATCATCCGGCAGTTCTTGAACTCAGTGGAGTGGGGCCAACTGGACTACCTGGTAATCGATCTGCCCCCGGGAACCGGCGACGTGGCGCTCTCCCTGATTCAGACCGTGCCCCTGACCGGTGCCGTCGTGGTCTCCACCCCCTCCGACGTGTCACTGCAGGACGGGCGCAAGGCGATCGAGATGTTCCGGCAGATGAAGGTGGACCTGATAGGCGTGGTCGAGAACATGAGCTACTTCGTCTGCCCGCACTGCCATCACGAGATTGACATCTTTTCCCGGGGTGGGGCGGAACGCACCGCCGTGCAGTTCGGCGTGCCCTTCCTGGGCGCGATCCAGCTCGACCCGGAACTCCGAAAGGCAGGCGACACCGGCAAGCCCGCCGTGCTCGAAGGAGAGAATTCGCCGCACGCCAAGTCCCTCTACGACTTTACCCGCAAGGTGATTGCCCGGGTCGACGAAATCCGCGCGAGTGCGCCGGAAGGCGTGATTCAGATCCAGTAGTCACAGCCTGGATGGGTGACTGGGCCGCGACTTCGAAAGATACTTATTGCGAGAGTCGCTTGAGCCTCCAGAGTGCAGGGGGCTCTTGCTCTCTCAGGAGCAGCCTGGCGACCATTTCCCCCAGGGCAGGCCCGTGCTTGAAGCCGTGGCCCGAGCCTCCGCCCACCAGCCACACGTTCTCCGCGCCCGGGTGGCGATCGACGATGAAATGACTGTCCGATGTCTGCTCGTACTGGCAGACCCTGGTCTCGACCAGCGGGGCGTCTTTCATCCCAGGGAAGCGAAACGCCATGTACTCGCGGGCCATCCTCAGGCGTTGCTCGCCGATCACACGCTCGCCAGAGGTCGGATCAAATTCGGGTCCGCGGGTGTCATCGGCGATCTTGAATCCCCGGCCCTGGTTCCCGGGAATGCCGTACATGAATCGTCCGTGGTGATCGGCCCAAACCGGCAGGTGCTGATCGTCGAATCGTCGGTCGCCCGGCGGGGAGCCAAAAAAGAATACCTCCTGTTTGGTCGACTGAATCTTGCTCCCGATGGCCTCGGGAAACAGCTTTCCCATCCAGGGCCCGCAGGCAAACACGTAGCAATCGGCCCGGAGTTTTGACCCGTCCGACAGGGGAAGAGCCTTCCCGGATCTGGAGTCCAATCCATCCGTGCATACCGCCGCCTGCTTGTACTCTCCGCCCTCACGCAAGAAGCCTTCGACGACTGCCTGACACGCCACGCGCGCGGTGAGGTACCCGCTATCGGGCTCGAACACACCCCATTCCACCCCTTGAAAATTGATCTGCGGCCAACGTTTCCTGAGTCGGCGGGTGGAGAGTTTCTCATGGCGAATCCTGGCCTGCTTGAGCTGTTCGATGGAACCATGCTCCCACTCGTCGTCACCTCCGGCCGCCATCCAAAGTACGCCGGTCCGATGCAGGAAATGTTGCCGCCATTTCCGTTCGTTCTCGCACCATAGCTTCAATGCGCGAGCGGCCAGGGCGGTGTAGGGCTGATCGGGTCCGTACGTTCCCCGAATGACTCGGGTCTCGCCGCCGGAAGACGCCCTGGAGTGCCCGGGGCCCCACGCGTCCACCAGCGTTACCCAGGCTCCGCGCCGCAGCAAATACAGAGCGGTCCACCCTCCGAATGCGCCTGCGCCGATCACCGCGACTCGAACTGGTCCTCCCATGCTCGGTGGTTCGCTCCCTTGGCGAGTTCCTGCGTCGCCGTCGGACAGCATAGCCCAGAGTTTCTCCGGTGAACCTCTTTAACAGAGGAGCGAATTTGGAGTGCCAATCCCGGGAGCACTCCCGACGATCGAGTGCTAATGCTTGACAGTGGTTCACTCAGGTTTCTAAAATCGGGTTGGGTGGTAGCTTCGAATCTTAATCTAAGTTGCTGCATCTAATATGTTTAATAACGTAGCCGACGTCGGCGGTCTTGTCACTTCCGGGGTTTGGTTCAAAGTGATACAAGGTAGGATATGGCGCCAGCGGGGTCGATCGGCAATCGAGAGCGGGAGATTCTGACCGCGATCGTCGAGACATACATTGCGACGGGTGAGCCGGTAGGATCGCGTGTGCTCTCCCGTTCGAGTCGTGAGGGGTTGAGTCCCGCAACGATTCGCAATGTGATGGCCGATCTGTCAGACGCGGGATTTCTCGATCAGCCGCACACCTCTGCGGGACGCATTCCCACCACGGAGGCGTATCGCTACTACGTCGAGCAGATTAGCGGGGAGGCACACTTGTCGCACGCCGACGAGAACATCATCCACGAGTCGCTCGCCGGCATTACCGACGTGCAGGAATTCATGGAGCGCACTTCGCGGGTGCTGTCCCTGGTCTCGCGCAATGTGGGCGTGGCGGTGGCCGCTTCCGGACCGAAAAATGCGCTGGAACACGTGTACTTCTCGCGCCTGGGTGACCAGAAGGTGCTGGCAGTGCTGGTCACGCGTTCGGGATTGGTTCGCGATCGGGTTTTGCGACTGGACATCTCGCAGGCGGATCTGGATGTGGCAGCTCGCTACATCAATGAAAATTTTCGCGGCTGGACCATGGACGACACGCGCCTGGAACTTGAGCGGCGCATCGAGCAGGAACGCAGCGAGTACGACCGGCTCATGCAGTCGCTCGAGCAACTCTACAAGCAGGGCGCGCTCGAGGCCGAACCAGGCTCGCAGTCGGTCTTCGTCGAAGGAGCCTCGAACCTGGTCGCCAATGAACAGGATCGCCAACGCCTGCAGGAGATGCTCAAGACTCTTGAGGAGAAGGGCAAGATCGTGCAACTGCTTAGCGCCTATCTGGACACCAAGCAGGAAGCGGTGCGAGTCGTAATCGGGCTCGACGAGGCGCTTCCGTCCATGAGCAATTTTGTCCTGATCGGCGCCCCGGCCCGGGTGGGCAACGAAGTCATGGGGTCCCTGGCTGTGATCGGCCCGACCCGCATCGACTATCAACACACGATGACCGCCGTCTCCTATATCGCGCGGCTCTTCGACAAAATTCTCAACGACACAGAATAGGCAGTCTATGGTGAAGACGAACGGAAAATCACAGGTAGATCCCGAGGAACTGGATGTCGAGCACGAGCTTCCCGCCGCTGACGAAACAGAGCCAACCTCCGCGCCCCCGGCGGAGAGTCCCCAGGCGGGAACCGGGTCGGAAGTCCAGAAACTGAAAGCCGAGCGCGACACGCTGCTCGACCGCCTGGCGCGCCTGCAGGCAGAGTTCGAGAACGCGCGCAAACGCACAGCCCGCGAACAGCAGGAATTCCGGGACTTTGCGACTTCGGACGCAATCAAGGCTCTGCTGCCGGTCGTGGACAGTTTTGAGCGTGCCTTGCAGGCTCGCACCAGCCAACTGGACGAGTTCCGCGGGGGCGTCGAACTCATCTACAAGCAGCTGCAGGACGCGCTCGCCAGGCTCGGGGTCCGCCCGGTGCCCGCCAAAGGCGAACGTTTCGATCCACACCTGCACGAAGCCATCGAGATGGTGGAGACCACAGATGTGCCCGACCACCAGGTGATCGACGAACTGCAACGCGGTTACAAGCTCAAGGAACGTCTCTTGCGGCCCGCCATGGTAAGGGTCGCGAAAGATCCCAGGCACTGAAACCATCAAATTTTTTTTTCATACAGCAGAGAGAAAGCCATTCTGACCAGTAACGGAAAACGCGACTATTACGAGGTGCTGGGGGTTGCGCGGACTTGCACCGAGCAAGAGGTGAAGAGTGCGTACCGCAAGCTTGCCATGCAGTACCATCCTGACCGGAATCCGAACAACCCGGATGCGGAAAACAAGTTCAAGGAAGTCACCGAAGCTTACGCGGTCCTGATCGATAGCGAAAAGCGCTCCGCCTACGACCGCTTCGGGCATGCCGGCGTTGCAAATTCTGCCGGGGCGGGTGGTTTCGATCCCGGCGCTTTCCAGGATCTCAGCGATATTTTCGGGGAGTTTTTCGGCTTCGGCGACATCTTCGGGTCCTCGGCCGGCGGCCGTCGCCGCTCCCGCGCACAACGCGGCCCGGATCTGCGGGAGGACCTGACGCTCGAGTTCGAAGAGGCCGTTTTCGGTGCCGAGACCAAGGTCACGGTTCGCAGGCACGAGGCCTGCGAGGACTGCGACGGCTCCGGTGCTGCCCCGGGCAAGAGCCCGGTAACATGCCGCTCTTGCCAGGGCCGTGGACAGGTCCGTTACCAGCAGGGATTTTTCTCCATGGCCCGTACCTGCCCGACCTGCCAGGGTGCCGGTAGCGTGATCACCGATCCGTGCCCGAAGTGCAAGGGAGAGGGCCGGGTGCTGCATCAGCGCACCGTCGAGACCAAAGTTCCAGCCGGCGTCGAGGACGGAACCCGCATTCGCTTCACCGGATACGGTGAAGCCGGCGCTTTCGGCGGCCCAGCTGGCGATCTCTATGTGGTGCTGCATGTAAAAGAACACCCATTTTTCGCCCGCGAAGGCAACGACTTGCACTGCGTGATCCCCATCTCGTTCACGCAGGCGGCACTCGGCAGCGAGATCAAGGTGCCTACGCTCGAAGGCGAGCAGAATCTCAAGATCCCCGAGGGGACGCAGTCGGGCACCACCTTCCGCCTCAAAAACAAGGGCGTACCCGTGCTTAACGGACGGGGCAAGGGCGATCTGTTTGTCGAGGTGCGAGCACAAACCCCCACCAAGCTCAGCAAGCGCCAACGTGAACTGCTGCAGGAACTGGACGGTATCACCAGGGTTGAAAACAAGCCGCAGCGCGGCACGCTGGTCGAGAAGATGAAAGACATCTTCGGCTAGGGACGCGCACCGCCCGAGGTTCGGCCCCTCTACCCATGACTCGCCGCCGCTGGATCGCCGACGAAGTTTCCGGAAATCGCGCTGCCCTGATCGGCTCCCACGCCCAGCACCTGGCGCGCGTGTTGCGCGCCCATGTGGGCCAGCAATTTGACATCGCCGCGGGCGGAAGCGTGCGCCGGGGCGTCGTTACTTCGATCTCGGACGATCGAGTGGAATTCGAACTCGCCGAAGAACTGCCGCCCGGCGTGACGCCGCGAATCTCGCTCATGCTCGCGGTCTTCAAGTTTGACCGCATGGAATGGGCCATTGAAAAGTGCACGGAATTGGGGGTCGCGCGTGTGATTCCGGTGATTGCGCGCCGAACGGATGCACACCTTGCCCATACTGCCCCAAACCGGGTCGAGCGTTGGGAGCGAATCTCACGCCAGGCGGCGGAGCAATCCCGTCGCAGCGTGCCGCCGGAGATCTGCCCGCCCCTGAGGCTGAAAGATGCCGTGCTGCAGCCTGCTGCCACCAGAATCCTGCTCTCGGAGTCGGAGCAGAACCGCACTCTCCGGCAGGCCCTCGAGTCTCACGCCGCGCAAGCAGATCTGTTGCTTGCGATCGGGACCGAGGGTGGATGGGCCAGTGAAGAGATCGCTCTGTTTGCCCAATCAGGCTGGACCTCGGCTTCTCTGGGAAACACCATCCTTCGCGCTGAAACCGCAGCGATCGCCGCCACCGCGATTGCGGTTTCCGAGCTGTCGTAGGTGTGCGCGCTTTCGCAACAGAAACATCCACATCCCACTCTGCTATGCTCCGAACAATGGCATCCGTGAAGACAACCTCCCGCACCGCCTCCCCGGTCACTCCCGATGAGCGCCAACGGGAAGCCATCGAACACGTGCTTGGTCCGATGCTCGTGGTAGCGGGCGCGGGCACGGGGAAGACGACGGTTCTCACCCGCCGGATTGCGAGGCTCATTGGTGAGGGCCACGCGCGTCCCGCCGAAATCCTCGCCCTGACATACACCGACAACGCCGCCCGGGAGATGAGGGAACGGGTGCAAGCCGAATTGCGCGGAACCGATGTCTCTGGTCTGCGGGCCACGACCTTTCACGCCTACTGCAACGAGCTGCTCATCGGGCAGGGGAAGGGGTTCGGAGTTCTGGACGACAAGGACCTCTGGATCTATCTCCGAAAGCGGCTCCGCGATCTCCATCTCAACTATTTCATCCGGGCTGCAAACGTTGCCCAGTTTCTCGACGACCTGCTCGATTTCATGCGGCGCTGCCACGACGAGCTCGTCGGCCCGGAGAACTACCAGGCGTATGTCGAGCGTCTCGAACTCGGGGAGCTACCGGTTCCGCGCGTCACCCGGTCAAAGGATGCCGACGCGCTCTCCGATGAGGAGATTCTGGGCCGCTGTCGCGAAATTTCTGGCGTTTTCAGCACGGTCGAACGCCTGCTGCAGCAGGAGAACCTGGGCACTTTCAGCCACATGATCACGCGGGCGTTCGAGCTCTTGCAGGGAGACCCGTCGGTGCTCTCCGGGGAGCGCGCAGGGGCCCGCTTCGTTCTGGTGGATGAATTCCAGGACGCCAACTTCGCCCAAGTCAAAATCCTGTCGGCCCTGGCAGGCGACGCCCGCAATGTGTTTGCGGTCGGAGATCCCGACCAGGCGATCTACCGCTTTCGTGGCGCCTCCAGTGCGGCCTTCGGACTATTCCACCGGAACTTCCCGGGAACGCGCATGGTGGTGCTCGAAAAAAACCAGCGCTCAACGACCTCCATCCTGCAATGCTCGTTCGCGCTGATCGGGAAGAACCCGCCCGTTTTCCTGGGACTCGCCCAGCAACCGGCGGGCCCGGCAGCGCACCCGATCTATCAGCGTGCTGCTCTCCAGTCGGCGCGCGAGCAACGAGCTCTCGCCGACGGCAGACCGCTGGTCGGCGGTCCTGTCGAAGTGGTGCCCCTGAGCGGCAGAGACTTCGAATCGGCCGACATCATCTCCATGATCGAGGACAAGCGGCGTCAGTCGCGCTGCCGGTGGAGGGACTTCGCGATTCTCTATCGCTCCCACTTCCATCGTGACGAGATTGCCCGCGAACTCGCAGAAAAGGGCATTCCCTTCACCATCGAGAACATGGATGTCATGGACACCCCGGAAGTCCGTGATCTGCTGGCCTGCCTGGGGGCGATTGATTCCATCGCGGATTCAGCCAGCCTTTTGCGGGTCTCCGCGTTGCCGCGCTTCGGGATCGATCCGGAGAAGTTTCGGGCCGCCATGAGAGCGGTTCCCAGGGATCAGCAAGCCGGCAGGCCGGTCACGCTCGCCACCCTGTTGCAGGAAATCGATGGCGGCGCGGCGGTCCTCGCCGCGCTCCAAAAGACGCGGGAGGAGATTGCCCGCAGCGCCGCAAAGAGCCACGCGGCGCTGGAAATCATGGTTCGCGATTTCGGCTTCGATCGTGCCTCGCCTCCGCTCCACGCGTTGCTGAAGTTCGTGTTCGACTGGGAGAAAAAGACGCTCACCAGAACCGGAGACATCGGGGAACTGCTCGACTACCTGCAATACTTTCGCGAGGCCCGCGGGGTTGTCTGCCTGCAAGCGGGCCACGACGAGGATGCCGTGCGCCTGATGACGGCCCACTCCGCCAAGGGGCTGGAATTCCCGCATGTGTTTATCATCCGGGCGACTTCGAACTCCTTTCCATCGTCTTACAAGGAACCACTGGTGGAGTTTCCGCAGGATCTGCGCGATCCCGACTCGGTCGGGGAAGGCGACGGCAAGCTGCTCCATGAGCAGGAAGAGCGGCGGCTGTTCTACGTGGCGATGACCCGCGCCCGCGATTCCCTGAATCTCTACGGTAAGCAGGGAACTGGCAAAGACAAGACGCCTCCGGGCTTTATCCGGGAATTGCTGAAAGCACCGGCGCTCGGGCGATGGTTGAGCCAACGCGCGGCGCGGGCGTTCCAGACTGATCTTTTTGCGCAACCGGCGCCGCTCGCGGCGTTTGTTTCCCGAACGGCGGAATGGCTTTCGTTGCCGCCCGCCTTCCCCCTCCATCGTTTGAGTGCCACCGCGGTGGAGAACTACGAGGTCTGTCCGCTGCAATTCAAACTCGAGCGCGAATGGAGGATTCCCCGGGATGTGCCGGCGGCGATGCAGTATGGTGCGGCCATGCATCGCGTTCTGCGTACTCACTTCGATGCCATCCGGCAGGAACGACCCCTGGCCGAGGGCGAACTGATCGATCTGTTCCGCGCCGATTTCGCCCAGTTGGTGATCGACGACGCCTACCAGCGGGAACTCTACGAGCAGCAGGGCATCGCGCAGTTGCGTGATTTCCTGGCTGCCCAGCGCTTACGGCCTGCGCCCAGGGTCTTGCACACAGAGGAGCACTTCGAGGTGCGAGTAGGCAACGCCACCGTCGCCGGCCGAATCGACCGGATCGACGATCTGGGCGATGGACGGGTCGCGATTGTTGACTACAAAACCGGAAAACCACGCGCCCAGGAGGATGCCGACAACAGTCTGCAGCTCTCGGTCTACGCCCTGGCCGCGAAGCAGAAGTGGGGATATCACGCAGACCGCCTGGAGTTCTACAACCTGGAAGAGAACAGCACGGTTGCCACCGTTCGCGACAAATTTCAATTGGACCAGGCTAAGGTGAAGGTGCAGGATGTCGCCGATCGCATCGAGGCGGGCCAGTTTGATCCCAAGACCGGCTATCACTGTCGGTTCTGTCCCTACCGGAACCTGTGCCCGGCGACCGAGAAGCCGCTCTACCGCGTTTCGCCGGCCACCAAGGCTCTGACCAACTAGACTCTGCCCGCGCATCCCATCACCCCAGCACACCAGCAGGTCTTCACCGCACTCGGAGCAGAGGGTTGAGGCCGGGCAACTGTTCCGCGTACGAAACCGGGCCGGGGTCGAAGCGTGACATCGTGCTGCAAAAAACTTAGGGGACGCTTTGGGCGTCCCCCGTTTGCCTTTTTTGAATCCGACTTCTAGTGTTTCTTTTTCTTCTTTGCTGCCTTCTTCTTGGTTGCCATTGATCTATTCTCCCTTTCCATTGTTCATGGATCATGCAACGGTCTTCTGCTGCAACTATCTGAATGTATAGAGTCAATGAAAAATGATGTCAAGAGAAAAATGACGTTGCAAACGTGCTCCACCCATGCACTAAAGTCACCGCGAGTCACCTCACCACGAAAATTCTTCGAGCATCACTTCAGGCGTTGTCGTTCCCACCATCATGAACACTGGCGAAACCGCATCTCGACCTGTGGCCGTTAAGTTTTGCGCGAATGCGTCGCATCCGTTCCGCACTCCGCTCCCGCACATCCTGATTTCCAACTTTTCGCGTTTTCACGCGTCTATAATCGTGATCGAGATCTCATAAAGGAGCCGGTATATGGCGGGTTTGGACGATGTCGTCATCATCTCGGGATGTCGCACGCCGGTGGGGAAATTTCAGGGGAGCCTCTCAGACCTCGGTGCTCCACAGCTCGGCGCGATCGTTGTCCGCGAGGCCGTGAAGCGTGCCCACCTCGATCCCAAACAGATCGACGAGTGCATCATGGGCAACGTAGTCTCGGCGGGATTGGGGCAGAACCCCGCGCGGCAAGCCGCAATCTTCGGAGGGTTGGCGCCCGAGGTAGGTGCCATGACAATCAACAAGGTCTGTGGCTCGGGACTGAAAGCGGTTGCGCTCGCAGCACAAGCCGTCGAGACCGGGAACAGTTCTGTCGTGGTGGCGGGCGGCATGGAGTCCATGACCAACGCCCCGTACCTTCTTCCGCAAGCGCGCCAAGGGTATCGCCTGGGCAATGCAACGATCGTCGATTCCATGGTCCACGATGGACTGTGGGACATTTACAACGACTACCACATGGGTATCACAGGCGAGAACGTCGCCGAAAAGTATGGCATCACACGCGAGGAGCAGGACGAGTTTGCTTTGAATTCGCATCGCAAGGCGGTCGCTGCGATTCACCAGTGTCGCTTCAAGGCGCAGGTCGTTGCCGTGGAGTTGCCCGCCAAGAAAAAGGGTGCCGCCCCTATCATCTTTGACAAAGATGAGAGTCCCCGGGAAGACACCACCATCGAAATCCTGCGGGCGCTCAAGCCCGCTTTCAAGAAAGACGGCACCGTGACTGCCGGGAATGCACCGGGAGTGAATGACGGAGCTGCCGCTCTGGTCCTGACCAGCAGACAACGTGCCGAGGAGCTTGGTGCCACGCCGATGGTTCGCATCGTGGCGCAGGCCACCAGCGGGGTCGAGCCCAAGTGGGTCATGATGGCTCCGGTGGGCGCTGTCCGCAAGATCTGGGAAAAGACCGGATGGAGGAAAGACGAGGTCGACCTCTACGAACTCAACGAGGCATTCTCGGTGCAGGCGCTGGGCGTGATCCGCGAACTGGGTCTCGATGTGAACAGAGTGAACGTGAACGGGGGCGCGGTCGCGATCGGCCACCCCATCGGTGCCAGCGGAGCCCGCATTTTGGTTACGCTGATCTATGAAATGATCCGGCGTGACGTGCATCGCGGCATTGCCGCGCTCTGCCTGGGGGGTGGCAACGCGGTTGCGATGGCGGTTGAGCGCTAGGTTTTCATGACTGAACCGATTCCGCGGGCCATCGGAGTCTGCCGACGCGCTGCCCTGGAGGTGGCGCCGCACGCTCCCGGCATGCCGTGCCTAGGCGATGAATCCGCCGCTCACGTTCAGCGAATCGCCAGTGATCCAATGGGATGCAGGAGAACAGAGAAACAGCACCACCTCGGCGACCTCGTCCGCATGGCCCAGGCGGCCGAACGGCTGGCGATCGACCGCGTGCTTGAGGATCTGCGCGTCGGCGAAATATCCGGCTGTCATGTCCGTTGCAATGTAACCGGGTGCGACCGCGTTCACCCGGATCTTCCGGTGGGCCAGTTCCAGCGCCCAATTGCGCGTGAATGCGTCAACCGCCGCTTTGCTGGCTCCGTAAACGCTCCGACCACCCGCCCGACCGACGCGGCCCGCGATCGATGAGAGATTGACGATCCTGGCTCCCTCGCGCAGCCGAGGCAGAACCCCCTGGGTCAGCCAGAAGACGCCCTTTACGTTGACGTCCAGCATGGCCTCCAGAGTATCGAGAGCAGTAGAGCCGACCGGAGTTGATCCCCAGATGGCTGCGTTGTTGACCAGAATATCGAGTTGGGTTTCCCCTAACGATCCCACCAGGGCATCGATTTCTTTCGGCGATCTCAAGTCTGCCTGCAGCAACTGAATCGCACCGCCAATCTCCCGCGACACCGATTCTGCCGCCTCGCGATTGCGGTTGTAGTGAAGAACAAGCTTGGCTCCGGCTCCGGCAAGACGACGGGCAATGGCGCGACCGATTCCGCGGGAGGCTCCGGTGACAAGCGCCGTCTGACCCTGAAGCATCGACATGGTGGGAACCCTGACGGGTCAGTATAAGGGAACTCAAGCTTTGGGCCGGATGGGCAACGAAACCGTGAAGACGGCGCCGCCGCCGGGAGCAGAAGCGGCCTCCACATTCCCGCCATGTTCCTTGAGCACCGCCTTGCAAATACTCAGCCCGAGGCCCGTTCCGCGTCCCGGACGCTTGGTCGTGTAGAAAGGATCGAAGATGTTGGGCAGGATTTCCGGAGAGATTCCCGGACCGTCGTCCTGAAAGCTCGCCCAGAGGTTTTGAGCGGTCTTCCCCAATCGAATTCTGAGCGTTCCCTTGTCGCGTGCCTCGCGAATCGCCTGATCGGCGTTCAGGATCAGGTTGAGGAAGACCTGCATCAGCTGGTGCGGATCACCCGTGACCGGTGGCAGGCCTTCTTGTTTGAGGAAGTCGACGGTGATGTTGTTCTTGCGCAGCGCATAGGCCTGCAAGTGCAGAGTGCGCTCGACCAGTTCGCTCAGATTCAGCGGCGTCTTCCCGGGCGCGGTCGGCCGGGAGAAATACATCAAATTCTGTACGATCTCGGTGGCCCGGCGTGCCTGCTGGTGCAGCATTCCCAGCTGCTTTACGCGCGCCTCATTGGCTTCGCCGTCCTGCAACAACTCGCTCACTCCCAGGATCGTCGTCAGGGGGTTGTTCAGTTCGTGGGCAAAACCACCGATCATTTGCCCCATGGCTGCCAACCGCTCGCTCTGGATAATCTGTTCCTCCAGCTTCTTTTCGACCGTAATATCTCGAACCGAGATGATCACGCCACTCAACTTGTTTTCTGCGTCGAATAGCTGACTGGCTGAGGCGCGCATGGTACGCCAGGAACCATCGCGATGGCGTGCCCCATACTCGGACGATCCAAACATCTGCTTGCCGGTGGCCACCTCCCGGTACAACGACAGGAATTCTGGCGAGTGATCCTGCAGATCTTCAATTTTCTTCCCGACCAATTCCTCAGGACGGTAGCCGAGCAGGTCGCGAATCCGGGAACCCGCGAAGGTGTAGTGACCGCTCAGGTCCACGACCAGGATCAGGTCCGGAAAACTTTCCAGCAACCGTTGCCGGAACTGCTCCTGTTGCCGGATCTGTGCCTCCATCTTCCGTTGCTCGGTGACGTCGGTGAGGGTTCCCTGGTAGCGGATGATTTTTCCGGCCGCGTCCCAAACCGCCCGGGAAGTATCCAGACAGAGCAACGCCGTTCCGTCTCGTCTGCGCAACGTGACCTCACGGGTCCGGACTCCGCCGCGGTCGTCGGTGCCACGCCCCAAGACAGGGTTCTGGCTCAAATCAAAATTCAGACCGCTTGGCTCCCGGGCCAGCAGCTCGTCCTTGCGGGGATAACCCAGCATCGCTACCAGCGCCGGGTTCACGTCCAGTAGTTTGCCCTCGGGGGTGCTGAAATAGACTCCCTCTTGCAGGGTTTCAAACAACTCCGTGAACCGGCGCTCCTTCTCGCGTTCGTCGGTGACGTCGCGCGCTAACATGCTCGCGCCCACCACTTCGTCGCCCTTCATGATGGCATTCAGCACGCAATCGAAGTACAGGACGCGCACGCTATTTCTCAGCTTTACCGGCACCAGACCTGCCCATCGCCGCTTGTCCAGGAACCGGCCGATCCCTGCCTCTATTTCTGCGCGCGCGGGTGCCTCGCAGAACTCGTCGAACTTGTGGCCCACGATCTCGGCATAGGGCAGCTTCAGAAGGTCGGTCAGGCGCCGGTTTACCGTTCGAAGGGTGCCGTCCAGCGAAACGGCACAGGCCACGTCATCGAAGGAGTCGATCAACTCTTTGAAGCTGCGCTGGGAGCGCATGATGACCTGGCTCAGCTGGTCGAGTTGTTCCTCCGAAGGCGCGACGCCTACGCTGTCCTTTAACCCCTTGAGGAGAACTTTGAGCTCCGAGACTTCCCGCCGCCGGCCGTAGGCATAAGCCGCAAACAGGATGGCCAGCAGCAACAAGCCGGGTGCAATCGCACCCAGATGATAAGGAACCGACTGCAGACGCTCCCACATCAGCGCAGCCAGGGCGGCTGCCAGCAGGACCATGAACCACAAGGCGAGTCGCCACAGGCGGGTTTCTTCCTGCTCCAGGTGGCCCGGGGAGCGCTGCGAACGCGGGGGACGGTTCTCTTCCGCAGCCATAGAAAAATCGAGCCCAGTCGTCCCGCACTACACCTGAAGGGGGAAGGGTCTGGAAGTCATCCTAGAGCACGCCAGCCAAACTGAACAGCATTCTCTGTTGGAAGTCTTGGTACGTTCGACGAGCGGGGCGCTTTTATTTTGCGTCACTCAGTCTGCTTCGCCGGGCGGAGAATTGGAGCACATCCCATTGCCTTGAGGTCAGTCGCGGTGCAAACGACGGAAACGCTACGTTGGCGGAACGCAACGGATTTGCTCCGCAAATGACCGTGTTGGCATCGAACTCCTTGACACGAGCGCTGCCTTCGAGGAACGGGCGCCGACGATGCATCCGGAACCGGCAAGCGAACCCGCGTATCCGGTCGCTTGAGTGACCAGACCGGCTGGCCAACTGACTTCAGGGACTGACAGAGAGCGCAGGCGGAAACTCGCTGGCTTTCATCTCGCGAATCGAAAACGCCTGTTTCAGCTTGTGCCGCTCGAGCTCATTGATCGCGCAGCAGGATCATGGGATCAACCGACAGCGCGCGTCGCGCTGGAATCCAGGTAGCCGCTAACCCCAGCAGCGCCATCGCTAGAACAACGCCCGCCAGGATCAGCGGATCGCGCGGGGTTGCCTGGTCCACGATGAAAGCCAGCACCCGGCTCGCCAATATTCCAAGGAGCAATCCTGCCGCCGAGCCAACAGCGAGCAACTTGAAAGCCGGTCCCAACGCCGCCTGTAACACTTGCTTGCGCTGCCCGCCGAGGGCGACACGAATTCCCAACTCCCGCAGCCGCTTGCTGACCGTGTAGGCCGCCATTCCAAAGATGCCGGTTACAGCCAGCATCGCGCCCATCAAGCCCAGCACACCCAGCGAGAGCGTCGCCATACGCGGACCAAACAGAATGATGTTGAGTTCTTTGTACCGCGTTTGGATGAAAACCGGCAGTCCCGAGTCCAGTTGCTGCAGCCTGCCCCTTATGGCTGGCCCCAGTTGCTGCGGATCGCGTTTCGAGCGCACCACCACCCAGGTCGAGCTGGAGGGCAATTGCAGGATGGGGAGAAACATCGCCGGCAGTGGATTTTCGGTGAGGCTGCCATACTTTCCGTTTTCTGCAATACCGATCACTTGGGTGCGCGTACCGTCCGGCAGCTTGTAATAACTGCCCATCGCGCTGGTTATCGAACCAAAGATTCTGCTCGCAAACTGCCGATTCACCACCGCGACGTGGGGCGAGTTTTTGTCGTCATGCCATGTGAAAGTCCTCCCCGACAGCAAGGCCGTGCCGGAGGCGTGGAAGTATTCGGGCGAAATCCTGAACAGGAGGGCGTTGGCAGCAGCGTTCGATGGCCTCAGATCCGACGTATTGTCGGTGAACACATTCGAGTCGCCCGGGCTATCGCCTAATGGCACCTGATCGGCCAATCCCACAGACTCCACACCAGGAATCGTCTCCACGGCGTCGATCATGCGCTTCTGCATGGGGGGCACTCGATCGCCGCTGTAACCTGCCATACTCAGGTCGGTATCTACCAGCATGGTGTTCTGCAGATCGAAGCCAAAATTTTTGTGCAGCGAGCGCGCCAGGCCACGCACCGCAACCATCGAAGAAGTGACCAGCACGGCGCAGATCGCAATTTGCACGACCAGCAACAGGTCCCGCGGTGTAACCCGCCGTCCCATTCTGCCGGTCGATCCCGACTTGACGACTTCATACGGATTCATGCGCAGTACCTGGCTCACTGGGACCGCGCCAAAGAGGAGCCCGCTCGCTAAGGCCAGCAGCAAAGCGACTCCGTAAACTTTTGCATCCGGGTTCACGGACAAATGAACGGGCCATCTGGGAAATGGCTGCCACAGGCTCAGCCCGTGCAGCAGCTCGACGCTGCCTAACAGTCCGATCGCGCCTCCCATCAGCGAAATCAGCACGGCTTCGGTAAACAGCCCGCGCAGAATCCGCTTGCGGCTCGATCCGAGTGCGAGCCGCAGGGCAACTTCCCGGGAACGGTCAGCGGCCCGCGCCGCAAACAGGCTGCCCAGGTTGGCGCATGCGGCCAGCAGAATCAACCCCACCAGCAGCATCAATCCGGTCAGGAATTCTCGTGCCGGACGGCCAACAAAGTCGCCGTAAAGGCTTGGACGAGCCAGGGTGAAGGTCACTTTGCCATCGTCTTTGGGGTAGGTTTTCTCCAGATCCGAGCCAATCGAGTTCAGATCGGCAATCGCCTGCGCCGGACTGACCCCCGCCTTCAGGTGCCCCATCGCCATAAAGACCCAACGGTTCCCGCGCGCGTTCAGGTCGCTGGCGCCCTCGACCTGCTCCCGGTTCACGATCGGCACAAAAAAATCGGGATGGAAAAACAACAGGGTCCCGTGGAACTCAGGCGGCGCTACCCCGATGATGGTAAAAGGATGCTTGTCCAGCTGAACAATGCGTCCCACCACTCCACGATCATCCTGGAAATGGGTGTGCCAATACTCGTAGGTGAGCACGATATAGGGAGCGCTGTTCGGGCCATGTTCATCGGAGGCATGGAAGAAGTGGCCAAGATAGGGCTGAAGGCCTAATGCGTCGAAGTAGTTCCCGCTGGCTTCCTCCACCCAGGAGCGGGATGGACTCTCGCCCGTATCCAGCCCCGTCAAGGTGATGTTATATGCCAGGAGAGCATCGAAGCTGTGGTTGCGGTCGCGCAGATCAAGATAGTCGGGATACGACTCTGCCATGTTATTGTCGGGCTGGCGCCAGAGTGCGTAGAGGCTGTGCGCGTCAGGCACATGCAACGGGCGCAAGATAAACGCATTCATGATGCTGAACACCACAGCATTCGCGCCGATTGCCAACGCCAGCGTCAAAACGGCCGCGATCGCGAATCCGGGAGACTTGCGCAACTGGCGGAGAGCCAATCGCAAATCTTGCAGCGGGGTGATCATGGTCGGCCTCTGCGTGACAATATCGCTACGTCGAAAGAAAGGCAATTCGAGAGCCAAAGTGTCACAACTGCAACTTTAGGAGAAAAAAGCAGCTTGCTGGATCTCGCAGGGGTATGGGGACCGATTCGTGTGTCCGGTTTCAGCGCCGGGTGTCCGTGAATGAACAGGGATTTGCGCGATCGCGGCTGCCTGGAAATCCGCCGCCGGCACACCGACGCGAACAGCAACGCATCCTGGAATCCCTCACGGAGTGGCTTCCTTTCCGAGTTGCCGATGACCGGGCGTTGCGGGAGCTGAAATCTGCAATTGCCGGTGGGTCGGCAAACCTGCCTCGGGATAGAGTCCAACCGGCTGGGTCTCAATTCGCTAGATGATACAACCTGCTGCTGATTGAGCGCTTTGCCCGCATGCTGTCCGCGTGGTTAGCAAGCCGGATGCAATTCGGTTCGTTCCCGTTTACCTGATCTTCTCCCCAGGTCTCGACCGCGTCGGACCCGATGTAGTTATTCAGCCCGCAGGGCTTCCAGTGGATTAACCGAAGCGGCGCGGCGCGCGGGCAGGTAGCTGGCCACCAGTGCCGAGGTTCCGAGCACAACCGAGACGGTTGCCAACGTGAACGCGTCCCAGGCTTCTGTGCCGAAGAGCAAATTGCGCATCAGCGTAGCCGTGGCGATCGATCCCACAAGCCCTGCAGCGATTCCCACGGCAATCAGCCGCGCAGCCTGCTTCAGGATAAGCCGATACACCATGCCCGGTTCTGCGCCGAGCGCCATTCTTACGCCGATTTCCCGAGTGCGCTGGCTCACCAAGTAGGCAATAACCCCATACAGCCCGACCACGCTGAGCAACAGCGCAAGCGCGGCAAAGCTTCCCACCAGCCAGGCCGAAGCACGGTGCAGGTAGGCCGGCGGCGAATCGTGAATTCGCTGCTCCATGGTCGCCCCTCCAAACGTGGCAATGCCTGGGTCCATTTGATGAATCGTAGAGGTGAGCTCCGGCAACAGCGACTGCGCGTCCACAGACGTCCGAGCAACGACGGAGAAGTAACCGATCGGATGTTGGTCGAAGGGGATGTACATCGCAGAACGCGCCGCCGTATCCAAGGGACCCTCCCTGATGTCATCGACGATGCCGATGACTTGCATGGCCTGTCCGGGCGGCGCGCCCTCGTAATTGACGCGCATCCCGGCCGGGTCTTCTCCGGGAAAGTACTGGCGGGCGAGCGCCCGATTGATCACGACTACGGGGGGCTTGGTCGCATCCTCGGCCTCCGTGAAATAACGGCCTTCCAATAAGCGCGCTGCGAGGGTCTTGAAGTAATCAGTTGAGACCAGACGATACGCCACCTCGTTATGCTCACCGTGGTAAGGCCGGCCTACAATCCGGAAGGTCGTCGTGAAATCGCCGTCGCCCACCGGCAGCTTGTTCGCGATGCTCACGGAACTGACGCCTGGCAACGCCGAGACGCGATTCAGAATCTGCCGCTTCAGGGCAATGATTTGCGGATCCTTGGAGTAATTCGCCTGAGGTGTTGACAGCAGGAGCGTGGCCAGATTGCTGGGTTGTAGCCCTGGATCGACCTGGAGCAGCCGATAGAAGCTCTTGCCCAACAATCCCGCGCCCACTAGAAGCACCACAGCGGTAGCCAGCTCAATGACAACCAGGTTGGCTCCGAGCCTGTGCCACACCGTTTCCGACACAGCGCGGCTACCTTCCGTAAGGCCCGCTCTGATTTCCTCCCGAGACATGCTGACGGTGGGAGTAAGCGAGAAGATCGCCCCGCTGAAGAACGAAATCGCCAGCGTAAATGCCAGCACACGGGGACTCAATCCGAGTCCCTGCAGATAGGGCATACCGGCCAGAGTGTGGGCGGGGATAAGGCGCGTGAGAAGATGCATCGCGCCATAGGCCGCGGCCATGCCAGTCAGGCTTGCCGATGCTGCCAGCACCAGTCCTTCCGTTACGAATTGGCGGAGCAACCGCCCCCGGGAGGCGCCCAGTGCGGCTCGTACAGCCATCTCCCGCTTGCGGCTCTGAGTACGCACCAACAGCAGGCTCGCCACGTTAACACTTGCAATCATCAGGAGCAGCCCTGCGCCGCCGAGCAGAACCAATAGGATGGGACCGATGTCGCCGACAATCGCCTCAGGCAAACCAATCACTGTCGCCCCGTTACCGTGATTCGAATCGGGATACTGCGCCTCCAGTTGCTGCGCAATCGACGTCATATCTGCCGCGGCCATCTGCAGCGATACGCCGTCCTTCAGCCGCGCCACGCCATAGAGCCAGTGACAACCCCTGCAAGGGCTCTCGTCATGCTCCGCCGTCCAGAACGCCGCCGGTTCGGCAGGAGCAAAATGAAAGTCTCTCGGGAGCACTCCGATGACGGTGTTCGGATTCCCATCGAGCGTCACCGTCTGCCCCAGAACGTCCCTGCGCTTGGCAAAGCGCTCCTGCCAGGCTGCGTAACTCAGGATGACGGTGCGCGGCGCCGACGGCTTATCCTCCCCAGGCGCAAAGTCGCGGCCCAGTATGGGAGTGACACCCAGAGTACGAAAGAATCCGGCACTTACCCGGCCGCCTGGAGCCAGTTGAGTTCCCGTGGAGATGCTGAGCATGAACCCGTTGAGGTCATAGACATCGAACGAGGTGAAGACCCGGTTGAGCCTCTTGAAATCGTAGTAGTCCGGAAACGACAAATGGAATCTCGGTCCCAGGGGAATGCTTCCGAAGATGCCAACCAGCCGGGATGGTTCGCGATACGGTAGAGGCTTGATCAGCGCCGCATCCGCAAAGGCGAAAATCGCTACCGTAGCGCCGATCCCAAGCGTGAGCACCAGTATGGCGGTGGCGGCGAAACCCGGATTCTTGCGTAGCTGCCGAATCGTAGAGCGGAGGTCCTGCCATAGCGTTTCGACAAAAGGAAGAGTGGTTCGGTCGCGATAGGCCTGCATGGTCAGTTCCATTGCACCTAACTTCAGGATCGCTTCTCGACGCGCCCGCTCTGGATTCATGCCAGATCGAAGATTGTCGTCGATCTGCATCTGGAGATGCGTTTCAATCTCTTCGGCAAACTCCTGGTCGGAGAGATTCCGGCTGAATAGTCTCCACAGGCGCAGCAGCCAGCCCCGCAGCTTTCTCACAGGGGTTCCTCGCCCGGAGAGACGAAGCGCGCGAGAATCGCCGCCGCCTTCTCCCATCGTTGGGATTCCTTTTCGACTTGCCTGCGTCCGGCACGGGTCAGCTTGTAGAAGCGGGCCCGGCGGTTGTTATCTGACACGCCCCATTCCGACGCAATGTAACCCTCTTGCTCGAGCCGAAGGAGAGCGGGGTACAGGGTTCCGTACTGGACAATCAGCCGATCCCCGCTCGTTTGCTCAATACGACGCGCAATGCCATAGCCGTGGAGCGGCCCCATCGATTCGAGAGTCTTCAAGACCATCAGCGCTAGAGTGCCCTGCCAAACGTCATTCTCGCCCACCGTCGTCTCCTATTTATGACCAATATGGAGATACATCAGTTTCTATTGGGTAGCAATAGGAAAGAAGCGACTGTTTGTGGTGGTATGGTCGAGCCTTCAGGACGAAGCGATCTAAAATTACTTTAAGGATGCTGCGCACTCAATTTTGATTAGAGGGCAGCGAAGCATGGCTCCAATCCAGTCCAAGTCGTCAAATGCTGGATCGTAGCGGCGCTACGAAATCGGAAGCTCCTCAGCGCGCAGGAGCTCAATCAGGCGATTCGGCAGTTGCTGTTGTGGGGTGGGGGTGAATGAGCATCCGATCCACAAGCGTTTCTCCATTTCCAACTGAGGCGGGACACACCCACACAAATCCAATGACTTCGCTCTTGCGCAGATGACTATATGTGACTATCATGTGGTCATGAAGCAAACTGGCATTGCCAACTTGAAAGCGCGACTTAGCGAGTATCTGCGCGCCGTTCGTCGCGGTGACACAGTTACCATTCTTGATCGCGAGACTCCAGTTGCTAGAATTGTCCCCGTTCACGGCACAGGTCTGCGCGTGCGCAAGCCTGTCGCTGGCGCACCGCCGCCAAATCGTGTGCCGCTCCCTCCGCCCGCGAACTTGCCAATCGATGTGTTGGAACTTTTGCTTGAGGAACGCCAGGGCCAGCGGTGATCGCCTATGTCGATAGCTCGGTTTTGCTGCGCGTAGTGCTGGGACAAGCGAATGCCCTGAAGGAATGGCATCAGATTGAGCGTGGCGTCTGTAGCGTGTTGGCCAAAATCGAGAGCCTGCGAACACTGGATCGCTTGCGGCTGAGGACCCGGCTCGCCGACCCCGAAGTAGCCCGCAGCCGGGCCACGATCTTACAATTACTCGATTCTTTCGAACTGGTTGAACTGGATGCTATGGTTCTCGATCGCGCTAGCCAGCCGTTACCCACTGAACTTGGCACTCTAGATGCCATTCATTTGGCCACTGCCCTGCTGTGGCGGGAGACTTCGAATGCCAGACTCGTTGTGGCCACGCACGACCATGCGCTCGCCATGGCCGCCCAAGCGCAAGGTTTTGAGGTTCTCGGAATTCCGTAGCCCCTAGCCGTTCGGTATTCCATCCTTAGGGATCGCGCACATAGCAACTCTACAGTTATGGCGTTCCACTCGGCAGAGTTTCGTGGTGCCGCTGGAGTCGGTTTTCCAGGCGTAACAGCGGCAACGCGCCACTGTTGCTGCCGCCACACATCCGGCTACGGAGGATTGTTAGGTTCAAATCGCGTTACAGTGGACCGGAGGATTAATGGTTGGGCGAACTACTTCTGTTTGGGGCCGGTCAGCCAAGCCTACCGAGCCGTGGAGGAACATACGCGCCGGCGGCTTCGCCAGTGGCTGTGTGTCAAATACAAAGAGCGGGCAGGGGGGAACGCGGTTTCCGCTACAAGCTCTGCATCAGAGGTTTGGCTTGGTTCGCCTTACGGCGCGGACCACCAGTTTTCCGTGGGCAAAACGTGAATCTTTCTCCGAGAGCTGGATGCGTTAACTGCGCCTGTCCAGTTCGATAAGCGGGGTAAATACGACGGGTATACGACGGATCGAGCCGAGAAAGAAAACTGGAGCTATCGTGATTTTCTTGCCCTTCTGCTGGCCGAAGAAGTGGCGCATCGCACGCAAACGCGCTTGCAACGTTTTACCCGCAAGGCCCACTTCCCCTTTTTCAAGACGATTGATGAGTTTGACTTCAGTCTGCAGACGACACTGCGTCAGTCCCTGCTCGGTTCCTACCTGGGGCCAGATTTCGTCACCGAAGGGCGCTCGCTGATTCTTTACGGTAAGACCGGCCGCGGCAAAACCCATCTGGCAGTAGCCATCGGCTATCGCACTATCCAGAATGGCTTCGAGCCCTTGTGCACGACTGCGGCAGAACTCGTGGAAGAGCTTCCCAATGCCAGCAAGAAGGGACGCTTACAGGAATCATTGCTAACCTATACGCGTCCTCACGTTTTGGTTGTCGATGAAGTCGGGTACTTAACCTACGGTCCCGATGCCGCCAATGTTTTGTTTCACCTGACCTATGCACAGATTCTGAGTTGATCGGAAACGACTGAAGAGAAGGACCATTTGGAGACCCTGGAAATCCTGTTGTAAAACAGAGAGGCCGCGAAGTTTGCACCTTCGTGAGCCGATTTCCAGGAGCCACCCAAATGGTTAGGCGTAGTCCACAGCATAGCGAGGAAACCTGCGCTCCACAAGAGACGGAGCGAGATAAGACGGAGGCCAATAAAATTGGGGCTTCCACGCAATTCGACTTCTCCGGCAAAAATCTAACTCCCTATGGCGGCCTGCTTCCAGTGGCCACGATGCTGGAGAAGTTGGGATTTCAAAAGCTGGTAGAAGAGACCCTGACCGTGCATCGCATCCCGCGAGTCATGGCGATCTATCAATTCCTGTTGGGGATGGTGCTGGCCCGTGGGCGAACGCGTGAGTCTTTTCCGAGAGCCGGATGCGGGAAATCTGCCAGTCCGGTTCGATGAGCGGGAACAGGAAACAGAACCAAGCCAAACCGGACTGAGGTGACGCGGCGAAAGCCAAGTCAAATAACCACC